>Ga0114949_10002598_pt1 | contig 11299 bp, 12 predicted proteins | sample N074metaG_FD_83505 | JGI IMG/M metagenome (GOLD analysis project Ga0114949, IMG submission 83505) | Deep subsurface microbial communities from Kermadec Trench to uncover new lineages of life (NeLLi) - N074 metaG | ecosystem: Environmental > Aquatic > Marine > Ocean trench > Sediment | place... | reverse complement strand
CGTTGCGGTTTCTGTAACGTGAACTGTTGCATCGTTGGTGTGCAATAGCGGAGAGTGAAGCCCGCCTGCCCAGGCTTTGCCAAAAACAGAGAACTGCATGCCAAGATCGAATTCCTGAAACAGCTTCTGCTGGTTCGACTCATCCCACTTGAGGAACAGATCTACAACAACGCCAGAAAAGATACCCAATGACAAAAGTACGCCACTCAACACCAGGGCGACCTTTTTTGAAATCCCCGTCCAGATGATAAAAAACGAATACACACTGTATATACCCAGGGTATACAACAGGATCATCGCGTATAAAGGCGGTGTTCCGGCCGCCAGCAATGCGGTCACTATGGCGACATCGAATGCGATGGGCACGGGTAGGAACAATCCCACCGCAGCCAGTCCGACCACGCCAAATATCGCCAGATACCATTGCTCGCTGGTAAACATGTCGGCCATTTCCTGCCATGGCAGCAAGGTAATCGCCACGGCTCCCATTAACCCGGCGAGAAACATGAGCGGCACAGTGAGTTTGATGATGTAGATCAGGTTGGCGAAATATTTTTGTGCCACCCACTTGGTCGATGCCAGCCATGCTGGCTCATCTGCCCAGATTTCATCGGCGGTGCTGTTGCTGGTCGGTGCAAAACCGCCACTTACCGACAGCTCTATATTCTGCGTGACGAGTTGATTTTTAAAGACGTATTTTGCCAGTAGCGGCACCAACAAAAGCAGGAACAACAACGTCATCACTACTTTGGTGACTGCCATATATAGTGGCATAAGTGAAAACAGCATGGTCAACACGATGATGTTCAGGGTGGGCGAGCTGATCATCGTCACCAACGTTGTTTCTAATCTTATGCCTGAGTCGTGCAAGCCGCGGGCGATGGGTGCTGCGCAATTTACACAGACCCCCAGCGGTATACCGATGAGCAGGCCAAGCATTGTGTTGCCAAAATGGCTGGATAAGCTGCGGCGTTGTAACAGAGACAGAATTGTCATAAACCCGGCGGCGAACAGGATACCGAAGGTCATCCCCTGGCGGTTGGTGGATATCCAATTTATGGTGGTATAAAAAATTCGCGTGAGGACCGGGTCGCCCACATCCACCGGGTAAACGGCTTCAAAACCTAATGGATCTTGCAGGATCAGGTCACCACCGAGAATCGCTTTGTCGCCCAAAGACGGCACCCGTGAACCCGCCCAGAAATTGACGGCAATGGCGAGGCAAATCGTCGTGATGATGACCAGACGTTTGTTTTGTTGGAGCCAGGTTGCGGAACTACTCAGCACGTTGTACCACTTGATTCACGACTTGCAGGCAAGGGGCGGTGGCCCCGACACTGTAAGCAAAAGGTCGTGGAGTGTACTCTAATTGCCAACCTGTCCAGATTTTCATCAGTTTAGGAATCCTATGTCTTATACAGCGAATGACACCCTTGAAAATTGGCTGGCTCTGGAGAACCCGGAAGAGGTGCTGGAGCCTGATCTACCGATCATCGACCCCCACCATCACTTGTGGGACATTCGAACGTTCACTACGGAACCTCACACCAGCTTCGCGCAAAAGGTGTATCTGTGTGAAGAAATCATCAACGATATCCGCGAGTCCGGCCACAATGTAGTGCAGACGGTATTTGCACAATGCGGAGCGTTTTATCGCGCTGCAGGACCGCAAGAGATGAAGTGTGTGGGCGAAACTGAATTCGTGCAAGGCATTGTCGCTATGAGCAATTCGGGAATTTATGGTGACGTACGGCTCTGTGCCGGGATATTTGGCAGTGCAGACCTCCGCGCTGGGGCTCAGGTTGAGGAAGTATTACAGGCTCATATAGCAGCATCGCCAAACTTTCGTGGCGTGCGAACAGCCTTTCCCAGCGATTTGAGTAAAAGTTTCTTGCAGGGCTATGCGATTTTGGGGAAGTACCAGCTCAGCTATGACAACTACTCCCCGGACTTCGAACGGTTACCTGGTCTGGCCCGGTTAGCCGACGCCAATACTGACGTGTCTGTTATCGTCAACCACCTGGGTGGTACGGTGAATCCCGATGCACCAGCACAAGTAGCCGAACGGTGGCGACTTAGCATTGACGCCATAGCGCGGTGCCCCAACGCGGTGATGAAATGTGGTGGGGGCCAGATGCGGGTGGGAAACTGGCAACCACCCTTCCACATGCATGAGCGAGCGACGCCCATTGGCTCGGAAGAAGTTTGTGAACTGCTATTCCCGTATTATGAATATGTCATTAACGCGTTCGGGCCAGACCGTTGTATGTTTGAGAGCAATTTCCCTGTCGATAAGGAGTGTATCTCCTATCGTACGTTGTGGAATGCGTTCAAACGGATTGCTGCGCGCCTGGGCTTGAGCGAGACGGAAAAAGCAGCGATCTTCGGCGGCACTGCAGCCAAGGTGTATCGCCTTTCGCTGTAGGTCATCACCTTTACACTTTTCTGGTTGATCACGGTGTTCTCGGTTCTGACCAGTGCGCCGGGCACCAGGCGTCCTTCGAAATCGGTATGGTTATCGAGGTATTCATAGGACGTAAATAATTCCTCCGGCCTGCCAGTCCTGGAAATAGAAACCGTGGCCTAGTAGCGGCATAGTGTTATTCGTGCGTGATTGGAAGTGGATCAATCTAGAGTGCTTGTGATCGAAGCTCTACTGTGCAACTGATACGCTGGGCCGCTGTTAAACCTGCATGAGAAAGAAGAATTGAATTCAATCAGCTTGGGCGAAATAAAAATTGGTATTAGCCGCTACCGATATCTCACCGGTTTCGTTTTTCTAGTTCTGGCACACGCTTCTTATGGCCTCGAATTCGAGATCCAGAATATTGCCATCGGCCACGGACAGAATATTGCCTTTATGCCGTTTGTCAGTGAGGCATCTGGGGTGCCGGAGATGTTGGTTATCGAGACGCCAGATCTTGATGAGCGCGACCGACAGATGCAAGGCCTGGTCGAGGAACCTGTTCGTACGGTGGCGATTTATAGCCGCTCCGGATCGACATGGACGTTGCGCTTGCGCAAACAACTCGACGCTTCCATGGATCTGGTAGATGTGCTGCAAACCCCTGATGGGGTGCGGCTGGTCGGTTACCAGGATGCGCAGCTACACTTTTTGGATGAACAAACACAAAGCTTTGAACCCATGTTCTCGACCAGTTCGATGTTTGTTGGTCGCAACTGGGATTCCTCGCCAACCATGGAAATGTTCGCCGACCTGAATAGGGATGGCTTTGATGATTTTCTCTTGCCGGGGTTTGAAGGGTGGCAGATTGCCATGCAGGGTGCGGACGGATTCTCGTCACTCCAGGTCATCGGACCCCGGCCACACATGAATTTTGGCGATACCGCCCGCTATGTGGGTTATCGCGCCGAGACCCCTTACCTGCTTGATGAGAACAGAGACGGCCTCAACGATCTGGCGTTTTGGTTAAACGGTAGATTTGAGGTCTATCTGCAGGACCCTTCAGGAAAGTTCGCCAAGGACGCACTTATTCTGGACCCGGACCTGAAAGATGTGCTGGGTGGATACTTTTCCATCAGTCTGGGTACCCGCGGAGACGACGAAGACGACGTTCAACGATTACTGGATGGCGTGGAGGATATAGATGGCGACGGCATGGCTGACTTGATCATTCAGAGCATTCAAGGGGAGGGGATATTTGGTCTGGAAACCCAGTACGAGATATATCGGGGCATGGTGGGACCAGACGATCATCTCAGGTTTGAGCAGAACGCATCATCTATTGTCTCCACCGGCGGCATCCAGCTCAACAATGAGCGGTTAGATCTCACCGGCGATGGTGTACAGGAGTTCGTCGTGACTTCTGTCGATATCACCATAGGCACCATTATCGGGGCCTTGATTACCCGTTCCGTATCGGTAGATGTCTCGATTTATCATATGGTCGATGGTGTGTTTCCTGATAAGCCGAGTCTTAAGAAAGAAATCACGGTCCGCTTTGATTTCGCTACCGGCAATATCTTTATCCCAGCGATATTGAATGCCGATGTGACCGGTGATGGACGAGAAGATCTTTTAGTGCAGAAAGGACTTGATACTTTGTTGGTCTATCCAGGGCAGGCGGGGCGTAAATTGTTTGCCAGATCGCCGATCAAGCTGGCGTTGAGCTTGCCGCGTGATAGAGATGGTTTTGTCGTATCCGATCTGGACGGTGATGGCCGAGACGAACTGATATTGTACGTGGAGCGGGATGAAGGGTCGGTATTATCTGTGGTTGCGTTCAGCGATTAGCAACCTGGCTGGGATAGTACGGCATATGCCTTGACAAATTCAGGCGGCATTCTATGTGGACGACCGGATGCCACCTTAATGCAAATGTATTCAATCTCGGCGCGCATGACGCAGACTGAGTCTGACTCGCGGAGAATTTGAAATGCGCGGGTGGCGCGCAGGCGGCCATCGTTAACCACTAACCAATCTGCCACCCATAATTGATCCCCGGCAAACGTTGCGGCGATGTAGGACATATGCGTCTCGCGAGCGGCCATGGCACAACCAGAGGCCAGCATCGCCTTGCTGGGCAGACCTACGGCAGCAGAATGTTGCCAGGCACAGAGGTCGAGCCAGGATAAATAGTGCACGTTGTTGGTGTGGCCTAGCTGGTCAATATGCTCCGGGCCAACGGTGATTGGAATTGTGAAGGGCTCCGGCCGGTCCCATAGCGCCTGCAATTCAAGTGGCGGTGTTTGCATCTGCTATTGGTTCGGCTGGTAGGGTTCTTCTTCGATGATCACCACCGGCTCGCGTTCACGGATCAAATCCGGGTCAGTTGGCTTTTTTTGCGTAACGATGTAGTCGCCGTCGGCATTGTTATAGCTGTAAATATCAGCTTTGACAGCAAGGCTGGTTAACAGCAGCAATAGAAGTAGAAAGCGCATGACATTACCGGTTACACGTTGGCGTAGGGTAAATTCTGGCATGAGCGTGTGGTTCTCGCCATGCTAAAGTGATCTTTATTGTTTGCTTGGATCGGGAGCCCGTCATGAAATTTGGATTGCGCTATTGCAACACCGGCCGCTACGTACAGGCCAATGCGGCGGTGGAACTGCTGCAAGCTGGCGAACAAGCGGGTTTTGAGTCGGCTTGGACAGTGGAACATACCATTGTACCCGCAGGCTATACTTCCCTGTATCCCTATTCTGAAGACGGCAAGATGGCGGGTGGCCACGTAGATATCCCGCTACCGGATCCTCTTATCTGGATGTCTTACGTCGCCGGTCAGACCAGCAGCATAAAGCTGGGCACGGCGATTTTGATTCTGCCCCAACACAATCCGGTAATCGTCGCCAAACAGGTGGCGACGCTGGATGCCTTGTGCAATGGGCGTGTGTTGCTCGGTGTCGGTGTCGGTTGGTTGCGCGAAGAATTCGATGTTTTGAATGCAGACTTCGATTCGCGCGGTCCACGCACGGATGAATATATCCAGGCGATGCGCCACTTGTGGCAGGACGACGCACCCACGTTCGCCGGTAAATTTGTGCAGTTCACCAATGCTTATTGCCGGCCGCAACCGGCTAACGGCACCGTGCCGATCATTATTGGCGGTCATTCACCGGCAGCGGCGCGCCGCGCGGGACGGCTGGGTGATGGTTTTTTCCCTGCTCGAGGTATGTCTCGCGAGTTGCTGGATGTGGTGCGGGAAACTGCGATTGAGTGTGGCCGCGACCCACAAGATATTGAGATCACAGCTAGTCTGCCGGCGGAACTGGATGAAATTGAACAGCTGAGCGAGCTAGGTGTATCACGCATCATGGTGCCGGTGACACCGATGGCAGGCATGGCAAATCCAATCAAGGGTCCGGAAGACGCTTTGGCCTGGCGCGAAACTATAGATCGGTTTCGAGACCTCTAGCCGATTTGCTTGCCCGGCCTAATCCAACGGCGACAGCAGGAAGTGTCCGTGGGCTACGGCAACGGGCTTGTCCGGTTCTTCCTGCCATAGCTCTGTTCTCACGTTAGCAACGAGACGTCCGCGGCGGGTGACGATCGCTCTGCCATAGGTCGTCATCTCCAGCATGGCGCCGATGGCACTGCCGTGAACAGCGGGCAGATTCGTGTTCCCGACCAGGTGGTCCTGGAACGGCAGGACGGTGATGACCTCATTGCCTTGCTGTTCCACCTGCAGGCCGAGGAATTGCGCATACGGAATAAGTTTGAGTAAAGACGTCAAATCCTGACCTCGCCCCTGGTCTCTCAAGTCTTGCAGTATCTTCATGATGCAACGGGGGCATTGCGTGTACCCAGCATGAAGGTCGCGGTGCATGTTGGGATGGGATCATCGGCGGTTGTTGTGTAGGCGACGGCGCGTACGAAGGCGACATTTCTGGTCCGCTTAAAACAATGGGCACTGGCGTGAACATCCTTGCCGAGTTCGGCGGCGCCCATGTAGTCAATGCGCATGGCCAGCGTGGCAATCGCTGCTATTTCTCGGGGCATGTCTTTTGGCCGCGCGATCATGGCGCCATGATAGTATGCGGCGTTTCGCAAACAGACAGTGGGAGGATTCTACAATGGCGATGCAGCGTACGCCTTTGTTGATGCATACAATTTTGGATCGTGGTGCCAGGGTGGCGCCGAACGAAGAGATTGTGACCGCAACCGAAAATGGCGTACGGCGTCAAACCTACAAGCAAACCCGTGACCGGGCGCATCAGTTGGCCCATGCGCTCAAAGATGCAGGCATTGATGTCGGTGATCGCGTAGGTACCTTCATGTGGAATGGTTCGCGCCATCTGGAGACGTACCATGCCTGTGCTGGCATGGGTGCAGTTCTACACACGCTTAACGTGCGTCTGTCTGACAAGGACCTTGAATACATCATTGGTCACGCCCAGGACAAGCTGATTATCGCCGATGCCGATACATTGCCGTTGCTGGAAAAGTTGATCGGCCGCATGCCTAGTGTGGAACGGATTATCGTCGCCACGGAGGAAGGCTTCGAAGGCTGGCGCACGGACCTGCCCAACGCTGTGGACTATGAAGATTTTATTGCCGGTAAACCAAGCGATTTCGATTGGCCGGATATCGACGAGAACTCTGCATTGGGACTTTGCTATACCAGCGGCACCACGGGTAACCCCAAAGGCGTGGAATATGAACACCGTTCTCAATATTTGCACACCATGGCTCAGTGCATGACGGATTCCATGGCATTGTCTGCTACGGATACCGTACTCGGCATCGTGCCGATGTTTCATGCCATGGGCTGGGGTTTGCCCTGGTCGGCACTCATGTTGGGCTGCAAGCAGGTCATGCCGCACCGGTTTATGGATCCGCAACGATTATTGGACTTGATCGAATCTGAGGGCGTGACGTTATCTGCCGGTGTACCGACCATCTGGCAAGGCATCAAAGGCTTGTATGAAGACGATCCAGACAAATACGATTTGACCAAGCTCACACGTTTGACCTGCGGTGGCAGTTCGCCGCCGCCTTCGCTGATCCGCTGGTATTGGGATTCGCTCGGGGTTGAAATGATCCAAGGCTGGGGCATGACCGAAACTTCCCCGCTGGCGACGTTGTCGCGGCGCGTCATGAAGCGGTCTCAGCTGGAACTCAGCGAAGACGAACAGTTTGAAAACGTCGCTAAAGCAGGCCAGCTTATACCCGGTCTGGAACTCGATATTTTCGACGAAGACTTCAATCGCCTGCCTCACGATGGTGAAACCGTCGGTGAGATCCTCATCCGCGGACCGTGGATATGCTCTGAGTACTACCACGATCCACAGCCAGATAAATTCCACGATGGCTGGCTGCTCACCGGCGATGTGGGCAAGATCGATCAAGAGGAATACTTGATCATCAGTGATCGCTCTAAAGACCTGGTCAAAAGTGGTGGCGAATGGATCTCCTCCGTCGATCTCGAAAACCACATCGTCGCAATTGACGGTATTTCTGCGGCGTGCGTAGTCGCTCAACCCCACCCGAAATGGGATGAACGCCCGGTTGCATTAGTGGTACTGGAGCCCGGCAAACAAGTCACCCCGGAACAGATACTCGAACACTGCGCCACCGCCTTCGCCAAATGGCAATTACCCGACGATGTCCTCTACATCGACAGCATCCCACTAACTGCCACGGGCAAGATGAACAAGAAAGTCGTGCGCGCCGACCTCGAAGCCCAAGGCTATCAACTCCCCGACCTACGCGAACAATCCACCGGTTAGCTGTTAGAAGCCGGAATTACGTATAGCCTTGCAAGTTGGGAGTAGGACTGAGATTGGAGTCTAGAATTCGTTTACGGATCGTCGTCGGCAGGGACGCCGACGCCGAAGCGTACATGGATGTACTCGCAGCGCTCCGGAAACGAATTCTAGACTCCAAGTTCGGTCCGAGGTCCGATTTTTCAATTGGTCTAATACATTGAACTTCTCGACTTCAGTTCGTTGGGTAATCTCTGCCACCCTGGTAATGGCCGCCGCCATGGGCATCGGCCGTTTCGCCTACACCCCTTTGTTACCCCAGATGGTCGCCGAATTCGGCTGGTCCTTTGCCCAGGCAGGCGATGTCGCCAGCGCCAACTTCTTCGGCTACATGGTCGGCGCTTTGCTGGCGCCACAAATTGCCAATTCGCCGCAAGTGCGGTTGTGGATTGCCTTCAGCCTGATGGCAAGTGCCGCCACCACCTATTTCGGCGCTGAAATCGGCTCTTACGTTGCCTGGCTGGCCGTGAGATTTTTGTCCGGCGTTGCCAGCGCTTTGTGTCTTGTTCTAGTCACCACACAGCTTATTTATGTGCTGGCCGAACAAAGAGCGGAGCGACTCGGCAATGTGCACTTTGCCGGTGTCGGCATTGGCATATTGGTATGTATGTTCGGGGTATATCAGACTGGTGATGTTGCACAGCAGTGGGCACGGCTGGGTTTGCTTGCTGCAGTAATGATGGCCCTGGCCTGGTTCCTCATCGCCGGACTGCAAATTGCAAGACCGCAACAACCGGGCCAGGTATCCCTTCGGACCAGCACAGATTCGAGGCTGTGGCGGTTGATCGTTGGATATGGTTTTTTCGGTTTTGGTTACGTGATCGCGGCGACGTTTGTGGTCGCCATCGCGGGTGGACTAGAGACGGCCAATTTTGACGCCCGCAGCGTCTGGGTAGTTGTCGGTTTATCGCTGGTGCCTTCGGTGTATGTCTGGCAGTGGCTGGCTAACAACTTTGGTCTGGTGCACACATTGTGTGCGGCCTATCTGGTAGAAAGTGCCGGGGTTCTGATGGCTGGTCTCAGTGACTCCTATGGGTGGCTGGTTGTTGCCTGCGTGTTGTTGGGCGGCACATTTGCTGCGATTACAGCGCTGGGTCTCAGTGCAGCCAGAGAGGCGGCACCTCACCGCATCGCCTTTGCCGTTAGCGCGATGACCGTGGCGTTTGCCGTTGGTCAGTTGTTGGGTCCTGCGGTAGCCGGTCGCATGGCGGACATGTCTGGTGATTTTGTCTGGTCGTCGGTAGTGGCGGCGGTTCTACTGGCAACCGCCGCGATGTTGGCCTTTAAAACTACTGCCAACAGATGACCGCTATTTGATGATTCTCCAGCAAATCGGATAACGGTAGCCGTTACCTTCATTAGCTTTGATTCCCGCGATAACCGTCAGCACTAATGCGCCTATGCCAACGATGGGCATCAGCAAGAAACCGATCAAGACGAATGCCAGCAACATGCAGACTGCAAATGCGATGGCGACAGTGATCTGGAAGTTGAGTGCTTCTTTGCCTTGCTCATCTACATAAGGCATTTCGTTCTTCTTTATTTGCCAGATGATCAGTGGTCCGATCAACGTGCCAAATGGAACAACAAAACCAACCAGGGCTGATAGGTGGGCGAACATACCCCACTGCCTCTCTTCTGTGCTCGGGCCGGTGTCGCTTGAGGTGGATTCGACAGGTTCGGAAGATCCTGTTGCCTGATCGTCTGTTTCGCTCATATCTGGCTCCAATTCAGGGAAGGTGTCGCCAGGAATGGTACACCCTCGTTAGTCTTTTTTCTCCGGTTTGGTGCTGGGTGCGTTGGACATCATCGTCACAAGAGATTGCCAGGGTCCCATAGCGCTTTTGAACATACCTTGCAGAAATTCATCGCGTTGATCTGACGAATCCTGCAGGCGTTGTGAAAACTGATCGATCAGGTTCTGTTGCATGTCGTGTATGTCTGGCAAGCCCATAAAGCGGCGTAGTTCTTCCGGCGTGATATCCACTTCGACATTGATTTTCATGGCGCTTCCCCGCGCAGCAAATGTGTGGGCAGGATAACCCATCTTTGCCTTGGAAGGAGCGGCGCTCGCTTAAGTTTCAAAGCGGGCAACATTGATCTTCTGCTGAGGTTGTTCACGGCCGAGGATTGCATTGGCAGCATGCTGCCCCAGACCGGGAGAGGTTTGCACACCGAAGCCACCTTGGCCTGCGAGCCAGAAAAACCCTTTGGCCTGGTTGGCGAAGCCCACTACTGGATAGCGGTCTGGGGCAAATGTTCGCAAGCCGGCCCACTGGTGCATGATCCGCTCAACCGGATGGTCGGCGATCTGCGCAAAGCGGTCCAGGGCAATAGCGACATCCAGCTCATCTGCAAAGGCGTCCATGGCGGCAGATGGCGTTTCGTCTTGAGGGCAGACCATCAGGCCAGGGCTTTCCGGTTTGAAATACAGGTCTTCGCTGATCGTGTGGACCAAAGGCCAACCGGTGGTGTTGCCCGGTGCGGGAATAATCGCCGCCGTACGTCTCATCGGAGTAAGCGGTACTTCGGCGAGCCCGGCGAGAGAACCCACGTGGTTAGCCCACGCACCTGCGGCGTTGACCACCAGGTCTGCGCTCAATGCATGTTCGCCTGCCTGCAATGACCATTTGCCATCGCTCTGCCGTAACGATGTAACTTCTGCGTTGGTCAGCAATTTGCCTCGGTGTTGCCGCAAACCGCGCTGGTAACCGGAAAGGAGTTCGTGTACGTCGATGGTATGCCAACTTGGGTCATAAGCCGCACCCGAGACCCAATCCTCGCGCAGGATGGGGACGATATCCATCGTCTCCCGGGGGCTTATTGAAACCAGCTCGGGGCACTTTGGTTGCCAGGCGTCGAGGTATTTCCGCAAGGCTGGCCCTTCCCCAGGCCCGGCAGCGGTCAGTCCACCACACGGTGATAGCAACGGATTGTTGGCAAACCCCGCAGGTGGCGTGAAAAAGAAATCCGCTCCAGCCTTGGTCAGATCTTGCACCACGTGATTCTCGTAGCCTTCGATATACATTGCAGCGGACCGGCCAGAGCTGTGATAGGCGGGCTGACTTTCACG
>Ga0114949_10002596_pt1 | contig 11300 bp, 7 predicted proteins | sample N074metaG_FD_83505 | JGI IMG/M metagenome (GOLD analysis project Ga0114949, IMG submission 83505) | Deep subsurface microbial communities from Kermadec Trench to uncover new lineages of life (NeLLi) - N074 metaG | ecosystem: Environmental > Aquatic > Marine > Ocean trench > Sediment | place... | reverse complement strand
GCGCGCAACGCTTCCGTCTGAGACGCACGACTATTCGGTGATATAGACAGTACGCACAGCGCAATCAAAATGTATTTGAACATCGTATTCCCTCTTTCCCGAGCTTGATTCTATGCCGGATTGCTGTTGAGGGTCCGCAGTCCGTTATCTTTCAAGGAAGGCCGGCCACGATGCATCGAGTTGGAGGAGGGTGTGATCATCAACTTGCGTTGCCCGGCTTCAGTTGCAAGTGACATGGTGGTTTTGTTGGGGGGATTGCCTGGTTGATTCTTCGACGGTTCGATTCTTCTAAAGGTCGCTAACGACCCACCGGTTCCAGGTAATCGGCAACGATGGTCTTTGCCAATGCCGCTGCGATCAGGCTGTTGCCGTACGCGCTCGGATGCCATGGGTCATGTTGTTCTGGATTTTGCCGAACAAGGCCCAAGTTTTCATCGCGCAGTACTTCGAGCATATCGATCACCTCCATACCTGCTCGCCGCGCCATCGTCGCGAGATCCCCATGAACTTCCATCAGCCCATCAAGTTCCTCATCAAACTCCTCCAACACAGGATGGATGACAAACAAAACAGGAGTGTCATTGGACCGGGTTATCCGACCGAGTTCCTCGATATGAGTGCCAATCTGTTCCCGATACGCACAATGCAGCAACAGGTGGAACTTGCTGCTGCAACCCCTGGCTGCATACCGCTCCTGTAGTTCGAACACTTTTCGACGGAGGAAGTGAAGCGTGTGTGAAGCAGGGTCAAAAAAGTATCGCCCGAGATCTCCGCTGGTATGGTTGAAAATCGGATGCGCGGGATCGTTGAGTACATAACTCCAGACGATCAGATCGGGATCAAAGCTGAGGCCCGTGTCGGTGAGCACGATCAGCTCTTGAGATGTCGTGTAGCCTGAGCGCGCCATGATGATCACTTCGATGTTGGGAAGCGCATACTCTTCACGCAAGAGAGCCTGCAACTGCATCCCGAAGGAACTTCCTTCAGGCACACCCAGCCCCTGGGCAACCGAGTCTCCGATGACGAGAATGCGAAAGGTTGCCGGAGGTTTGCTCAACTCATGTTCCGCGTCGAAGAATCCGAGCGAATTCGCACCACACCGGTTGGGTTTGATCGTATAGATGAGTCGCGGATCATCGTGCGCCTGGGTGCACAGGTCGATGTTTTCGTAGCGATCGAAGAGGCGAGCGTGCAAACGGGCGGCCGTGATTGCAAAAAAAGTTTCTGCCACCAACAGGATGATCAACAAAGAGCCCACAACCAAAGCGAGGCTGCCAAACGGGCCCTTCAAGATTGTGATTTCCTACCTCTCAAAAACCCGTTTTTGTCCAAGCGTTCTACGTACTCTTTATCCATGACGCTTGACGTTTCTCTCGAAACGCAGCCATGCCCTCGGCTGCTTCCTCGGAACGGAACATTCTTCCACTCCACTCACCCGCTTCGGCGAACCCCGCCTCGATAGACAACTTGGTCATTCGACGTACCAGCTTTTTGCATTCCACAACGGCGATCGGTCCGCCCCGATTGATCGCGTCTATCTCTTCATCCACGGCATCGATGAGTTCACCTTCAGGTACGGCGCGATGGGCAAACCCCATCTCAACCGCACGCGTCCCGGAGAATCGTTCCCCGGTAATGAAAAGCTTCATGCCATGATGGGTACCGAGCTTAGGAAGACAAACCACCGATATGACGGCCGGAATAACGCCGATGCGCACTTCGCTGAAACTGAACAGAACATCTTCACGGGTGATGACGATGTCTGCGGCACCGACCAGGCCCAAACCACCCGCAAACGCCGCGCCATTTACCGCAGCGATCACCGGCTTCTCGCTCTCGAGAATAGTACTCAAGACTTGCGGGTAAGGAACAGAACGGGCGCCATCAACCACCTGCCCCGGCGGACTCTTCAAATCCGCCCCGGCACAAAACGCGGGATCCGTCCCGGTAATGACGATAGATCGCACCGTTTCATCGTCGTTGGCGGCACAGAGATGTTCATAGAGTTCATTGACCAGCACAGCCGATAACGCGTTGCGGTTAGCGGGCCTGTTCAACGTTATCCATGCCGCACCATTGCGAATCTCGTACAGGGTCGCCTCGGTATTTGCCATGAGCTAGTCACCCTCTCTGGTCTGAGACAGCTCTTCCAAAACGATGAGCATCTCACCGTTTGCCACCTGATCACCTTCGGCGACCAGAAGTTTCGTGACCATGCCGGCGACGGGTGCGGTGATTCGGTGTTCCATTTTCATGGCTTCCAGAATCAACAACAGTTGACCCTGTTCTACGGTGTCGCCCTCATTGATATGGGTCGTAAGGACATTGCCCGGCATGGGCGCGACCAACCCTCCCTGAAAATCGTCTGCGTCACGTACCGGAAAGCGCGGGAGTTCCCGAACGGTTACGTCGCCACGAGGACCGTGTATAAACCAATCATCTCCGTCTGCTGTAAGCTTGAAACTCGTTCTGCGACGATCGATTTCGATATCGACCCCGCATGCGTCTACTCCAAAAACGGCGACGGAATGCTCGCGATCGTCGACATGCACTTCGAAGGTGCCGTCACGCAGGGCGCGATAGGCAACGACGATGTCTTCTGTTTCCTCACCCCCCTCCTCCCCGTTGATGATTTGTGCGGATCGGAATCGGGTAACTTCCGGCGGCATTCTGGAATTCCTCCATCCGCTTTGAACCGTAGATAGTACCCGCGCAGCGCTTCGGCGATGCGCCTGGGATTGAATGACGATCGCAATGAGCGCCTCGTCCAACTCATCGCTGGAGATAATCCGCACCCTGCTCGGGGCAACGCGCTCGATGAAGTCTGTCGTCGTATCACCTGCAATGAACTCGGGTGAGCGCAGGGTCGCAACCAGGAAATCTCTGTTGTTGGTAACTCCCTGGATCCTCAAGCCTTCCAGTACTCGTGCCAATCGGCTGGCCGCTTCTCGACGAGTGGGAGCTTTTACAATTACCTTGGCCATCATTGGATCGAATTCGATACCGATTTCGCTGCCGGTTTCCACGCCCGAATCGAAACGAGCAAGCGAGATATCGGCAGGTTCCCAGGCGAGGAGTTTCCCGGGCGAAGGTAGAAAATCGTTATTCGGATCCTCCGCGTAAATCCGTGCCTCAATCGCGTGCCCAGTGAAGCTGAGGTCGGCCTGGGTATAACCGAGGGCTTCTCCCTCGGCGATTCGGAGTTGTTCCCGCACTAGATCGAGTCCGGTAATTTCTTCCGTTACCGGATGTTCAACCTGCAACCGGGTGTTGACTTCGAGAAACCAGAAATCGTTTCCATCTACCAGGAATTCGACGGTGCCTGCCGACGAGTAGCCAATAGATCGCGCCGCCAGCAGCGCAGCCTCACCCAGGCGCTCGCGGAGTTCCGTGTCAACAGCCGGTGACGGCGCCTCCTCGATGATCTTCTGGTGACGTCGTTGAATCGAACATTCGCGCTCGAAAAGATGGACCAGATTGCCGTGATTGTCGCCTAAAATCTGAATCTCAATATGACGTGAAGAAGTCAGCCAACGCTCGAGAAACAAGCGATCGTCACCAAACGCGGCTTTCGCCTCCCGTCGAGCGCCGTCTACCGCGTCACTTAATTCGGCTTCCGTTTCCACTACGCGCATGCCACGTCCACCACCACCCGCCGAAGCTTTGACGAGAACGGGATAACCAATCTCCTGCGCTTTCGCGGTAATGTCTTCCCCGTCGGCAATTGGTAACGCCGCTAACGTGGGCACGCCCACATCCTGCATCAGTTTTTTGGCCGACAGCTTGTCACCCATCTGACTGATCGCCTCAGGCGACGGTCCCACCCAGCACATGCCCGCGGTGATGACGGCATCGGCAAAAGCCGTGTTCTCCGAGAGAAAACCGTACCCGGGATGGACAGCGTCCGCACCCGATCGTCGGCAGGCATCAATGACCTTGTCCATATCGAGATAGGTTTCTGCGGAGGTACTCCCGCCTAAGGCAATGGCCGTATCAGCCTCCCGCACGAATGGCGCGGTTGCGTCCCCGTCTGCATATACCGCGACGGTGCCAATACCCATCTCATGGGCAGTGCGAATAATACGTCGCGCTATCTCTCCCCGGTTTGCGATCAGCAACCGGGTAATGGGTTTGATCGTTACATTCGCCATGTGCCGAACTCCTTGGTGCCCACAACGACATTGTTGTGACAAGCGGACAATGCGATGGCTATGACCGTGCGCGTCTCACGCGGATCGATCATTCCGTCGTCAGATACGCGGGAAGTGGCAAACAAGCCTTTGGATCGCTCCTCTGCCCAATACTCGGCAATCGCTGCACGTTCATCGTTCGCTGCCTCGTCAAATTCGAGTCCCCGGCGCTGTGCCGCTTTACGTTGGACGATGGACATGACACCCGCCATCTGTTTCGGACCCATGACGGCAATTTTTGCAGTCGGCCAGATGAACGTGAAACGGGTACCAAAGGCGCGGCCGCTCATTCCATAATTACCTGCACCGTACGACGCGCCAACAATGATCGTAATGTGCGGTACCGTCGAGTTGGCGACCGCGTTGATCATTTTGGACCCATTTTTAGTGATCCCGCCCTGTTCGTAATCCGTGCCGACGATGTAGCCGGTAATGTTGTGCAGAAACAACAAAGGCACATCGATCTGGTTACAGAGTTGGATAAACTGCGCTGCTTTCTCGGATGACTCCGAAAAAAGCGCACCGTTGTTACCCAGAATGCCAACGGGAAAACCGTGGACGGACCCCCACCCACAGATCAGCGTCGGACCATAGAGTGGCTTGAATTCCTCGAACCGGGACCCGTCGACTACCCTCGCGATCACCTCTCGCATGTCGAAGGGTACGCGCAAGTCTTCAGATACGATACCCAGCAACTCTTCGGGGTCGTATAGGGGTTCATCCGCCGGCATCGTCGGTCCCGGGCCTTTCTTACGCCAATTCAGGTGCGCGACGACTTCTCGGCACATGCGGATACCATCCAGTTCATCATCGGCAAGGTAGTCACCGAGGCCGGAAATGGTGGTATGCATGTCCGCTCCGCCAAGACTTTCTTCGTCGGCATCCTCACCCGTCGCCATCTTGACCAGCGGCGGACCACCGAGGAATACCTTTGATTGCCCCTTAATGAAGATGTTGTAGTCACTCATGCCGGGTTGGTATGCGCCACCGGCAGTCGAAGCACCAAAAACAACCGAGATCGTTGGAATCCGCATCTTGGAAAGTTCGGTGATCTCGTAAAACAACCGACCCGATTCCCCGAAGTGTCCTCCTTCGCGCCGAATCGCCTGCTCGGGGTCTCCGCCTCCCCCCTGGCCACGAAGATCGGCGCCCGCAGACTCGACGAACTGCACATAGGGCATGCGGTTGTCACGGGCGATCTCCAAACCACGCATCAGCTTCTTCGAGTTGAACTGATTGAAAGCCCCGGCTCGAACGGAAGGATCATGACCGAGAATGACGCACTCGGTCGCCGAGATCACGCCGATACCCACCACGAATCCAGACCCGACGTTGTAGTTCGAACGCCAGGCCGCCAACGGGCTTATCTCCAGAAACGGTGAATCGTTGTCGAGAACGAGGCCGATCCGTTCACGGATCGGCATTTTGCCGCGCGAGCGCAATCGCTCCATGGCTTCCTCGCCACCACCGGCTTCTGCTTCGATGTAGAGCTCATCGAGGGTGGCGAGCATCTCCAGCATGTCGGTACGGTTTTTCTGAAACTCCTCCGTTCGGACATCGAGTTTCGATTCTAATATCGGCATTAAGCGTGCTCTCCGGGAATCTCATTGTGGTAAATATCGGTAATAGTCATCTCACTTGGCCGCCACCGGTGGCGCGGGTCCACGTGTGAGCGCATCCCCTTCTCTCCAGGGTGACAGCTGGTCTGCATACACCTCAGGTCCATTGCGATAGTGAGCGGCTTCTTCGAGGGTTTCGACGAACGGCATGTCGGCGGGATAGATGCGATCACCATGAGGTCGTGGTCCGGACTTGGAAACATGTCCCCACAGGGGATGCCCGACCACTTCCTCGGCGATTGCCGTGGCATCGAGGAGTTTGTCGAGGTTATACCCCGTCTCGATCCCCATCTCATGGCACAAATCCACGAAATCTTCGGTCGGAACATGTCCCGCCGCGCGGCCATTGCCACAATAAGGGCAACCCCCCATGCCCCCCAGGGACGTATCGAATTCTGCAACGCCCAAAGTGAGCGCTTCGTAATAGCTCGCGATCGTCACCCCCCGGGTGTTATGGAGATGACAGTGAAAGTCCGTGATCTCGGGCCAGCGTTCGCGTATCTCGAGCAACGTCTCCCTCACCTGGTGGGGCAGGTTCCAGCCCATGGCTTCGAGAAACGAACAGCGTTTGACCGTAAACCCGGCGTTGTGCCACCGATCCATCATCAACTCGAGCAACTCCATGCGCTGCTCGAGGGTGAACGGACCCTCGAAGTTCGATCCGAAAGGGTTACCAAGCGCAACCGAGCCGTACTCGATTCCGGCTTCCCGGGCGGCGGCGATCGTTGCATCCATCCCCGCGATCTGCTGCGCCTGGGTACGGTTGTAGTTTCGCCGTGCGAACGTATCGCAGAGTTCCACGTGGGTACTGTACCGTTTCGTGCGCACATCGATCTTGGGATAGTACTTGTCGGCTCGTTCAAAGCCCTTGCGGTTGAAAACCGCCGCCGTATATCGGATACCCGGTTTAGGCACGAACCGTTCGGCAATCTCATCGATGCAGGCCATTTGCGGCGTCCACTTAGGGTGCGCAAACGAACCGATCGAGATCACTTTCGCCCCGGTCTCACCCAGCGCATCCAGAAGACGCAGCTTCTCAGAGACCGCAATATCGGCGCTTTCGATCTGCAATCCCTCACGCATGGTGTCGTCGGTTATCACCACGGATTTCGGTAGTCCGCTCATGATCGTCATTCCCTCCCAGTTACCCGCCTCTTTTTATCAACTGAGAGGCGCGGAGTCGAACCGAAAAGCTATTTTAATCGCCCTTTTACCTTCCCGGCATAAGATTCCTGTGAAATCAGAGGCTATCGATCCACTCGCCTACGACGTCCACAGCCCGAGTATCAACCAGATCACTTGCCAACGGCGGCATGCGATCGTTGCCCAACAACCGCATTCGTTGCCATAAAACGCTTCGTTCTTTTTCACCTGAGGCGATGATTTCAGCATTCACAATACCAAGGTCTCCAACCGCCGGCGCCCGGCCTATTGCGTTCAACGATCCAATGGCGATATCGAATCGCAAATCCAGGTCGAGGGGCGTGGGTCCACCTGGCTGGTGACACAGGGCGCAGTTGACGTCTAGATAGGTGCGGGCACGTGTCGCTATATCAATCGATGAATCGGTGAGTTCCGCAAACGCCTGATAATCTGCCGCAGCACCGATATCGGTGCTAAACAGGCCGATGTTGTTCAGGCTTCGCAGCTGATTGTCAGTGACGTCGGGGTAGTCGAAATTCCGGTTGAGCTGGCGGGTTTTCAAACCGAGCGTGAAGCCCGCCGCTTGGGTATGGCAACCCAGACAGTCCGTTCGGCTGGGATAGGTGTATAGCTGATCCCGAGTGCCACCATCCGCCAGATTGACCGTAATCGACTCCGTTTCGCGACCGGTCAACAGGATGGCATCGGTCTCACCGGCATTCCACCGGTAAGTGAACCCCTGCCAACCGTTCTGAGTATGGATGAGAATCCTCGTCTCCAACTTCCGTCGGCTGGTTTCATCGCCTTCGGTAAGCTCGATATCGAAGTGTTTGACGACAAACGAACCTTCGGGAAAGTTCCACGCATCGGTGGCAGTGAAGCCAATCTGGCTCGAATCCGGCACCGCAACCCAACGCCGTTTGCTGGTGGCATCCGACCAAAAAGGATGATTGAGGTCGTACTCGATCAATCCCGAAGCCGGTGTGAGTTGAGCGAAATCGGTAAACAGACCCGTTTCCGACAGCAGGTCGGGAAGGTTGCCGCCACCTGACGCTTCTTCCAGCTGAGAGATCGTGCCACCGCTCGACACGACAAACACTTCGCCCTGATTGTCCTCACCAAATGAGGTGGGCGTGTTGGCCTGAGCGATCTGGTCGTTACCCAGAACGTTCGTGCCGTCCCAGTCGAGTGCCCAAAGCGCACCACTACCAAAGTCCGTATAAAGATAGCGGCCCTGCAAGCCGGGCAACCGGTTACCCCGATAGACATAACCCCCGATTACGGCAACACCGCCGCTTGCGTGACTGTATTCGAATATCGGTGGGATGAACGTCGGATTCGGCGGCGTGCTGCCCGAGTTGTCATAATTCCGAGTGCCTTCATAAAAACGCCAGCCATAGTTGCCACCCGCGGTAATGATATCGATCTCTTCGATTTCGCCTTGCCCCACATCCCCCAGCCACAGATCCCCACTCTGGCGATCGAACGAATAACGAAACGGATTGCGCAGACCATAGGCATACGTTTCCGGCATGAAACCGGGCTCACCGATGAACGGGTTGTCGATCGGCACGTCGTAGGGATCGCCGGGATTAGCCGGATGTACGTCGACTCGCAGCATGCTGCCCAGGGGGTTGGCTGGATTCTGAGCATTGTTGTTCGGATCCCCGCCACTGCCACCATCGCCCATCCCGATGTATAGATAGTCGTCCGGACCAAACGCCAGCATGCCCCCGTTGTGATTCGAGAACGGCTGGGTTATCTCGAGAATCGTCTTCTCAGTACTCAGGTCCACGGTGTCCGGCCCGGCCATCCAGGTAAACCGGGCGATGACCGACCGTCGGGGACCCTCGTCGGAGTAATGTACGTAGAGAAATCGATTCGTCACGAAGTCCGGATCGAAGGCGAGGCCAAGCAAACCCTGCTCGCCCCCAAACAGCACTCGGCTTGAGAGATCGAGAACTATCGATGTTGAGACCGCTCCGGGATCATTGACGAAGGCGTGTACCTGCCCCGATTGCCGCACTACAACCAGACGATTTTCTCCCGGCACGCCTGCAAGGAACAACGCGTTGGGAAAATCGAGGTTGGGGAACGCTGCGACCAGGTTGTAGGTGCCAAGACCAATTCCACCCCCTGGTAAATCGAACACCGCAAGCGGCGGCCTGCTGGTTAATCCAAACGGGTCGGCGGGCGGTGGCGGGGTCGGCGGCACAGCGACGCCATTTCCTCCGCCTCCACCACCACAACCTGGCCCAAGCCAAACGACCAGGAACCAACCCAGTGTGCTGAAAACGCGCTTGATATCGGCTACTCCGGTAAAACCCTCTACCTCACTGCAAGGAGTATATCCAACTATCTCCGGCAGCATGAAATAGTGGTTTTTATGGGTCAATGGCAACTAACGCCCTCACAAATCACTTACATTTATCCGCGCTGGCGCCTCAAATGCAGAGACAGCCCACTTCGATTCACAGTAAAATCAATGGTCTAACTAGATCGGAGGATCTAGCTTGGCTGAGAGAACGTCAACCGAACATAATTATCATGCGGTACTCATCTGTTCGTCCCCGGACAGTTGCTCACTGGTGCAATCGCTTGAGGATTATGCATTCCTGTCGGGTGAAGCCCCGCGATTACCCCTGTCTGGCTGCACGGAAAATTGCCAGTGTACTTACCAGCATCTGGATGATCGACGCCACAAGATCCGCCGCGAAGAAGACGACGGTATTTACAGCTTTTTCGAAGGTCCCGACCTGCGCTTGATCCCGGGTCGTCGTTCGACCGATGGACCGAGGCAGTTCCCCTGGACCAGTAGCGATCAGGCCCGCAACCGGTAACCGTTTTCTAACGATTCACTCCGAAGTGCAAACTAGACTACTCGATTAATTCGAATTTCGCGGTGAAGTGGCGCATGGCGCTTGCCTGCTCGATGATCCGGTAACACCCAAGCGTTTCCTTCACCTCGCTGAGTTCCGCAAATACCTCGATGACGTAATCCGCATGGGAATTGGGTGTAAACGCGCCTGGGAATGGCGAGACGAATCAGATCCATGGGTGCTGCCTGCTCGCTACCGTCGCTCTGGCGGCCAAACATCACAGTGCCGATTTCGCAAGAGCGAATTCCGCCGAATTCATAAAGTGCGATGGCCAGTGATTGTCCGGGGTAGGCAAGCGGCGGAATATGGGGCAGCCAACTCCGAGCGTCGACGAATACCGCATGTCCACCCGCAGGTTTCACCACGGGCACTTTCAGCTTCTCCAGTCGTTCACAGATGTACTCGTTCGTTCTGATCCGATAACGCAGGTAGTCCTCATCGATGATTTCGGTCAGGCCCTGGGCAATTGCGTCGAGATCGCGCCCCGCAAGCCCTCCGTAGGTGGGAAACCCCTCCGTTTGAATCAGGCGGATCCGTGCCGCTTCGGCCAACCGGGTGTCGTTGAGGGCCAACCATCCCCCGTTGTTTGCGAAAGCATCCTTTTTGGCACTCATGATCATGCCGTCGGCTCGAGCAAACATGTCGCGCACGATCGCTTTGATCGATCGATCGCCTTGTCCCGTTTCGCGCTGCTTGATGAAAAACGCATTCTCGGCAAACCGGCAACCATCAATGATGAACAACTTGCCGAATTCACGGCAGAGCAGAGCGGTCGCTTGAATGTTTTCCAGACTCACAGGCTGCCCGCCACCTGCATTGTTGGTGACGGTGAGCATCACGCACGGAACGTTGTCCCCGTATTCTTTCAAGGTAGTTCTTCAGCCGGGCGAGATCGATGTTGCCTTTGAACGGATGGAGGCATGCCGGTTCGAGCCCTTCGGCTATCACCAGATCGTCCGCGAACGCACCGGTTGCTTCAATGTTGCCCCGGGTGGTATCGAAGTGCGTATTGGAGGGGATCCGCTTGTCTGTACCGCCCAGAATCGAGAAGAGTATATGGCTTCGGCCGCGCGTCCCTGATGGTTTGGAATGATGTACTCAAAAGGCATGAGATCACGAACGGCGGCCTCGAATCGAGTAAAAGAAGGGGACCCCGCGTAACTTTCGTCGCCGAGCATCAATGCCGCCCACTGTGCCGCGCTCATGGCCGAAGTACCACTGTCCGTCAGCAGATCGATGAGGACATCGTCGGAACGTAACGAAAACAAGTTGTAGTGAACGTTTCTCAACAGCCGTTCGCGTTCATCACGAGTCGTGAGCCTGATCGGCTCCACCATCTTGATGCGGAAAGGTTCAATGATCGTCTTCAGTTCCCACTCCTCATGCAGCCATGCGCACAATAAGACTAGCCCGGATATTGCACGAGGACGCAGAGTTTTGGGTGAGAGATCGTGGTCGTCATGACGGCT
>Ga0114949_10002594_pt1 | contig 11302 bp, 11 predicted proteins | sample N074metaG_FD_83505 | JGI IMG/M metagenome (GOLD analysis project Ga0114949, IMG submission 83505) | Deep subsurface microbial communities from Kermadec Trench to uncover new lineages of life (NeLLi) - N074 metaG | ecosystem: Environmental > Aquatic > Marine > Ocean trench > Sediment | place... | reverse complement strand
TGTGGGTCAACAACCATTTGGGGGTGCCCGTGGGTCAGGAACAAATGATAAAGCTGGTTCCATTTGGAATCTGTTGCGATGGGTTTCTCCTCGAACGATCAAAGAAACTTTGGTACCTCCAACAGATTATAGATATCCGTTTTTGGACGAATAAAATTGAATTTAAATAGCTAAATACCACATCTATACGATGTGGTATTTGCTTTTTACAGATTTTCAAACTTAATAAATATAGCCTTATACAATAAAGAGGAAAATTATTAAAAATACAATCATTTCAAGTAACTTAAATTTTTTTCAATCGTCACTCGTATAAATCAAAATAAGATATTCAGAAAACTTCTAAGACTCAAAACCCAATGGTTTTGGATTTATTGCAAACATTTTATTGATCATATTTTTGTTTAAATTGTAAGGAAATAATTAATCTACCTACTTTTATATAAAAGTCGCCATGAAAAATTTATGTCTCTTATTATTCACTTTACTCTTTTTTTATATCTCATTTGCTCAAAAACCTATTCCTAATATTTCAATACAAGATATTAACAACCAAAATATTGAAACACAAAATCTAACGGAAAGCGGACTAATAATATTAACTTTCTGGGCAACCTGGTGTATTCCCTGTATCGACGAACTTAGTGCCATTCATGAAGTATATGCAGATTGGCAGCATGAATTCAACTTAAAATTAATTGCAGTTTCTATAGATGATAATCGCACCATATCAAGGGTCAAACCTATGGTGAATAGCCATGAATGGGATTATGAAATTTGGCTGGATAAAAATCAGGAATTTAAAAGGGCCCTTCAAATTTCAAACATTCCTTATTTACTCATTGTGAAAAATGGCAATATTGTATTTCAACATACCGGATATAAACCTGGCAATGAAGAATTACTATATTCAAAAATTCGGGAGTTTTCAAACTAAAACACAATTAGTATGAAACAAATTATCATAAATATATTTCTAATCCTCCCCTTGTTTGTTTTCGGACAAACTAAAAACCATTTTTCTGCAGGTTTTGAATCGATAGCACAATATTATGTTGATGATAAAAAAACGGGCGAATTTGATGATGAAAACCAATTCAGATCAAATAATTATCTCGCTATTGATTATACTTTTCACAAATTTAAAGTTGGCATTCAATTCGAATCTTATATACCACAAGCTCTATTGAATTATTCTGCTAGCTTTGATAAAGAATTTGCTGTAGCTACTTTTTACGCCCAATTTAAGAGTTCAGAAACTGATGCCCTTATCGGTTATTTTTACGAACAATTTGGTAGTGGATTGATATTTAGATCATGGGAAGATAGGCAGCTGGGATTAAACAATTCACTTCTTGGAGGAAGAATCAGGTATAAAGCCTTTGAATATTTGTCTTTTTCGGGTATTTATGGAAAACAACGAATAGGCTTTGATTTGTCAAATGGCCAAATTTTTGGTTTGAATTCTGAAATTGATCTATCTCCAGTTTTTAAAACTAGCAATCATATAAATATGGGCCTAAGTTATATTGGAAGAAATGAAAATTTTGAAAGGGAATCTGAATTAAATGAAACCACACATGCATATTCAGGAAGAATTAATTTTACCATTAATAACCTATATTCCAATATCGAGTTTATCTACAAAAGTCTAGATGCCTTGGTGGAACAAGGGTTTATTTTTACAAATAAGGGTTTTACGGGAAACGGCCTGCTTTGGAATGTAGGTTATTCACAAAAAGGATTTGGCATTGATGCTACTTTTCGAAGATTGGAAAATATGAGTTTTTATACCGATAGAGAAGCGAGCGGCAATATAGATAACGAGCTCCTGGTAAATTATATACCCAGCCTCACCAAACAACATAATTACAATTTAACCAATATTTATGTTTACCAATCGCAGCCTCAACTTTCATTTTTTCCTTTAAAAAAAGCCGGTGAAATTGGATATCAAGTTGATTTGTTTTATCGTATTAAAAAAGGGACTTTTTTAGGAGGAAAATATGGAACAAAAATTGCTTTAAATTATTCTAATTGGCATGGCTTACGTGCAGATTTTGATGTAATAGAAAGAACTTATTCCAGTGATTTTTTAAAGTATGGCGATAAGTATTTTTCCGATTTTAATATTGAAATTAAGAAAAAATGGTCAAAAAAATGGTTTTCAATATTGATGTATTCAAACATATTTTATAGTAAAAAATATATTGAAGAAAAATTAGGATTCGTAAACGCTGATATATTTATAGTTGAAAATACCTATCGATTTCTTAATAACAGATCAACAAGGTTGGTTCTAGAGCATCTTTCAACAAATGAAGATCAAAAAAATTGGGTATCCGGTTTGCTTGAAGTAAATATTTCACCGTCATTTTCAGTATTTGCGAATGATATGTACAACTATGGAAATGATCGTGAAATTGAAAAAATACACTATTATAATTTTGGCGGTAGTTTTTCAAAAAATCGCAGTCGGCTGGCTTTGAGTTATGGGAGGCAACGAGGTGGTTTGATTTGTATTGGTGGTGTTTGCAGAAATGTATCTCCTTCAACAGGCTTAACCATTAATTTTAGTACTTCTTTTTAATTTATATTGTTAGTTCCTAATTAAAACGATATTCCAAATTTAACTGAAATACGGAGTTTCCATATCTAAAAGTTGAATCTCCAAGATCACTCCTATTAAAACCGTAATTATATCTCAAATCCAAGCCTATTCTTTTGCTAAAATCATATCCCATACCAAAATCTATACCCCAATTAAAATCACTAACGCTTCTGCTATTCTTACCATTTACAACAATAATTCCTCCATCAAGTTCAATATTATCAGCTGTTACGTTGAACATATAATCAAGTTGAGGTCCGAATTGAAAATTAAATTTTTCATTAAAATAATATTTTAATAATAGCGGTAAAATAATATTTGATTCATTTGACTTAATACCCGTGATATTATCATCAAACAATGGATCACTTTGGTCTTGAGGCTGATTAATATCTATTGTACTAAAATCATATTGGGTACCCTGTAAACTATATAGCAGTTCCGGTTGAAAATATAGTTGATCGACTAATTTCATTTTTACAAAGCCTCCTACTTGAAAACCAGCTTTATATTTATAATCCAGTGGGCTTTCAAAATCAGTTAAGATTGTTGAAAAATTGGTGCCTCCTTTGATTCCATAAACCGGACTTTGAGCCATTGTGATTTGAATTGAAATAATTGTAATAATCAGATAAAATATTTTTTTCATGGCAATTTTAATATATAATTCTACATATCTTTTTCTGAAAGGCTACTTTCAAAGGATATCATGGTTTGACTCATTTAAATTTAGGCATTCTTTTAGTATTTCAACAAAACGATAAACATCGGTATAACTATTATACAAGGGTACGGGAGATACTCTAATCACATCAGGCTCTCTCCAATCAATAATAACACCCTTTTTGGAAATAGCTTTAAACAATAATTTATTATAACTAAATACTCTGATTGATAATTGAGATCCCCTTTCATATTTATTGCTCGGAGTAATTATATGAATTAGATCATTTTGAATTTCCTTTATTAAATACTCTAAATAGGATGTTAGATTTCTTGCTTTTGCCTGAAGGCGATCCATACCCACCAAATCAAAAATATCCAGAGAAGCATGTAATGCCGCCAGGGATAAAATTGGAGCATTACTCAATTGCCATCCTTCTACTCCAGGTATAGGAATAAATTTGTCATCCATCAAAAATCTCGACTCCTTATCATGTCCCCACCACCCAGTAAATCGTGGAAGCGATTTGTCATGTTTATGTTTTTCATGCACAAAACAGCCTGCTATTCCACCCGGACCAGAATTCAAATATTTGTAGGTACACCAAACTGCAAAATCTACCTTCCAATCATGCAGTTGCAAAGGGATATTCCCTGCTGCATGAGCTAAATCGAACCCTACAATACACCCTTTTTTATGACTTAGTTCCGTAATAGATTGCATATCAAATAGCTGTCCTGTAAAATAATTCAATCCCCCAATCATGACTAAGGCAATCCTTTCCCCTTCTTTTTCAAGCAGATTTAAAATATCTTCTGTGCGAATAATACTTTCTCCCTTTCTAGGAATTAATTCAATTAGCGATTCATCAATATCATATCCATGGAACTCTATTTGGGATTTTACCGCATATTGATCAGACGGAAATGCATTAGCTTCAATTACAATTTTGTTTCTCTGTTGGGTTGGACGATAAAAAGAAACCATCATTAAATGAAGGTTTACAGTTAAACTGTTCATTACTACTACTTCATTAGATTTAGCTCCAACTATTCTCGCCATTTTATCTGATAAAATTTCATGATATGATATCCAAGGGTTTTTTGCATTAAAATGGCCGTCAACACCCAACAATTGCCAGTCTTTAAATATTTGTTCAATATATTCCCTGGTAGATTTTGGTTGCAAGCCTAATGAATTTCCGCATAAATAAATACATTCATTTCCGTTTTTATCCTTTGGAATATAAAATTTATCTCTATACATATTCAAAGAGTCCTCAGCATCTAATTTTTTTGCATATTCCATATTGTTTTTAAAATTCATACTTTATTCTTCTATAATTTCAAATATAACGGGCCGGCTTGGTGAAGCATCGGAAACAAATGGTGGAATTTGCAAATTCAACAGGTATTTTCCATCCGTAATATAATTCGGAACATATATCATTTCTGTAATTGTTTTATTCATTTCGGAATCTTTATTTACATCATGACTTCCATTATGAATATTCCAAAATATGTGATGTGCATTTAAGCGTCCTTCATCAAAGGTTCTATCAATTGAAGGTATATCAACTAATAAATGAACAACGCCTAATTCAACTATATATTCCAATGCCTCAATTGAGAAAAAGGGAGGTTCAATTTCTATATAATTTCTAGACTGTTTTGTTTTTGAGTTTGGAAAAGTTCTAATCGTCAATGCTTCTATAAAATTTTGATCAACATTCTTCATGGCTTCCATTAAAATCGACTTACTAATCAGTAAATCATTTGGTTCCAATTTTGGATTATAGGTTTCATCCGTCTTTGGCATCTTTATAGGAGTAACACTAATCAAGGTATTCGGCATCAATACATCTTTTAATTGTTGGTGTATGGATATCCGCTTCTTGGTAATATGCCCGATACATTCAGTATGTGTTCCATTGCAATGGGGCACTAATTTTATACTCTCAAAATTGCAACTTCCACCCAATCTTGTATCTCCAACAAAATTATCATCTTTAAAAGGATGACTTGTTGCTTTTTCAACACCGTAGATATTTGGTTGTTCCTTATTAAAATTCAATGGAATCGAAAGATCATAGAATTTGTTAGAACTAAAATGATAATTGTTGTTATTTATATTAAAGCTGAATTTCATTTTTATATTGGAATAGAATGCTCCGATTTAAATAATAATTATGGATGTGAATCAAGAGTTGAAATCAAACAATCAAAATACTTGGTATTTCTTTTACCGACAGCTATCGGTACCTAAAGGGTGTCCAAGAAATTTTCACTTTTCATCCTTGCCGCCCGGCAGGCGGGCTTTAAGACAGAGAAAAAAAGAGCAAAATTCAACTATTAATAAAAATATTTCAACTCTTGATTTGCATTAATAATACTTTTCTAATTAAATATTGACCATATCTGAATCTGTTCATTATGTTTTTAAGGTTTATACTTTAAAGGAATATGTACCACTTTCTTAGTTTCAAAAAAATCTTCTGAAAAATAATTTGATAAATTATATATTCCTGCCTTGGGAAAATTCTGCAATTCCATTCCCAAATCTCCTCCTTTTAAATATAAAATTCCATTTCCCAATTTGTGATTATTCTTTTTCTTAATTTTTTTACGAGTCCATTTTACAAAATCATTCATATTGGTTACTGCACGACTTATAATAAAATCGAATTCACCTTTTACTTTTTCAGCTCGTAAATGTTCGGATCTAACATTTTTTAGCCCCAACTCATTCGCTACTTCTCGTACAACATTAATTTTTTTACCAATAGAATCAACCAAATAAAAATTACTTTCCGGGAATAATATTGCCAATGGAATTCCCGGAAAACCACCACCGGTACCAATATCCAATATCATTGATCCTGATTTAAAAATTTGAACCTTTGCAATTCCCAGTGAATGGATAACGTGTCGCAAATACAATTCATCAATATCCTTTCTTGAAATTACATTAATTTTAGAATTCCAATCTTTATACAAGGCTTCTAATTTTGAAAATTGGTCAATTTGAATATCTGATAGATTTTTAAAATATTGCAATAAATCTTCCATTCCTTAGTTTTTTTTATACAAAAATACATTCATTTTAATAATTTTTTTTAATTTGTAATCAAAAAACAACTAAATTTGCACCTTGAATTTATTTTACAATAAAATCTAAATGAAAATTTATGCAAACAATAAAATTTTTAACAAGAGATAGAGCGAAATTTTTCAAAACTCTTAATAAAAGAGTTAATAATTATTTTAAAGAAAATAACATCCAAAGAACTGGGAATTGGAAACTATATAGTAAAGCAATATTTATGTTTACTTTACTGATTGCTCCTTTGGTTTTAATTTTCTCACTTGACTTACCGGGCTGGGTTCAAATAATATGTATGGTTACCATTGGTATTGGAATGGCTGGTGTTGGAATGAACGTGATGCACGATGCCAATCACGAATCATTTTCAAGTAAAAAATGGGTAAACAAGCTAATGGGAAGTAGTATTTATATCCTTGCCGGAAATGATTATAACTGGAAAGTACAGCATAATGTGTTGCACCATACATATACGAATATACAAGGACATGATGAAGACATTGACGCAGGAAGAATTATTCGCTTCTCCAAGCATTCCAAATGGTTAAAAATTCACAAATACCAAAAATATTATTCTTTTTTACTCTATGGACTTTTAACTATGAATTGGGCTGTTACAACCGATTTTAAGCAATCTTACAAGTATTTAAAGAGAAAATTATCTTATGGTAAATTTCCTAATCCAGCTACACAATGGACAAAATTAGTCATTGGAAAAATCATTTATTATTCCTTATGGGTTGCCTTACCATTATTTTTGGGATTTACCTGGTGGCAAGTACTCATTGGGTTTTTTATCATGCATTATACGGCTGGAATCATTTTGAGTGTAGTTTTTCAATTGGCTCATGTTATGCCAAATACAGATATGCCCACCCCTGATAATGATGGAAATATGAAAAACACCTGGGCAATTCATCAATTGTATACAACCTCTAATTATGCTCCTAAAAGCTGGTTTGTAGGATTTTTTACCGGAGGATTAAATTATCAGGTTGAACATCATTTGTTTTCACACATTAGCCATATCCACTATAAAAAAATAGCAAAAATTGTGAAAGATACTACCCTGGAATTTAGCTTACCTTATAATGAATATAAAACCATGAGAAAAGCTATTATAGAGCATTATAATCAATTAAATGTTTTAGGAAAAAAACCTACATTAGCATAGTATAAGATTAGCAAAGACATTGTGGGCACAACGTCTCCACAAATACATAAATACAAATCATGTTACAACATTTATCGGACAGAATTAACAATCTGCCAACCTCTCAAACTTTAGCTATGGCAGCTAAAGCAAGAGAATTAAAAGAACAAGGAAAAGATATTATAGGTTTAAGTTTGGGAGAACCTGATTTTAATACACCTGATTTCATTAAAGATGCTGCCATCCAGGCGATTAAAGATAATTATAATTCTTATACCCCAGTCAATGGATATGCCGAATTAAGAGAAGCTATTTGCCGAAAATTCAAGCGCGATAATAAGATTACTTACACTCCAAATCAAATCGTTGTTTCGACGGGTGCAAAACAATCATTAGCAAATGTTGCGCAAGTTTTATTAAATCCGGGTGATGAAGTATTGTTGCCTGCACCCTATTGGGTAAGTTATTCGGCAATTGCAATACTTTCTGAAGCAACTTTTGTAGAAATTCCTTCAACCATTGAGACAGATTTTAAAATAACTCCTGAACAATTAGAGGCTGCAATAACGCCTAAAACAAAATTGATTTTCTTTAACTCTCCCAACAATCCGACTGGGACTGTTTTTACTGAAGAAGAATTTCGAGCCCTCGCTAAAGTATTGGAAAAATACCCTGATATTTATATCATTTCCGATGAAATATATGAGCACATCAATTATGGAGCACCGAACTTTAGCTTTGCTTCTATTGAAAACATGTATGATAGAACAATTACCGTGAATGGTGTAGCAAAGGCTTTTGCCATGACCGGATGGAGAATAGGATATATTGGTGCCCCGGAATGGATTGCCAAAGCATGTACCAAAATGCAGGGCCAGATTACATCAGGTGCTAATTGTATCGCTCAAAGAGCTACAATTACTGCTTTAGATGCTCCGATTTCCAAGATTAAATATATGGTTGATGAATTTAAAGTTCGTAGAGACCTTATCTTAAATTTATTGAATAACATTCAAGGAATTAAAACAAATATTCCTCAAGGAGCATTTTATGTTTTTCCGGATGTTTCTTATTATTTTGGAAAAACAATCAAAGGTAAAACAATAAATTCTGCTTCGGATTTTGCTATGCTTTTATTAGAAGAAGCCAATGTTGCAACGGTAACCGGTGAGGCTTTTGGTGCTCCGGATTGTATTAGAATATCTTATGCAGCTTCTCAGGAAAACATTATTGAGGCAGTGAAAAGAATATCAAATGTATTAGCATAGTTTGGTCCTAAATTATAACAATTTCTAAGGGTGTGATTTAAAAAATCACCCCTTTTTTTGACATTTATTGTATTATGAGTTTCATAGTTACCTTCAAAACCCGATGGTCAGATTTTGACCCTAACAACCATATGCGTCATACTGCGTATAATGATTATGCAGCAGAATCAAGAGTTCGGTATTTTAATGATCATGGGCTTTCATTATCAGAATTTCACAAACAAAATATAGGCCCGATTTTATTTAGTGAAAACACCATGTTTTATAGAGAAATAAGTTTAAGTGAAGATATTACTGTTGAGCTATTCGTTAAAGGCCTATCAGAAAATGGTGAACGATTTAAGTTCAGGCATAAAATATTTAAACAAAATGATGTATTAGCCGCTGAAATTGAAATTTATGGTGCCTGGCTTGATTTAAAAATTAGAAAATTAACTATCCCTCCAGAATTCATAGTTTCAACTTTTAATCATCTTGAAAGAACTGATGATTTTGAAATTATTACTTTAAAAAATAAAGAATAATTCATATCACATGATATAATTGTTATACATTTAGAGTTAATATTATAATTTTTATATTTATATGCTATTGTACTTTAGGCAAGTGAATCTTTGGTGCAAGTAATCAATATTAGAAAAATGAAAATTATAACAATTGTTTTTTTGTCATTGATATTGGTCAATTGCCAACCAAAAATAAATTCATTGGATAACCCATTTAATGAGCGTCAATTCTTCAATGGCCAAATAATAGATTTAACTTATGAATTTTCAGAGGAAACTATTTATTGGGTAACATCCAAGGAATTTCAATTAGACATCGTTGCTAAAGGTAAAACCGACAAAGGGTATTTCTATTCATCAAATAATTTATCAACTGCAGAACATGGCGGAACACATATTGACGCTCCTATACATTTTGCAGAAAATAAACAAACGGTAGATCAAATTCCATTGGATAAACTCATTGGAAATGGAATAAAAATAGATGTTTCACATAAAGCCATGAATAGTCCTGATTATCAGATTCGCGTTGAAGACCTTATTGAATGGGAAGAAAAACAAAAAATAAAAATACCTGAAGGTAGTATTGTTTTATTGGAAACAGGTTTTGGAACCTATTATCCTGATAAGTTAAAATATTTAGGTACAGATCAACGAGGTATAGAAGCGGTCAAAGAATTACATTTTCCCGGACTTTCTCCCGTAGCAGCAGAATGGCTGGTTAAAAATAGAAATATCAAAGCCATTGGCTTGGACACGGCAAGCATTGATTTTGGGCAATCTGAAAATTTTGGAAGCCATGTAATTTTACTATCTGAAAACATTCCGATATTTGAGAATGTTGCGAATCTGGATAAATTACCTGCAACAGGTTTTCAAATAATTGCGCTTCCCATGAAAATAAAAGATGGAAGTGGAGGGCCTTTAAGAATTGTAGCTTTTTTGAATTAACACAAAGAATCAGCAATAAAAATGGAGATCCGAAATTATTATTCAATTCCCAATTTCAAAGATTGTTCAAACTATAAAAAGCTCCTTTATTGAGTTTTCTTGCCTTGGATTGAGTTACGATTAAATAAGCAATGGCGTTTAAATTTCTCAACTCGCATATTTGCGGAGATAATTTTGATTTGGCATAGGCCTTTTCTGTATCCTGATACAAATAATCCAAATGATCCAAGGCTTTATCCAATCTTTCATCCGATCTTACAATAGCCACCAAATCAGTCATAATTGCCTGAATGGTTTTACGATTGTGGGAGATTAAAACTTTTTCTTTCGGAACCATAGTTCCCTCTTCGTTCCATTCCGGTATTTTTAAACTTTGATCAATGTCCAAATTACTTCTACTGACAATAATTTCATTTGCAATTTCATTTGCAAAAACCAAAGCTTCTAACAAGGAGTTTGAAGCCAATCGGTTTGCACCATGTAAACCGGTTCTCGAACATTCACCGCATGCAAAAAGATTACCTAAGGTTGTGTATCCAAGTTTGTTTACAACAATACCTCCCATTAGATAATGTGCTGCCGGAACCACAGGAATATATTGTTTTGAAATATCAATTCCCATACTTTTACACTTTTTAAATATGTTTGGAAAATGATTGAGAAACGCTTTCATATCCAAATGTGTACAATCTAAATACACATATTGATCTCCCGATTTTATCAATTCACTATCAATAGCTCTTGCAACAATATCACGAGGTGCCAACTCTGCTCTTTCATCAACATTCAACATAAACCGTTCACCTGATTTATTTTTTAAATAAGCCCCAAAACCTCTTACCGCCTCAGATATTAAAAATGCAGGGCTTTCTCCAGGCTGATATAAGGAGCTTGGATGAAATTGAACAAACTCCATATCTTCAATTTTTGCCTTCGCCCGGTATGCCATGGCGATACCATCTCCTGTAGCAACTTTTGGATTGGTGGTTGCTGCATAAACCTGGCCTGACCCTCCTGTGGCCAACACTGTTGAAATTGCTAAATAAG
>Ga0114949_10002592_pt1 | contig 11303 bp, 7 predicted proteins | sample N074metaG_FD_83505 | JGI IMG/M metagenome (GOLD analysis project Ga0114949, IMG submission 83505) | Deep subsurface microbial communities from Kermadec Trench to uncover new lineages of life (NeLLi) - N074 metaG | ecosystem: Environmental > Aquatic > Marine > Ocean trench > Sediment | place... | reverse complement strand
TATCGCATTCCGCCTGGTTCAATTCACAGGCATCAACATTCGTCATCGCGGCCGTATGCACAATATAAAGTGGTTGTATATCGCTAACAAGTTTGGTTAACTGATCTTTTTTTGTAATATCTATACGATGATAGGTATATCCTTCTTTATTCGCCAAACGGTTTTCTCCTCTCGATAAAGCATGAATTTCATAATTGTTTTTTGACAAAAGAAGTTTTACCATCTTTTGGCCCAACAATCCATTACTACCTGTAATTATTATTTTTTTCAATTTAAAACAGCTGATTTAATTTTTCGATTTCTTCGGGTTTACCTAAAACGATTAGTTTTGAGTTAGGAATTAATTTTGTACAAGCTTCAGGATTTATAATATATTTTTTCTCAGGTGTGATAAATCCTAAAGTTCTTATTGATATCAAAACAAACATCAGAAACAAGGCTTTACAAATTTTCGATCTAACCATAGGAACTTTTATAATCACAATAATATCCTATTAAATCGTACTTACAAATCAAAAACTGAGCTTCTTTTGGTATAAATCATATCCTTTAATCGTAATAAAAAAGCTAATGTTAAATAAATACCGAAGGATAAACCTACTGTTACAAATGAAATATAAATAAAAAACAACCTGACATTTGTTGTTCTAATTCCTAACTTATCGGCTAATCTGGAAGACACATCGAAGCCTCTTAATTCAAAATAATGCCTAATAGAATGAATAATGTTCATATTGAATATGATTTATGTTGCAATTTATAAAAATTATAGTTTCAATTCTTTAAATTTGCTGTTTTTCTAAATAATTTATGGTTAAGAATCAAGAATATATTGAGGTTTTAGGAGCTAGAGTTCACAACTTGAAAAACATTGATGTGAAAATACCCAGAGACAAACTGGTTGTAATAACCGGGTTAAGCGGGTCTGGAAAATCATCATTGGCTTTTGACACCATCTATGCCGAAGGCCAAAGAAGGTATATCGAAACTTTTTCGGCATATGCCCGGCAATTTCTTGGCGGACTGGAAAGACCTGATGTTGACAAAATTGAAGGTTTATCTCCGGTTATTGCCATTGAACAAAAAACCACGAGTAAAAGTCCGAGATCGACGGTTGGAACTATCACTGAAATATATGATTTTTTAAGATTGTTATACGCACGTATTGGTGAAGCTTATTCCTATAATACCAATGAAAAAATGGTTAGTTATAGTGACGAACAAATTAAAGAACTCATCTTAAAAGACTTTGCCAATGAAAAAATTATCATCATTGCCCCTGTAATAAAGTCGAGAAAGGGTCATTATAGAGAATTATTTGAACATATATCAAAACAAGGATTTATACGGGTGCGCGTGGATGGTGAAATCAAAGAAATTGAAAAAGGCATGCAGCTCGATCGGTATAAAATGCATGATATTGAGATCATTATTGATCGTCTTTTAATTGATCAAAAATCGGATAAAAGATTGAGTGAAAGTATCATAACAGCCATGTATCACGGTGATGAATCTTTGATGGTGATTCATGCTAATCAGGATATTGCGGACAAACCTCGTTATTTTAGCAGAAACTTAATGTGTCCTACAACCGGTATATCTTATCCAAAACCTGAACCAAATTCTTTTTCTTTTAATTCGCCAAAAGGTGCTTGTGAAAACTGCAATGGATTGGGTAAGGTTCACGTAATAAATTTGGATAAAATTATTCCGGATAAAAATTTATCGATAAAAAATGGTGCTATTATTCCGTTAGGAGAACAAAAAAGCTCTTGGATATTTAAACAATTGGAATATATAGCCGAAAAATATTCGTTTTCACTTTCCGATCCTATCAAAAAAATCCCGGAACAAGCCTTTGAAATTATTTTAAATGGAGGAAAGGAAAAATTTGAAGTTGAATCAAAAGAATTGGGCATATCCAGAAGCTATGAAATAGATTTTGAAGGAATTAGCAATTTTATTCTCAACCAATATAATACAAGTCAGACAAGCTCATTAAAACGTTGGGCCAAAAACTTTATGGATGAAATTGAATGCAATGTTTGTCATGGAAACCGCTTAAAAAAAGAAGCCTTAAACTTTAAGATTAACCAGGATTCAATAGGTGATTTAACTCAATTAGACATTGTTGAACTTTCCAAATGGTTTGCAAAAATCTCTGATAAATTATCGGAAAGGCAATTAATTATTGGAACAGAAATAATAAAAGAAATCAGGACTCGAATTCAATTTATATTGGATGTGGGCTTGGATTATTTGTCGCTTAATAGAAGTTCGAAATCGTTATCAGGAGGAGAAGCTCAACGAATTCGTTTGGCAACTCAAATTGGATCACAGCTGGTTGGGGTTTTATATATTCTGGATGAACCTAGTATTGGCTTACATCAGAGGGATAACCAAAAATTAATTAAATCTTTACAAAGGTTACGCGATTTAGGGAATTCAATTTTGGTTGTAGAACATGATAAGGAAATGATTGTAACTGCTGATTATGTAATTGATATTGGACCTGAAGCAGGAAAGAATGGAGGAGAAATTATTAGTATTGGCACCCCAAAAGAATTATTAAAAGGAAAAACCTTAACCGCTGCGTATTTGAATGGTGAGAAATTCTTTGAAATTCCTAAAAAAAGGAGAAAAGGAAACGGTAAGCAAATTATTTTAACAGGAGCTACAGGTAATAATTTAAAAAATGTTACGGTCAAAATTCCCTTGGGAAAATTAATTGGTGTAACCGGTGTATCTGGCAGTGGTAAATCAACCTTGATCAATGAGACCTTATATCCGATATTAAATCAGCATATTTATAGATCTGTAAAAAAACCTTTGCCCTATAAATCGATAAAAGGGCTGGAGCATATTGATAAGGTCATTGATATCAATCAAACTCCGATTGGAAGAACACCTCGCTCAAATCCAGCTACATATACCGGTGTATTTAGTGAAATTCGAATTTTATTCGCAAAGACACCTGAGGCATTAATCAGAGGATATAAACCTGGAAGATTTTCTTTTAACGTGAAGGATGGAAGATGTGAAACTTGTAGAGGAGGAGGAGTCAGGGTTATTGAAATGAACTTTTTACCCGATGTTGAGGTTGAATGTGAAACTTGTTTTGGGAAACGATTTACGCGTGAAACGCTAGAGATCAGATACAAAGGAAAATCTATTTCCCATGTATTAAATATGACCATCAATGAGGCTGTAAATTTCTTTAAAAACATTCCTAAAATATATCTTAAATTAAAAACAATTCAAGATGTAGGATTAGGTTATATCACTTTAGGACAGCAATCAACCACATTATCAGGAGGAGAAGCACAGCGAATAAAACTGGCTTCGGAATTATCAAAAAGAGATACGGGAAATACCTTTTATATTTTAGATGAACCCACAACAGGTTTACATTTTGAAGATATCAGAGTTTTAATGAACGTATTGAATAAACTTACCGACAAGGGAAATACCGTGTTAATTATTGAACATAATTTGGATGTAATAAAACTTTGTGATTATATTATTGACATTGGTAAAGATGGTGGTAATAAAGGTGGTGAAATTCTATTTACCGGTACTCCGGAACAAATTATTAAAAGCAAAAACAGTTATACGGGTGAATTCTTAAAAAAAGAATTAGCTTTATAAATCAGTATAACATGTAAATTTCAGATCATAGAAAAATTATACAAGTCAATAATAAAAAAATTATGACCCCAAACGAAGACAGAAAGATCAAAGATAAGTTAAAGCAAAAAACCTGGAATGAAATAAAAACCAATGATTCCTGGGCAATTTTTAAAATTATGAGTGAGTTTGTGGATGGATATGAAAAATTGAGTCGTATTGGTCCTTGCGTTAGTATTTTTGGTTCTGCCAGGACCAAACCAGGAGATAAATATTATATACTTGCCGAAAAAATTGCATTCAAACTAACTCAACATGGTTATGGTGTAATTACAGGTGGTGGTCCGGGTATCATGGAAGCGGGAAATAAAGGAGCTCACAGGGGCGGTGGTGTTTCTGTTGGATTGAATATTGAATTACCTTTTGAACAAAATGACAACCCATATATTGATAAAGACAAAAACCTTGAATTTGATTATTTTTTTGTTCGTAAAGTTATGTTTATAAAATATGCCCAAGGATTTGTTGCTATGCCCGGTGGATTTGGCACTATGGATGAATTGTTTGAAGCCATGACCTTGATTCAAACGAAAAAAATAGGAAAATTTCCAATTATACTAGTTGGGCGCGAATTTTGGAGTGGTTTAATAGATTGGATTAAATCTGTTTTAATAGAAAAATATCAAAACGTTAGCCCAGAGGATTTGGAGTTATTTACAATCGCCGATACGGAAGACGAAATTGTTGAAATCATTGATAATTTTTATAACAAACATCATTTAAGCCCCAATTTCTAATTATTTTATTAATATTAAAAAAATTGCAAAGAAATTATTTCATTTTTCTGTTTTTATTTTTTACCTGTTTCATTAGTTTTTCACAAACCAATGAGATACAAATTGATGCGGAATTACTTTTGGAAACCAAACAATTAAAGATAGATCAAAAAATAATTTATTTTAACAATTCTGATTCAAATCTTGATACCATTTATTTACATAATTGGCCCAACGCTTATAAAAATCATGAGGCACCTCTATCTAAAAGGTTGATCGAAAATTATGATAAAAATTTATACTTTGCCAAAACCGACAAAAGAGGGTATTCGTCCATTCAAACTATTAAATTAAATAGAAAAAAAGCCCATTGGAAGGAACTGGATCAAGCGATTGATATATTAAAAATAACCCTGCTCAACACACTTCATCCTGGCGATTCCATAGTGATATCTGCAAATTATTTGGTAAAAATTCCCATAGATAAATTCACCAAATACGGGTATAATTTCAATAATATTAATTTAAGATACTGGTATTTAAGTCCTGCCGTTTATACGGATAAATGGAATTTAATGAGCAATTTAGATATGGATGATTATTATATGAATCCATCTAATTATAAAATAAATTTTAAAGTCCCCTATGGATATTCATTGCATTCCGATTTAAAAAGTACTATAAAAATTCAAGATGAGACGGTTTTATTTCAATTGGAAGGTAAAAACAGAATTGACATAGAAATAAATATTCAATTACAAAATAATTTTTCAGTTTACAATACCGAATCTATTGAAATAATTTCGAATTTAAAAAGTAAAAATCTAACTGAAAATTTAAAAACAGAGGTACTCAACAGGCAAATAAATTTCATAAAAGAACATTTAGGAAAGTATCCTCATAAAAAATTGTTGGTCAATGATGTAAGCTATTTTAAAAACCCTGTTTATGGACTCAATCAATTACCCAAATCATTGACTCCATTTTCTGATGTATTTGAGTGGGATATTAAAATGTTTAAATCGTTAACAAACAGGTATATTGAAAACACAATTCTTGTGAACAAAAGGGAAGACTCCTGGATTGTTGATGGGATTCAAATATACTTAATGATGCAGTATATCAGTAAATATTATCCTGAAATTAAGGCCATTGGAAATATTTCAAAAATTTGGGGCATCAAACATTACAATCTCGCCAAACTAGACTTTAACGGTAAATATCCTTTTGTATATCAATTTTCTGCAAGAAAAAATATAGATCAATCACTTATAACGAGGGCAGATTCTTTGTCCAATTTCAATAGAAAAATTGTAAATAAATACAAAGCCGGTTTGGGGTTGAGGTATTTAGATGAATTTTTAAAAGACAGTATTCTGATTAAAAGTTTACGGCAATTTTATTTTGAAAATAAACTACAACTTACCGAAAGTGAAAAATTTAATGAAATTCTCAGATCCAACACAAACAAAAACATCGATTGGTTTTTTTATGATTATGTACAAACAAAGAAAAAAATTGATTACACAATTTCTAAAATAGAAAAAGATAAAGATTCAATAAAAGTTCATATAAAAAATACAAGGAATTTTACTGCACCGGTTCAATTATATGGTATCAATAAAAACAAAAAAATAGAATTTAAGCTATGGATAGAAAACATTGATTCATTAACGATCATAACGGTTCCGAGAAAAGGCATAAGTCGGTTATCGTTAAATTATGAATATTTATACCCGGAGTTAAATTTACGAAACAACTGGAAAAAAGTTGATCAAAAAATATTAAACCGCCCCTTAAAATTTACATTTTTTAAAGATGTAGAAGATCCTTATTACAATCAAATATTCTATAACTTGTACTTTGCGTACAATTTTTACGATGGCTTAATTCTGGGGCCCGACCTGTATAACCAAGCACTTTTTAAGAAAAAATGGCTTTTTCATATAACACCAACTTATGGATTAAAAAGTAAAACTTTAACCGGTTCTTTTTCTGCTATATATGAGTATTTGCCCGAAGATTCACCTATTTATCGTTTCCGAACAGGTATAGGTGGAGGTCAATCACATTATGACAATGATCTTCTTTTTAATAAACTTACACCCTTTGTTCAAATCGATTTTAATAGAAAAAGTTTAAGAGACGTAGGAGGTAAAACTTTATTTGCCCGATATGTAATCGTGGACAAAGAAATACCGGAAATTGTCATAAATCCCGAAATTTATAAATACAATATATTTGACCTACGATATGGTTATGCAAAACCCGATATCATTAACGATCTTAGATATTTTGCTGATTTTCAACTTTCAAAAGATTTTAGCAAGATATCATTTGATTTTAGATACAGGAAATTGAACGATAACAATCGACAACTTGATTTTAGATTATTTTTTGGATCTTTTCTATTCAATAATTCAGAAAGCGATTTTTTTAGCTTTGCTTTGGATCGACCCAGTGATTATTTATTTGATTATAATTACTTTGGAAGATCTGAAGATACCGGGTTCTTTAGCCAGGAAATTATCATTGCCGAAGGAGGTTTTAAGTCAATTTTCGAAAATCAATACGCAAACCAATGGTTATTAACAACAAATATGAGCGTGGGAATATGGAGATGGGTAGAATTATATGCAGATGCAGGATATATAAAAAATTACAATAGTCATGCATATTTCAGATACGATAGTGGTATCCGATTAAATTTTATTCATAATTTTTTAGAGCTTTATTTTCCACTCCAATCCAGTTTAGGATTTGAACCAAGTATGCCTAATTACGGTTCCAAAATTAGATTTGTATTAACACTAAGTCCGACAAGAATCTATAATTTTATCAAACGAGGTTTTTATTAGTAAAACCCAGTTTTGAAAAATTGTAAAAACATCGAATTCAAAGCTTATATCTGAATTTTTAAAATAATTTCGCAGTGAATGTTACCGGATTTACATTCAAGAATATTTATGAATCAATCGAATCAGACAATCATTTTCAAAACCTCTTAATTGCACTATTTAACTAACATTCATAGAGTTAATTTTGAATTTCTATTTGTTTATAATTTGTACCTTTGCGTCACTTCAAAAGCGGGAAATCAAAATGACAGAATCAACTCTTACGCCTTCAAAAAAACTTTCATTTGACGAATTTAAAAAAGAAGTTTTAACCGATTTTAAAATTGCGGTTCTAAGTAGAGAATGTAGCTTACTCGGTCGAAGAGAAGTCCTTACCGGTAAAGCAAAATTTGGAATTTTTGGAGGAGGTAAAGAAGTACCTCAACTTGCCATGGCCAAAGCCTTTAAAAAAGGTGATTGGCGCTCTGGTTATTACAGAGATCAGACATTTATGATGGCTATTGGCGAGTATAGTCCGCAACATTTTTTTGCAAGTTTGTATGCACATCCAGATATTAAAGCCGATTCTTTTTCGGCCGGAAGACAAATGAATGGACACTTCGCTACACACTCTTTAAATGACGATGGCACCTGGAAAAATCTTACTTCTCAATACAATGTGAGTTCTGATATTTCACCTACTGCAGGACAAATGCCACGTTTATTGGGCTTGGCTGAAGCATCAAAAAAATTTAGAGCTATTGACTTATTGAAAGATAAAACCAACCTGTCTATCAATGGAAATGAAGTTGCATGGGGTACCATAGGAAATGCAAGTACTTCGGAGGGAATATTTTTTGAAACCATAAATGCGGCTGGAGTATTACAAGTACCCATGATTATAAGTATTTGGGATGATGCTTATGGTATTTCAGTGCCGGCTAAATATCAAACAACTAAGGAAAATATATCAGAAATTTTAAAAGGTTTTCAACGTGATGAAAACAATAAAGGATATGAAATGTTTATTGTTGACGGTTGGAATTATACACAATTGGTAGATGTTTACAATAAAGCTGCAAAAATCGCCAGAGAAGAACACGTGCCCGTATTGATTCATGTAAAAGAGTTAACCCAGCCGCAAGGTCATTCAACCTCCGGATCTCATGAACGATACAAAAACAAAGAAAGATTAGAATGGGAAAAAGAAAACGATTGTATTTTAAAAATGCGCAATTGGATTCTTCAATTTGAACTGGAAGATGAAGAAGGTGAAATTTTAAAATTTGTAGAAAGCGAACAGGAAATTATTGCCATTGAAAAGGAGGCAAAAAAAGAAGTCGCAATAGCAAAGCGCAAGGCTTGGAATGCATATATGCAGCCGATGATTGATGAAAGAAAAGATTTATTGCAGCTGTTGGATAATGCGGCTGATAAAAGCCAACATAAAATTTTTATCGATAAACTTAAACGCGAGTTAGCGTCTATTGATGAACCGTTAAGAAAAAATATTCTATCTATAGGCAGAAAATCGCTTATCTATTTAAGAGATGAAGATTTTCAGGAAAAAGAAATTCTTCAAAAATGGATACAAAACTATCGAGATACACAACAGCCAAAATACAGTTCTCATTTATACAGTGAGTTGGATTCAAAGGCCACGAACGTTAAAGAAATAGAACCTGTATATAATGACGATACAGAATTGGTAGATGCAAGAATTGTGTTAAGAGATAATTTTGACCACATACTTTCCATTTATGATGAGGTGTTAATTTTTGGAGAAGATTCAGGAAAAATTGGCGATGTAAATCAAGGCTTGGAAGGATTACAGGATAAATATGGAATCGATAGAGTTTATGATACAGGGATTCGCGAAGTCTCAATTATCGGACAGGGTATTGGAATGGCTATGAGAGGGTTACGACCAATTACAGAAATTCAATATTTAGATTATATCTTTTATGCAACTCAGGTTTTGACTGATGATTTGGCAACGTTACATTACCGAACTGTTGGCAAACAAAAAGCACCATTAATTATCAGAACCCGTGGGCATAGATTAGAAGGAATTTGGCATTCAGGATCACAAATGGGCAGTTTGATAAATTTATTTAGAGGTATGTATATATTGGTACCTCGCAACATGACAAAAGCGGCAGGATTTTACAATACTTTACTTAAAAGTGACGAGCCGGCTATCGTGATTGAAAATCTAAACGGGTATCGATTGAAAGAAAGAATGCCTGATAATTTAGGTGAATTTACGACACCTATTGGTGTGGTTGAAACTGTAAAAGAAGGCAATGACATCACTATAGTTTCCTATGGATCAACATTGAAAATTGTTGAAGAGGCCTCTAAAGATTTATCTCAAGTTGATATTGATGTTGAAATAATTGATGCTCAAAGTTTGTTACCTTTTGATTTAAATCAGGATGTATTGGTGAGTGTACAAAAAACCAACCGATTGATTATTATTGATGAAGATGTACCCGGTGGAGCCTCGGCATACTTATTGGATGAAATATTAAACAAACAAAAAGCTTATCATTACATGACAGTCAACCCATTACGATTACTTCAAAACCTCATCGTGCCGCTTACGGAACTGATGGCGATTATTTTTCTAAGCCTTCTTTAAACGATATTTTTGAGATTGTTTATAATGTGATGCATGAGGTTGATCCTGTAAAATATAAAGAATTGTATTAAATTTTTAACACGAATCATTTTGATAGATTGTTAAATTTATAATAAAAAATGTACTCCATAAATTATTCATTTTCTATTCAATTCCGCATTTCTTTGTATTTCATAAATTCTACCTATTGATATTTCAATATAAATAAAAAGGCTATATTTAGTATTGTTTAAATGCAATATTATTTCACCTAATTCGTGTAATCCTAAGGAAATTGAACCTATTACCCACTTCCCAAAAGGTTTCACTTAAATGAATGAAATCGACCCTATTTAATAAAAAAATCACATGAATCCATTTTTCGAACAAATAATTATTAAGAAAGTAAAACATAAGCTTAAAAAAAAGAATAATAAGATTGATAAAAAAGAACTGGCAATTGAAGCTGAAATTTTTAAAGTTAATATTACCCATCTTATAAGAGACAGTGTTTTTATTTTAATTGGAATTGCTTCGGCCGGTTTTGGATTGAACGGATTTCTATTACCAAATTCATTTATCGATGGTGGCGTAACAGGTATTTCATTATTAACAACAGAAATGACAGGCATACCATTATCTATTCTTATTGTAATTATCAATTTACCTTTTCTATTTCTCGGATTTTCACAAATTGGTAAGGGATTTGCCCTTAAAAGTATCATCGCTATAATTGGATTGGCTTTGGTCATTCAATTTGTACAATATCCAATTATTACATCCGACAAATTACTTATTGCTGTTTTTGGTGGTTTTTTTCTTGGAGCCGGAATAGGGTTGGCAATTCGAGGTGGAGCTGTATTAGATGGAACTGAGGTATTGGCAATTTATTTGAGTAAAAAAACCGGACTTACCATTGGCGATATCATATTAATTTTCAACATTATCATCTTTTCGTTCGGAGCTTATATCTTATCCATTGAAATTGCGCTATATGCTATTCTAACCTATTTCTCTGCATCAAAAACTGTAGATTTTATCATTGAAGGTGTTGAGGAATATACAGGAATAACAATTATATCAAATAATAGTGAAAAAATAAGGCTCATGATTACTGAAAAATTAGAAAGAGGTGTCACTATCTATTCAGGTAAAGGGGGTTATGGAAAAATAAACGATAAATTAAAACCAATTAATATAGTTTATACGGTTATCACGAGGCTTGAAATTGCCCGATTACGCACTGAAGTTGATAAAATTGACTCTGATGCATTTATCATCATGAATAGTATAAAAGACACAAAGGGTGGAATGATAAAGAAACGTCCATTCGCTAAGTAAGTAAAGAAATATTTTAAAACTAACTATTCTCGACACAAGCCTGCCTACCGCAGGCAGGCATACCAGGCATTTCCTGCCTCGCCGGCAGGCGGGCGCTAG
>Ga0114949_10002590_pt1 | contig 11306 bp, 6 predicted proteins | sample N074metaG_FD_83505 | JGI IMG/M metagenome (GOLD analysis project Ga0114949, IMG submission 83505) | Deep subsurface microbial communities from Kermadec Trench to uncover new lineages of life (NeLLi) - N074 metaG | ecosystem: Environmental > Aquatic > Marine > Ocean trench > Sediment | place... | reverse complement strand
GGGGACATCGAGGTAACGATACCGGTGGTGCAGCGATAATCGTCAATCGTCAATCGTCAATCGTCAATCCACCAGCGTACCCGGTCACCAGTGATGCAGTTCACGGACCAGACCGGCAATTGCACTCGCAGCCGGCACCCAGCGTTCCCCGTCCGTGTGACCCCCATCACACCCTCGCCCCCCGGGCACACCGATTGCACTAATTTCTGTCCAGACGACTTCGCAGACACGGGCACAACATTGTGCCGAACGCTTGAGTAGAATAGGACCAATGAGAACAACCAAGCAGCTAAAAATAGTATTGCCCTTCGGGTTGGTCGTGATGGCCGCCTGCTCTAACGACTCACTTCAAGCACCCAACAACCCAGACATCCTGCAGGGTAACGGCGACCGTATCACGGTAGAAAACGACGCGGCCGTGCTCGCCCAGCGTGTCTCTCGGGCCAATGTCCCGCTCAAGATCGAGACACTCGACTTGCCCGTCATGGCGATGTCGCGCAACGATCACGGACGCGGCAGCGAGCAGGACGGCCCGGTGTTCAAGCTGTTCCTCGTCGCTAGTGTGGCTCCGCCGGTGGTGGGCGACGTTACGCTCCAGGCTACGCACATTGCGGTTCGGGGCAACAACGCCATCGTTTCCTACAATGTTCAGGGACCACTTCGGGCCGGTGGCGTGGATGTCTTCAACATCAGGCACGTTGACGACGTCGAGCTAGTCTCCCAGGCAGTGTTCGAGGATACCGATGTGTCCGCCATCGATCTCTGGAACACGAAGCTCTACATGGCAGAAGCCACGAGTGACGGCGCTTTTATGACTCCAGCCGTGCTCGAGACGATCAACGTTTGGGGCGGCAAACTCGCTGACGAAACCGAACGCGTCGATTTGGCCAGCTACGCCGGAACTGGCGTGGTCGCCAAGCGGGACAACGTCTTCGTGACATCTGGTGATTTGGGCGGCGGTTTGACGGTATTCGATCGCAACACGATGGAATTGAAGTACTTCAGGAACGTTCCTGACGCGCGGGCCGTCGACACCCACCGGGACGAAGTGGTGGTAATGAAAGGTACGCCGGGTGCCATCCACATCTTCGACCGAGAATCCGGAGACCTCAAACGAGTGTACGAGAGCGGCGGCGCCACGATCCCCGAATCCAAGTCCACCGTTGAGGTGGCGCGCGGCCGGATTTGGTACGCCGCCGGTGAAGAGGGCGTGCGTGTGCTCCGCTACCGCGACGGTAAAGTGCTCGGGGGTATCCCCGTACCGGACATCGACGGCGTGGACCCTGAGAACGAGGTTACCAATGCGGTGTCACTCCACGGGCGCCTGATCTTCATCGCGAATGGTGGTGCGGGGCTGCTGGTCGCACGCGCGAGTAGCGACGTCGAGGCGGGCTCCAACGACGAGGACGGCGTGGACGACAACGAGGCAGATTGGGATTTGTCCTTCCAGGTTCTCGGCAACGTCGTGTTCCCGGGTGGCGAGTCCGCAAATTTCGTCGGCGGGAAGGGGAATCTCGTCTTCGTCGCCACCGGCACGGGAGGGCTGCACATCATCAAGATCGTACACGAATAGCCCGACCGCGAAAGCGACGAACCCGGAGATAAGTTTTTTCGTCCCTTACGGCACCTCCTCCGCTGTCCTAGCTTTCGCGATCTCGCTTGGGGAGTCTTGATGATGAAACGTCGATTTGTCTTCTTGCTCCTCCTCCTCGGCGGATGCGCCAGGTCGAGCAGCGATGGCCCGACGACCGTGTTCATCGGGGCACGCATCATCGATGGGACCGGCTCGGACCCAATCGAGAACGCGGTGCTCATCGTGAGCAACGGACGCATCGACGCCGTCGGGTCAAACCGCTCAGACGTGCCGGACGGCGCTACCGTGGTCGATCTTTCCGGGCGGACGATCGTCCCCGGCCTCATCAACACGCACGGACACGTGGGGGCCACAGCGCAGGCCGACTCACCAGAGAAACTTCGCGAGCAACTGCTCGACGAGTTGCAACAATACGCACGGTACGGCGTAACCACCGTCAATAGCCTAGGCGGTGAGGGCCCCGAAGCGATGGCCCTACGAGACGAACAGGAAACCCCGAGTCTGGCCCGGGCGCGGCTCTACGTCGCGGGGAATGTCGTTACGGGTGATAGCCGAGATGCGGCCATCGCCATGGTCGACGAGAACGTGGCCCTTGGCGTCGATTTCATCAAGATCCGCGTCGACGACAACCTGGGGTCGGCCACGAAAATGGCGCCCTACGTGTATCGCGCCGTCATCGACCAAGCCCACGAGTACGACCTACCGGTGGCGGCGCACCTCTTCTACCTGGACGATGCCAAGGACCTGCTGCGCGCCGGCGCCGATCTCATCGCGCATTCGATTCGCGACCGACCGGTCGATGACGAAGTTATCCGACTGTTCCGCGAAACCGGTGTGTGCTACGTGCCGACTTTGACTCGCGAAGTCTCGACATTCGTGTACGAAAACGAACCCGAATTCTTCTCGGATCCCTTCTTCGCCATAGCGGCCGACACAGCGTTGATGACGGCGCTGCGAGATCCCGAGAGTCAGCAACGGTATCGTGAGAGTCGTAGCGCCCAAGCATACAAACGCGCCCTGCTGGTTGCATCGGAGAACCTCAAACGACTGGCGGACCAAGGCGTGACGATCGCGTTCGGCACCGACACCGGACCCCGGGCAAGGTTTCAGGGATACTTTGAACACATGGAAATGGAGTTGATGGCCGAAGCTGGGCTCACACCCATGCAGATCATCGAGTCTGCGACGGGCGACGCGGCCCAGTGCCTCGACCTCCAGGCGGTCGGCACCATCCAAATTGGGAAGTGGGCCGATTTCGTCGTCCTCAGCGAAGATCCGTTGACTGACATCCGTAACATGCGGAGCATCGAATCGGTCTGGATCGCAGGCAACCAGATTCCCACTTCAATCCCCACGTCCAACTGACTAACGTTCGGCCCGCGTTGAACGCGATCCCGCGTTATGGGTATCAGGCCTGAACCACTCACCAGAAACTCTATGCATTTTAAAAAGACGACCATCATAGGATTGCTTGCGAGTGCCGCGCTCGGCGCGTGCGCCTCGGGTGCGCCGACCCTCGACGGGGAACCCACCCCAGTGGTCGCACCGCTGCCCGGTGACAACTACGCCTACGTTTACTATTCGAGCGGAACTGTAGGCCGGGTCGACACGCAGACCGGTGCCGATGTGTCCGTTGCCGACGGCGTCACGGAGATCCTAGCGTCTGCCGCCAACCGATCGGGGAGCCGCACCGCAGTGGCGTTCCGCCAGGGAGCGACGAGCGGAGCCGTCATTGTCGATGGACTCACAGGAGCCCTGACGGAAGTGCACTCGGGTTCAGCCGAGACGGCGTACACCTTGGGCTGGTCCCTTGACGGACTACGACTCGGTGTTGGTTTCCGCGGCCCTAACGAGAGCGGCATCCTCGTTGTCGAGCCCGACGGAACCGTCAACAACATCGGGTGTCGCGCTTCGAACCGGTTCGAAGCCTTCCGTGCCCCCACCGAACTGATCGTGCATGACGGCACCAATTTTTATTCTGTCAGCACCACCAACTGTGCCACGCTGGCGACGTTCCGGAAAGCGGGCAAGAACGACATGGCCTACTCCGAAAACGGTCGACGCGTGAGTTACTTCCAGGATCACAGCGTACAGTTCACGAACCGCGAACAATCGCAGGTAATCGCGGAACTTTCGGTGTCCAACTACAACGGGGCCGGCCCACAAATGGTCGCCGATTTTCAGAGTCAGCCGGCAGGTGCCGTCCTTTCGCCCGACGGCGCGCGGATCGCATACGAAGTCATGTCGGCCCGTTGGGCAAACGCGACCCACGTCGTGATCTACGAATTGTCGTCGAACGAGTACACGTACATCGCGGAAGAAAAGCAGCTTGGGGTCCCCAGCGATTTCAGCGTATGCTGGGCCTCAGACGGCCAGAGGGTCGCGCACGAACGTGCCTACCCCAGGAGTACCGGCACCAAGGATTACGTTTCCCGAGAAATTGTGGTGCGCGACGGTGAGAACGAAAAAGTGGTGTTCGAAGAAATCATCGACCGGCCCCTCATGGACCTCAAGTCGAACCGCCCGCCCAAATGCCAATGGATCGGCAACCGATACCTCTTGGTGTGGGCCAACGACGCCTACCGTATCATCGATACGGAAGACGACGAGATCTTCGCGGTCGACGAAGACCGACGCGTTTTGGGGGTGATGGTGTTTAGTGGGCGCCCCTAACTGCTCTGCCCGGCCGCACGCCTTGGGCTAACGCTCCTTCATCCACTACCAGCACCCCTCCCACCAACACGTACACAAACCCCTCCGATGGGATCGTGCCATTGGTATAGGTTGACCGATCGATCACCGTGGCGGGGTCGAAGACAGTGATGTCTGCATCGGCGCCCTCTTGCACGCGCCCCTTGCGGGCCATGCCTGGGACGCGAGCTTCTAGTCTGCGCGCCGGTGCAATGGTCATGCGTCGCAGCGCATCCATGAGGTCTACAACGCCTTCTTCGCGAACATATTTACCGAGCACTCGGGCATAGGTTCCGGCGCTCCTCGGATGGCCCTGCCCATTTCGAATTACGGACCCATCACTCGCGATCATGGTGAGCGGGCTGGTGATGGCAATTCGCGTCATCTCTTCGGTCCGGCTGTGGATGATCACGCTTCCCCCCTGGGCGCGATACTTCCCGAACGTAGCACGAGTTAGGCGTTCACCTGTTTCGACCCATTGGTAAATCTGGAATCGCTCGTCTGTATACGATTCCCAATCGTCGAAGAGGGCGGACTCGATGCGCGTGTTCCCAGCACCGTAGGGATAGGCTTCGGTGGTCACGTCCTGTCCACTCGACTGGGCTCGATCGATAAAGGCAAGAAACTCGACTATTTGTGCGTCTCCGCTGGAATTGGCATGTACCACGTGCAGGGAAGCGTTCGTATTGGATGCGCTCGTGACGACCTCACGAAGTCCGCGCAGGCCACCTCGAACATGGATGAAGGATGTAGCACCATGACGCGCCGCTACGCGCAGCATTGACTCGAACTCCTCTGTCGTCGTTGCCGGCGTATAGGCCAAACCGAAACCTAGGCCGACGGCGCCCTGAGCCAGGCCCTCCTCGATTCGGCGTTCCATCTCGGCGATGTCGGCGGGGGTAGCGGCTGCGAAGCCTCCGGGACCACTGGGGAGAAAAGCGCCTTCGTCCTCCATCACGATCATCCGCACCGGGATGTGCCCAATGCTCACTCCATAGTTGATGATCTGTCCGCCTTCACGTTCCCCATACCAGCCGCCGATATCGCCAGTCCCGACTTCCAACTCGAGTCCCGTTGTGACGCCGTCGAGGGCCTTGAGGCGGTATGACTCTTCGTTTTGACCGTGCTGGTGGAGATCGATGAACCCAGGTGCAACGACAAGCCCGGAGGCATCGATGGTACGACGCCCCATGATAGGCTCGCTGGTGACTATGGCGATCCGGCCATTCTCGATCCCGACGTTCTGCACCTCATCCAGGCCGGAAGCGGGATCCATGACTCGGCCGTTGGCGATCACGATATCGTAACCGCCGCCGCACCCAAGGCAGGCTAGCAGAAGTCCAACAGTTAGCAACCGACGTGACATGCGACTTCCTCCTCAATCAACAGATGCGCTCATTACATACGGGCATGAAAAACCCATTCACCGGGAAGGCCTTCTACTTCCCGCCGGCCCGGCCGGCCCGCCCGGCCCCGTGAAGGGATAGTCGAACCGCAGGTTGGGATAGGGTGGTGCGGACGGAACGAGCCTCGGATCCATCGCGATCTTCTGCTCCAAATACTGGATCGCCGCCTCGAGTTGGGCATCCCTCCCGTTGAACGTTTCGTGAGGCAGGTTGTCGACCACGATGTCTGGGTCGACACCCCACTGCTCGATCAGCCACTCGCCTTCCGCACCATACACGCCGGACATCGGCGCGCGGGCCAGTCCACCGTCGCTCAGCCTATTCACCGAACTCAGCCAGATCTCTCCGCCCCAGGTGCGGGCACCGATCACCTCGCCCAACCCGAGACGCCGGAACCCTTCGGCAAAAGCTTCTCCATCCGACGCGGTGTTTTGGTCTACCAAGACCACCATGTGGCCCCGGAACGCGTACGGCATGTTCCAGGTCGGCTCACCAGCGCGGCCTTTCCAGTACATCCACGCCCTCCGCATCAACTTTTCGAGAATGAAGCTGTCGATGTTCCCACCATTGTTGTCGCGGACATCGATGATCAACCCTTGCCGATTGAACACCGGATAGAATTGTCGGTACCATGCGTTGACGTCATTGGAGCCCATGGCCGCCAAATACACGTACCCGATCTTGCCATCACTCGCCTCGTCGACCTCGCGACGGCGCGAGTACACCCAATCCGCGTACCGCAAACCGAACTCATCGGTCGTCGGCACGATCACGACGTCTCTAGCCGGTTCTCCGGGAGACCGCACCCCGAGCAGCACTTGCTTGCCGGCCTGGTTGCGAATCAACGCACCTATGTCGGTGACGCTCAGCGTGCTCACTCCATTTACCAACTCGATCACATCGCCGTTGCGAATGTCGAGATCCGGGTCAGCCAAGGGCGACATCTCATCGGGATAATCCGGATCTGTTTGGTAGACGTAGTCGATGCGATACCCACCGGCCGAGGGGTCGCGGAACAGACGAGCGCCCAATGTTGGCACCGATACATCGTCGTTTCCACGCCGCAGATCTCCACCCCGCACACTCGTGTGGAGCGCGGACAGTTCCCCTACCATCCGCCCGATCAAGTCCGACAACTCGTCGCGCGTGGTCACCCGGTCGACCAACGGCAAGTACTTCTGCAACGTGCCGTCCCAATCTACTCCATGCATGTTGGGATCGTAAAAGTAATCCCGTTCCAAGCGCCAAGCATCGACGAAGATCTGACGCCAGTCATCACGGACATCGATAGGAAATGTCCACCCACTCAAGTCGATGCGACTATCGGAGAGGTTACCCACCTTGGCGGCGCCGGCATCGATCACATGAAGAGCGTCGCCCCGTCGGACCAGAAGCTTTTTCCCATTGGCGGACATCTCGAACGACCTGACGCCTTCTACAACCGTCACCGGATCGTGGCCGTCACGTTCGATCTTCACTGCCATGAGATCGGTGCTCGCCCCACGGCCGGAGCCCCGCGACAGGTAGAACAGCACATCACCATTCGCCCACAGCGATGCGTAGTTCCCGGCTGGTACGGGCACGCGTTTCACTCGACGTTCGATACCCGTGAGATCGACGCGCATTGCAGCATCTTCGGCGCCCTCCTCTGCGGTGGGAACGTCCGCCATCAACTCGTCGGTTGGTTTGAATGGTGACGGCATTCCGGCCTGCATGGCCACCGAATAGATTTCGAGTGTGCGGTCGAAATAGGGCTCAGGTTGACGCGGACCCCACGGGCTCCCCACCGACGTCTCCAGGTTGCGGTCTGACAGGAAGTACAAGAACTCGCCCTTCGGATCCCAGGCGACGGACGAGCTGTTCACGCGATCGCTGGTTATCGCTATCGCCGATCCACTCTCCGTATCGTGAAGCATGATCTGGAGGAACGTGTTTGGGGCGCGCTGGACATACGCCAGCCACCGGCTGTCCGGCGACCACGCAAATCCCACAATGCCCTCCTGATATTCGGAGATCCTCGTCTGGCCTCCGCTCTCGACATCGAGGATCCAGAGATTCTGATCGTTGTCGTCGTAGGCAATGCTACGGCCATCCGGCGACGGCATGCCGGCAAATCGCAGAACCGCACCGTCGTCGGTCAACCGCCGATCCCCCCCCACGCCGTTGGCAGGTATCGTTACGAACTCGAGTTCGCCGGTTTCGTCCGATAGCCCCATGAGCCGATCGCCGTCGGGCATAAAGCCAATATCCCGAAATCGCACACTGTCCTTCCGCGATGCCCGCACGAGACGGCCAGAGCCCACGGGCACCACGAACACTCGTCCTCGAGCGGTCAAGACGATGCTCTTACCCTCAGGGTGAACGTGCACTGAGGTCAGGTATTGCATGGGGTTCGTCACCCACTTTTCGCGCAGTTGATCGAAATCCGAAGCGAGCGTAATCGGAATCCGGCTGGTAGCATCGGAATTCACATCCAACAACCACAAGTCGGCGCCGAGCTGATAGGCGATCTGCCCACCCGAGAGCGACGGGTTTTTGACATCCCAACCGCTGTGCCGCGTATGCTGGCGCAGATCGGCCCCATCTTCGCCCATTGACCAGATGTTCATCGTGCCGTCCTGATCGGTGACGAAGTACACCCGGCCGTTCCACCACATGGGGGAATGGCTCTCGCCGGAATAGTCCCCAGTCAGTTCGACAGCCTCGTCGGACCCGTCGACGAACTTCCACACGTCACGAGCGGTACCGCCAGTGTACCGTTTGGTCACGTTGTTGTGGAACGCCGGCCGCACGAAGTACAACGTACTTCCGGTGGCGTTGTACGAAGCTTCGCTCGCAGTTGCCAGTGGTACTATCGAGCGAGTCCCGTCGGCGAGATCGATCTTCACCAGTTGCGGTTTCGGTAGGCCAGCGTAATGGCGTGTGGTGTAGACCAGTTTGCCGGCTGGCGTCCACGTCGTCGCAACCGACGCGTCACCTTCGTAGGTCCGGCGCACGGGAGTGCCACCCCCCATCGGCATCGTATACAATTCAGCGGGGCCCTCGTACCGGGCGGTGAACGCCAACGTGGACCCATCGGGAGAAATCGTCGGATCGGTCTCTTCAGCCGGGTGTGTGGTCAGCCGCCGAGCCAAGCCACCGGATACCGAAACAACCCAGAGGTCGCCCTCAGCCGCAAACACGAGTTGGCTGCCGTGGAGAGCCGGATACCGGTAAAAGCCCAATGCACCTTCTTGTTGGGAAGCAAGAGGTGTTGCAAAGGCGAAACATGAGAATACGAGAATGCGAAACATGGAGAACTCTCTAGCTGATCGATGTATTAAAGATGCGGCCGAAACGGAGTGGCAGCGAGGGTCGGCCCTCTTGAGAAAGGTCGCCCTATCATACATATACCATCTCGTGATGCCGAAAGGGTCGATGCACCAATGACCAGCGCCAAGGCGGTCGATCAAACCTTGAGCCCAGCTGAGGCCGCCCGGCAGAGGGCGAGTCGGCCGGGGTGGTTAGCAAAACTCCTGTGGCCCGTCACGTCCTACTTCATCACGAACATAACGGTCGGGATTTTTTGGATCTTTTTTTTCATCTTGAACCGGACGACCGTGATCGGCAAGAAGAACGTGGGGAATGAGCTCAATACGCTGTTGCTGGCGAACCATCAAACCTTAATCGATAGCCTACTCATCGGGTTGGTGGCGTACTACCCGAAGTCGTGGATCAAGCCACGATTATTGCCCTGGAACCCTGCTGCCGTCGAAAACTTCTACCGGACACCGATCCTCCGGTGGCTCGCGTACAACCTTCGCTGCATCCCCGTGCAAGAGGGACGCCGCGACGCCAAAGCACTGCGAGACATGACCGAGCGGCTCCCGTCGGGCGTCATGATATTATTCCCGTCCGGAACGCGCGCCCGCAAGGGCGGCGTCACCGACGGTCGTCCCGGCGCCGGCGTCGTTGCGCTTCGCACCAAGGCGCGCGTCATCCCCGTAGCCGTCGAAGGCATGCAGCACGTGCTTCCCATCGGAAAGGCCATCCCACGGATCGGGAAACGCATTTACATCTCCTACGGAAAACCCGTGGAGTTAGACGACCTCTTCGACCAGGAACGAACCCGGGACACAGCGCAACGAGTAGTCGATCGGGTGATCGAGCAGATCCGTGCGCAACACGCGGAATTAGTGGCCCGCTAACAGCCAACTTGGGTCTCAATAGAGCCAATTCCGGAACGCGAGCAACAGTTTCTCGATGTCCGTCAAAGCTGCGCGCTCCGCGAGTACCTGACGGAGCAACGCTGGATCGTCCGTCATGATGTTGTCCACGCCGAGTTCGATCACGCGAAGCATCTCCGCACGGTCGTTGACGGTCCACACGTGCACCTCCTTGCCGTCACGCTGCGCAGCTCGTACAAAACCACGAGTTGCCATCGACGTGCTGACGGCCAGGAAGTCGACATCGAGTACCGTAATATCGGTAATCGTGGACGCCGCGATGAACCCAACCTCGATTTCCGGCGCCAACTTCCGCACCTCCAACAACGCTTGGTAGTCAAGGGACGACACGACCGCTCCGGCTCCAATTCGTTCGCCGACGAGAATGTCCACGACCCGCTTGGGGAGCGCGACATCACGCCCGTTGAACTTGAGTTCGACGTTCAGCACGATCCGGTCTCGGGCGACGCGAATGATGTCTTCGAGCGTTGGAATCGGTTCCCCGGCAAACTCGGGTCCAAACCAACTGCCCGCGTCGACCTCCATGAACTCCGCGAGAGTCAATTCCCAGACACCGCGGGCATCGCCCGTCAGCCGGCGCAGGTCGACGTCATGGATAAGCACGATGGCGCCGTCACTCGTTTCCTGCACATCGATCTCAGCAACACCGGCGTCGTCTTCGATCGCCGCCCAGATGGCACTAAGCGTGTTCTCGGGAGCTCGCCCGGAACTTCCACGATGGGCCGTGACCACAATGACGCGATCGGTGCGAAGCTCCCCTATCGCACCGATGGCGCCAACGATGGATACGACAACCGCTACGACGACGCCCGTGACGATGACCTGCTGCCGCCGTTTTTGGGTGCCGATCGATGGTGGCTCATACGATTCCATGACATCGCGGGCAGATGGCATGAGGCGGAAATAGAGACCCGCGGCACTGGCGTTGAACCCTACCGTAACGACCACAGCGGCGAGGAGGAGTGCCACGCCGAAAGACACCACCAACAACGCCGATACGAGCACCACCAACGGGTACCGTTCGCCCATTGCCAGCAAGGTCGGCTCTCCAGTGGCGCGAAGGATCACCGATATCCCGGCAGGAAGGCCCACGGATACAAGCGCCCAAAACACGACGACGCTCAAAATCAGGCCCGGACACTTGGCAACGAGCGTTCGACTTTCCTTCAAGGCTTTTCTCGCCGACAGGCGCCCGAACACGGCCGCGGGAATCGTCAACGCCCATCGGACGTAGTATCGCGCAAACACGAACGCCGTGAACAGCGCAACGGGTGCCACGATGCCTAGCGCAACGTAAAGTTGTACCGGGCGTTTGCTCACGATGTAGTAGAGGTCGAACCGCGAGAGCAGCATCTCGTACGAAGCCAGTGCCACGACAAGAAGCGGTGT
>Ga0114949_10002587_pt1 | contig 11314 bp, 6 predicted proteins | sample N074metaG_FD_83505 | JGI IMG/M metagenome (GOLD analysis project Ga0114949, IMG submission 83505) | Deep subsurface microbial communities from Kermadec Trench to uncover new lineages of life (NeLLi) - N074 metaG | ecosystem: Environmental > Aquatic > Marine > Ocean trench > Sediment | place... | reverse complement strand
GACCTGCCACCGATTCTCGATTACCGCCAGCATGCCGACAAGGGCTCCCGGCTGAATACGCCGCCGGTCTTCGCGTTCTATGTCATGGGGCGGGTCTTCAAGTGGATCCGGGAGCACGGTGGCCTCGACGCGATGGCCCAGCACAACCAGGCCAAGGCGAAGATCATCTACGACGCCATCGACGACTCGTCCGGCTTCTATCGCCCCGTCGCCCGCACCGATTCGCGATCACTCATGAACATCACCTTCCGAACACCGAGCGCGGAACTCGACGCCCGGTTCGTCGAGCAGGCCGGCGCGCACCGCATGTCCGGGCTCAAGGGGCATCGGAGTGTCGGCGGCCTCCGGGCATCGATCTACAACGCCTTTCCTCTGGACGGTTGCGAGGCGTTTGCGGCGTTTATGAAGGAGTTCGCCGAAGGAAGCCCTGAGGGCGCGCTCTAGCCATGGCCACGGTCGTTACGATCAGAGGCGTTCCCCACACGGTCGAGAAGCTCGACACGGGCAACATTCGTGTCAGCCATCCCGGCGAGCAGATTCATCCCATGGGGGGCCCGGACACCGACGGACTGCACGTCTTCGAAGTGCACCCGTGCCAGACCAAGTGGTACGCCTACTGGAACGAGCAGCTCCCCCCGCAGGAACGCAAGACTACCGGCCCTGGACGTGACGGCGAAAAGCCGTGGTGGAGCTCGAAAGGGTGGAAGAAGGCGAAGAAAGACAGGTAGGGTCCGCTGTGCGGACCATCCGACGGATGGGCGACATCCGTACCTGTGGTCCGCACAGCGGACCCTACAGCTTCTCCACCAACGCCATCGCCTGCGCGACGTACCCGCGGCCGAAGAGATTCACGTGATTCAACACGTGATACAACTGGTAGACCGCCAGGCGGGATTCGAGCTGGTGCGCTTTGCCGACGCAGGCGGTGTAGGCGTGAAAGCATTCATCTGGAAAACCGCCGAAGAGCTTCATCATGGCGATGTCGGCCCAGCCGTCGCCCCATGAGCACGCGGGATCGATGACAGCAACGCGCGCTGTGCCCGCTGGATCGACGGTTCCCAGCGCGTTGCCGGACCACAGATCGCCGTGCAGAAGCGCGACCGCTGGCCGACGGGGTATGAGCGAATCAAGTCGCTCGATCACTGCCTCGATACACCGCGCCTCATCGGGGCGAAGCAGGTCGCTTCCGGTGGCCCGCGTCAACTGGTGGCCGAGCCTGTGCTCGGCGTTAAAGCGCACCCAGTCGTCACACCAGCCGTTGGGCTGCGGCGTCGTGCCGAGATGGTTGTCGGTCTCGAAGCCATAGGCACAGGTCGACTCGACCGAGTGCAGCGCAGCCAGCTCCTCGCCGAAGCGCCGCCACTGGTCCCGACCAGGCCCGATCGGATCAAGGGCGGTCATGAGAAGAACGGCAGTTTGGGCATCGCGAACTACCGCGAGCACCTCGGGGACGAGAACCGTGCCCGTCGCGTCGAGAGCGCGCAGGCTCACCGCCTCCTCCTCGAAGAGATGGTGAGACTCCGCCTGGTTGAGCTTGGCCACCAGGACCGTGCCGTCATCGAGCGTCAGACGACGCACCCGGTGGATGCAGCCGCCCGTCAGATCGCGGGCGGCGGTCACCTCGGCGCTGTGACCAGCCTCCGCCAGGGCCCGGGCCAACGCGCCGTCCGCGATCATCGTTCCGGGGCCAGCAGATCATCGAGCAGCGCTTCGCAGCCGCGCTCGATCAGGGTATAGATCCTCTGGAATCCGTCGGCACCCCCGTAGTACGGATCCGGGACCTCTCGTACCTTCAGCCCGGGATCGAGTTCCAGAAGCAGCCGGACCCTGTCCGGCGGCGCCCCGGCATCGAGCAGGTCGCTGCGGTTGTCGTTGTCCATACAGATGAGATGGTCGAACCGGTCGAAGTCTGCGCGGATCACCTGCCGCGCCGTTGAGTCCAGCGAAACTCCGTAGTGCCTGGCGACCTCACGGGCCCGCGGATCAGCGCGATGACCGACGTGCCATCCCCCCGTTCCCGCGCTCTCGACGAGGAATCGATCGGCGACGCCGCGGCGTCGAATCTTGCAGAGAAAAACACCCTCGGCCAGCGGGCTGCGGCAGATGTTCCCCATGCAGATAAAGAGCACGCCGACGGGGGATGGCGGGGTCGAGCTCATTGATCGGAAGAATAACAGTTTTGAGCTATCAGCTTTCAGCTATCAGCAGGAAGTTGACCACTGGCGGCTGACCGCTGACCGCTGACCGCTGACGGCTTCTCCCTGACCTCTGATGGCCGACCGATGACCGCGGTCCTGCCCTGGAGCTGCCGCTCACGACTGACCGTCTTCACGGCAATGACGCCGATAAAGCCGAACAGCAGCAGCGCGACGGCATACACGATGCGGACCCTCAGTTGTGTGAACATCACCAGCGCCGCCAGCGTCACTCCCATGACGGCGAAGGCAGCGCTGATGCTGTACATCACAAACACCGCACGCTTCACGCTGCTCATGGCGCGGTTGAGCTGGTGATGCACGTGCTGGTCGTCACCGACGGACATGGGCTTCCCCGCCAGCCACCGCCTGATGATCGCCAACATCGTGTCGATGATCGGCACGGCGAAGATGATGAGGCCCGCGAAGACAAGATGCGTCTGACCGAACTCGCCGAACATAAGGATGATGACGACGCAGACGTAGCCGAGCAGGTGACTGCCGCAATCGCCGAGGAAGACCGATGCAGGATTGAAGTTGTGCGGCAGAAAGCCCAGTGACACGCCCAGCAGGGCAAGGCACAACACGACCCGCGCACCGGCCAGCCCTTGGTCTCCGATCTCGGCTCCCGCCGGAGGGTGCAGCGCCATCAGCACGCTGATGCACAACAGGCCGATGGCCACCACCGCGACGACCCCGGACAGCAGGCCGTCAAGGCCGTCGAGCAGGTTCGCGGCGTTGCAGCCGCCGAGCACGAACATGGCGATGATGGCAGTGCCCGCCCAGTAGATCAGATCGATCGGGATGTCACCGCCGGGCGCCGGGATCATGAAGATGAGATCCTCGTTGCCGAGCAACGGGCCGAGCCAGGACGCGACCGGCCGCAGCAGCCCTGCCGCGACCTTGACACCCACGTCCTGAACCGCAAGTGCCGCCGCGGCCACGAGCTGACCGGCGATCTTCAGACGCGGATCCCACCCCCAGACGTCGTCGGCGAGCCCGGTGAACGTGATCACGACGATCCCGAGCACGATCGCGTTGGGCACGCTTCGGTAATGCGCCGCGACACCGTCGACGAGGAAATAGCTCACCGCGATCGCGACGATGAGTCCGAGGAAGACGGCCACGCCGCCGAGATAGGCGACCGGATAGCTGTGCAATTTCCTGCCGCCGTCAGGGCAGTCCGTGAGGTTGGCCCGGAGGGCCAGGCGGCGCACCAGCGGTGTCGCCAGCAGCGTGACCACGAACGCCGCTACGAAGACGGCGGCGTAACTGTTGAGCAGACCCATGCCGGAGGACGCGAGAGGCTCGACGTTTCCGCCGATGGCCTCGATCGCCTCCTGGAGGGCGGCATCCGTTTCAAGTTGCATCACCCCCGGCGGCATCAGACGGATGACTCCACCGAGGTTCGCGGTTTGGCGCTCAGTTCATCCGCGAGATCGCGGATCGTTTGCTCGAGAGAAATCTGCGGTGAGAATCCGGTCATGGTGCGAAGGCGGGTCAGGTCCGGCTGTCGGTGGCGCAGGTCGTCAAAGCCCGGACCGAATGCCTGTTCGTAGGACACCTCCACGATCGGCGAGCGACTTCGGAGCGTGTCCTTGACGAGTCGGGCCAGCGCGCCGATCTCGATCGGTTCGTCCGCACCGACGTTGAAGACGCCACCGGCGCACCGTGGATCCTCCAACAGGCGCGGCAACAGGGCGACGATGTCACGAACGTCGCAGAAGCTTCGCGTCTGGGCACCATCGCCGTACACCTCGATCGGGTTCCCCGCCAGCGCCGCGGCGACGAACCGCGGCAGCACCATCCCGTACTCGCCGACCTGCCTGGGTCCGACGATGTTGAAGAAGCGGGTCACGACGACGGGCAACTCGCTCTGCTTGTAATGCGCGAGCGCCAGGAACTCATCGATTGCCTTGGAGCACGCATAGGCCCACCGCGGCTGCGACGGAGGGCCGTACACGACATCGTCCTGCTCGGCGAACGGGATACGGGTGGACTTGCCGTAGACCTCGGAGGTGGAAGCGATGAGGATAGGGATCCGCTCGGCCGCGGCGAATTCGAGTGCCGCCGATGTTTGACCGACGTTGGTCTCAATGGTGCCAATCGGTTGCCGGATCACCAGCCGCACTCCAACCGCTGCGGCCAGATGGTAGATCCCGACCAGCGCGGACGGATCAAGACCAGGCAGCGCCTCGGAGACGGCGCCCTCGATCAAGGTCACTCGTGACCCGTCGATGCGGTCCAGGTTCGCTCGCCGTCCGGTCGACAGGTTATCGATCACGATGACCCGGTCACCTCTGCGGACAAGGTGCTCCACGAGATGCGAGCCGATGAACCCGGCGCCACCCGTCACCAGATGGACGCGCTCGCCGGCCATCAGGCCTCCGCCTCGCCCAACTGGTCAGAGTAGGCCGCCATGACGGCATAGTTCTTCTTGAAGTATCCACCCGCTGTGCCGCGAGGCCTGTTCAGGAGGATGCCGAGCATCTCACACCGCGCGTCGATGAGCTGGTTCATGAGACGCGCGACCAACCCGCGCTGCTCCTGGTACGCACGGACGACCATCAGTGCAGCGTCCACCTTGTTGGCCAGCACCAGCGCATCGCCCGCGACGGTGGCGGGCGGGGAATCGATGATGATCAGCTCGAACCGTTGACGAAGCTCCGCGATCACGGTCTCGAACTGGCCATTGCTGAAGCGTTCGTAGACGCGATTGCCGGGGGTTCCCGCAGCGATCACATGAATGCCGTGATCGGTGACCTGGATCGCCTGCTCGAGGGTTGTCTCCTTCACGAGCAGATCGCCCAGACCCGGCGCGGTGCCGTCCAGCCCGAACGCCTTGCCCAATCGGGCCCGCCGGAAGTTGGCGTCCACGACGATGACCGATCGCGCCGCGCCAGAGGCCGCCGCGGCGAGGTTGGTCACGACCGTCGTCGTTCCGCTCTCGGGCAACCCACCCACCACCAGCAGCGTCTGGTGCCCCGATCGGATCATGAACTTGTCGATCAGGGCGCTTGCCTGTCGATACGATTCGGCCAGGATGCTCTGCGGGCACTTGCGCACCACGAGTTCGGCCTCCTTGGCTTGAACGGGGTCCTCCTGGAGATCAGGGATCACGCCGATCAAGCGAGCATCGGGGACCACCAGCAGATCACTGGCCGTCTTCACGCGCTGGTCGGTGAACTCACGCAGAAACAGCAGCCCGGTCACCAGACCCATGATCAGTATGGTCACGGCCGGAACCACGAACTCGATCTTCGGGAATGACTTCTCACGCGGCGTGAGAGCCCACTGAGCGGGAGCGACGCGGGATGCGTCGGCCCGGAGCCGCATCAGGCGGACTTCCTTGATGAGTTCGAGATCGAGGCCACGCGTGTCACCCAGGTGATTCCGCTGCTCCTCCATCTCCAGATAATGTGACATGTCGGCCGCGAGGGTTCGCAGCAAGGTCCCCTTCTCCTCGTACTCCCTCTCCAGTTGCTCCAATATGCTGCGAAAACGTTCGATCGCATCGGTCATCGCCTTGAGCCCGCCCCGGAGATTATCGATCATGATCTCCTCAACCTTGGACTCGTACTCCAACTCCAAGGCGCGCAGTCGTCCTTCGCCGCTCTTGATCGCGTAGGTAACAGGGCTGCGGTACTTGGCACGAAGCTCTCGAAGCATCGTCTTGGCCTGCATGGAGGCCATCTCGTGCGCGCGGAGGGTCGGATGCTCCTCGGCCATCCGCCGATCTTCGTCGGAGGGTTCGATTGTGCCTTCCAGCTTGGCGGCGATCTGGGATCGCATGCTCTGAGCCATGGTGAGCCCGGCATTCGCCTCGGCAATACGTGTGACAATGTCCTGCATGGCCAGTGCGAGCTGGTTGGAGCGGGGATCGTCCAGCGTGGTAATGCCCTTCTCGCGGATGAACGCCTCGATCTGCTGGCCGAGGTCGTTGAGCTCGCGCGTGGTCGCTCCGAGCTGATTGGCGAAAAGTTCAAGGTTGTCGTCGTAGATCTTGTAGTCGAGTCGTTTGCGCTCGTCGAGGTACGCGCGGCCGATCGAGTTGAGAATGATCGGCACATCCGCAGCCGTGGCGGTCGAGAAGGCCAGGCCAAAGAGGTTGGTTCCCGCAATGACCTTCCGCTTGACCGCGTCTTCGAGCTCATCAACCGCCTCGTCAATAAGCGCCACTCCCTGGTCGTCAACGAAGGACGAACCGAACCATACGGTTCGCTGAACGTCCGGCCTCTTGGCGGCCGCCTCCAGGACCTGACGGCTGGTCAGAAGCATGCTCTCGGTCGATGCAAGACGCAGGACCAGGTCGTCCTGGGTGATCTCCTGGCTGCCGACTTCGCGGGAATCATTCAAACCGGCCCGGATCTCGAAGAGCACCTCAGCGCTGTAGAGGGGCAGGAACATGTTCAGAAGAATGAACACAACAATCCCGGAGAATACACCGGCGAAACCCGTGCCAATGAGCAGGAGCAAGTGCCGCCGGAGCAGCCGGAAGGGGTCGATCGTTCGTGTGTTCGACACCACCGCCGTCCGCCGGGGGCGCGGAGGGGCAGGACGTGGACCAGTCGGGCGACTCGGGTCGATCGTGATTCGACTTTCTGACATCATCTCCTCAATCTCGCGGCGAGCTCCTCGATCTGTTCCTGCGTGTCCGGGCCGGGCTTCAACTCCGCCGCGTAGCGAAGATAGTCGCGCGCCTTGTCGCCGCGGTCAGTCTGGTAGAAAACCCACGCGAGGTGCAGGTGGTTGTCGGCGGAGGGCTTGGCGGCGATGCTTTCGCGCAGCGTCTGCTCCGCCTTGTCGTAGCTCTCGGTGCGGCACAGCGCCCAGCCCAGCGTGTCCAGAATGAACGGATCACCGGGCTTGACCTCTACGCCCCGCTCGGCGAACGGGATGGCTCGCGCCGGATCGTCAAGATGTTCGATAAATATGTACGCGGCGTTGTTGAGTGACAGTGGGTGGTCAGGGTCGATCTCGAGGACCGCGACGAAGTCATCCGCCGCCTTCTGGTAGTCGCCGAGCATGACGTGATATTGACCGGCATCCAGATTGATCATCGCACGGACCTGGTCGTCGCCGGTCTTGCACCGGGCCACTGCCGTACTCAGAAGCTCCAGGGCATGGGACACGCCCTCGCTCCCCCGAAGCTTGACCCACGTCCGCCCAACCGCCACAAGCTCGATCGGATCCAGCTCTCCGCCGGCCAGTTCCCTCACGAGCTGCTCGTAGGTGCCCGGATCCTCGTCGGCCATGACCAACTGCAGCGTGCCTAGCCAGCTCTCCAGGCCCCGTCGTGCACCGGGATCCTGTGCCAGGAGCTGACCATGCTCGACACGGGCGAGCTTCATCTGCTCAAGAGCGTCGGCCGCACGATTGTGTCCGGTCAGGGCGAGTGCGTAGAGCCCTCTCAGCAGCGGGCTGCCTTCAAGCATGGACTCTGTACTCTCGATCTGCTGGACGATGCTCGCGAAGTCGGGCTGCTCCTCGGCCAGCGACAACTCCACGTACTTGGCGAGCCGCAGGGCGCTTGGCTGAAGCTGATGCCCGACGAGAAAAGCCGCCGCGGCGTGGCTCGCCTCGGCCCGCGCAGAAGTCCCATCGCCTGCCCTCCCGTACACGGTCGCCCGCAGCACGTGGACGTCGCCCAGGGACTCGTGCCAGAGCGCCAATGACGGATTCAGCTTGATGGCTTCCCTCACGACCTGAAGGATCTCCCGACCCGGCAGCTCCTTTCGTTCTGCAGCCCTCTCCACGAGAAGCTGGACCAGCATCCGTCGCGCGGCGAGGTTGGCCGGGTTCCGACCGATGAGACGCGTGAGTTCTCCGATGGCACCTGCGCGGTCGCCCTTTGTGCGCAGAATCTCCACGCGAACACGGCTCGTGGACTCGGCATTCGCCTGCACGCGGTCGGCTCGATCCAGCGCCTCCAAAGCGTCGTTCAGGAGGGGTGCCCGTCCAGTCCGCTGGTACTGGTTAAGGAATCGCTGTGCGCGGCGCACGTGCGGGAGCGGGTTGGCCGGCTGGAGCCGCTCGGCCTGTTCGAGTGCGGCGAGCACCTCAGCGTCCTTGGTTTCGGCACGGTCGGGAAGGCCGGCCTCGACGAGCGCCGTCACCTGACCCTCGGCAATCGACGCCTGAAGCATCGCCGTGAAGTAGTCGTGGCTGTCAGCATCCACGATCATCGCCAGCAGCGATTGGGCGTCGTCAAAGCGAGCGAGCTTCGTGAGGCATTCGACGCGTCGGAGTTGGACCGGGCGATCGGATCTGATCGTCCCGACAACGTCGTAGAGATCCAGCGAGCGTTGCCATATGTTGTGGGCAAAGTAGAGGTCGGCCAGAGCCACGTCCGCAGCGCGTTCGTCGGGCGTCTGGTAGGCGCGTGCCGCCTCGAGCGTGAGGACCGCCGCTTCGACGTCCTTGATGCTTGACTGATACGCGCTCAGCGCCAGGTACGCCATGACCTCCTCCGGATTGGCAGCCAGGAAACTCTGGAGCACCTGCCCGCCCTCCTCGATCCGGCCCCGTGACTTCAGAAGCTCCGCCCGCAACGACGCCAGCTGGACGGTCTCCCCGCCCTCGGACCTCAGTACCGTGAGGATCTCGTCTGACTGCCGTGCCCATGCCGCCTCCACCTCCGCGAGCAGGGAATGCCGCTCCTTCTCAAGGATGAGCGTCCACTGATCGGCGTCGTACCGCGGCTTGCCCTGGTCGTCGAGGACATGCTCATAGGTCGGCTTCGTCCGCGCGAGCAATGCCGCCAGCCGAATGGAGTTGGTGCGATTCTGGGGATCGGAATCGTGAATCCGCCGCCGCTCATTCATCGCCTCGATCGTGTTGCCGACGTCGGCCTCCAGCTCGAGCCGAACCTCGTTCAGAAGCTCGTCGTTGGGAAGGGTGTACTTTGCAGCGTGAAGGACGTTCAACGCCCGGGTCCGCGCACCCGTCTGCATGAGCAGATTGACGTACCAGCGGATCGCGTAGAGGTCATTGGGATTGCGTGAGTAGGACTGCTCGTACGCCTCGAGGGCCTCCGTGAAGTTGCCGACTCGCTCCTGCGCTCGGGCCAGCAGCCGCCATGCCAGCGATGAATAGCTCTTGCGCTCGGTGGCCCCGGTGAGGGTCAGGATCGCTTCCTCGTAGCGTCCGCGGGCCAGCTGATAACGCCCACGGAAGATCTGGCCACCGGCCAGATCAGCGTTGTTCTGCCGCGCCCGCTCGACAAGATCCTCCAGCCTGGGCCAGTCCCTTGCGGCAACCGCCTGGTTGAAGAGATAGTCGAGCAGTTTCGGATGGCCCGGCGCCAGCTCCTCGGCGCGGGCGAGCATGATGTCGGCCTCCTCACGGGCGACCCGGGCCCGATCCTTCACGTTCGCCGCCGACTCGGCGTCTCCTCGCTCCTCGCGTCGTTGGGCGACCCGGTCGAGCTCGTCGGCCAGGGCCTGGAGATGAATGAGCGTGTGGACCGCCCGATCCGCCTCGTCGACATACAGGCCGGCCATGTAGCTCTTCAGCGCCTCGATCTGGTCGTCGGTGCTCAGCCCCACGTCCAGCTTTCGGAGGAACTCGTTGTTCGGCTGCAACGCCAGCGCCGCATCGAGATGTTCGCGTGCGGCGTCAGCACGACCCAACCGCAACTCGATCTGGATCAATTCGGTCAGCACCGGTAGCTTGTCGCCGTCTCCGTCCAGACCGCCGGCCAGAATCGAGCGCGCTTCCTCCAGGTTCCCTTCCCTGGTCGCACTCTGGGCGGCCAACAGCCTGCGAGCGATGGGATCGTCGGTCTCATCCTCTTGAGCTCTCCGGCCAGCGGCGATTGCCGTCTTGAGCCGCGCAACGAGCTGGTTGTCCTCATCCAGCTCCAGCACGGCATCGATCGTGGCTTGGGCTTGGTCGTAGAGACCCATCCGATACTCCAACCGAGCTTGCTCCCCCATGATCACGACATTGCGCGGTTGCAGGAGCCTGGCGGTCTGGAGCCGCTCCCGGGCCAGACCGATCTGGCCAAGCTGCTCCAGCGCGCGAGAGGAAAACCACAGGGATTCGAAGTCCGGCGCGGGCAGCAGCGACAAGACACGCTCAAACCGGTCCGCCGCGGTCATGTGGTCATTCCGGGCATTGGCGATCTTGCCCTCGGCCTTGAGCAGGAGCGGTTCGTTGTCCGGGTCGATCGCCAGGGCCGCCAGCTGGTCACGCGCGGCCTCGACGCGGCTCAACTGCGCGGGCTTGTCGGCCTCGTCAGCCTGCTCCCAGCGCCGATATTCGATATCGGTAATGAGGCCGGCCGATCGAAGACGAAGAGCGTGCTGGACCCGCGACAGCATGCTGACGGTCACGGGCCTTGCCTCGATGATCGCCGTTGCGTGTTCGCTGGCCTGGTCAAGGTTGCGGGCGAGGAGGTACAGGTCCGCCAGTAGAAACCGCTGGTAGTGTGAATCGGGATTCGCGCTCACATAAGCCTGGAGAAGGGCGATGGCGCGCGGCAATCCCTCCTTGAGGTCAACGGTCCGCAGGATCTTTCCGGCGTCGGACAGAAGAATCGGGTCATCCGACTGCGCCACCAGGTCGACCATACGCTCGATGGACGCGATGAGCTGGGGATCATTGATCGGGCGCCCCCCTGAGAGGTAGTCCAACGTAAGCCGAAGCGCGACCACCCGCGCAACTTCCGGCCCGTCAGGGGCGGCTTCCAAGGCCTGGGCCATCGTCTCATCGACTTCCGTGAACAACGCCGCTGAGCGCCGCCCATCAGTCCGCGCTTGTCGCGCGATCGACAATCGCACTTCAGTGAGCGTTGCCCATCCCAAGTCATGGTCGGGGACTGCCTTCAGAAACGCCATCAGATCCGAGAGGGCGCTATCGATTTCGTCCTGCGTGGCGGTCCGGGCGATGACGACGGCACTGCCGTACCCCATTCTTTGCATCTGCGCCAAGCCGCGGTAGAGCCTGCCGTAAATCTGTGCGGCCTCGCTGCCAGGCACGCGTTCCAACATCTCCGCGGCTGCATCCTCCACGGCCTGCCACATCTCGCTCTGGTCCAGCCATCGGGCGCTGCGGAACAGCTCGCGCACAAGCTCCATATGTGCGTCGGGATCACGCGGGCGATAGCGTGCCACGCG
>Ga0114949_10002586_pt1 | contig 11314 bp, 7 predicted proteins | sample N074metaG_FD_83505 | JGI IMG/M metagenome (GOLD analysis project Ga0114949, IMG submission 83505) | Deep subsurface microbial communities from Kermadec Trench to uncover new lineages of life (NeLLi) - N074 metaG | ecosystem: Environmental > Aquatic > Marine > Ocean trench > Sediment | place... | reverse complement strand
TCAATTTCTTTAATGATTCCGTAATAATTGGAAATCATATATTTTATTTTTTCAGGATCTGAATACTCAGGCATTTCCATTCGATCATTTGTTTTTTGATAGGGCGAATTGTCCATAGGATCATGAATGCTTGCCGGGGGGGTCATATTCTTAGCCGGATACATGCCATAGTAGGGTTTTGTTGGAGTCATGGGTGCATGTGGCATATGAAATGATAATGTGATACTAAAAGTCGAATCCTTTAGTCTTTTAATGGCAGCAATGGTTTCTTTGGCTTGAAATGCCGTAAAACTATGTTCGGCAGGCACCATTAATTCACCGTGTAAATTCGGTTGGGATCTTCTTTTCTTTAAATCCTTTTTCACATCATCATAAGTCTGTCCATAATACGAGTCGATCGGATCTGGTTTATACGGCCTTTTGACAAAGGTGTCATAAAACTCACCATCCTTTAACCGAGGTTTAGGGTACTGTTCATTGAGATAATCCATATAAACATGATTTTGGCCTCCATGTTGAAAAATAGATTTACCATTGTTCGATTCAAGTTTTGGATTTTTATAAATTTGCGTATGGTTAGACATCACGTGCCACTTCCCATAATATTCACAATGATAGCCGTTTTGGGTCAAAATTTCATCAAATGTCAGGGAAGTCATTACAGGCTCCTTGTCATAAAAATAGGTTTTGGCATTTGTATTCACTCCGGTATTTTCAACGGTCATTCCCGTGAGGATTGCAGATCGTGCAGGGCCGCAAACCGCCATTGGCGTATAGGCATTTTTAAAATAGGCTCCCTCTTTCGCTAGTCTATCCAAATTAGGCGTTTCCAATACCGTATTACCGGCTATACTCAAAGCCTTGTATTGCTGTTGATCGGTTATGATGAATAACAGGTTTTTCTTTTTTTGAGCAAAAGCATTGAATGATATAAACATACTAGCCATGATCAGGATTCCAATATTGCTTATTTTACGATACTTCAGTTTCATTTATACGATTTTAAATTTATATGAGTTTTCTATCTTTTACACCATTATAATGGGAAGACTTATTTTTCTTCAGCCATTCCAATAAATCTTTTCTCAATTCTTCTGCTTGATCTTTATAATCTGCCCTATTTGGATTCAGGCCCAAAAGATTATTCATTTCATGCGGATCTGAATTTAAATCATACATGGCGTTGATTACTTTTGAGGTAGCCGTATAAGGAATGATTAATTTCCAACCGTCCTTAACGATCATATAATTTGGGACGGTATCACCTCTATCCCATTCGGTAACTACGTATTTGCCGTGATCCGTTTCATTTCCTTCGATTAGATCTCTTAAGCTGGATCCATCTGAAGCATAATCTCCTTCAATTTTCAAATAATCTAAAATGGTGGAGAATAGATCGACATTTGAAACATAGCCATCCACCACAGTTTTCTTTTTAATCTCACCCGGAAAACGAATCAATAATGGAATATGAGAAGACTCTTCATAAAAAACATTTTTTTCGCGCATACCATGGGCTCCTAACATTTCGCCATGATCGCTGGTGAAAATAATTAAGGTATCGTCTGTGAGTCCGTTTTTATCCAAGGTTTTTAAAATTTCACCGATCCAAACATCAATTTCCTTAATGATACCATAGTAGTCGGAAATCATATACTTTATTTTTTCTTCATCTCTATACTCCGGTAAATTCAATCTTTGATTGGCCTTTTTATAGGGTGAATTTTCCATATTGTCATGCAAGCTTGCGGGGAGTACCATCTCTTTAACAGGATACATGCCTGAATAAGGTTTTGTAGGTGTCATCGGGGCATGAGGCATGTGCCATGAAAGGGTAATGCTAAAGGTAGAATCTTTTAAGCGTTCAATTGCAGCGATGGTTTCTTTTGCTTGATATGCTGTAATACTATGTTCAGCCGGAATCAGTAATTCGCCATGTAAATAAGTCTGTGTTCTCCTCTTTTTATCTTTTACCTCTTCATAAGTCTTTCCATAGTACGAATCGATAGGGTTGGGTTTATAAGGCCTTTTTACAAAGGTGTCATATAATTCCCCTTCTTTCAACTTTGGTTGTGGATAGATTTCATTGATATAATCCATAAATACATGATTTTGGCCTCCGGGCCCAAATCTTGATTTTCCATTTTTTGAGGTCAACTTAGGGTTTTTATATACTTCACCTTTGGAAGTCAGCACATGCCATTTACCATAATATTCACAGTGATAACCATTTTCGTTCAGTATTTCGTCAAAGGTTTTTGAGGTCATTACCTGAGAATCATTGTATGAATAGGTTCTGGCATTTGAATTTATACCGGTGCTCTCAACCGTCATTCCGGTCAAAATTGAAGATCTGGCAGGGCCACAAACAGCCATGGGGGTATAGGCATTTTTAAAATAGGCTCCCCCTTTAGCCAATCGATCCAGATTTGGCGTTTCTAAAACCGTATTTCCAGCAATACTTAATGCCTTATATTGTTGTTGATCTGTCATAATAAACAACAGGTTTTTCTTTTTTTGGGCAAAGGTTGACATAGACAGAAATCCAATTAATATAATCATCAACACAGCTTTAAAGGATATTTTAAGTTTCATTTTTCTTTAAATATTATATAGTTTATACTCGTGTAAAGATTACTAGTTATTAAAGTCTTTAGGCAACTTTATGTTGAGTTCCTGACTCCAGTTATTTATTTGTTCCAATAAACCTGCTTCTACCGGAATTCCATTCTTCAGCCGTTCTTTTTCCTTGGCATACTGGTCATCCCCGGGCGCTAAGACCGGTTTGTCTTTGTTTTTAACGTTTTGCGACCGTGCTGATGCTACCATATTAGCAACTGTTTTTGAAAGGTCTTTACCTCCGAAAAAACGCATTGGATCTATGGCGATAACCAAAGATCCCAAATGCCTGTTTTCTGAAAGATCTTCGTACATAGATGGGATATTTAGCCCAAAAGGCATTCCATTTAAGGGACCACAAAGCAGATCTATCATAAAGGCAAGAGCGTATCCCCTATGGTCGGCCATCGGACGTAAACTGGCAATATCATGTGGATTTTCGGTAGCGTTCCCTTCTTTGTCATAACCCACTGTGTCAGGTATTTTACGATTTTCAAGCCTGGCATTCATCACATAATTGAAGGCCTTTGCACTGGTGGCCATATCCAAACAAACCGGTGGACCATCCGCATTTGGAGCCGTAATACAAATTGGATTGGTGCCCAGAAATTTTTGATAGCCCCTATGTGGTGCAACAAAAGAATCTGAATGGGTAAAGACAATTCCAATAAGTCCTGCTTCAGCGATCATTCTACCATAAATTCCAATGGCTCCGCAATGTGAAGATTCTCTGACACCAACTATTCCAATACCATTTTTATTGGCCAGGGATATTGCCTCCTTTGTCGAATCACCCATGACAACAATTCCCAATCCATGGTCTCCATTTACATTGGACGAACATGGCCCTGTATTTTCAACGACTATATTAGGTTTTGGATTGAGCGATCCTGCTGTTATCCGATTTAAATAATGAGGAAGGCGTGCGATCCCATGAGAGTCAATTCCCCACAAACTAGTTTGAACAAGACTCTTGCCAACAAAATGCGCATGTTCTTCAGAAAACCCTAATGTAATCAGGCATGATTTTGCCCAATTTATAAGTAATTTACTATCAATATATTTTATTTTTCCCATTGATTATTTTATGTATCGAATCTATTTTAATAGATACTATTTACTATTTTTCCCAATATTCAGCGCCGGGTAAAGCCCCGTTCATTCTGTACCCACCATCTACTGTAATATCCTGTCCTGTCATATAGCGGGATTCATCGCTAGCTATAAAAACTGCCGCATAAGCCACCCAATCTGCCTCAGCAATTTCTGCCAGGGGTATGCGCTCGTATAATGCCCGTTTTACAGATTCTGTATACATGGGAATAGTCAGCTCAGTATAGGTCGCACCCGGGCGAATGAAATTAGCCGTTATTTTATATGGCGCTACCTCAGTAGCCACGGTACGCATCAGTGCTTCAATACCTCCTTTTGCTGCTGTGTAATGTCCGCAATTCGGTTCGCTTAAAACAGCATGAATACTGGAAATTGATATGATTCGGCCAGGTTCATCTGTAGGTATCATTTCTTTTAGCGCTCTTTTTGTGCATAAAAATACGCTCTTAAGATTGGTTCTGATGATCAGGTCCCAATCCTCCTCTGAAGTATCTACCACTGGAGATTGTCTGATAATTCCTGCATTATTGACCAATACATTCAATCCATCCATTGCTTCAATAGCTTGGGTAAAAGCGGCATCAACTTGTTGTGCATCACCCACATCACAATGCATTGAAAAAGCAGTTCCTCCTGCCTTTTTAATATCTTCAACTGCTTTTGTTGCAGCCTCATCGTTAATATCAAGAATGCAAACCTGTGCACCTTGTTTCGCAAAATTATTAGCAATTGCCCTACCAATACCAAAGGCGGCTCCTGTTACGATGGCTTTTTTGTTTTTTAATCTCATGACAATTCAATTATTTGTTAATAGTTTTTTCATTTTCGGATAATATATCTGTTATTAGCGGCTTTGGCTTGTACCCCTTTATTCCATAATACATGAGATAGGCATAACATATGATAGGCAGGGCAAAAGACATTTGAAGTCCAATGGCATCGGCCAGCGCGCCTTGAATTAAAGGTACTAAGGCTCCACCAAGTATCGCCATAACCAATAGAGAGGATGCCTGACTTGTATATTTGCCCAATCCATTGATGGACAGGGTAAAAACGTTTGACCACATGATTGAATTAAATAAGCCAATCGCAATAACAGACCAAAATGCAACCTTGCCGGTAGTTATTAAAACTATAACTAATAATAGCGTGGCAATTCCTGCAAAGATGGCTAAGGTGCGTTGAGGGTTTGAATTACCCAGTTTAAAAGCTAATAAATTCAATACCACAAATATCAAAAAGGGTGAAATTTCTTGGAAGGATACACCTGTATTTAAATAAGTCACACCATAAATAATCAAAAATGCGACAATAGCAATAATGATCATAAGACCATACTTTTTATTACTGGCAATATTGCTTAGTGATATCGCTCCTAAAAATCGTCCTATCATCGTTCCTCCCCAATAAAATGATAGAAATGTACTGGCATCTGTCTCGTCCAATCCGGCAATTTCGGGCAATCCAAAGAAATTTACCAGGATACTGCCAATAGACACTTCGGCACCGACATACATAAAAATGGCAATCATTCCAAGAACCAGGTGCCGGAATTTTAAGGCTCCTGCTCCCTTTTCTATAATTTCATTATTGATCAATTTAGGTAAGGGATTTACTTTGATTATAATTGCCAATAATAAGAACATGCCACTTAGGCCCAAGTAAGGCATTTTAAGAGCATCTGCTCCTACCACATCCTCACCGCCAAAAAAACTAAAAATCAAATATCCACCTATCAACGGAGCAATAGTATAGCCAAAAGAGTTAAAGCCTTGAGCCAGATTAAGTCGGCTGGAAGCAGTTTTTGGACTGCCTAAGATTGCTACATAAGGATTTGCAGCAATTTGCAATACTGTCATTCCTAATCCCAAACAAAATAAAGCCGATAAAAAGAAACCATATATCAAATATTCTGCAGCAGGAATAAACAAAACACATCCGAAGGCTCCTATGACCAAACCCAATATGATTCCGTTTTTATAGCCCATTTTAGCGATGGGATCACCATAGGTCATTGATATTAAAAAATAAATGACTGAACCCACAAAATAAGCTCCAAAAAAAGCAAATTGAATCAGCATGGCTTCAAAATAATTCAGTTCAAAAACTGCTTTTAAATAGGGTATTAAAATGTCATTTAAGCAGGTAATAAATCCCCACATAAAAAATAACATGGTTAAAATAGCAAAGGCTCTTTTATACCCTTTTGTCGATTCACCTGCGACAACGTCAGCAGTAGTTTCATTTGTTCCAGCCATAATTTTAGTTTTTAAAGGTTTGTATTATTTCTTGTTTACCGGTATCCCGAAAATGTTGTTCAAATTCACGATAGTATGATTGTAATTGATCAATTTGTTTTGAATATTTGATGTCATCAATGCCATTCCGTATTTCTAAAGAATCAAGGGTTCGATCATAAAACATGTCGCCAAAATCTCTGTAATCAAATTGTTTTTTGACTTGTGTAGGATCTAACATGATACCCAATTTGTAATCTTTGGAAATAATTGCTGCCTGTGACCAACTTTCTGAAACAATGTATGGGCGATCTAATGTCGCATCTTCATCCATCAATTCATGTAAAGATTTCCCCTGGATCTTATGTTTTAAAAAAGGCGTGTCAATACCAGCCATTTCCAACAGGGTGGGCATGATATCCACCTGGCTCACCAATTCGTATTTCTTTTCTCCTTTAGTCTGGCCCGGATAATGAATAATCAATGGAATATTTAGAATATCTTCATATACATTATGACCCATGGCTGCCTTTTCTACCATACCGTGATTTCCTACAAAATCTCCGTGATCTGTGGTATAAATGATGATGGTTTCATCTTTCATTCCTGCACTTTCCAGTTCGCTGATGATTTCTCCGATATAATGATCCAATTCGGCAACCAAGGCGTAATAGGCTCCTATATAATCACGCCATAATTGTTCGTCTTCAAATGCCTTATCCATATTCCAAACTTTGTTGCCACCGTTGCGCTGACTTTGTAAATAAGGAGGTAATTTATCAGTAGGTTCATAGAAACTCTCAGGTTTTTTAATAGATCCACCATTTTTTGTTCCATCACCCCATTCAGTAACATCGAACATATCCATATATTTCTTCAAGGGGGTATAGGGTTGATGTGGCCTATAGAAGGTGGCCCAACAAAAAAAGGGCTGATCCGATTCTTTATGAGCCTTGATCATTTCTATGGTATTCAAGGCTGTATAAGCCTCCATCGTATATCCTTCAGGCAATTCAGAAATACGGGTACCTAAATCAGCCGTAGCTATAGCACCTTCTTCATGGGAACAACTGGAAGGTTTTCCAAATTCTGCCGCCCAATCTTTTGCGAATTCTTTACTATAACCCTGTTCTTCAACCCAGGTTACATAATTATCCTCACTTTCATTGCACAAATGACTTTTTTTAACATCCCAACCTTCATCTATGGCGAGTTTGGTATGTCTTTTGCCAAAGGCATAGGTTTTATAACCATTTTCTTTAAGTATTGAGGGCAAAGAAACGACTTCCTTCATTACTGAAGTAACTTCCGTATTAGACAATATGCCTAAAGTTCTGGGGTAAATTCCGGTCATCAATGATGATCTGGACGGTGCACAGATACCTGTTGTGCAATAAGCCCGGTCAAACACGAAGGATTGATCGGCCAGCTTATCCAGATTGGGTGTGATGGCATCTGAATGACCCTCGAAGCCCATTACCTTTTTGTTGTGCTGGTCGGAAAAAAGAATCAGGATATTCGGTTTTTTCTTTTTTCCAATTTCATTTTTGTCGTTTCGACATCCCATAAAAGTGACCAATACTCCTGTAAATAGAAGGCTTAATAAAATCCGTTTTTTCATCCCTGATTGGTTTTAATTCGATTGTTTTTGTTCTTTCGTTGCATGGCTTTCATTAATCAACTTATGCATCAAGCCAAATGGGGCTTGACCAACCAAGATGCTTGTTTTTTTGTGTGATCCGTATATAATAATAGAGTACATTTTTTTCAGATAAATAGTCTTCATCGACATAAGTTCCCTTGAATTCCTTCATTGCCATATCGGGTTGAATACTTTTGATAACCTTGCTATTTCTGAGAATGTCAACCGTTTCAATTTGATCAACAGCTTGAATGAAAAATTCAAGTTTTGGTTTTTTAATACCCTTTATGGATTGCCCTTGTATGCTTCCGTTAAGCCTAAAATCAATAACAATTTGATCACCTGTAGTTGCAAAAACCCTTCTGTTACGAATGGCTTCCAGGATTCCTTTTCTACTGATTTCTTTTACCCAAATATTGGCCAACCCTACTCCAATGCTGTTGTGATCACCACTTGCAATAAAACCAAGTTTGTACTTTTTATCTCGAAGCGCATAATCGATAAAACCTTTGTCGTTTTTCGTTGGCGCATGACGTTCCAGATTGATCATTCTGGGTGCACCACGATATTCGGCATTACCCCGGCATTGAAATATTTCAACTATAGGCTCTATTTCTGCATCCCTGGTTTCCCAACAACAGGCATGCACTTCATCTGCCGGATGATGCGGAATGGAGATGCAATCTATTTCATTCTCGCGAATATATTTCCAAAGCCCTTCTGCATCCCTGGTTTCGGGATTTCTTACCGAATAGACTTGGTTCTTGTCACGAATATACTTTTTGGCATCAGCCGTTGAATTAAAGACCACATTTCGATGCCCTGCACCTCTTCTGATCTCAAAGGCTCGGTCATTGGACAGTGTAAATTCTACCGATGGAAAGGCTACAAAATAAGATGGATCATTGTAAAAATCGGCCAATCTTAAATGTTTACGCCAATACACCTCAGTTTGCGAATAGGCATGATCGGTGATTCCGATAAAATCGTAACCTTCCGAGTACATACCGAAACGATAATCATCATGTAAGGTGCCGTCTGTTCCTGCAGGCCAGCAACTCGAAATTTCAGAATGCTCGTGAAGATTGCCTAAAAGTAAGGTATAGGTTTCGCCATTGTGCGTCATGGTAGTCCTTTTCGATTTGGGCCTGCCACTTAAATCAGGGGCAAAACCTTCTATAGGGTGATGTTCTTCAACAAGGGTTGGAACCAAGTTAAAAGCCTTGTAATTACTGGAGATATTTGGTGTAGCAAATTGGTTTATTTCCAACATACCACGTCTGATGGTATCTCTTCTATTGTTGTGTTTTTCAGGATTGTCATAGTCTCTATCCTGGAAATTTTCACTTTTCCAGGCCAACCAAAAGGATTGATTGTTTTTATCAAATGCAATGCTAGGCTTGATTGATTCTCCTTTTTGCTTGGTTTGTAGAATGATTTCCGGTTTCGACCAACCTGTTTCAGGATCAAAATAGGATATTCTGAATTTCCAATGAGGATTACCCTCAAAATCTCCACCGCAATGAGTCACGGCATAAAGGTTGCCGTTCAGATCTTTTCTAAAGGTTGGCCAATGATCATTTTTGCCTTGAAAAAGCCATCTGCCATTTTCTTTTTGTTCCAGCAATTCACCATTTTCATAACAAACCATAGCGCAACAACGATCTCCCGTATAGTTGTCACTGTCCTGAAGTCTATGCGCAAAACGATTGTTTTCCCAAGATATCCATAGCCTTCCTGTTTTATCAAAACCCAAATTTGGTTTGACATTGATATTGACACGATCTTCAAAACCACCACCGATGGCAATCGGAACTTTCTTCACTTCCGATAAAGAACTATTCAATATTTTCATTTCGATGTTTCTGTGTGAACCATCGGTAATATCGTAGGCAATGTAAATATTTCCAGCCTCATCCTCTTCCAAGGCCGGATCGAAGCAACTTTGAGATTTGTCAGTTACCAATACAGGGTCGGTCCATTTGTTATGCTCAAACTTTGAAAGATAAATACAGAATTTCCCCTGTTCAAAACTCTCCCAGGCTAATAAATAAGAATCTGCACTAACCGCTTTCACAACAGGATTGATGGATCTTTTTAAAGGATCGCTAATTTCAACCGGAGTACTAAAATTCCCATTTTCCCGTGTACTTACATTGATAAGCCATTGGCCATCATTGATCGCTGCCCATGCCACGGCCGGTTCTCCATTTAAATGGCAATCGGCTGAAATTGCTTCATAGGATCCTGCTGTTTTTGTAACAGGATTTTGTTCTTTCCAATTCCCGTTTTCCAATTTGAACAAGGAAATAATTTCTTGATCGGAGGGGTATTCCATTCTTCTTAAGGTAGTGAGGAAGGTATTGTTTTTATTTTGAAATAATAAGGGACTCTCATCCTGCTCATCTTCAAAATCGGTTAATTGCAAACTGGCCAACATTTCAAAAGGAATTTGGTTACTTCCCTTAGATGAACATCCAATTACCGGAACCATAAAAGTAGATGCTGAAAACAACATACTATTTCTAATAAATTTTCGTCTTTTCATAGGTTTATACAAATTTTAAATGATCCCGTAATACCCACAGAATAGGGGTTTTAGGATCAAGGTCTACCTTAAATTCTTCTTTGTTTACTTTTAGGGTGAATTCGCTCATGTCATTAATTTTTTAGGTTTTGTACGAATCATTTTTATTTTAAATCAATTGGTTTAAATCAAATCATATATTTTCAAATACGATTCAATCAATTCATTTTTCGGTGCAAAGGAATGTTTTGATTTAAATCAAATTTAGCAGGTAACTATTAATTAAAAATGAATAATCAATTAATTAAAAATTAATACATGAATATTAGTGGATTTAATTGAATTTATATTTCTTTTAACCTGAATTCTATATAAAATAACAGCAAATAGATTTCCAATTATATTCTTTTTATTAATTGATATAGCATAAAAAAAACTTGCTTCTAAACCTATCATATAACTCAATCTCAACATTCTGATAATCCAGCAGTAATTTTCCTTTTATTTGGATTCGCATTCCGAGAAGAAAGAGAAACCACAAAGGTCACAATGAAAGGCACAAAGTTCACAAAGAATTCTCCGTGAACTTCGTGTATACCTCTGCCTGTCTACAGACAGGTTTGTGATCTCCTATGTTTGTAAATATAATTATTTATATTGTAGGATTCAATTTAACGTGAAAAGTTGTGAAAGTGCAATTGTGGTAAAATAGCTCAAGATGTATATTGGCGCAGAGAAATCACCTCGCTCTTTTTATATCTTTTAGAGTTTGAACAGAATGTAAGGAGTCATCGATTAGTTGGCTTCCTTTTTAATTTGATTCGTGATAAGGCTATTACTTATTGACGTACTATAATTATTGTTTAGCGACGTGTTAAAATTATTAAATAACGATGTGTTATTATGCATGATTAGAAAAGACGTATTATTTTTTCAAGACTGTAATCTTAATATTTTTAAAAGATACTTCATTGCCATGTCCTTGTAACAGGATATGGCCTTTCTTTTGGCTACCAAAATTTTCCAATGTTTTGTATTTACTGAACCGAACCAACTCCTTATAACTATCTGATTTTCTATTATAGGCAATCACTATTTTGTCATTGATCCAATGTTCTACACGGTTTTTACCTACAACAATCTTAACTTTATTCCATGAACCTGCAGGATTTACTT
>Ga0114949_10002584_pt1 | contig 11314 bp, 9 predicted proteins | sample N074metaG_FD_83505 | JGI IMG/M metagenome (GOLD analysis project Ga0114949, IMG submission 83505) | Deep subsurface microbial communities from Kermadec Trench to uncover new lineages of life (NeLLi) - N074 metaG | ecosystem: Environmental > Aquatic > Marine > Ocean trench > Sediment | place... | reverse complement strand
GATAGGCCAACGCGCCACCTGGATCCAATGTAGATCGCGTTTCATGGATATTGGAGTCGAGGAATTCAGGCCCGCGGTGGTTGCCATCGATTGCCACCGTGGTCATCTCGATCCGGCGGTCGCGACAATGCCGCTGGAGGCAGGCTTGGCGGCGCAAGTGATCGCCGCCAACGAAGCATTCCTGAACCGCTGCCGCGCGGCGGGTGTGCCGATCGTCCATCTGGTGACGTCCTATCGCGATGCCCGTGAAATCCGCGCCAACCCGTTCTGGCGCACCCGCGCCGATGATCCCGCGGCCTCGCGCAAGAACGTCGAGCGCCACAACATCGAGGGCTCGCCCGGCTGCCAGCCGATCGCCTCGCTTTACGACGCGGACCGTGACTGGATTGTCGATACGAAAAAGCGCTACGACTGCTTCATCGCCACCGATCTCGACTTCGTCCTGCGCAAGCACAAGGTCAACACCCTGTTCGTGACCGGCGTCAATACGAACAGCTGCGTGCTGGCCACGGTGGCGGCGGCGAACGTCCGCGATTACGCCGCCATCGTCGTCGAGGATTGCGTGCAGACGATGGACGGCGACGAACTGCATGCCGCCGCCCTGCTCTGCATTCGCACCGCCCTCGGCTGGGTCATGACCGGCGACGAGGTGGCGGCGACGTTTCTCGACTGAACCCGAGGCCGGAAAGGACGGGCATGACGATGGAAGACAAGTTGATCGAACAAATCACCGACAACCGCCAGGCCCATTACGAGCCCTATGGCTGGCACCACTGGCCGGACCATCCGTGGCTGACCTATCAGTTCCGCCGCGGTCTCGGCGAGACCCAGGAGGGCGGCGGCGCGGTCAGCGAATGTTTCCAGGCGGCCAGCCGCATGATTCCCGGCGATACCGAAAGCTGGCACAAGGAATGGCTCGTCGTCGCCGAACGGAACGATCGCCGCGGTGACGCCGCCGACGCCGCCGGCCACCTGCAGACGGCAAAGAACTGCTGGCTGCGCGCGGTCGACTATTTCCGCCAGGCCGAATTCTTCCTCGCCCCCGACGACCCGCGGCGGCTGGCCACCTTCGAACGCATGGAGGGGTGCTCGCGCAAATTCATCGCCGAACTGATGCCGCCGGGCGAGGTCGTCAAGGTGCCCTACGAGGACGGCGCCCATCTCGATGCCTATTTCATCCCGGCACCGTTCGATATCGAGGCCAAGCCGGTGCTGATCTCCTTTGGCGGCCTCGATTCGATCAAGGACGAGATGTGGTTCATGACCGGCCGCGGCGCCCTGCAACGGGGCATTTCGATGTTGATGGTCGACGGCCCCGGCCAGGGCGGGCCGCTGCGCCGCCAGGGCATCCACACGCGCTTCGACTACGAGGTCCCGGTCGGCGCCTGTATCGACTACCTGGAGACCCGCGGCGATGTCGATACCGCGCGGATCGCGGTCAGCGGGTCGAGCCTGGGCGGCTATTACGCCGCCCGCGCCGGTTCCTACGAGCACCGCCTGGCGGCGACCATTTCCCACGGCGCGATCTGGAGCATCGCCGAGTTTTGGGAAGGCGCCGGCGAGGACCACGGCCTGGCGACCCATATCAAATGGGTGTTCGGCGCGCCGACGATGAAGGAATCCCTGGAAATGGCGCGGCCCTTCACCCTCGACGGCGCGCTCGAAAACATGCGCTGCCCCTATCTCATCGTCCACGGCGCCTTCGACGTCCTCGGCGTCAAGCAGGCGACCCAAGTCCACGAATACGCCCTCGCCAAGGGGGTCGACGTCACCCTGAAAATGATCGATCCGGAGGAAACCGGCGCCGAACATTGCCAGCACGACAACCCGACCCTCGGCCAGGAATACATGGCCGACTGGCTGGTCGATGTATTCGGTATCGACGAACGGGCGCAGCGGGAAAGGACCCTGCGGCCGATCTACTGAGCGTGGAGCCTATCCCATCGACAGCCGCGGCAGCCACATCACCAATTCGGGGACGTAGGTCACGATGGCCAGCGCCACCAGGGCCACGAGGATGAACGGCCAGACACTTTTCGCGGCCTCCCAATAGGGCACCTTGAACGTCATCATGCCGATGAACAGGTTGAGCCCGAAGGGCGGCGAGATCATGCCGATCGCCACGTTCAGCACGACCACCGTGCCGAGATGCACGGCGTCGATGCCCAACGCCTCGGCGGCGGGAAAGATCAGCGGCGTCAGGACGATGATCGCGGAATTGGGATCGACGATCATGCCGGCAATCAGGAACAGCACGTTGATCAGCAACAGCACCTCGAAGGCGGTGCGGCCCTCCAGCCCGACCGAAATCGCCTGCGGCACGTTCTCGATGGTCATGTAATAGGTCATGACCGACCCGGCGGTGATCAGGATCAACAGGGTGGCGATGGTGGCCGCCGATGCCTGGGACACCTTGAACAGGTCGCGAACGCGAATCTGCCGGTAAACCAGGGTCTCGATGACCATCGCATAGACGCAGGCGCCGGCCGCCGCCTCGGTCGGCGTGAACGTCCCCGTATAGATGCCGCCGAAGATGATCGCCGGCAAGCCGAGCGCCCATCCCGACCTTCTGAGGTTGGTCAGGCGTTCGTTCCAACTGGCCTTTTCCAGGCGCCCGATGCCGCGGATCCGCGCATAGACGTAAGAATAGGCCGCCAGCAGCACGGTAAAAATGAGCCCCGCGGCCAGCCCGCCGAGGAACACGCTGCCGACCGAGCTTAAGGTCTGTAGCGAATAGAGGATCATCGCCACGCTCGGCGGGATCAACATGGCCAGGGTCGACGCCGACAGGATCAAGCCGACCGCAAACCCCCGGCTGTAGCCCTGCCGGATGAGCGCCGGGTAGACGATCGGGCCGATGCTGACGACGGCCGCCGCGCCGACACCGGATATGGCGCCGAACAGGGCGCAGGTCACCGCCGTCGTGATCGCCACCCCACCGGTAATGTGCCCGATCATGCTTTCGACGAGCTTGATCAGCCGCTTGCCGATCTCGCCCCGCGAGATGATGTCGGCGGCAAAGATGAAGAGCGGGATGGCAAGCAGGCTGAACTTGTTGATCCCCTGCATCATCTTCTGGGCCAGCACGGTCGACGGGATCGGCGGCCCGAATAGCTCGAAGGAGACGATGGTGGGGACCAGGATGGCGAGGAAAATGGGCGCCGATATGGCGAACAGCACGGTGGCGATGACGGCGAAAACGGCGACCGGCATCGGGCCCGCCTAGGCGCCGTTCCGAGGGCTGAACACGGGCGGCATCATGTTCATTCCTCGGAAAGGCTTTTATCGTCGACGCCGATGGCCGCCTTCACGGCGACGACCAGGAAGGCGATGGACATCAGAAAGCCGCCGATCGGAAGCGGCAGGTAGAAGATACCGATCGGCACGTCGAGCATCGGGTCAATCTGGCCATAGGCGAAGCGCTTGGCGGTGAAGACAGCGCCGAGCCAGCCGACATAGCCCATCGTCACCGCGCCGACGATGCCGGTCACCACGGCGAGCCCCCGGGCCACCCGGTCGGACACCAGGCTGGTCACGATGTTGATCGCCACATGGCGATTGGTCCGGACCAGAAGGTAGGCGCCGAGGAAGCACAGCCAAATCGCGAGCAGCCGGCCGAGCGCCGGGCCGCCGACCAGCGAAGCGCCGAAGAACGCCCGCCCCACGGAATTGAAAAACAGGACCGCGGTCATCAGCAGAAGCGCGCTCCCGACGATCCAATTGACGACAATGTCAACCACGCCGAGAACGGCTTCCAACCCGTTTAATAGCTTCATCCACCTGGCCTATAGATCGAAGACCGGCCGCGATTCAAGCCCTCTACAATTCCTTCTTGAAGGCCTCGAGGATCATCTTGCCGCGGTCCCCGTTCTGCTCGATGTAGAACATTTCGACGCCGGGCAGCACCTTGGCCTTCATCTCCGCGAAGTCCGCCGGGGAGACCTCGACCACCTCCATGCCGGCCGCCTTGAAGGCGCCCATCGCCTTGGTGTCGATGATCGAATAGGTCAGATCGGTGGTCAGCTTGCCGCCGGCGTCGATGGCCACGCCGATCGCCGTGTGGCAGGCGGCGGACAGTTTGTCCCACCATACCTTGGACACCATGATCACTTGGTCCAGGGTGCCGTGGTTGGTCAGCGCCATATATTTTTGGACCTCATGAAATTTCATGAAGAAGGTGGTCGTGATCGGATTCTCCTGGGCGTCGATCGACTTGTTCTTGAGCGCGCTGTAGGTCTCCTTGAACGGCATGCCGACCGCCTTCACACCCAACAGCTCATCCTGCTTTTTCAGCACCGGCGACGGCATCACGCGCGCCGTCACGCCAGCGTAATTGGCATATTTGTTCAGCGGTTTGTTGCCGGTCCAGGTCTTGTAACCGGTATGCCAAATCGACAGGGAGACGACGCCGATCTCATCGGTGGTCGCCAACAGCGCCTTCATGGCCGGTCCCTTGTGCACCTTGAACAGATCTTCCTTGTTGGCCGGCCAGAAGTAGGGAAAGTCCAAGATCCCCAGTAGCGGCTGGAACCCGACAAGAAACGACGCCGGCAGGATCACCATCTCGATCGAGCCGTCCTGCAGGCCCTCGATAAGGTCGGTGGTGCCGCCGAGTTGCGCGCTCGGATAATCCTGCGCCTGGATGTCGCAGCGCTTGTCTTCGCTGACCATCTTGGCGACCAGGACCGCGCCCTGTCCGCGCGGCGCCTTTTGCGGCACCACGTGGGCGATTTTCATGTTGACTTCCGCGGCACCGACCGCGCCGGCGCCGATCGTTGCCGCGGCAGCGACGGCGAGCGCGCCCAAAAATACTGACCGTTTCATTGCATCCTCCCATTTAGGTTATACGAATCCTACGCGCCGTTGACGGCACGCGGACAAAATAGCGAATGATTTATAGCATGAATCGGTCTGTTATCAGGGAAGTGTTTGGGTCCGTGTGTACAGCGCCAGATTAGAAACCGACAAGCTTGAGGCTCCGACGACGCCTCGGGTTTGGCCGCTCCGGGCAGGCCGATTTTGGCGGCGTTGGCGGCGGGCAGGCCGATCGCCCATCGACGACCACCCATTGCATATTCGACGGTGAAGAGGGAGCCGCCGGTCTCATGGATATTGGAGTCGACATAGTCAGGCCGGCGCTGGTGGCGATCGACTGTCACCGCCACCTCGTCGTCACCCCCGCCCACTCCGCGTCACCCCCGCCCACTCAGCCGTCACCCCCGCGTAGGCGGGGGTCCATGTGCGGGGGCGGTCATCGGCCGATCTCTTCCGCCATCATGACGCGCCTTCCGCGGCCGGTGGACCCCCGCCTTCGCGGGGGTGACGAGAGAACACGGGGATGACGAGAGAACACGGGGGTGACGAGAGAGGGTCTACCGCCCGTGTCCCCCCTCAGGGGAAAGAGTTGGCGGGCGTGGCCCGTGTGTCCAGGTCTCGGCGATCGATGCGCGCCATTGGCCGGCCTTGCGCTTCGGCCCCTAGCCGGCGGATTCGAGGGCGCGGTCGATCGCCCGTGAAGACAGGGTCAATTGCGCCGCCTCGGCCGTCGTCTTCAACGCCCGCAGGGCCCGTCGCGTCGCATCGCCGCCGGGGTCACGGGCGTGGTCGGCAAGGGCCCGCGCGCGGTCGATATGAAAACGGCTGAGGGGCAGCGGCTCGGCCGCCATGAAAGTTTCCAGCGACTGGGCGTGGCGCTCGACCTCGTCCCCGTCGCCGTCCTCGAGCGCCACCTCCATGGCATCCGCATAGAAGGCGAAATGATTGTGCCCGACGGCGCCGTCGGCGAGCAACCGCTCGCCCTCGGCCAGGGCCTCGGCCCTCTCGTCACCCTCCGGGCTTGCCAGCGCCAGGGTGCTCAGCGCCCAGGGGCCGACGAACCCGATTCCGGTCTCGCGGCAAAGTGCCACCGCCTCGCGCAGCGATTCGACGACCGCCGGCCGCCGATCGCCTTCGATCAAATCGAGGCGGGCGAGGAAGATATCGAAGAACGGGCGGAAGCGGTTGGCCTCGAGCGAGGCGGCAATGTCGATGCCGCGGGTCAGGTGGGCACGCGCGGACTCGAAATCGGCGCGCTCCAACAGGGTCCGCCCGGCCGCCAACCTGGCGACCATTTCCGCGCGCGGCAGGCCCGCCTGCTCCGCCATCCCCACCGCGCGATCGGCGTCGGCGGCCGACCCCTCGACCTCCATCAAATAGAGCCGGGTCCAGGCGACCATGTAGTGGTTGTTGATGGCAATCCGTCCCAGCCCCTGTGATTCGCTCAACTCGACGCATTGTCGGAAATAGTTCAGCGCGGCGACCATGCGGCCCCGCGAATAGGAGGCATCGCCGAGCCCGCTCAGCGCCCGCGTTTCGCACTCCACCGACTGGGCCCGACGGCCGTGTTGCAGGGCCAGTTCATGTTGTTCGAAGCAGCCTTCGATGTTGCCGAGCGGAAAGTAGATGCTGCCCCGGTAGTAATGGATTTGCGACAGTTCGGCGGCCAGGCGCGGGTCACCCGACGCCACCGCCTCGGCCTTGTCGAGGATTTCCAGGGCCTGGTCATAGGCGTCGACCACGCGCATCCCGGCGGCCAATCCGATCCAGGCGCGACATCGCGCCACGTCCGTCGTCGCCGCGTCCAACGCCTGGCCATAGGCGTCGATGGACTCTTTGGAATGGCCCAATTCGCGCAGGGATTCGCCCAGCAATATGGTCAGGTCGTGGCGTTCGCCGCGATCGCGGACCAGGGCCAGGCCCCGCTCGACGAAGGTCCGTGCCTGTTCGTAGTGGTAGAGGTCGGCGCGCTCCTGCGCGGCCCGCAAAAAGGCCGCCGCGGCGTTCGGGCTGCCGGCCCGATCCAAATGTTCGGCCTGAAGCCCGATGTCGAACGAAGCGAACCAGGAGGCCGCCCGCCGGTGGAGCGACTTGAGCTGATCGCGCAACGGCGTCGAATAAACGCTTTCCCAGATAAGGGCGTGGGAAAACAGGAATTCCTGACCCAACGGATGGACCAAATGATGGTCAACCAGCGCCTCCGGCGTCCACGAAGGGTCCTCGATCAGGTGCCCGACGACGGCCGCCGAGAACCGTTGGCCGAGGACCGACGCCGCCTGCAGGGCCTGGTTGTCGCGCGGTGTCAGCCGGTCCATCCGGGCCAAGACCAGGCTGCGGATCGATCCCGGTACATCGTTTTCGCCGATCTGCTCGGCCGCGCGCAGCAATTGCTCCAGGAACAGGGGGTTGCCCTCCGCGCGGTCGATGCAGTTGGCGGCGAAGCGGCTCGTCGTATCGACGAACTGTTGGGCGAAGGCGCGCGCGTCGGCCTCGTCGAGTGGGGCCAGGTCGATGGTCAGCAAGGGCGCCTGCCCGGCCCCCTGGCGCCACCCGGAATCCAGGGGGTCGCCCTCGGTGCGCGAGGTCATGACCAAGACGACCGGCGCCGTCGCGGCCAGGGCGGCGATCCGCGCCAGATAGCCAAGCGCCGACGCATCCACCCAATGCAAATTCTCGATAACGAGCAACAGCGGGGTCTCGGCGCTGAGCCGCCGCAACAGGCTGACGATCGCGTCCTGCTTGCCCATGGTGCGCGTATGGTTGTCCATGGCGTCATAGGTGATGCGGTGTTCCTTGTCCTGGGCCAGGTCGAGCAGATCGGACAGGAACATGACATGACCCGGGTCGACCAGGCCGGAATCGACGGCCCTGGCCAGCGCTTGATGACGCGCCTCGCCGTCTTGGTCGGCGGGAAGGTCGAGGACGCCGTGCAGGGTCGAACGGATGCAATCCCGCCCTTCGCCGGCGCCGAAGTCGAGGATCATCGAGCTATGGCAGGCGAAGCCCTCGGCCGCCGCCATCTGGGTGAATTCATCGACCAGCCGCGATTTTCCGATGCCCGCTTCGCCGCGCACATACACCGTCCGGCCAAGCCCGGTGTCGCCAAAGGATTGCAGCACGCCTTGGAACTGGGTCAGCTCCGACCGACGGCCGAAGAGGGGCGTCTGGGCCCGCGCCGCGGGGGCGTCCGCCAGTCCGGTCAGGCGCCAGACCTTGACCGCTTTTTCGATTCCCTTGATATCGACCTCGCCGACGCTGTCGGCTTCGATCAGCCAGGGGACGGACAGGTAGACCGCGTCCGATATAAAGGTCTCCTCGGCGCCCGCCTGGTCGACCAGCCGCGCGGCCAGGTTCACCGACTCGCCGAGGACCGTGTATTCGCCGTGCCCGGCGCCGCCGATACCGCTGGCGACAACCTGGCCGCTGGCGATGCCGATATGGGCGGTCAGGGTCAATTTCAGCTCGGTGCTCAATTCACCCAGCTTGTCGTGAATGTCCAAGGCCGCGCGTATCGCCCGCTCGGCGTCGTTGTCATGGGCCACCGGGGCCCCGAACAGGGCCATCACCGCGTCGCCGATATGCTTGTCGATGCTGCCGCCATAGTCGAGGATGACCGCGTCCAGGGTCTCGAAAAAACGGCCCATGAGGCGGTGAACGTCCTCCGCCGGCAGGGACGAGCTGAGCCGCGTGAAGCCGGACAAATCGGCGAACAGGATCGTCACCTGGCGGCGTTCGGGCTCCGCCGTCGGCGGCGTCAATTCCTTCTTCTTGGCGTCGTCGGCCGGGCCGGGCGACGCCGTCAGCGCCGCGCCACAGCCGCCGCAGAACGCGTCGCCGGGATCGTTCTCGAAGGCGCAGCTTGGACACGGGGCCGGCAGGGCGCCGCCGCATTTGGCGCAGAAGCGGCGCTTGCCCCGATTTTCGGCCTGACAACCGGGGCAGATCATGGGCGTGGGCTCCGGAACCGCAAACGAGACATCATCGCCCTTCCCTGGGCCGCGTCACAGCAGCGTAATTCCGCCATTATCGAGAAATTCCAGCATCGTCGGCACACCGTCGATCGTCGCCCCGTCGATCAGATCGTCCTGGGTCATGCCCCGCGCCTCGGCGCAGGCGGGACAGACCCAAAGCTTGCCGCCCTTGGCCAGGAACTTATCGAGAAAATCCTTCAACGGCTTGTAACCGTCGGCCTGGACGTCGTCGGCATAACCGGGGGTGGCCAGACGGACGGCGTCGGAGGTCAGGAAGACCGCCGTCGCCGCGCTCCGTGTCACCGCCGTACTGGCGGCGATGAATGCGACCGTCGCTTCCTCCGGGTTGTTCTTGCCATGGGCGCAATTCACCAAGACATTGCCAACCATGTGATCCCCCTCCGATTATTATGGTCGATGCCGTTTTAGAACCGACATTTCTCGAGCGGTTTTCGTGCTCGGGGCGATGGTACCTAAATTATCCCGCCGCCGGAACGATTTTTCCACTTCAATGATGATGACCGTCTTTGAGCCACGGCGAAAACGGGGTCCATGGCAGGTCCGGGCATCGGCGTTTCATGGGGCCCGAATGACGCAGGAGATTATCGAACGCCAGCGCGCGGCCATGGCCGAGGCCGGGATGGAGGCCCGCGCCCGCGCCGCCGCCATCACCGAACGGGCCGGGCTGTCAGAGGCCGGCGTGCCGACCAAGACGACGCTCTACGACTGAGCGCTAATCGACGGGCGGCTTGGCGCGGAAGAAAATACTTCGCCCGTGCTCGATCGGCTCATGGTAATTCACCAGGGACATATACCAAGGCTCGGTCGGGAGCCGAGCGGCCACGGCGGCGATCTCGGCAATCGTTCGATCCTATCTTCCCGTGGAGACTGACCGGTGAAGATTCCGGAGAAGATGTACGGCGTCGTGCTGACCGGCCATGGCGGCCTCGACAAGCTCCAATGGCGTGACGACCTCGACGTGCCGCGGCCCGGCCACGGCGAAGTCCTGATCAAGGTCCACGCGTCGTCGGTCAACAACACCGACATCAATACCCGGACCGCTTGGTATTCCAAGTCGGTGCGTGGCGATACCGCCGCCGGCGGCGCGCGGGGCAACGCCGAAGCCGACCCCGCCGATGGGGGATGGTCGGGAGAAGCGATCTCCTTTCCCCGCATCCAGGGTGCCGATTGCTGCGGCGAGATCGCTGATATCGGTGCCGGCGTGCCGGACAGCCGGATCGGCGAGCGCGTTCTGGTGCGCGCCCTTCAATCGACCGGCGCTTCCGGCGGCCCGTTTGCAACATGGACCTTTGGATCGGAATGTGACGGCGCCGTTGCCCAATACACCAAGACCTTTGCCGCCGACGCCCTGCCGGTCCGGTCCAACTGGACCGATACCGAGCTCGCGTCGCTACCTTGCGCCACTTCAACCGCCGAAGGCATGTTGCAACGCATCGCCCTGAAAAACGAGCGGGTGCTGATTACCGGCGCATCGGGCGGGGTCGGGTCCGCCGCCATTCAACTCGCCCGACGCCGCGGGGCGCAGGTCACGGCAATGACGAGTGCCGACAAGGCAAAAGCGATCCGCGCGCTTGGCGCCGAGGAAACCATCGGACGCGACGACCCGGTCCCGGTCGAGGCCTTCGATGCCGTGGTCGATCTGGTCGTCGGGCCGCGTTGGCCGGACATGATTTCCGCGCTGCGGCGCGGCGGGCGGTACATCACGGCCGGCGCGATCGCGGGTCCGATCGTCGAATTCGACGTGCGCGAGCTTTACCTGCGTGACCTCACGCTTTTCGGATCGACCTTCCAACCCGACAACATACTGATCGACGTGATCGGCTATATCGAGCGGGATGAGATACGCCCGGTGATCGCGCAAGAGTTCAACCTCAAGGATCTGTGCGCGGCGCAGGAAGCATTCCTGAAAAAAGACCACGTCGGAAAGATCGTCATCCGAAACGACCCGGAAAGCAGCGGCTCCCGATGACCTGCCGCCTTCCGGACCAACCCCCCTGGCGCGCCCGCCAGGCGGGCAGTCATAATTGAGCTCGCCTCCAACCTACCGCCAACGTCTGCTCCTAACCCTGAGCGGACGTTGAGAACCAGCGACTCAAAACCGGCCATTGGACCGCCAACCTAAGGTCACCGCCGGCGTCCGCTCAACCCTCAACACCGGTCGGCGATAGGGCTTCTCGGCCCTCCAAGCAATCCAAACCGCGATCAACGGTCAGTCGCTGTTCCGACCGGGTTGAGTAGTTACCAAAATGGCAGACGAGAAGTGTTACTGGGTATTTATTTCTTCTTTTCTTTTTTCTGTTTTCGTTTTTCCTTTAGACTAAGCTGGGCCTTTTTCTTTTGTTCCTTCTTGCCCTTGTCTTTTTTTCCTTTATCACCCATATCTTTTTCTCCTTGTTCGAATCGGGATTCCCCAGAAGGCTCCTCCCAACCCCTTTGTTCGACGTGCGAGCCAGTAGACAACCCCCAGGGAAACGAGTGCCGTGACAATTGCCATGTCCGTTGCTGGT
>Ga0114949_10002583_pt1 | contig 11315 bp, 10 predicted proteins | sample N074metaG_FD_83505 | JGI IMG/M metagenome (GOLD analysis project Ga0114949, IMG submission 83505) | Deep subsurface microbial communities from Kermadec Trench to uncover new lineages of life (NeLLi) - N074 metaG | ecosystem: Environmental > Aquatic > Marine > Ocean trench > Sediment | place... | reverse complement strand
TCCATGGCTCGCGGCGAGGATGCCGTTGATGAAGCCGCCGGATCCCTCGCTCCCGAAACGCTTTGCGATCTCGATGGCCTCGTCGATCACGACGGCCTGGGGCGTGTCCTCTCCCGAGCCCAGCTCGAACACGGCGATGCGCAACACGTTGCGGTCCACGACGCCCATGCGCTCGATGCGCCAGTTTTGCGCGACATCGACGATCCGCGAGTCGATCTCCGCCCGACCGTTCATGACGCCGTGGACCAGGCGCTCCGTAAACTCGCGAACCTCGGGATCGGGCTCCTGTCGCGACCAGAATTGCCCGAGCACCTCGTCGGCGGCGGCCCCCGTCAGGTCGATCTGGAACAGGATCTGCAAGGCGAATTCCCGGGCGCTGCGACGTCGTCCCACTTTCCTCTCCTGGCCTAGCTCTCGCCGAGATCGCGGAACACGTCGGCCATCTCCAGCGCCGCAAGGGCCGCCTCCCAGCCCTTGTTCGCGGACGTCTCCGCGGCGCGGGCCAGCGCCTGCTCGACGGTGTTCGTGGTCAACACGCCGAAGATCGTCGGGATCCCCGAGTCCAGGCCGACCTGCCCCAGTCCCCGGGCGACCTCCGCGGCCAGCACGTCGAAGTGCGGCGTCTCACCCCGGATCAGCGCGCCGAGTCCGATGATCGCGTCGAATCCGCCGCCGCGGGCCAGCTTGCTGGCCGCCTGTGGAATCTCCCAGGCACCCGGCACTCGCACCACCTTGCGCCGCTCGGCAGTGCATCCGTGACGTTCCAGACAGCGCTCGGCGCCGTCGAGAAGCTTTTCGGTCACGAGCTCGTTGAATCGCGAGACGACCAACGCCACACGGAAACGGCTGCCGTCTAGCACGGTCCGCCCCCCAGATACTTGCCCACGATGGGTTGCAGTCTGTCCCGTACCTCGGCGGAGATCGCCTCCGGGCTGGTGATGATCGCCGACCGCAGCGCGTCGCCGCAGCCGCAGCGCCGTCGCTCGTCGGGCAGCTTGCCGATCGTCTCCCCGACGATCTGCGCCGCGACGACCTGATTCGCTCGCAAGTTGTCCAGTACGCCGTCCACCGAGACGTCTTCCTCCTCGTCGTGCCAGCAATCGAAGTCGGTGACGAGGGCCAGCGTCGCGTAACAGATCTCTGCCTCGCGGGCCAGCTTGGCTTCCTGGACATTCGTCATGCCGATCACGTCGACGTCCCACGATCGGTAGAGCCGGGACTCCGCCCGCGTCGAGAACGCCGGCCCCTCGATGCACACGTAGGTCCCGCCGTCATGCATCGCCACGCCCTTGTCCCTGGAGCACGCGACGAGTGCGGCACGCGTCTCGGGGCACAGCGGGTCGGCAAGCGACACGTGGGCTGCGATCCCGCCGCCGAAGAAGGTTGCCGGTCGGTGAGCCGTTCGATCGATGAACTGGTCCACGACCACGACGTCCCGCGGTCGAATGCTCTCGCGCATCGATCCCACCGCGGAGACCGAGACGATGCGCTCCACGCCGATGGACTTCAACGCGAAGATGTTGGCGCGATGGTTGATCTCCGACGGCAGCAGCGTGTGCTGCGTCCCGTGTCGGGCGAGGAACGCCACCGCCCGCCCGCCCAGGCCACCGACGACCAGCGCAGCGGACGGCGAGCCGAAGGGCGTGTCGACGCGCAGCTGCTGCGGATCCTCGATTGCGGCGAGCTCGTAGAACCCGCTGCCCGCGATGACCGCGCGGCGGACGGGGGCGGCCGGCACAGCACCGCCGCTCACGACCCGCCCTCTCTGACCAGTTCGAGAATCACCGAGCGCATGGTGCTCGGGTCGGACACCTGCCGCGACTCGCCACCCCACACCAGCTCGGCGCTCGGTCGGGCCGCGTCGGAGTCGGGTGCGGTGGAAACGACCGTCCATGACAGCGGCGAGTTCACGGCGGCGCGGCGCAGTGCGCGGGTCACGCTGTCTCCCGGTGGTCCGGAGATGCGCACGAGCAGCGGTGCGGCGATAAGCTCCTCGATGGCCAGCCCGGCTTCCACACCGTGCACGCCGAATGCGGAGAGATCGCCGCTGAACGCACCCAGGATCTGCACGGCCGCTTCACGATAGTCCTCGCCGAGACCGTGAAGCGCCAGCCGCAACATGGCTCGGGCCAGCCGCGCATTGGATTTGAGCGGCCTGCGCTCGTTGCGCAGAAGTCCGATCGATTGCAGGTCCGGCAGCCGATCGACGTAGGTTGGATGATCCGCTGCCTTCAGGTTGAGCCGAGCGAAATCGACGATGTCTCGCGCCGCTCCGAGGTAACGCCTGTCTCCGGTCGTCTCGTAGGCGTCGGCGAAGGCCAGCGCGACGTCCGCCACAGTCGACAGGTACGGGCGGTTGTCGGCGGCGGGAACGATGCCGTGCAACACGCCTCGGCCGGCCCGGAATCCGTGCTCGAGAACGAGCTCGAGCGCCGCACCCGCCGACCTCGCGAGCTGCGCGTCGTTGAGAAACAGCGCCGCGCGCATCAGCGCGGCGCCGGCGAGCGCATTGGGGGCCGAGAGTACGAGCTCGTCGATCGGCGGCGGCTGGCCCATGCGGTCGCCCCTCCAGTACCCTCCGCCGTCGGGGGACCCGGGATCGGCGGATTGCGCAAGAAAGAAGCCACCGTCGGATCGCTCCAGTTTCGCGAGCAGGAAATCGGTCGTCTTGCGCAGCGCGCTGCGCAGCGACTCCCCGTCCGCGCCGCGCAACGAGACCACCAGCTCGCGCACGAACTGCGCGTTGCCCAGCAGAAGTTTCTCGTACTGCACGTTGCCGTAGGACGGTGCGGCCGCCAGGCGGTGCATGCCCCCCTCGCGGGCGTCGAACAACGGACTCGCGACCAGTCGTTCCAGCGTCTTGCGGCTGTGCCTGCGCAGAGCGGGAAGAGCACGGGCCTCCCGGATACCGGCGAACTCTTCCAGACCGGGTACCAGGAACTTGGGCGCGAGTCCGAATCCGCCATCCTCCTCGTCGGCGTTGGCCGCCAGCCAGCGCGCCACCATCTCGGCGGCTGGCCCATCGACTTCGCCGGGAAGCGGCTCCTCGGGTCCCTCCTGCGCGGCCCAGCGCTGCCCGGCCTGCATCAGGAGCGCGGAGCGCAGGTTCCAGTAGATCGTTCCCTCGCGCAAGACGAACAGCAGGGCCTCCTTGCTCACGTCGCTCGTGGTGATCGGCTGGGACTCCTGGGGGTCGTGCGCGCGGCTGAGGATCGGGTTTCCGGAGGGCAGCAGGAGAGCCATCGCAGGCCATCCGCCGGTCTGGTAGCGGGCCCGAATGTCGGGGCGCAGATCGGCATTCACCACGACCAGGAGATAGGACTCGTTGATCGCACGCAGCACCTCGGGATCGGTCAACGTCTCGGTCACCAGGCGCTGCGCCGCCCGGCTCCAGTCCACCGTGAGCACGAACAGTACGGGCCGCCCGAACATCGAGGCCCGACGGAAGGCGTGATCGCTCCACGGCAACCGGTACAGCCTGTCGGTCAGCGCGGCGGAGGGCCAGTCGCTGAACGTCTCGAGGGCTGGAACGCCGAAATCCAGTGCTTCCGGCGGACTCACCGTTGCCTCCGACGCCACCGGGGCCAGCACCAGCGCGGCGATCAGCAGCACGATCTGACTCACCACTCCGAGTCCCCCAGCACTTCCTGGACGCTGCGCCCGGTGCGGCGCTCGAAGCGCTCCGCCAGGGACGGCAGGCCGCCGCTCGAGCGGTCGAGCAGGATTCGTTCGAGACGTGTCATCGGGATGAAGATCACCGAAGCGCCGACTACGGTTGTCTCGTCGCTCTCGAGCTGGGCCACCCAGTCGTCGAACGAGCCCAGATCGATGCCTTCCAGCAGCACGCCGGTGGCGTCCAGGCGGCGCAGCACGCCCCACAGCTTTTCCTGCGGGGTGTGCAGATAGAGCAGCACCGCACTGCCCGGTTCCAGCGGCGCGGCACTGCGCTCGGCCGGTGGCGCGGCGAGCAGCTCGACGAGCACGCCATTGGCGGCTCGCGGGTGCAGAAACGCCACCCGCCGCCCGCCGGCACCGGGCCGCGAAGCGTCGCCGATGATCGGCGTCCCGCCCTCCCGCAAGCGCTTCAGCGTGGCCTCCAGATCCCGCACCTCGAACGTCAGGTGGTGGATCCCCTCCCCGCGCTGCTCCAGATGCCGGCCCACGGGGGAGCTCGCGTCCGTGGGCTCGAGCAGCTCGATGCTGCTGCTACCCGCGCGAAGAAAAGCCAACTTCACGTGCTCGGATTCCACCGTTTCGATGCCCGCGACCTCCAGACCCAGCGTCTCGGCCCAGAACGGCAGACTGTTCTCCAGCGATCTCACTGCAACACCGATGTGATCGATCTTCGTGATCATCGAACCTCCAGGCGAGCAACGGTTTCCCGGACCGCCGTATACGGGTCGATCTCGCGCTGCGCGATCCGGGCGACGAGCTGCCGCATAGCGTCGTGCGGCAGCGCTTGCGCCAGCACATGGCTGGTGAGCTGTTCCTCCAGCAGGGACAGAAATCGAGACTCCGCGCGGTCCGCCCGCCGTTTCTCGTGTCGCACGGATTCCGTGTCCCGAAAAAAATCCCGGATCGCCTGCAGCAACTCTCCGACACCCTGGTTCGTCAGCGCCACCGTGCGGTGGATTGACGGCCTCGGCCGCTCCGCTTCCGGCGCGAGCGAGAGCATTGATTCCAGATCGGCATGCAGGCGATCGGCGCCCTCACGATCGGCCTTGTTGATCACGAACAGATCCGCGATCTCCAGGATGCCGGCCTTGATCGCCTGGATATCGTCGCCCATGCCCGGCACCAGAACGACCGCCACCGCGTCGGCCGTCTTGACGATGTCCACCTCGTCCTGCCCCACACCGACCGTCTCGACGATCACCGGATCGTACCCGGCCGCGTCCAGCAAGTCGATGGCGTCGTTGGTCTTGCGTGCCAGCCCCCCGAGCTGTCCGCGGGTCGCCATGGAGCGAATGAACACGGATGGATCCGTCGCATGGCCCTGCATCCGCACCCGATCGCCAAGAATCGCGCCACCGGAGAAGGCGCTGGAGGGATCCACGGCGACCACCGCCACCCGCGCGCCGTCGGCGCGATAGGCGGCAATCAGCCGATCGACCAGGGTCGACTTCCCCGAGCCGGGTGCACCCGTGATACCGAGCACGCGCGCACGGCCCGTGTGACGATAGACCGCCTGGAGAATGCCGGCCGCTTCGCCGGAGCCCCGCTCCACGACACTGATCGCACGGGCCACCGCACGAACATCACCCTCGAGCAGACGATCGACTAGCTGCATCGCGACGTTCCGTCTACGGCGCGGATCTTCAAAGCCCGGCGAGAATCTCTCGACTGATGACGATTCGCTGGATCTCGCTGGTGCCCTCCCCGATGGTGCACAGCTTCATGTCGCGGTAGTACTTTTCCACGGGAAAGTCCTTGACGTATCCGTAGCCACCGAATATCTGCAGCGCCTTGTCCGCCACCTCCACACCGATCTCCGACGCGAACAGCTTGGCCATGGCGGAATGTTTCGTCGTGCTCAGACCCTGATCCTTCATCCACGCCGCGCGGTAGATCAACAGCGAGGCCGCTTCGATCTTCGTCGCCATGTCGGCGAGCATGAACTGAATCGCCTGAAATTCGCAGATCGGCTTGCCGAACTGCTTCCGACCCTTGGAGTACTCGAGGGCCGCCTCGTACGCCCCGCGGGCCATCCCCAGCGCCAGCGCCGCGATCGAGATCCGTCCACCGTCCAGGATCTTCATCGCGTCGATGAAGCCCTGGCCCTCCTCACCCAGGAGCTGGTCCAGGGGAATGCGGCAGTCCTCCATGATCACCTCGGAGGTGTCGGACGCGCGCAATCCCATCTTGTTCTCTTTCTTGCCCGGTCGGAAGCCCGCGGTGCCCTGTTCGATGACGAAGGCGGAAATTCCCCGCCGGCCGCCCTTCGGGTCAGTTACCGCAAACACCACGACCACGTCCCCCACCGTTCCGTGGGTGGTAAACGTCTTCGAGCCGTTGAGCACCCAATGCTCGCCGTCACGACGAGCCGTGGACTGCGTGCCGCCCGCATCGGAACCCGCCATGGGCTCCGTCAGACTCCATCCACCGAGCCACTCGCCGGAGGCCAGAGGCACCAGAAATTTCTGTTTCTGCTCTTCCGTTCCGGTCAGCAAGATGTGGTTCGCGCACAGACCGTTGTGGGCCGCGACCGAGATGCCGATCGAGCCGTCGACCCGCGAGAGCTCCTCCACGACGAGCGCGTACTCCGTGTAGCCCAGGGCGGCTCCGCCGTACTGCTCCGGTAAGAGAATCCCCAGCAGACCCAGCTTGCCGGCCTGTTTGAGGATCTCGAGTGGAAATTCCTGGGCCTCGTCGAATTTCATGACGTGCGGACGGATCTCGACCTCGGCGAACTGCCGCACGGTCTTGCGGAGCAACTCCTGTTCCTCGGTAAACTCGAACTTCACAACGAATCCCCTCCCGGCGTCCGTCTGCGCATTATCGCACACCGTCCCGCTGGGCGGGCATTCTCAGACCTCGCCCACCGCGTCCTTGGCGATCCAGCCGTGGAGCCCGTTGGGCAGGCTGACCTGCAGCCACTCGTCGCGCTCACCGCGGATCCACAGGCCCAGTCCCTCGTGAACCGTGAACAGCGCCGGATTATTGTGGCCCGGCCCCGCCAGCACCTCGACGACCTGGTCCAGAACCACGGCGCTGCGCCTGCCGTCCAGCCGCTCCAGCGTCGTGTACCAGGAGGCGGAGGAGACGGCGAGGAGCAGCAGCAGGGCGCCGAGCAACCAGCCGTGGGTCGCGGACCAGGCGCGCGGTCGGGAGAAGCAGCGGGCGTTCAGCGCGGCGATCAGCCACACCAGCAGCACCACGCCCCACGCCTGCCGATCGGGGCCCAGCCGGTCTTGCAGGGCGTGAACCCAGCGAACGATGGCCATCTGCGGCTCGGGCTCGACCTGGTCATGGCGAAACGAGCGCGCAAACTCCAGGTTGGCCACGATGTCGCGATCGGTCGGATCGAGGCGCCGCGCCCGCTCGTAGTGCAGGATGGCCTGGCCCAGGTTGCCCAGGCGAAATTCGGTGTTGGCCAGGTTGTATTCCAGGACCGGATCGCGGATCTGGTAGCGCAGCAGGCTGCGGTAGGCCGCGGCCGCGGCTGCGTAGCGTCCGTCCTCGTAGTGCCGGTTGCCCTCGAGGAACACCTCCTCCGGAGCCTGGGCTTCGCTGCTCGAAACGCACGCCATTCCCAGCATCAGCATCACGGCCATGCGCTTCACCACGACCGCTCCATCTCGTCGATCAGCTCGCGCGCCTCGGCCAGCATCTCACTCCGGCGCTCCGGAGCCGACGACGACGGGACGAAACGGGCCAGGTCGCAGGCCTCGAGACAGCTGCGGAAGCGCTGCCGCAGCGGTTCCACGAGACCCTGCGCGGCCAGCAGCTCGTCCGCCAGCTGGTAGGTCAGCCCCGCCGCGGCCCGATCGAATCGATCCGCGACGTACGTCACCAGCGCCCGAGCGACCTCCTCGTGAAAGACGGCGGAGTCACCCTCGTCGAGGCGTTTCGCAGACCTTCGCAGCCGTTGCTTCGCCCGGCTGCGCGCCTTTCTTGAACGAGCCAGGCCGAGGTTTCTCTGCATCCGCGCGCGATGCCGTCCGACCAACACCGCGAGCGGCGCCCAGGCCAGCGGCAGGAGCAACGCGGTCAGGAACGCCGTGCGCTGATGGGCCCGCGGGACCCGCTCCTGCAGCCTGTCCCCGAGCGGCTTGATGAACGCCAGGTCTCGATGCTGCAGCTGGATCTCGCCACCGGCCAGCGGAGACTCCGGCGCGGCGTCGCCCTGACGCACCACCAGCAACGGCAGATCTACGTTGGCCAGTTTGTAGGAACCGCTCTCCGTGTCGAAGTACTGGAACCGCACCGGCGGAAGCTGCAGCTCTCCGGGGGCCAACGGGATCAAGATCCACTCCCACGTCTTGCGCGAGACCAGCTTGCCCCGCACGGTACGGAACGACGAGCTCACCTTGGGATCGAAGACCTTGATGTCCGGCGGAGGATCGAGAATCGGCGCAGCAACGGCGCGCAGGAATCCCTCGCCTTCCACCGTCGCCGTCAACGCCACCGCCTCGTTGGCCGTCGCCTGCTCTCGATCCAGGCCGACTTTCAACGTGAAGACCCCGACCGCCCCGCTGAAATCGTCCATCCGTCCCACCGTCGGCAGCGGACGGACGTTCAACGTCAAGCGCTGCGACTTGCGCACCACGTTCTGCGTCCTGCCGAACGAGAAGAATCGTTCGAAGGGGTCACCCGAGCTGCGCACATGAACGGGAATTTGCATCACGAACGGCTCGATCTCGATCTCTCCCGACGTCTGCGGTACGAGGATCTTGAGAATCTGCGGCACCGCCATGTAGACGCGCCCGTCGATCTTGGTGTTGAACGAATCCTGGGGACTGACCTCGATGTCCTCGATCCAGAAGCTGGACAGCGCAGGATCGTTCGTAAGACTCGGGCGCCCGGCGAAACTCTGCGTGCTGTACAGCAAGACCGACAGCGGCACGGATTCTCCGACCCACACCTCCGTCTTGCCCAGCCGCGCGCGGATGAAAAGATCCGCGCCGTCGCCGGCCGGCCCGGCGCTGCCCTGCGCGCTCCCCGCGCGTGGCGGGACGCCCGCTGTCGAACGCCCGACGTCGATGCGGATCGCTTCGGTCGTGTACGGGCGGCCGCCGATCTTGACCGTCAGCGCCGGGACCGTGGCGGGACCCGCGGCGATCGGTAAGAGCGTGTAGGCCAGCTGCGTTTTCGACGACTGGCGCCCGTTGGACCAGCGCATGCTGACGTGCGAGGCCGGACCGCTCACGACCTGCAGGTTTTCCAGCTGGCCCAACCCGGAAACGGTGACCTCGGAGCCGCTTGCACCGCCCTTGATCTCCAGCATCAACCGAAACGTCTGCGTTTCCGTGATGTTGAAGTCCGGTTGGATGTACGCGCGAACCTCCAGGCGTTCCGCGGACTGCGCGCGCGCGGCGGCGAACAGAGCGACGACGAGCACGACGGCCGCCGTTCCGCGACGCGGGGATCGTCCGCTCACCAGTCCTTCTCCACGCTCTTCGATCGGACCGGGCGCTGTTGCTGCGCCTGCTTGCGCAGATTCTCGAGCTCCTGCTCTTCGAGGCCGTCCAGCATGCGCTCCGCTTCCTCGGGGGTCATCTCACCGGGCACGGGAGCCGGCTCCTGATTTTCCTCGCCTTCCTCACCTTCCCCGGCCTGGCCGCTTTGCCGGGGGGAAGCCCCCTCCTGCTGCGGTTGCTCGTCGCCTGGCTGCTGTTGATCCTGCTGCTCTTGCTGCTGCTGCTCCAGCGCCCGCAGGGCCAGCTCGAGATTGCGTTTGGCGTCGCGATCGTTCGGATTCTCGCGCAGGGTGCGTTCGTAGGCGGCCACGGCCTCCGGGAATTGTTCGAGGCGGTAGTTGGCGTTGCCCAGGTTGTATGCCGCGGAGCTCTCCAGGCGTTCCGAGGCCGACAGCAGAGCGCGCGTGTAGGCTTCCGTGGCGCGCTCGAAATCATCCTGGCGGTAGAACACGTTGCCCAGGTTGTAGTACAGCTCGCCCGCCTGCGGGGCCTTGATCTGCGCTTCCGTATACGAGCGCAGTGCGTCGGCATACGCCTGGTCCAGGTAGTGCCGGTTTCCCTCCTCCGTCTTGCGGGTCGCCGTGCCGCCGAACGGCAGCAGTACCGAGGACGCAAGGATCCAGCTCATCAGCAAGCGCATCACGCAGCCTCCTGCCCCGGCCGCTGGTCCTCGTCGCGGACCCGTCGCCGGTCCCCGAGGAGCGTTTCGCAGACCAGTGCCAGCCAGGCAACGGCCAACGGGAATTGAAAGCGCTCCTCGTAACGGGTTCGAACCTCCGACCTGATCTCGCCCCGCGACAGTGCGGAGAGCGCGCGAGCGATCTCGTCGACCTCGACTTCGCTCGTCGTCGCACGATAGTAGCGGCCGCCGCTCTCGAGCGCGATCTTTTCCAGCGATTCCTCGCTCAGCCGGCTCGTGACAACCTGGCCCTCGCGGTTCTTCTTGTAACCCGTCAACTTGCCGGACGAGTCCTTCAACGGGATCGGGGCGCCGCGCGTCGAACCGCAGCCGACCGCGTAGACCAGCACGTTGTTTCGGGCCAGCTCGTCCAGCACCGGCCCCAGCTCTCCTTCGTGATCCTCGCCGTCGCTGAACAGGACGATCGCCTTGCCCCGATCCTCGACCCCGCGCTGGCCGCTCCTGAGCAGGCGCAGGGCGGTGCTCAACGCGTTTCCGAGGGCGGTCCCCGGCGCCGACACGCTGTTGACGTCCACCGACTCCAGAAACAGCCGGACCGCGCCATGGTCCACGGTCAACGGGCAGTTCGCGTGGGCCTGGCCGGCGAACGTCACCAGCGCCACGCGATCCCCCGCGAGCAGATCGAGCAGCGAGCCGATGGCGTGCTTGGCCTGTTCCAGCCGACTCGGCGCCAGGTCCTCGGTCGCCATGCTCAGAGACGAGTCGAGGACCATCACGATATCCGCGCCGTGACGCGTAATCGGTTCCAGCCGGCTGCCCCACTGGGGCCGGGCCAGGGCCAGCACCACGCCGACGAGCGCCAGCTGCAGCAGCAAGACTTTGATCGCGCGTCGGTTCCGGCTGACCTGCCCCGTGAAGCGGCTGACGTACTCGCTGTTCCCCGCGAAACGCCGCACCGCGCGATCGCGTGCGGAGTGGGCCCACCAGCCGAACAGCGCCAGGATCGGCACCGCCAGCAGTAGCCACAGCAGGTCGGGGACGGCGAATCGCATCAGGGAATCCTCTTCAACCGCGTCGCCAGCAACAGTCGTTCCAGACCCAGCAGCGCCAGAGCGGGCAGCAGTGCGAAGTGGAACAGTTCGGTATGCAACACCCGCACGCGGCTCTCGATCTCGCTCTGCTCGAGCTCGTCGATCGTCTCGAACACGGCGCCCAGCGCCTCGGCATCGGTCGCGCGGAAATAGCGACCGCCCGTGCGCTCCGCGATCTCGCGCAGCAGCGGCTCGTCGAGATCCACACGCTGCATCACGTAGCGCGTGCCCAGCACGCCACCGCCAACCGGAACCGGCGCCTCGCCCTCCGTACCCACGCCGACCGAGTAGACCTTGACACCGAGGGCCCGCGCGGCCTCGGCGGCTGCCTGCGGCCCGATCTGGCCCCGGTTGTTGCGGCCATCGGTCACCAGCACGACCACGCGGCTGCGTGCATCGGAGCGGCGCAGGCGGTTGACGGCCGCGGCGAGGCCCATGCCCAGG
>Ga0114949_10002582_pt1 | contig 11315 bp, 10 predicted proteins | sample N074metaG_FD_83505 | JGI IMG/M metagenome (GOLD analysis project Ga0114949, IMG submission 83505) | Deep subsurface microbial communities from Kermadec Trench to uncover new lineages of life (NeLLi) - N074 metaG | ecosystem: Environmental > Aquatic > Marine > Ocean trench > Sediment | place... | reverse complement strand
TTGATGCTTGAAATGGCCAGCACCGATATAACGACCAGCAGAACCAGGCTGACGACCAGGGCCGCGCCAGTTTGTTTTTGTTTGTAATTCAGGATCTTCATAATGAGTCTCTTGTGATCATGAGCGCGCGTTGCGCAATAAGATTGTTTTGGAAACCTGCATCCGACGGAAATCGTCGTTAGGCACGCCGAGATCGACATCACCTGGCTCATAGTCCCGAAGGTCATTCAGGCCGATTTCCGGGGATATGGAACGGATGATCAGCCAGACGCGTGCCGTGATTACCTTGGCACCCGGTATGAAAGCGGCGTCGAGCGGATCAAAAATGTTGTCGCCAGGATTTACGTAGCGATCGACTGTGTTGTCGTCATTGACGTCTACACCAAACTGAATTTGCAAGTTCTCGACGCCCGGCGCGACTTCCTGATCCTGGATGACGGACGCGCCGCCAACGAATACCAAAGACTTGCGTCGCAGCGTCGGGACGCCGGGAATCAGTGTTGAGTCCGGCGACACGTAATAGGTATTAATCAGGAGGTCGTGCGTTTCCGAATCAGCGGCAGAAAACCCGGCCGGAATTGCGCCATCGTCAAACAGTTCGCCCTGGATTCGTGTCGATTGTATTTGCAAGCGTCCGTTATTCAGAGCGGTCGCTGCTACCGTTGCACGCCTGGTGGTAATGACATCCGAGTTAGGCTGCGCACCGCCGGTTGCAGCACATGGCAGGGCGTAGGCGTTATTCGTGCCCTCCAGCGGGCGACCAAGATTCAGCGCCCAGTTGGCGCCACAATTTATAGGTGCACCAAGACCAAGTGGATTGGCAGCGCCGATTAAAGACCGGCCTTCGATCGATCGTCCGCGGCTGTGGCGGCCCCAATTGCTTGCCATCCTCAGATCCGCCTCAATGGTGTCCATCGCGAACTGTGCTGTCTCCTGCACACGTGCAATAGAGTCATTGATAACGTAGGCCTGCCGGCTTTGATTATAAACCTGGATCGCACCGATCATCAGGAACGAACCGATTGCCAGTGCAACCATTAATTCCACCATGGTCACGCCACTTTGCTTATCGAAGGCCCGGATTGAGTTGTTTTTTCTCATCACAGTTGTAATTCCAAAAAATCTAGATGCCAAAAACAGGGATGGTGATTACGTAATCCAAAACTTCACCTGGCTCTTCCCAAGCCACGGTAATTTCGTATTCAGGTGGGAAAACACCGTTGTCAAAAACTATTGTAATGGTGCCTGTTGGCAGCGTGTCGACCGCCTGTTGGTCCCAGAGAAATATGTCATTCGCTGCCATTTCGGCCGGTGTGCAATCGATGCCGCCGAGAATGCAGTTGTTGTCTGCTCCTGGGGCAACGTAAGCAGCGGCTGCTGTCGGGTTGGCCCGAATACGATCAGCAACGTCGCCAGCCAGTGTCACAGCGTTGTGATGCAAGATCGACGTTCGGCCTGCTTGCATGCTGTGAACGTAAAGTCCGGCGATGCCAAGCATGCCAACCGACATGATCACTAATGCGACCAGTACTTCAATTAAAGTGAAGCCGCCAATGCGCTGCGAAGAAAGTGTCCGTTTTTTCGAATAGTCGGTCATTTGATTACCCGGTAAATTTACCTGCGCCACTAAGGGCATCCGCCCTTGCTGGCAATGATGCTTGTGTCTCGAATAACGGTTGCTCGCCCAATTGGCGTCACAATCAGGTAACGTGCAGCGGAGTTGCCGCCGGCTGCCACGGTATTGCCGCGATCATCACAAAGCACCGCTGTCTGAAAAGCGGGAACGCCGCCAACATCACCGCGGCCAAGACCCGTGGGTGCAAAACTGAAATAGGTCGCGTTGGAATTGATGTTGATGTTTATATTCGAATCAATCGCAGGGTTGCGGCGCAATATGTTCTCGCCAGCCCCTGCGCGCTGCAGGTCGCCGTCTATATCGACGAAGATGATCCAGCCGTCATCGAAGTTGCCGTTACAATTTGCCGCTGCGTCCAATGAATTTGCGCTGGCACAGATCGTGATATTTGTTTTCGACCGGGCTGCTTCAGATCGAGCCAGCATGAAGCTCGAGTGCAGGTCGTTGGCAGTGGTCGTCATACGGCTGTTGGCGGTAAAAGCGCTCATATTGGGTATGCCGATGGTCATGACGATGCCGACGATCAGCATTGTTACCAGCAACTCATAAAGCGTGAAGCCGTTTTCATATTTGGATTTCATGCATCGGACTATACGTAAGGCCCGAAATCACTGTAAAAGTATCCGACAAGCGGGCAGGGCCAAGCGACAAGCGGTCGAAACCCACCGAGTCCATTTAACTTAATCCGCACAGGTGTAGGGCTTGCCGTCCCTGTCCTTTCGCGTAACCCGGGGCCGACCTGTGTAGCTGATGACCAGCGCGCGGCTCTCAGCGCGGCCTGCGCGGTCACAGAACACGATGGTGCCGTTGGTTGCCCGTAGCTGGGTCGCCCGCAAGGTAAATCCCTTGCGATTGGCCGTTATTCGGCTGGATTCACTAACCAGGTGGTGCTGCAAAACCACCTCGTCATCATCGCGCTGCAATTGGTTTTTCATGCCCTTGTTCACAAACAGAATCCAGCCCGTGGACCAGTCATAGCTGGGGTCGCAATATTGGCCATCGAGACTGGGGCAAATACTGACGACACGGCGCCGCGCGATGGACTCGGTGCGGGCCAGGTATACCGCGTGAAACAGGGCATTGACCTCCGTGACCAGGTACTTGTCCGCGGCGAGCCTGCCAAATGACGGCAAACCGACCGTGGTCAGCAATGCCACCAGCGCCAGCGTCATGACCAGCTCGAACAGGCTGTAGCCTTGCGTCTTTTTGCAATTGTTCATATCAAACCTCCGTGTCTGATTGACCGAATTTAGCAATACGCTGTATTCGCGAACAGACTCCTTTTACGGCCAAATGCGGGGATTCAGCCCGGCAACGATTTAGACTCGCTCAAAACTGCCCCATTGGTCTATAATCCTCGGGTTACTGATGTGGGGGGCCACACCATGTCCAAAAAGGACATCATTCAGAAGCTCAAATCGTGCAATGTATTGCCAACGCTGCAACGCGTTGAGGTCGCTTCTGTACTTCTTAATCGACCGCAACACGTGTCTGCCGACCAGATTATCGCGAGGCTGAAAGCCAGTGGCAGCAAAGTGTCCAAGGCAACGGTCTACAATACGCTGCACCTGTTTAGCGCCAAAGGCCTGGTCAAAGAAGTCATCGTCGATCCCAGCCGCAAGTTCTATGACTCCACCACCCATGCACATCATCACTTTTACCATGTCGATTCCGGCGAGCTCAGCGACATAGACGAAAGTGAAGTCAACATCATGGGATTGCCGCCACTGCCGGCAGGCACAGAAACCGAAAGCGTCGAAGTGTTGATCCGCATCCGCGACAAACGCTAGGCAAAAGGCTGGTTTCCAAAAAAAAGGTGTCAGGTTTATTTATCCAAAAATAAACCTGACACCTTTTTCAAATAATAAACCTGACACCTTTTTTTTGCTAGTCGCAGACCCTGTCTGGCGCTATACTCGCGCCGCCTAAATTCGCCGGTATAGCTCAGTTGGTAGAGCGCCACATTCGTAATGTGGAAGTCCTTGGTTCGATTCCGAGTACCGGCACCATTTTCAGTGTTCCAACTTCAATCGCGGGCATAGGCCCACTCCAACAGTCTTCCCGCCTACGACTAAATCAGGAAATTTCCAAGCCAAAAAAAAGCCCCCGCACCGTTAAGTGCGAGGGCAGAGCCAGTCATCGGGTTTGCGGGGTGGGGAAAGCCCGGTGATTTTTCTTAAGGCTCAATCAGGTGGATACCAATTTTGTAAGCGGTGAATACATTGGTATCAGCATCGTAACGTCCGCGTGCGAACATGGAGCGGGCGACCGTTGAGCCGTCCAGTTCCAGGGTGAGCGCGTTTACGAAGTCATCGAAGTCTGCGTACAGCTGCAGGCTGTCCGCTGTCTTGATGACGAACACCATGCGGCCGGTCTCGCGCGGAATGATTGTCGTCGGCGAATCAAGTTGGGTCAGGTCGATCAGAATTGTGCCTTGCTTGATGTGATGCCGTTGGTCGATGTCGCGATTCGGGATGGCAAGCACCAGGCCGTCGCTGCCCATGCTGAGGAACGGTGCGGTTGTTCCTTCTGCGCCCCAGCCAACGCCGAGGGCGCTTCTGACGTCCGAGAAGTCAACTACTGTGCGGCCTTCGAAGTCGACCGGTGCCGCGCCGAACTCGTTCGGGAAGCCGTAAAAACTAACCGGACGCCCGTCGCTCAGGCTCGCCATGGTCAGGTTACCGGTTGCGATTTCATAGTTTTCCGGATCGGCGTCCCACTCGGGCGTAATGCCTGTGCCGGTGAAGTCAAATACGCTAGCACGACGTCGGTCGATGGCGTGCAGCTCGATATCCGTTTGACCCGGGACAATAGAATTGACGATTCCGCTTAAGCGCGTTACGTGCATCCGCACGGCGCCTGCAGTTGCGTCAATATGCACACCGAGTTCGTCGTTGGCAGTGACTACACCGCGAATAGTTACTCGTTGACCGATCGAGATCGCGTTCACGTCCAGCAAGCCGTCATGCGAGCGCTTGAATATCTTGGTGTCCGGTCCGATGGTAACCGTGATGTCATCGCGGTAAAACGAGTGTGCCGCGTCAGACAGGATTACCGTGCCTCCGCGAACGACCAGCTCGTTGCCGGATCGCGCAATTACATTGCCCTTGACCGCGTCGCGATCGCTGCCTGGCACGCTGCTGCCGGCAAGTACGATGTCTGCTGTAAACTCTCGTTCGGCTACGTTCAATGTGCCGTGTGCAACTGTTGGCGTTCTTTCGCCGGCCGCATTCAAAGCCCGAAGACCTTCGGCACCGGTGTATGTGATTTCGTCAACTTCGAATTCAGTCGTATCGGTCACGTGAACCTTTACTCGTCCAAAGTCGCCATTGCGATCATGGAACGGGCGCAACGCGACCGAGTAAGTCATTTCGTCCTCGTTGACACTGATGAGCGGGCCGCGAACCCGTATTTCCTTTTGGTCAACCGGATCTATTTCGGCAACGATGAACGGTTCTGCCGTTGCAATCGCCGGTGTTGATGCTAGGTCCACCGTGTGTGATGCGCCGAGATCGAAATCGACAACCAGTAAAGAAGCTCTGCCACGAACAATAAGCAATCGATCCCGGTCAGGCAGCATGATTTTGAGCGTGGTTTGTGCCAAAGGCGTACCTTGATCATCAACGACAGTCGCGACTTTCGCGACGCCATTTTCCTCGACCATGATTTCTGCATCGCTGTAATCGAGTGTGATGCTGCCTGCGACATAAGTACCCGGCGGCATCTTCGCGGCACTGACAAACTCTGTCAGGTCCACATACTGCGCAAAGTCGATGCGCGTGTTGTTCGGCAAAGTTTCCACAGAGGTGCCGTCCGCTTTTTCAAGTTGCAATGACAGCACATTGACTGAGTAGGTCAGGAAATCGCCGTCGGCGTCAGTCAGGCCAACATAAAGCGTGCCGCACTCGGCGATCGTTGACGGATCGTCGGGGTTACATGCTGCCGCTGTCTGGCTTTGCTTACTCGTAGCGCCGCCACAGCCGGCCAAAACAATGGCCGTTACGACAAATGCCAACCACAGCATTGCCGATTGGGCGCGTACGGATGGAATAAGATTATTGACTACGTTCACGTTGTTCTCCTTGGTCGATAAGACACTTCCCTTTGTGAGCATTAACGTGGCAGTCGGAGCCTGGTTGACGCGAGCCGTTGGTTTGTGTGATCTATCGGGAGGCTATTTGGGAAAAAAGGACAGAACTTAAAAAAATACAGGCACTTAGCTTGTATTCCTGTGGTGACATGTCAAAATATCGACGTAGTACCGCCGAATACAACGGAATATTAGTTCGGCTTCGCAATCAGTCTTGGGGTGTGACCAGCGGCGCTAATGACTCAACCGTCCGACAATCAATCATCGGGGCCTGCTCCCGTTCGCCATCGACGGCCCAGAGCCGGCGAGCGCACTCGCGGTTCGGTGGATGCGCTGCAAACCAAAATCGCTGTCAATGTTCAAAATCTGGACAGCGAACACTTCGATCAACAGATTCGCAGCAATATTGCAGAACTTCCCGACGCAGCCGGTTGCGATTGTGCATTCCTGGCGCTGTTTCGAACCGACATCTATGCGATCAAGACCATCATATCGTCCAGCTCCGTTTTTAGCGGTTGTAATCCTGACGCGCTGGAGAAAGAACGACTAAGCGATTGGCCGTGGTTGAGTGGCGTTTTAAGCCACCTGCGTCTGATTGAAATTGACGACACGGAGCACGGTCCTGAGTCTGCCGAGTCAGAAATGGCCAGGCTTGCCGGGCTGAAGATAGGCTCTATTCTTCTTATCGGATTTACGGTTGGTGATGAAATTGCCGGATTTCTCGCCCTGGCGAACGAAAAGCCGGTGGAAAACTGGGATGCCAATCAGCAGTTGCTGATGAAGCTGATCGGCGCGTCACTGGCGTCCGGGCTAGAACGCATGCGCGCCAACGAACTTCTCGCCGATCATCAGGAGCGCAGAGAACTGGTCAGCGTGACCGCCAACGACGGCATCTGGGATTTTGACGGCGAAACCAAGCGCCTGAAGTTGTCCCGCCGCTGGAAAGTCATGCTTGGCTACGACGAAGATCAGGAAGACATTACGCCGGACTGGTATCGGCTGGTGCATCCAGATGATATGTCGCGCGTGCAGCAGAAAATGCGCGACCACCTTGAAGGTAAATCGGAATTTTTCGAAAGCGTCCACCGTATGCAGCATCAAACCGGTGGATGGCGCTGGATGACCAGTCGTGCGAAAGCGCGGACGGATGACAAAGGGCGACTGATACGATTGATTGGCGTCGAGGTCGACATCACCGAGCGCAAGCTTTACGAAGAAGCACTGTTTCGCGAAAAAGAACGCGCACAAATTACGCTACGGTCGATCGGCGACGGCGTCATTACGACCAATGGCAAGAGTATCGTTGAATACATCAACCCCATCGCCGAGGAATTGACCGGCTGGAAGGTGGATGACGCCAGCGGCAGACCGATCGACGAAATTTTTCGTGCATTTCATGAAGAAACCTGTGAGCCACTGGAAAATCCACTGGCGGTTTCCATTCGGCGTGACCGGGCAATCAAGTCGGTACGGCCGACGCTGCTGATTCGGCGTGATGGCAACGAGCTCTACATTGAAAGCACGGCGTCGCCGATTCGCGACGGCAATGGTGATGTTACCGGTGGCGTACTGGTGTTCCACGATGTCAGCGAATCCAGGGAGTTGAACCGGCGTCTCAGCTATCACGCGAGTCACGACATTCTGACGGGTCTCGTCAACCGTCGTGAATTCGAAAACCGTCTGGAACGAGCATTAAAAAGCGCGAAGGCAAGAGAAACATCTTATGCGCTTTGTTATCTCGATCTCGACCAGTTCAAGATCGTCAATGACTCCTGTGGCCACAGTGCAGGCGACGCCTTGCTTGGCCAGCTGGGTGCGCTGCTTAAGTCAAAAATTCGCTGGCGCGATACGCTCGCGCGCCTGGGCGGGGACGAGTTCGGCGCGCTGCTTGAGGGCTGCAACCTCGAAGAGGCGATGGAAACAGCCGAGATCCTGCGCGTCGCAATCAGTGAATTCAAATTTATGTGGGATGACCGAAGCTTCCGCCTTGGTGTCAGCATCGGCGTCGTACCGATTACAGCAGACAACGAAAGTGTAGCATCGCTGCTCAGTGCAGCGGACAGCGCCTGCGCCGCCGCCAAAGAAGCCGGACGAAATCGTATTCACAGCTTTCGTGAGAACGATATCGACCTCATGCGCCGGCGCCGCGAAATGCAATGGGCAGCGCGCATTAACAACGCGCTTGAAGAAGATCGCTTCGAATTGTTCCGCCAGACGATCCTGCCGTTGCAGGAAGAGGTTGAGGGCGCCCACTACGAAATATTATTGCGAATGCGTGATGAAACAGGCGGGATTATTGCGCCGGGCTTGTTTATTGAAGCGGCGGAGCGATTCGGTATTACGCCGAGAATCGATCGATGGGTAATTACGAATGCATTTCGATGGTTAGTGTCGGACTCGGACGAAAGAGAGCGCCTCGCACTTTGTTCGATCAACTTGTCTGGACAAAGCTTCAGTGACGAAAAGTTTTTGCCTTTCGTTATCGATCAATTCCAGACCAGTGGTCTTGATGCAACCAAGATCTGTTTCGAGATTACAGAAACGGCGGCAATCGCAAGCTACTCGCAGGCCAATCGGTTTATCAACGCATTGAAAGAACTGGGGTGCAAGTTTGCGCTTGACGACTTTGGCACCGGCCTGTCTTCATTCGGATATCTGAAACACTTCCCGGTCGACTTCCTGAAAATCGACGGCAGTTTCGTCAAGGAGATTTTGCACGATCCAATTGATCGGGAAATGGTGCGATCAATTAATGAAATCGGTCACCTGACCGGCAAGAAAACCATCGCGGAGTTTGCCGAGAACGAAGAGATCATCACGATGTTGCGCGGCATGGGCATTGACTATGCCCAGGGCTACGGTGTTTCCGAGCCGACGCGTGTCACCAAGGCGATCGCCGTAAATGATTGATCGCCCCGATCGGGGCGATCAATCGAACGAATCTACATAAACATACCGTGATGGGCGCCGACCATGCTCATGATCAGCGGAAATGACATCAATGTGTTGGCACGCGATGCCATGAGAGCGATGGTCTTTGCTTTGGCAATTTCGTCTGCGCTGGCCTCTACCATGCCAAGCACCTTCTTTTGATTTGGCCAGATCAATACCCAAACGTTAAACAGCATGATCGTGCCGAGCCAGGCGCCTATGCCAATGGTCATTGAATAGAGATCGCCGGATTCGGACATCAACCCAAGCGTGAATGCGCCGTGCAAGGCTCCCTTGAGATACAAAAAGAGTGCGCCGGTGAGCCATGTGAATGCAGCACCCCATCGAAACCAGAGCAGGGCTCTGGGAGCGACATACTTCGTAATGCCAGCGCCACCCGGGCCACCTTCATCGCTGGCGGCCTCACCGAGAGCCGGAACCTGGACGAAATTGAAATAATACAGCAGGCCGATCCAGACGATTCCGGCAAAGACATGTGCCCAGATAACCACCGATTCGATCGGCGAGATAACCATGTGCATGCCTTTGGTTGCGAGGACGAGTATCAGTGACAGCACCAGGCCTGAGACGATCGTCCCGGTGATCGATTTCAATGGATTCATGTTGGTTCCCCCCAGGGATGCGTTGTTATTAGTTGGATTATGCGAACGCTGACCGTTTATTCTGGTGTTTTGGCCAGATGGGCCATTATAGTGATTGATCCGGTCAATATCACCTTGATTGGCAACTAGCGTACAATCGGCTCGATGTTGAGCAAGTTAAACGGAATTTTGACGATAGCCTTGGCTGTGGCGATGTTGAGCGCATGCTCTGCCATGCTTATGGGCGAGGGCGGCGCCGACAGTCCGCCGATTGGCAGCGATAGCCGCGGATCGGCGCAAATGGCCGCAGATGAGGCACTGACTGAAGCAGTCGTCGCTGCATTGGACGCCCATTCAACGCTGCGGCCGCAGAGCATTGCGGTTTCGGCGAGAAGCGGCGCGGTCACTCTCGGCGGCACCGTGGGCAGTTTTGATGCTCGTGACCTGGCGGTTGAGCTGGCAACGGCGGTTGCGGGAGTTGCCAGCGTGAATAATCAAATCCGGGTAAAAACGTCGGACTGATACAATCCGGCGGATGCTTGAATTATTACACCGTGGACCCTATGTCTGCGAATTACATGAACGAGTAACTTGCGAGAAAAGATAAGTGGACATTAACGATCGAATTGATAGCCAGCTCAAAGACAATCCGGTGATGCTGTATATGAAAGGCACGCCCGACTTTCCCCAGTGTGGTTTTTCCGGCCAAACCGTCGCGGCCCTCAAGGCAATTGGCCGACCCTTTGCGTTTGTGAACATTTTCGAAGACCCGGAGATCCGCGAAGGCTTAAAAACCTATTCAAACTGGCCTACATTTCCACAACTTTATGTTAACAGCGAGCTCGTTGGCGGCTGCGACATTGTGGTCGAAATGTACCATTCAGGTGAGCTCAAGGAACTGCTGGAAGAAAGCCCGGAGTAGCTCGGCATTCGCCATTTGAGACGAGTGTCACTGCCAAAAATCGTCTGCCGCGTATATTCATAGGTTGCATTGGCTCGCAGCCTGCATCCGGCTGCGGGTTGTCACAGGACAATGGAGTGTTCCTGTATGGCGAAATGGGCACAAATTCAAGGACTTATGAGAACATGCATCGTGCCGACAGCGATGCTGACGTTGTCCGGTTGCGCCTTGTTCCCGGCGCCCGATTCCTCACCGGTGGCTCTGCCTGATCCGCAGCCCGCTGTTGTCATTGCACCACCCGAAGTTCCCGCAGCGCCGGCACCGGTTGTCAAGGTCAAGCCACTGGTCGTGACGCCGGCCGTTATCACCTTGCCCCAGGTTGCGATCGTACTGAGCAGCCGCCATCCCGCCTATGAGAAAATTGCGATTGAGCTCGGAGAGAAACTCGACAACTTCACTGTGTTCGATCTCAGTGACAAGAGTCAGCCACCGGTAAATGCGTTTCGCAAGATTCATGATTCCGATACCAGTGCTGTGGTCGCTGTCGGTTTGCGCGCGGCAATATCCGCTACTTCAATGTCGAAAGTACCTGTCGTTTTTTGCCAGGTATTCAACATTGAGCAAAACAACCTCATTTCAGACAACAGTCGCGGCATATCGTCGCTACCACCGCTGGATCTGCAGATCGCAGCGTGGAAAGAGCTCGATCCGTCGCTTTCCAGTATCGGTGCAATCGTCGGCCCCGGCCACGAAGACCTTATCGCCGAAGCCGAAGCGGCAGCTGCTGAGCACGGCATCGAGTTGCACTTTCGTATCGCGAAATCGGATCGCGAAACACTGTACTTGTTCAATCGCCTGGTCGGCGAGATCGATGGTTTCTGGCTGTTCCCGGATAATCGAATCTTAAGCGCTCCGGTTCTCAAAGAGATGCTCAGCTACGGATCGCGCCACCGGGTTCAAATTTCGGTATTCAACGAGTCCTTGCTGGCACTCGGTGCGACGCTAAGCTCGTCCACCGTAGATGCCGATATCGCTGATACGATCATTCACATTCTGGGCCAGATCGCGTCCGGCAATATTGGTGACGTGCCTCCTGTATCGCCGTTGAACGATGTACGAATCGTAACCAACGAAGAACTATTGCGCAGCATGCTG
>Ga0114949_10002576_pt1 | contig 11328 bp, 11 predicted proteins | sample N074metaG_FD_83505 | JGI IMG/M metagenome (GOLD analysis project Ga0114949, IMG submission 83505) | Deep subsurface microbial communities from Kermadec Trench to uncover new lineages of life (NeLLi) - N074 metaG | ecosystem: Environmental > Aquatic > Marine > Ocean trench > Sediment | place... | reverse complement strand
TTCAACAACGTCGCGGCGCAGTGCTGACCACTGCCATTACGAATCGCAACCGGAATGTCGAGGCGAACCCGAGGGTATCGACGGTGTTCATCCAACGCTTCCACTCGCCGCCAGGCGACATTCTCATTCTCGGTCGTATTCTCTGAGCTTATGCCCGGCATCGGTCCGTCTCCGTCGCTTATCGATATTTGCCGTCATAAAATCGTAGAACAGTCGATTGCCAAATGACGCGACCAACGTCACATTCTTATGTTGTAGCATGAACAAGCTTACAGTCGTTTACATAGTCATCACTGAAATTCGCCTCAGGGTTTGCTAGCGCCGCGGCAATTTTTCCTGCAATGCCTCGGCATGCGCGAACGCCGTTTCGCGCTGTGCCTCGCTCATTTGGGCCAGTGCTAATTCCGCGTTGAGGTTGGCGACATCGATCCCGGCTTGTGCCGCGCTGCGAAACCAGGCATATGCCTCTACCGGGTCAAATTCGACACCACCGCCGTTGAGATAAGCCGAACCCAGTGCGTTTTTTGCGATGCCAGAGCCCGCAGTGGCAGCGTCTAGCCAAACCATTGCCGCTCGCTCGAGGTCACGATCGACGCCGAGCCCACGACGATAGATGATGCCGATGTTATAACCGGCATCTACTTCTCCGGCCGTCCGTGCACGTTCCCACCAGCGCAGTGCAGCCACGTAATTTCGCGTCACACCGTCACCACGGTAATACGCCAAGCCCAGTTGGTGCGCCGATTTCGCGCTACCGCTCATGGCGGCTCGCCGATACCACTGCAAGGCCATGTACGTGTTTCGGCGCAGACCATCTCCTCGCTGCAGCAAGGTCGCCAGATTGTGTTGCGCCTTGACGTTGCCGCGCTCGGCGGCGCGTTCGTACCACTCAGCCGCGACCCCGAGGTCGGTAATGACACCCCAACCCTGCTGATTCATCACCCCGAGGTAATACTCGGCAGCCGCGTCTTCGGCCTCGGCCAGGGGTAGAAATTGCGCCATTGCCGCGCCATAATCGCCGTCCTCAAGGGCCGCAAGCGCCGCCTCGAAGTCGGCCGATACGGTCGTGGCATATACCAGAAGCACTATTGCCAAAGAGTTGGCGAGGCGCGCTATTTTTGGTCCACTCGCGCGCTGTATCGTGCCACCCGCATCGCATAGTTTACAATGCCGTATCGAGGCAACATTTTTAAGAGGCTCCATGTCAAACAGCAAATTTTCGGGTACAGACACCTACATTGCCACAGAAGATCTCATGATGGCAGTAAACGCGGCGATAACACTCGAACGCCCACTGCTTATAAAAGGAGAACCCGGCACTGGCAAGACCTTGCTGGCCGAGGAGGTCGCAAAATCAATTAACGCGCCGCTGATCGAATGGCACATCAAATCAACGACCAAGGCCGCCAGGGGGCTATACGAATACGATGCCGTCGCCCGTTTGAGGGATTCTCAATTCGGTGACGATAAGGTCCATGACATCGGCAATTACATCGTCAAAGGAAAATTGTGGGAGGCGTTCGGTTCGAAAGAACGCCCGGTGTTGTTGATCGACGAAATTGACAAGGCTGATATCGAATTCCCAAATGATTTACTGCAGGAACTTGACCGCATGGAATTTTATGTCTACGAGACGAAGCAGACAATTACCGCGGTTAATCGCCCGATAATCATCATCACAAGCAACAACGAAAAAGAACTTCCGGATGCATTCCTGCGCCGCTGCTTTTTTCATTACATCCGTTTTCCGGATCCGGACACCATGGAAACCATCGTCAAGGTCCATTTTCCGGATATCAAAAAACGCTTACTGGCGGAATCTATGGAGTGTTTCTTCGAATTACGCGAGCTACCGGGGTTGAAGAAAAAACCGTCAACCTCTGAATTGTTGGACTGGATAAAACTGTTAGTGGCAGACGATATCCCGCCGGAAGCTTTACGTGAGAAGGATTCGCGCAAAGCAATCCCAAAACTCTACGGCGCCTTGCTCAAAAACGAACAGGATATGCACCTATTCGAGCGTCTCGTATTTATGTCGCGACATACCGGTGTTAACTGAGCTCTTCTACAACTTGCGTAAGGCGCAGATACCAGTTTCTATTACTGAATATCTGACGCTCTTGGGCGCGCTTGATCAGCACCTCGCTGGTTACAGTGTCGACTCATTTTACTATCTCGCGCGCTCAGCGCTGATAAAGGACGAACGGCTTTATGACCGCTTCGATCAAATCTTTAGCGACTACATTAACGGCAAGGAGACAATCTTCGATGAGGTGGTTGGGGAATTCCCGCTCGAGTGGTTAAAGAATCAGAAGGAATTAAACCTCAGCGACGAAGAAAAAGCCATGATCGAGAGCCTCGGCGGCTGGGATAAATTGATGGAAACGCTGCGCCAGCGTCTGGCGGAACAAAAGAAGGAACACCACGGCGGGAGCAAAATGATCGGGACCGGCGGCACCTCTCCGTTTGGCGCTTATGGGTATAACCCCGAGGGTATTCGGATCGGACAAACCGAATCGCGTAACAACCGGGCCGTTAAAGTGTGGGACCAGCGGAATTTCCGCAATCTTGATGATCAGGTTGAACTCGGCACCCGCAACATCAAGATCGCATTGCGTCAACTACGGCGCTTCGCCCGTGAAGGCGCCGAGGAGGAACTCGATCTCGACGAGACGATCTCCTCAACCGCACGCAACGCCGGCTACTTGGACATTAAAATGGTGCCCGAGCGGCGCAATACAATCAAGGTGCTGTTGTTTCTGGACGTTGGCGGCTCTATGGATCCTCACGTGAAGATATGTGAGGAACTGTTTTCCGCGGCCCGCAGCGAATTCAAACATCTGGAACATTATTATTTCCATAACTTCATCTACGAAACCGTATGGCGAAATAATCAGCTGCGATCGAACGTCCGCGTGCCGACGACTCAGGTTATGAACACCTACAGTAAAGACCACAAGATAATCTTCGTCGGCGATGCAACGATGAGCCCCTATGAAATCATGGCGGTAGGGGGAAGCGTCGAGCACTGGAACGAAGAACCGGGCGCGACCTGGATGGCGCGGATGATGGCATTTTACCCCTCCGCGGTCTGGTTGAATCCTCAACCCGAAGAGTATTGGGGACACATACCATCGATCACAATGGCCCAGGAGCTCATGTCCAACCGTATGTTTCCGCTCACGGTCGAGGGCCTGGGGCGCGCGATGAAAGCCCTGAAAAAGTCTCATTAAGCGTACGGATATTTCTGAATTGTTCATGCAACGCCGGTCTGCGACTACATTCATGCGTATCGGCGTCGCGAGGCATCCCAATAGTCCGCGCTACCGATCGCGATCATCGCCTGCGGCAAAATCAGTTCAGCCAGCGGCCGAACTGCCCCAGGAACAGCCTTAAAGTCCGCTAATATTCATGCCTTGGTTGAGGCTATCGCGGCGAATTCAAACTCTAGCCCGAAATTCTGCTCTTGATCCCAAGCGTCGGCGCAACGATCGTCGGCCCGGATGCGGTACTACCAGCGTCGGCGGCTTAACAATTTGCTTGAGCGCCGCGGTGGCCTGGGGCACGGCGAACGCGGCGATAACGGCGGACCAACTTGCACTCATCGTCAATGACATAGACCCCATCAGTGTAGAAATTGGCAAATACTACGCCGCGCAAAGGAATATTCCGGAAATTAACGTAATTCATATTGAATTACGCCACGACAACCCGGTTATTGCGTCAAACACCTTCCAACGACTCATCGTTGATGTCGAAAGGCGTACGCCAGCAAATGTTCAGGCTTATGCGTTGACTTGGATCTCACCATACCGTGTCAATTGCATGTCCATCACGACGGCCTTCGCCATGGGGTATGCGCCCCGTTACTGCGCCAAGGCATGCGCGGCAACGGCGCCCAGCCCTTACTACAATAGCCAGAGTTCCCAGCCGTTTAGCGATTTTGGTATCCGGCCGACGATGGTGATCGCTGCCGTGACTACCGAAAATGCCAGGTCCCTCATCGACCGTGGCATCCGGTCCGATTTCACCCAGCCTGCGGCCACAGCCTATCTCGTCACGACGGCGGACATCGCCCGGAATACGCGCAGCCCCGCCTTCGATGTGGTCAAACGACGGCTATCATCGATCATCCCAGTCACCATCGAACACAGCGACGGGATCCGTGACAGACACGACATCATGTTCTATTTCATCGGCGCAAAGCGCGTGCCGTACCTCGATTCGCTGGGATTCTTAGCGGGCGCGATGGCCGACCATTTGACCTCTGCCGGCGGTCACCTGGGGCGACGGAACCCACAGATGAGCGCACTGCGCTGGCTCGAAGCCGGCGCGACGGGAAGCTACGGCACGGTTGTCGAACCGTGCAATTATCCCCAGAAATTCCCGAACCCGATCGTTGCCATGGCACATTATCTCGCCGGCGACACCCTCGTTGAGGCCTACTGGAAAAGCGTTATCTGGCCAGGCCAGGGGATCTTTATCGGTGAGCCGCTAGCAAAACCTTATGCCAATCGTCATGGTGTCGGTGCAAAAAACGGTTTCGATAGCCATGGATATGAATAATAATCGAACGACCGGTACCGACGTACGACAGCTCTGGCCGGTTGCGGTGTATGCCGTCCTGATGGTTATTGGCATTCCCTGGTATTGGGAAAGCGATGATTATTCGATCATTTTCGGTATGCCCGCATGGGTAAGCATCGCCATTATCACCTCTTTCGCCGCTTCGAGTTTCACCGCATGGTTGCTGCGGCGGCCGTGGCCGATCGCGCCTGCCGGCGAAGACGAAGACTAATCGATGGATTCAATCATGCCCTTCGGCACCGGTGCATGGATATTCATCGGGCTCTATCTGGTATCGCTCATCGGTATCGGGTTTTTGGGTAAGCGGGCCCGTCGCGAGGACACGTTAAAGGATTTTTACTTGGCCGGAAATGGATTCGGCTTCGCCATCTTATTTCTGACCTTGTTCGCCACCCAATACAGTGGCAACACGTTTTTCGCCTTTACTGGCGCAACCTATCGTATCGGTTATGCGTGGATTCTGAGCCTGCATTTCATGACCGCAGTCATCGTGTGCTACTTAATTTACGCACCCCGACTCTATGCACTCGCTAAGGCGAGAGGCTACGTCACCCCGAGCGACTATGTCGACGACCGCTTTGGAAGCAATGCACTGACCCTGATAGTAACGATGACCCTCATCGTCGTTCTATGTAATTTCTTGGTCGCACAACTAATGGCGATGGGCCGGGCCATGCAGGGCCTAGCGCAGCTCAACGCGGACACCGCCTATATCGGCGGGGTAATCGTACTGGCGTTGATTATGGTGATTTACGGCACGCTCGGTGGGCTGCGTGCAGTCGCCTGGACCGACGCTATCCAGGGTGTGATTTTGGCCCTTGGCTTTGGCGTTTTACTCGTGTTGTTGTTCGACCGTTACGGGCCGTTACTTGATGCAACACGAGTACTCATGGAAAGGGATTTTTCCGGATCGACGCGCAAGGCCTTGCCACCGAGCCCACTGCGTTACCGAGAATGGCTGAGTTACATCCTCACCGCCGGATTCGCCGTTTCCCTTTATCCTCAGGCGATACAACGCATATACGCGGCACGCTCTGATACCGCGCTACGCCGAAGTCTCGCGGTAATGGCATTCATGCCATTACCGACCATGATCATCGCACTTATCGCTGGAATAATGGCGGCTGCTTACATTCCGGGGCTCGAAGGGGCCGCTAGCGACCAGGTCTTTGGGCGCGTGCTACGGGACATCCAGGAACACTCAAGCATCGGCTATGGGCTCGTTGTGGTGTTACTTGCGGCGGTGCTCGCGGCGATGATGTCGACCGCCGATTCGGCGCTGCTGTCGATATCGTCTATGTTCACGCAAAATATCTATGCGCGATTTTTGCGGCCGCAATCGACCCAGGCACATTTGGTCCGCGTGGCCAAAAACTGTTCGTGGGTCACGATTGCGGCGCTGGTTTTGGTCGCAATCGCGCTTCGGCACCATGCTTCTCTGATCGCGATAATGGACCGCAAACTCGATTTACTGGTCCAAATGGTACCGATATTCATGCTGGGTGTCCGCTGGGCCGGGCTCGCGGCCGGGCCGACCCTTGCAGGACTTTGTGTCGGGCTCTTTATCGCACTGCTGCTGCCATTCGGTGGTTTCGAGTTCGTTCACAATGGCAAAATCGCCGGCTTTCACCCGGGATTAATCGCCCTTGGGCCAAACCTTGCGATTGCGGTTGGGGGATCACGATTTCTGTACCGAGCGCAGCTTAAAAATCGTCGGTAGACCAACATCTCAACAGTCGCTCGGCACCAAATCGCCACCCTTGCCGCCCGCAACGACTGTTACTGCCGTAAAACGTCACTTGTTAATTTTAATTGTCACTTGTTGGTGACAGCATCAAACGACTACCTCGGCGGGTTGGGCTACCGAAACGCCAACTCGATCACACAACCGGCCGCCATACTTGAACTGGATCTCACTTTTGCGAGCGAATAACGCTATTTCGCCCAGGTGGAACGGTGCTTGCCTGCAAATGATAAAAGGCAATACCACCCCTTGGAGACCAACGATGAATGTCATGTATCAAATTAACCCTGAAGTCACGCAGTATGAAGGCTACGTCGACCTCAATGGCCAATTCATTCCGTTCTCTATGGCCGACGAGGTCTTCACCCGAGCGCGTGCTATCGGTGCGCGGGTTTTGCTGCGCTTGGAACTCAATGAAGGAAATAAACTGACGGGTATCTTCTACACAAACGACAATGGCCTATGCGCTTGATGGGGATAATAAACGGCCCTAATCATTTCATCTAGCGCCGAAATAGCAAAACGGTATTTCCCGTCGCCGCGTCACGAATCTTGTCAATAACTCCAAAGATCGACCCATTAAACTAGAAAATTACACTCACTAAATCCACAGCCTACAGATTTAATCACGGCTTGTTGAATAACTGATTCTCTTCTACGACACGGTGCTACCATAAGACCACATGGCGCCGTATATGCACGAGCCTCATTCCTGGGCCTACCCATTTTGCATCCTTATCGTTAGTGCGCTGACGGCATGCTCCGACGGTGAACCCGATTTCTATCCGTTGGACAAGGGGCGTTGGTGGTATTTCCAAACAGAAACAACAATACTAGATGAACATCGCACGCAACGCTTCATCGTCGCTAATTTGGGGACCGGCGAGCACGACGACGAGTCAGTCTTCATACAACGGCAAGCGTCCGGTCGTGAGGTCTATTTCAAACGTACGCGGCGCGGAATCGAGCGGGTCGGCGTCCGCGCAAAGATCCGCGCACCAACACAAGAGCAATCATCGGTGCTCATTGTACCGGCTGATCTGGCACGCAATGGCCGATGGAAAGTGCAGACCCACCTCACGCTAATCGAGAGCAGAACCTTTGCTCGACAAGATCAACTGCGACAGCGAACTCTGCCCGTCGAATTGTCGATGGCGGTCGCCGCTACCAATGTATCTGTTCGTGTACCCGCCGGCATATTCGAACATTGCTTACGCATCGACGGAATGGGGGTACGATTCGTGCCAACGGACCGCGGGAATGCATCCGCGGAGGTCCTGGTAACCCATCGAGAATGGTATGCACCAGAGATTGGCCTAGTCAAATCGACTCGTTCAGAAAAGTCCGACAGCCCATTTCTAAAGGCCGGTTACTACACCCAGGAACTGCTGCAGCTCGGACGGTGAATGGCGTTCGATCGCGAGCTGCGGCGCGGATTTCGGGACACCCGAACCGCCATCGGGATGCGCTGACTCGGCGTATTCAAGTTGCGGCTCAATCCGTTCGGCCGTATCAACGCCGGCGGCGTGCTATGCTCGCGCGAGTCGACGATTCGGCCGGTACCTGACCCGTAAATCGAGGATCCACAACGAACCAATGACACCTACCGAACTAGCTCGCTATGCCGAAGCGGGATACAACCGAGTCGCCGTTACACGTCACGTACTCGCTGATCTGGATACTCCGCTGAGCGCCTATCTTAAATTAGCAGCGCAGCCGTATTCGTACCTGCTCGAATCGGTCGAAGGTGGCGAAAAGTGGGGCCGTTATTCGATAATTGGCCTGCCGGCAAAAACTGTTCTTAGCGCGATCAACAATGAAATAACGATTGCTTGCGACGGTAAAGTAGTCGAACGCACGACGACCCATGATCCCTATATATTTGTGCGTGAATACTTGGCGCGATTCAAGGTGCCGCGTGATGATGCGATGGCGCGTTTTGCCGGTGGCCTAGTCGGCTACTTCGGATACGATACCGTCCGCTATGTCGAACCCAAGCTCGCCGATAGCGCCCCTAAAGATGCACTCGGCACACCCGATATATTGCTCATGCTTTCCGAGGAATTCGTTGTTTTCGATAACCTCAAAGGAGAAATTCAGTTCGTTTGTTATATCGATCCGTTGGACGGCAATGCGCTCGCCGAAGCTGAGCGAAAACTGGCGGCGTTAACGCAGCGCCTCGAACAGCCAATCCCGCCGTCGTCACATCGTACCGCAATAAATTCAACGCTCGAACCAGATTTTTGTTCGGAGTACGGACACGACGCCTTCGTGGCGTGCGTCGAAAGAGTCAAGCAATACATTATCGACGGTGACGTTATGCAGGTCGTGCTCGCTCAGCGTTTATCAACTCCGATCGCGGCGCCGCCGATCGACATTTATCGCGCGCTTCGCCATCTAAACCCTTCACCGTATTTATACTTCATGGATCTAGGTGATTTTCAAATCGTCGGGTCATCGCCGGAGATCTTGGTCCGACTGGACGGCAACACAATCACAACGCGGCCGCTGGCTGGCACGCGGCGACGCGGTAATACGCCGGAAGAAGACGATAAACTCGAGCAGGAACTACTTTCCGATCCGAAGGAACTTGCGGAACACTTGATGTTGATCGATCTAGGTCGTAATGATATCGGCAAGGTCGCCACCACCGGTAGTGTCAAGGTGACCGAGAAAATGGTGATCGAGAAATACTCAAATGTCATGCACATCTCGTCAAATATTGAAGGCACGCTGGCGCCCGGTAATGACGCAATCGATGTTTTACGCGCCACGTTGCCCGTCGGAACGCTGTCAGGCGCGCCGAAAATTCGCGCAATGGAAATCATCGACGAACTCGAACCAGTCAAGCGCGGCGTCTACGGTGGCGCGGTCGGCTACATTTCTTGGAACGGGAATATGGATACGGCGATCGCGATACGCACGGCAATCATAAAAGATCAGAAATTATTCATTCAAGCCGGCTGCGGCGTGGTTGCCGATTCCGTACCGCAGCTCGAATGGGAAGAAACGATGAATAAGGGTCGCGCAATGTTCCGGGCGGTGGCGATGGCGGAACGCGGATTGCGGTACGAAGCAGAAATACCGTGAAACGTCTGCTGACCTAAAAAAATCGTCTCGAAAATTCGCCCAGTTCAAGTTACCGCAATCGATTTAAGACAATGCAATATCGCTGTATTGGTTAATAACGCTAATCGATCACGACGGCTATCGTTCCAGCATCAAGCCCCTCGTCGCCTTCACTGACATTCACCGCAGACACCGTGCCGTTTGCCGGCGCCTCGTGAGGCACTTCCATCTTCATCACCTCCATGATGAAGAGCGTGTCCCCGGCCTTGACTTTGTCACCGGGCTTCACCATCACCTTCCACATGTTTCCCGCAGTTTGCAATTCGACTTCGTGCGCCATATCTAGTACTCCGTCATAGAGATTTTTAGGTGCCTAGCGTAGCGAGTAGTAAATCGCTGAGGCACGCGAACAAAGAACGTTGCTTCAGACCTCGCGGCCATAGCATTTTCGAGTTAGCCCCCATTTCTCATCAGATAATACTAGCTTCGCTACAAAGCGCGGAGATCTCCCGGGCCCTTTGCTGTGCCTCGTCAACCGAGATCGCCTCGAATACATAGCGTTCGCTTGGTTTGGATTGCCCCAATTTCCAAAACGCACACTGTGGCACGGTGTAGGGATTGATAAATCCACCCATACTCGGGCCGTCGTTGACGAGGATGATTGGAGTTTGCCCGGCGAGGTTAATTGCTCCAACGGGGTAGCCTTGATCGATAATATTTGCTGGATCCGATCCGTGTTCGGGCCGCTTGTTGTGAGCCTTTTCAGTAAACGTCCACTCGGGCCCGTCCAGACGAAATCCCGAACGGTCGCTCTTAGACGACAGTTTCCATTCCGTCGCCAGGAAACGTTCGTGCCCAGCAGCATCGATCCAGTCGTCATTGGGCCCGCGCACAACCTCTATTGTCCAGCGCTTGTCGGTCGCAAATACCGGCCGCGCCGCTCCTTTGATCTTGCGCCCGGGCGTACCGACGCCTGCAGCAACCGGAACGACCTGTTCGGCCTGGATTGCATGGCCGTCCATGCCGCCTATTCCTGCCTTATGAAAAGTCGAGCGCGAACCCAAAAACTTTGGACAATCGATCCCACCGGCAATAGCGATGTAGCCACGCGCTCCTGTTTTCGCAAACGCCATCTGCAAGGTCTGACCAGCACCGACCGCTACGCTTTCCCACATCGGTATCGCATCGTCGTCGACCGTGGCCTGCATGTCGGCGCCAGTCACCGCAATCACCGTGTCCCGTTGAAACCGCAAGGTCGGACCGATGAACTGGCATTCCAGCGCCGCCGCGCCGAGCTCGTTTCCGACGAGGATATTGGCGAGCCGCAACGACCAGGAATCCATCGCCCCCGACCAGGGAAATCCCAAATTTAGAAACCCGAACCGCCCAGGATAATCCTGTACGCTCGTCTCCAAACCCGGTTTGATCACCTCTAGCATTCGATAACCCTCATCAAAATCGCTTGGTTGTATCGAGTTGTTCCGCCCAAGCCTTATAACGTTTCAGAGATATCTTCTGGTACCCCGTAATATTCATTACGTAGGTACCCTCTTGTACTTTCCGTTCGATTTCATTGAACTCCTCTACCGAACAGGGAATAAATTTCAGCCGATCGGTCGGTTGCAACAGCCAAGGCTGCGAATCGAACTGGGGCAAGCGTTGGTGCTCATCCCATATCGGGACCGGCGTACGGGCGAATATTTGATAGCCGCCAGGGCCATCGACCGGATATATCGCAGTCGATCCGCCCCCCATCCCGATGGTTCCGCGATGAGTGAAGGTCCGCGGTGGATTATATTTGGGCGCTGTCAGCTTGCAACGCGGATCCAGCGGCATTAGAAAGGGCGTACCCGGCCAGAATCCGAGCGCGGCACACCAGTACTCCGATCCCGAATGAACCCGTACGAATTGATCAACGTCATCCAGTC
>Ga0114949_10002573_pt1 | contig 11340 bp, 10 predicted proteins | sample N074metaG_FD_83505 | JGI IMG/M metagenome (GOLD analysis project Ga0114949, IMG submission 83505) | Deep subsurface microbial communities from Kermadec Trench to uncover new lineages of life (NeLLi) - N074 metaG | ecosystem: Environmental > Aquatic > Marine > Ocean trench > Sediment | place... | reverse complement strand
TCACCTCCATGACTGCTCCGATTGCTTCTGCTTCACCTCGGAGAGCGGACCCGGCCCGCCATGTCTTTGAAATTCGACGTCTTTCTGAATTTTCCACAGCCTTTTCAACTCTTTATCCACAGAAACTTTGACTTTGGGTGAATTTTTTTGTTGCACGGAGGGCGTTTATGAACGAAGGTCCTTCTTGCGCAACGAAGGGTCCTCGGACCCGGAGGAGCGTGCGTAGCGAAAGGTTACTTCCTCCCTGTTGAACTGGCCGCGTTTCACAGCGCGGCCCTCTTTCGGGTTATATTGCAGTGCGAGATAGGGCGGTTGACGGCACCTGCCACAGGGGTAGGATGGCGCCCGTAATCGGCACGGCCGGTTCGACAGGGATCACAACAACAAAAGACAGTCGGTAACGACCGATCTCCGGAGGGGCGCCCACTGGCGCCCCTTTGCAATTGATCGGTAATGGATTGTGATCGGCCGGGAGCGGGCCGCACCGGCTCGGTCCCTTGTATTTGCCCCGCTCGCTTGGCAACGGGCGTACGGACTTCCGCTGTCGGCCAGAAGGTAGACCTTCGTGCCCCAATGTCCGGTTTTCGGTCGATTTCCACCCAACGGCATCGCGATGTGCCAAATTGCGGTGTCATTTGACTATCCGAGAATGTCGCCTATTCCCCAAGTGGCCCGTGGATATGATGGACAAGGCTGACGCCTTGCCCACATCCCCACAGGCTCAACAACAGCAGAAGAATCTGATAACCAGGATTTTGGCGGCATGATCAGACACCGGAATACACCTTAACTTCGCCGCCAAACTGTCCAACGAAGTGGGACCACCTCAGTAGCTCATGGGGCGCTTTCGCTTGAGAATTCCTGGAATTGAGGGTCAGTCGGCGCTGCCGAAATCAGGGAGATGACACGCCGACTTATGCTGCGGGCCGCGATCACCGAGGCGCGGGCGCTCGCTCAGGCAACGCTCGAAAACATGTGGGCACCGGCTGCTGAACAAGCAGCCTTTCGGCAGGTCGATTGGGCTGGGCAATTCGCCGCGTGCCGCCACCGTCCGGTTGCGTTTAGTTGGGTCCAGTTCTGGTGCTGCGTCAAGCAAGGCGCGTGTATAGGGGTGGCGTGGTGCCGAAAAAAGCGCCTGTGCTGGCCCAACTTCCACGACCTTTCCCAAATACATCACCGCAACGCGGTGCGAAATATGGCGCACAAGACGAAGATCATGTGCCACGAAAACAATCGTCAGATTCAACCGCTCCTGCAGATCCAACAGCAGATTGACGACCTGCGCCTGCACCGAAACATCCAGCGCCGAGACCAGCTCGTCTGCAACCAGAACCTCGGGCTCAACCGCAAGCGCCCGGGCGATACCAATACGTTGACGCTGGCCACCTGAAAATTCGTGCGGGTAGCGGTCGGCGGCGTCTGGCGACAGGCGCACAAGGTCCAGCAATTCGAAAATACGGGCGGGAATTTCGGCGGCCGGGCGCATTTTATGGACACTCAGTGCTTCTCCCAGAATCCGGCGAACCTTCATCCGCGGGTTAAGCGAGCTGTATGGATCCTGAAAGATCATCTGCACACGCCGGTTAAACGCGCGCCGCTCTGGCCCGCGCAACTGCGCGATGTCCCGCCCTTCAAACTTAATGCGGCCGCTGTCGCATTCGTGCAGGCGCACAAGGCACCGCGCGAGCGTAGACTTGCCGCAGCCACTTTCGCCGACAATGCCCATTGTCTCGCCCCGGTGTATCGTCAGGCTGACGCCGTTCAGGGCGTGAACTGCCGGGGCAGGTTTGCCGGACACCCAGTTCAACACAGTTTGCGGCAGCGCGAACCGCTTGCTGACATCCTCAATATCGATCAGTACGTCTTGCGTTGGTCCACTCATAGTACAGGTGATCCGCTTGCAATCACGGCATCACGATTGAAACAGGCAGCCTGACGACCGCGTCCGGTTTGTTCAAGGACCGGCGTGCGGGTGCCACAGATTTGCGTTGCGAATTCACAGCGCGGATTGAAAGCGCAGCCCGAAGATATCTCGTTCAGGCCCGGCGGGATGCCTTCAATCGACAAAAGCTTTGTGCGTTCTGTTCCCGCGTGCGGCACCGAGCCTAACAGGCCACGGGTGTAGGCATGGTTTGGCTCTGAAAACACCTGCTGCACGGTGCCGGTTTCAACGATCCGTCCGGCATACATGACCGCCATCCGGTCGCAGGTCGCAGCGACGACACCAAGGTCATGGGTAACCAGGACCACACTCATCGACAATTCGTCCCGCAAATCAAGGATCAGCTTCAGGATCTGATCCTGTATCGTCACATCGAGAGCGGTTGTCGGCTCGTCCGCCAACAGTAATTTCGGATTGCTGGCAAGCGCGATGGCAATCATCACCCGCTGACGCATCCCGCCTGAAAATTGATGTGGATATTCCTTCAGCCGCCGCCTGGCTTCGGGGATACCAACCAGGTCCATGAGGTCACGCGCCCGCGCCGCGCGCCCGGACCGGTCCAGTTCGGTATGTGCCTTCAGGTTTTCCTCGATCTGTACGGCCACAGTAAGCACCGGGTTCAGCGCGGTGGACGGTTCCTGAAAAATTATTGAAATCTGCCCGCCGCGCACCGACCGCAGTTGCCGGTCGCTCATCTTCAGAATATCCTCGCCTTGCCAGAGTATCTCACCTGACACAGCGCCCGAGGCCGGCAACAGCCGCATGATCGACCGCAGCGTCACACTTTTGCCCGAGCCGCTTTCGCCCACCAGCCCCAGAACTTCGCCCTCGGCCACAGCGAACGAAATATCATTCACCGCGGTCAGGCGACCGTCTCCAAAAGTGGCGGTGAGGTTGCGCACTTCCAGCGCGGGTACGGGCGTATTCATCGCTTGACCCTCAAAAGTTCGGCCAACCCGTCACCGGCCAGGCTGAATCCCAGCCCGGTCAGCACAATCGCCAGGCCGGGGAAAACCGAAATCCACCAGGCCGTGGCCATGAAGTTTTTACCATCAGCGATCAGCACACCCCATTCAGCCGAAGGCGGCTGAGCCCCAAGCCCAAGATAACCAAGGCTCGACCCCAGAAGGATCGCCAGCGCCATATCGGTCATCCAGTAAACCACCGCAGGCGTGATCGAATTCGGCAGAAGATGGATAAATATAATGCGCATATGAGTGTAGCCCATGGCCCGCCCCGCATCAGCATAATCAAGCTGCTTCTGGACCTTGATCTCTGCCGAAATGATACGGGCGTAAAACACCCAGCCCACGACGCTGACAGCAATATACATGTTCACCAGTCCTGGCCCGAGCACCGACACGATGGCAATCACCAGTACAAGAAACGGGAAGGTTATGACCGCATCGACGACCCGTCCGAACAGAACCTCGGCTATGCCGCCGGCATAGCCGACAAGCGCCCCGACAATCGTTCCAAAGACAAACGCAAACACCGTCGCAAAAAAGGCAATTTGCATATCGATTGTGTAGGCGTGGATCACCCGTGAAAGCATGTCACGGCCAAAATTGTCAGTCCCCAGCGGATGCGCAAAACCTGGGGGCTGCAGCAGCGCTCCATAGTCGAACACGTTTGGGTCATATGGCGCGAAAAGCGCGGGGAATGTGCCGATGAACAGGCTCAGCAGCAGTATCGAGCCACCGATAACCAATGGTCGTGGCAGGCGGCCGCGCACACGCGTGGCTCGGTGGTTCGCTGTTTCGGTCATCTGGTCACCCTCGGGTCAAGCCATGCCTGAACCAGATCGGTCAGCAGAAACGTCAGCGACACGAGAACCGCCAATGCGATGGTCATGCCCTGCACAACCGGGTAGTCGCGGCCATAAATACTTTCGATCATCAGCCGGCCCGCGCCTGGAATTGCAAAAACCGACTCTGTGATCACCGCGCCGCTCAGCAACGTCCCAATCGAAAGGCCAAACAGCGCGACCGTCGAAATCAACGCATTGCGCAGCACATGACGCATCAAAACCAGCCCCGGGCCGATCCCTTTGGCCTTGGCAAACTGAACATATTCAGCGTCGAGCACGTCGATGATCGCCGAGCGCAGGCTGCGCATCAGGATCGCCGACAGGCTGAACGCAAGTGTCAGCGCCGGCAGGAACAGGTGGTAAATGTGATCAAGAAATCCATCGCCATAGCCGCCCACAGGAAACCAGCGCAGCTTTGCGCCGAACACTGTCAGCAAAATCAGGCCAGAATAGAACACCGGCATTGAAAGCCCCACCTGAAAGACACCACGTATCGCAGCGTCCGCCGGTTTGGTCCGCTTCAGAGCGGCGACAAAAGCCAGTGGCAAAGCCAGCACAACGGCAATAAGCGCGGCCATTACAGTCAGCATTATGGTCACGGGCAAACGCTTCTTGATCAGTTCGGCAACCGGAATTTTCAGGTGGATCGAATCGCCTAAATTACCTGTGACCACCGATTTGAGGAAGGCGAAGAACTGAACATAGAGCGGCCGGTCCAGCCCAAGTTCGCGATTTATCCGTTCCACATCAGCATCAAGTGCCCGGTCGCCCAAAATTGCGCTGGCCGGATCACCCGGCAACAGACGCACCAGAACGAAAACCACAATGAGGATGAAAAGAAGCGTAGGCAGCAAATGCAAAATTCGGCGAAAGATAAACGATAACAACTGCACTGCGCGAAGCTCCCGTATCGGGGTTATTCACGGGCGCGGAGGAAAGGGCTCCCTCCGCGCCCGAACTATCACTTGGCGATCCAGGTCTCGCGGAAGATGTTGTTGCCGAGCGGGATCTGGAAGAACCCGTGCACATTGTTTCGCAGAGCCACCGGGTAGGGCGTTGCATACATCGACAGGATTGGACCGGACGAGTTGAAAATCTCCTGGATGCGGGCAAACTGCTTGGTCCGCTTGGCCACGTCCATCTCGCTTTGCGACGCCTCGTACAGCTTGTTCACCTCTTCGTTTTTCCAGCCCGTATGCCGGGAATCGATGAGCGGTGAATAGGCGTAGTAGGAGGTGATCTGGCTGGCGTCGGCGATGTCATTGGTCCAGCCGCCGGTGCGCATCGTAAAGGTGCCTTTGCGGTACAACGCGGTGCGCGAGGCGTTGTCCATCTGCTTGATCTCAAGCTTGATGCCCAACGGGCCCCACATCTGCTGCAGCGCGGTGGCGATGCCCAGATCGTCCTGGTTGCCCGCAAGAATCAGGATGCTGGTCTCGAACCCCTTAGGATAGGCGGATTCCGCCATCAATGCCTTGGCCTTGGCCAGGTCATACGGGTACAGTGGCGTGTCGCCGGCATGCATCGGCGTGGAGGCGGACATGAACGAGGTCAGCGGCGTTCCGACGCCGTAGGTAACTACTTGCACCAGCGCGTCCTTGTTGGCCGCGTAGTTCATCGCCTGACGGACCTTGTCATCCATCAGCGGGTTCGGCTTGCCGTCAAGCATCGGCCGGACATTCATGATGATGTCGTTTACCTTGGTTGAGGGGAAGAGTTCCATATTGATATCAGGATCGGCATCAAGTTCAGCCACGCGCGCAAAGGGGATGAATTCAGCCCCGTCCAAGTCGCCGGACTGCAGTTTCAGGATGCGAGTCGCGTCGTCCGGGATCACCTCGAACGTCACGCCGTCCAGATAGGGCAGCGGCTTGCCATCTTCGCCGGTACCCCAGTAGTTCGGGTTTTTCACCAACTTCATCGTCGCCCCGCGGTCCCAGCTTTCGAGTATGAACGGGCCGGTGCCGACCGGGTTCTTGGCGTATTCTTCCGCCTTGGCCTGATCGGTGTCGCCCGGCATCGCCTCGAACCTGGCTTTTTGCATGATCGCGGTGTTGAACACGCTCAGCGCCGACAGAATCGTCGGATCGGAGTGTTTTAATTTGATATCGATTGTCAGCGCATCCGGCGCCGTCACTGTGTCGATCGAGGCGACCAGGAAATTCCAGATGCCGTTGTCGGGATTGGATGCGCGCTTCAGTGACCAGACGACATCTTCGGCGGTCATCGGCGTGCCGTCCGAGAATTTTACGCCTTCGCGCAGCTTCAGCGTGACCGCATCGCCGGCGGGGTTGACGGACCATTCGGTCGCCAGTCCCGGTAGCAGGCCCTTGCCGTCCTTGGTCGGCACGATCAGCGTTTCGTAGATGTTGGCCATGATCCAGATGTCGACGTTTGCGTCGTTCAGCACCGGTTCAATAAATATGCTGTCGGCATAGCGCCCATAGTGCATAATGCCGCCCCGCTCTTGTGCGGTGGCAGCCTCCAGGCCACCGAGCATTAATGCTGCGGATAAAGCAGCTACAGATAGGAATTTCATTTTGACACCTCCACGTTGTCATCCCCACATTTTTGCCTGTTATTGTTATATTTTTATTTTAACCTCACATAGCACGATTGGCATGTCAATAGCACGATTAATGCCAAATTCCGGCAGTTTCTTCTGGGTCTGGAATTTTAATTGTGATAGCATGCAAAGCGTACTACTTGTTTAGCACAAGCGTTCTAGAGACCGTCATGAAAATCGTCATCGACCGTAAATCGAAAAATTCAGTTTTTCATCAACTGACGGACGCGCTTACGCGAGAGATTTACAGTGGCTCATTGACTGCGGGCGCGCGCCTGCCCTCCGTTCGTGACCTTGCCGAACAAGTGGGTGTCGCGCCGATGACCATCAGTAAGGCCTATGCTGAACTGAAGGCAGACGGCCTGATCCGGGCCCTGGGCGGTTCCGGGACTTTTGTGACAGATCTGGCGTCGCGCCGCGACCTGGATGACTCGGCATTCGAGCACATAGGCCAGGAAATGGATGCGGTCATCGATCAGGCGCTGAAAGCTGGAATTCCGGCCACTGATTTGCGGAAACTTGTAAACGACCGCATGTCGTTACGACTTGGCACGCCCAGCCTGAGGAATGTGATGATGGTTGGGCTGTTCGCCGATGCGACGGAAAGTTACGCACAAAACCTGACGGGGCAGATCGGGCATCTCGCGGTGGTCGAAGCGGCGACATTGAGTGCAATCCGGTCTGACAACGCCCTGCGGGAAAAAGTTGCCGCCGCGGACCTGGTTTTGACATTTTTCAGCTTGCGTGACGACATCGAACGGCTGATTGAAGGCGTCGAAGTCGTTCCGCTCCGGTTCATTCCATCAGAAGCGACGCGGCGCGCACTGGCCTCGCTGGACCCGATGGCAAATGTTGTGCTGGTGTCGGTTTTCCGTGATTTCCTGCCAATTCTCAGTCTCGGCATGCACCGCTTTGCATCGCATGTGCTGAACGTCAGCGCCTTTAACGTCGGCGACCCCGAACTGCCGGCGGCCCTGGCGGACTGCGATGTGTTGGTTCTGGCAACCGGTGCCGATGACGCGGTGCGTCACGCAAAATCCGACGCGTTGAAAATTGAGTACCGGCATATCCCCGATCCGGGCGACGTAACCCGTTTGGTCATCCCGCTTATTTCCGATGCCAAATTGCCCGGCACAAGTACCGAACCTGGAACAAATAATAGAAAGGAAGCGTCATGAGAGTGACAGACATGAACTGGCAGCAGGTCGAAACCTGGCTTAAGAATGATGATCGTGCAATTTTGCCGCTGGGAAGCACAGAGCAGCATGCCGGGCTGTCGCTTTCAGTGGATTCGATCTTGGCTGAAAAGATCGCACTTGATGCCGCCGAACCGCTGGGCGTGCCGGTATTCCCCGTGGTGCCCTATGGGTTGGCGCCTTATTTCCTGGCCTATGCCGGCACCGTCAGCCTGCGGGTTGAAACGTATGTCCGTGTGGTGCGCGATATCCTGGACTGCCTGCGCGGGCAGGGGTTCCGGCGGATTATGATCGTTAACGGGCATGGCGGCAATCAGCCCGCCGCAAGTCTGGCGATCGAATGGATGGCCGACAATCCGGACTGTCAGGTGAAATTCCACAATTGGTGGAGCGCGCCCGAAACCATGGCTAAAGTGCGGGCGACCGATACTGTCGCCTCACATGCTTCCTGGATGGAGAATTTTGCCTGGACCCGGCTGGAAGGTGTTGAATACCCCGATCATCAAAAACCGATGACTGACCTGGAAAATTTGCGTCTGCTGAACCCGGAAGGCGTACGCGAGCTTTTGGGCGACGGCAATTTCGGTGGCTATTACCAGCGGCCAGACGAAGAAATGCAGGCCATCTGGGATATCGCCACGCTCGAGACCCGCCGCATGTTAGAAGAGAAATGGCGTTGAGCGTGCCGATCCTGATCTGGGGTGCCGGGGCCATTGGCGGCTCACTGGGTGCGGGATTTATCCGGGCGGGCCATGATGTTGTCTTTGTCGATAATGTCACGGCACATGTGGATGCGATCAACCGCGACGGGCTTCGTGTTGTCGGACCGGTATTTGAGGATGTGGTCAAAGTGCCGGCCTTTCTGCCCGAGGATCTGACCGGTAAATTCGACCGGATATTTCTGTGCGTAAAGGCCCTGCACACCGCCGCGGCAACGCAGGCGCTGATCCCGTTTCTGGCCGAAAGCGGCGTCGTGATTTCAGCTCAGAATGGCCTGAACGAAAAGACGATTGCCGCCGCACTCGGGGCGGACAAGACCATCGGATGTTTTGTCAATTTCAGCGCCGACTATCTGGAGCCGGGCAAGGTGACCTATAGTGGTCGCGGCGCGGTGGTGATTGGCGAACTGGACGGCGCGAAAACAGACCGGATCACCGCCTTGCATCAATTGATGTGCGACTTCGATCCCAAAGCGGTGCTGACCCCGAATATCTGGGGTTACCTGTGGGGCAAGCTGACCTATGGCACGCTGTTATTCGCGACCGCGCTGACCAATGACAGCATCGTTGATGTGCTGGGCAATCCGGCGGTGCGCGACGTGCTGATCCGGCTTGGGCAGGAAACCGGCGCGGTGGCGGCCTCTGAACAGATCACACCGGAAGCTTTTGACGGCTTCAACCCGCTTGCCTTTGCACCTGGTGCCGCGCAATCCGCCCTGGACAAGTCCTTTGATGACATGGTTGCGCATAATCGCCTTTCGACCAAATCTCATTCCGGGATCTGGCGCGATCTGGCGATCCGCAAACGCAAAACCGAGGCTGAAGCACAGCTTGGACCGATCATCGAGGCCGGGCGTCGCAACAGCTTGCCGACGCCGCTGACCGAGCGCCTGATCGCGATGGTGCTGGAGATCGAAACCGGCAAACGCCCCCTGGCGGACGAAAACCTGAAAGAGCTGGCCCGGTTCGGGCAAAATATGGAGGCACCCGGATGAATATAGGATTTGAAGGCCAGACGGTCGTTGTCACCGGCGCCGCCCACGGGTTCGGGCGCGCCATTGCCCATGCATTTGTCAATCGCGGCGCGCATGTTTTCGCCTGCGATGTGAACGCCGACGGGCTGGCTGAAACCCAGCGCATCTGCGGCGCGGCGTGTGAAACCGTCACGCTGGACGTGGGAGATCGCGAAGCGGTGCAGGCGGCCATGTCAAAAATTGCCACCGGCCGGCAAGGCATTGACGTCCTGGTGAACAACGCCGGCGGTGTCTGCGGCCAGGTTGGCCGCCCGATCGAAGACATCAGCGCCGTCGATTGGCAGACCATATTTGATGTGAACCTGTCGGGCACATTCTTTATGTCGCAGGCCGTCGCGCCCGCAATGAAACAGCAGAAATCCGGCCGGATCGTCAACATTTCCAGCGGCGCGGGCCGGACGATTTCATTGACCGGCATTCAGGCCTATGCCAGCGCCAAGGCCGGGCAAATCGGTCTGACGCGGCAATTGGCCCATGAGCTGGGTGCCTGGAATATTACCGTGAACTGCATTGCGCCCGGCTTTATCCTGTCCAACCCGACGACCGAGAAACAGTGGGATGCAATGGGCGACGAGGGGAAGGAGGCGCTGTTGAAAAACATCGCGTTGCACCGTCTTGGCACGCCGGATGACATTTCCAATGCGGTGATGTTCTTTGCCTCAGAACAGGCGGGCTGGATTTCCGGTGAAACCCTGGGCGTGGACGGTGGGAAATGAAAGATGTAGAAAACTGGTTGCTGGCACATGAGGCCGAAGCCCTTGAAACCCTGAAAGAATTTTGCCGCATTCCCAGCGTCAGCACCGACCCGGCTTTTGCCGATGACATTCGTCGTGCCGCCGATTTCGCGGCGCGCCAACTGACGAAGGCCGGGTTTCCAATCGTCGATATCATCGAAACTGACGGCCACCCCAGCATCGTGGCCGAATGGTGCGAGGCCCCCGGAGCGCCGACGATCCTGATCTACGGCCATTACGACGTGCAGCCGCCCGATCCGCTGGACAAATGGCGCTCGCCACCGTTTGAACCCGAGATTCGCGATGACCGGCTGTATGCGCGCGGCGTATCTGATGACAAGGGACCGCTGAGCATCGCGATCACGGTTATTGCCGCCTTTCACGCGGTCCGGGGTCGCCTGCCCCTGAACATCAAAGTGATCATCGAAGGCGAGGAAGAATCCGGCAGCCCACATTTCGCCGGCACCGTGGAACGGCTGCGCGACCGGCTGGCCTGCGATTTGGTCGTGTCGGCGGATGGTGCAATGTGGCGCGCCGATCTGCCTTCAGTGACCGTTGCCAGCCGAGGTATGGTGGCACTGGAGGTCTCGGTGCGGGGCGCGTCCAAGGACCTGCATTCCGGGCGCCATGGCGGCAGTGCGCCCAATGCGATCCGGGCCCTGACACGCCTGTTGGCGTCATTGCATGACGATGACGGAAACGTGGTCGTTGGCGGCTTTGAAGACACGGCAAAATCACCGGATCCGGCCATTGTCCGGGCGATTGCCGGGGTCGGTTTTGATGCGGGGAAATATTTCGACGACTTAGGCGCAGCGCGGCCTGATCCGCTGCCGTCCGGTGTGGAACTGCTGACCCGGCAATGGCTGCGCCCGACGCTGGAATTCAACGGTATCAGTGGTGGATATGCCGGGGCCGGAACCAAAACCGTGATCCCGTCGGAGGCATCGGCCAAGATCACCTGCCGCCTGATCGCCGGACAGACGCCTGACCAGGTTGTTGCCGACATTACCCGCCACCTGCAAACGGCGCTGCCGTCCGGCTACCGGCTTGTGGTCAGGCGGCACGGGCCGGGAAATGAGGCGTTCTCGCTTGACCCGTCCCTGCCCGCTCTGGCGGTTGCCGAAGATGTGCTGGAGGAAATCCTGGGTGCTGCCCCGCTGCGGGTGGCCATGGGTGCCACTATTCCCATCGGTGCCGTGTTTGCCCGTCACCTCGACGTTGGGACGATCTTCTTTTCTTTCTCGACAGCGGACGAAGATTACCATGCTCCGAACGAATTTTTTCGCCTGTCCAGTTTTCGCAATGGCCTGATCGCCTGGGCGCGGCTGATTGACCGCCT
>Ga0114949_10002571_pt1 | contig 11346 bp, 9 predicted proteins | sample N074metaG_FD_83505 | JGI IMG/M metagenome (GOLD analysis project Ga0114949, IMG submission 83505) | Deep subsurface microbial communities from Kermadec Trench to uncover new lineages of life (NeLLi) - N074 metaG | ecosystem: Environmental > Aquatic > Marine > Ocean trench > Sediment | place... | reverse complement strand
GGCTTCACGGTCGGCGAACTCGAGACCGTGACCCGGCTCAATCTTCCGATCCTGTTTCTGGTGTTCTCCAACGCCACTTACGGTTGGATAAAAGCCGGGCAGAAGACGGGCTTCGACGCGCGATATTATTCCGTCGATTTCAACCGCAGCGACCATGCCGCCGTCGCCCAGTCGTTCGGGGTCAAGTCTTGGCGCGTTGAAGACCCGGCCGACCTGCAGAAAGTAATCCGGCTGGCCGCCGAACACGATGGACCGGCCCTGATCGATGTGATCAGCCAACCGCTGCAGGATGCCGCTGCCCCCGTCAGCGAATGGATTGCCTGATGCCACACCAAGGCCGATGGAGAGACCGATTTCCATGAACCAGGCCGGATCGCCAAAAATCGCCGTCGTCGGTGCGGGCATCGTGGGTGTTTCCTGCGCCTTGCACCTTCAACGCCTGGGGGCGGCGGTCATCCTGATCGACCGCGGCGAACCCGGTCATGCCGATGCCGCCTCCTATGGCAACGGCGGCGTTTTGGCGCGCAGCGCGGTGGTTCCGGTCGCAACGCCGGGCATACTGCGCAAGGCCCCCGCCATGCTATTCGGCGCCGATGGGCCGTTGTTCCTGCGCTGGTCCTATCTGCCCCGCCTGCTGCCTTGGCTGATACCCTACCTTCGGTCTTCGAGCCGCAAGAACGTCGAGCACATCGCACGAAATCTGGCCCCATTGCTGTTCGACAGCGTCGATGAACATCGCGCCCTGGCGCAGGGGACCGAAGCCGGGCGTTGGATACGCACCTGCGAGTATATGTATCTCTACGATAGCCGCGACGCCTTCGAACGCGATGCCTTCGGCTGGGACTTGCGCCGCGAACACGGTTTCGAATGGGACACGCTGGAAGGCGGCGCGATCCGCGAATTCGACCCCGCGCTTTCTTCGCAGTATGGATTTGCCGTGCTCCTGAAAGATCATGGGATGGTCGCCAAGCCCGGCACCTACGTCAGCGACCTGGCCAAAGCCTTCGCGGCCGCCGGTGGCGAGGTCCTTCGAGCCGATATCGAGCAAGTGGAGACGCGCCCCGACGGCATCATTCTGAAAACCCACGGCGACGATATCGAGGCCGACAAAGTGGTGATCGCCGCCGGCGCCTGGTCACATTTGCTGGCGGAGAAACTGGGCGCCAACGTCCCCCTCGAAACGGAGCGCGGGTATCATCTGGAGCTATCCGGCGCCAACAAGCAGCCAAGGGTTCCGGTCATGGACGCGGCGCGAAAATTCGTCGCCACCCCCATGGACGGCACCTTGCGCCTGGCGGGACTTCTCGAATTCGGCGGCCTGAACGCGCCGCCATCGCGCGGCCCCACGGATATGTTGATGCGCGGCGCCAAGGCCATGCTGCCTGGTTTGGAATACGAATCGAAACGGACCTGGATGGGGCACCGCCCCGCCCCCGCCGACAGCCTGCCCGTCATCGGGCCGGCGCCGGCCAGCCGCCACGTCTATTTCGCCTACGGACATCACCATGTTGGCCTGACCGCGGGCCCCAAGACCGGCCGGATCGTGGCGCAACATATGATGGGCCTGCAACCGAACGTCAGCCTTGACGCCTATCGTTGCGGCCGTTTTAACTGAAGGATCGAATTTTGTCATTGATGAAGTAAGACAGGGAGTGACAGACATGGCTAATAGACTTCTAAAAACCGTATCCGCGATCGGTGCTGTGATCGCGTTTTCCAGCGGTGCCGCCTACGCCGAAAAGTGGGACATGCCGATGGCCTATTCGGCCACCAACTTCCACTCGGCCGTCGGCGCCGAGTTCGCCAAATGCATTACCACGGGCACCGGGGGCGACATCGAAGTCGTAACCCACCCGGGCGGCTCGTTGTTCAAAGGCGCCGACATCAAACGCGCCATTCAGACCGGGCAGGTTCCGATCGGGGAGCGTTTGCTGTCCGGCCATCAGAACGAGAATGCCTTGTTCGGATTCGATTCCGTACCGTTCCTGGCGACATCTTTCGACGATTCAGCCAAACTATGGAAAGCCGCCAAGCCGACCCTGACCAGGATTCTGGACGATCAGAATCTGGTCCTGCTTTACGCCGTGCCATGGCCGCCGCAGGGATTGTACTTCAAGAAAGAGATCAACTCTGTTGCCGATATGAAAGGCATCAAGTTCCGTTCCTACAACTCGGCGACAGCCCGTCTGGCTGAGTTGGCGGGCATGCTTCCGGTGACCATCGAAGCCGCGGAAATCTCGCAGGCCTTCGCGACCGGCGTTGCCGAATCCATGATTTCATCCGGATCCACGGGTTATGACCGGAAAGTCTGGGAAAGCCTGACGCACTTCTACGAAGTCGATGCCTGGCTGCCGCGCAACTACGTCATGGTCAATAAAGACACCTGGAGCGGCACCAGCAAAGCCAATCAGAACGTGATTCGGGGCTGTGCCGAACTGGCCGAATATGCCGGCAACTATCGCTCGATCGAGTACACCCAGTTCACTTTGAACGGCCTAAAGGCCGGCGGCATGACGGTGGGTCCTGCCGGCGATAAACTGGTGTCCGAGCTGAAAGAAATCGGCGTCACAATGACGTCCGAGTGGCTGGAGAAGACCGGCGCAGAGGGCAAAGCGATTGTCGATGCCTTCAAAGCTATGAAGTAGGCCTAGCGACGAGGTAAGATCGATGGGAGGTCGCTCCGGCGGCCTCCCACTACCTATGCCGTAAACAAAGTGCGGGGACCTCAGACGAAGTAGGGGAATGGGGCATGCAGGCATTCGGGAAGTCCGCTCGTTTGATATTGGATCGCCTCTATTTGGGTAGCGGCATAATCGCTGCCCTGTTTCTTATCGCCATCCTATCCCTGATCGTCATTCAGATGCTCGCCCGTTGGACCGGCGAGGTGTTTCCAGGAGCCCCGGACTACGCCGGGTATTGCATGGCGGCGGCGTCCTTCTTTGCCTTTGCCCATGCCCTCAATCGCGGCGCCCATATCCGCGTCAGCATGCTGCTGAATGCGGTCGGCCCGAAGGTCCGCCGCCTGCTGGATATCTGGTGTTTCGCCATCGCCTCGGGGCTGGGCTGGTACTTTTCATATTACGCGACGAAAGCCACCTATTGGTCCTGGAAGTTTCACGATGTCAGCCAGGGCCAGGATGCGACCGCGATGTGGATTCCCCAATCCGCCATGGTCCTTGGCAGTATTATATTCGCCATCGCGCTGAGCGATCATTTGGTTCACGTCGTGGTCTCCGGCGACCACCGCATCCAGACCGATGTGCTCGAACAGAGCCACGGTGAGTAAGACCGATGGGTGAATTTCAGCTTATTGGGATTTTTCTATTCATCCTGTTCCTGTTGTTGGGCACCGGGGTCTGGGTTGGCTTAGCCCTGCTCGGCGTTGCGTTCGTGGGCATGGAAATGTTCACCTCGCGCCCGGTCGGCGATGTCATGATCACCACAATTTGGAGTTCCTCGTCGTCCTGGACCTTGACCGCGCTGCCATTGTTTATTTGGATGGGTGAAATCCTTCACCGGACCCGATTGTCCCAAGATATGTTCCGCGGGCTGTCGCCCTGGCTGGCTCGCCTGCCGGGCGGATTGATTCACACCAATATCGTCGGCTGCACCGTCTTCGCGGCGGTTTCGGGCTCGTCCGCGGCGACGCTGACCACGGTCGGCAAAATGTCGATCCCCGAATTGCGCAAACGCAAGTATCCGGAACACCTTATCATCGGCACGCTGACCGGCGCGGCGACCTTGGGACTGATGATTCCGCCGTCCCTGACGCTGATCGTTTATGGCGTCACCGTCAACGAGTCGATCTCAAAACTTTTCATGGCGGGTATCCTACCGGGCCTTTTTCTGGCGACCATGTTCATGGGCTACGTGGCGATTTATTCGAAGGTCTCAAAAACATTCCATCCGATCCCAGAACCGATAATGACTTTTGCCGAGAAGGTCGCTAATTCGAAGTTCCTCATTCCGGTGATCTGCCTGATCCTGGTGGTCATCGGTTCCATGTACCTGGGCTACGCGACTGCCACGGAAGCCGCGGCTTTCGGCGTGATCGGCTCGCTGTTGTTGGCGGCGGGCCAAAAATCCCTGACCTGGGCGACATTCACCGAAAGCCTGATGGGGGCGACCCGCACATCGGCCATGATCGCCTTGATCCTGGCGGGGGCCGCGTTCCTTTCGCTTTCCATGGGCTTCACGGGATTGCCGCGCGCTTTGGCGGCATGGATCGCAGTTCTGGAATTGAGCCGCTTCGAGTTGCTGATGGCGCTGCTGGTTTTCTACATTGTCATCGGCTGTTTCCTGGACGGAATTTCCTCGGTGGTGCTGACCATGGCCGTGGTGGAGCCCATGATCCGCGATGCCGGGATCGATGTCATCTGGTTCGGTATTTTTATCGTTGTCGTGGTCGAAATGGCCCAGATCACCCCGCCCATCGGGTTCAATCTGTTCGTCATGCAAGGCATGACCAAGCACGAGATGGGATACATTTCAAAGGCCGCCATCCCGATGTTCTTGATTATGGTGTTGATGGTGTTCGTTCTGATATTCGTTCCGGAATTGGCGACCTATTTGCCGGACAATATGAAGTCGATCAATTCCCGCTGACGGCGTGACGCGCGCCTACTTGGAAAATAGTTTTCGCGGAAAATCGGCGAAGGTTTTCGCACCGGCCGGTGTGACCACAAAAGATTCGCTGATGACCAGGCCGGTGTCGTCGAGCCAGATCGCCGGAATGCAATGGAAGGTCATGTTGGCTTCGAGCACCGTCCGGTCGCCCTTGCGCAGGCTGCATGTCAACTCGCCCCAGGTCGGCGGATAACCGATCCCGACGGGATAGCCGATGCGCGAATCCTTCTCGATCCCATGGCGTGCGATGACCTTGCTCCAGGCCGCCGCCAGCTCCTCCAGGACCACCCCCGGCTTCACCATCTCGAGGACGGCGTTCAGCCCCTCCGCGATAACCTGGGAGATGTGGATCATCCGGTCGCTGGGCGTACCGAGGTAGAGGCACCGCGAAAGCGGCGCGTGATAGCGGTGCCGGACACCGCCCAGCTCGATGTAGAACATCTCGCCCCGCTCGAGCGGCGCTTCGGTCCAGCTCAGGTGCGGCGCCGCACAGTATTCGCCGACCATCGCGTTCGGTGGCTTGCAGGTGAAGGTGCCGCCAAATTCCGGGGTGCCGGCCGTGGTCGCCCGGTTGAGTTCCGCGATCACGTCGCACTGCCGGACCCCAGGCTCGGCGGCGTCCAATGCCGCCTGCATGGCGGCCGCGGAGATCTTGCCCGCCTGCATCATGTACGCGACCTCGGAATCGGACTTGCGCAGGCGAACCCAATTGACGAGGAGAAAGGCGTCGGCAAAGGCCGCCCCGGAGAGGCTGGACGTCAGGATCTCGTGCCAACGGGCGGTGTAGTAGTAGTCGTCCATCTCGACGCCGATCCGGCTGCGCGCGTACCCTTGGGCCTGGATCGAGGCTGCCAGTGCCTGCATGGGGTGCTTGTCCGCGGAGCCCACGTAGCTGTCGTCGTAGGGGATGATGTGCTCAGCGTCCATGAAGACCGTGAACTCCGCGCCGACCGCGTCCATCTTGCGGCCGAACCAGATCGGCTCCTCCCGATCGAGGGCGACCAAGACCATCTGCGGCGTGTAGAACGACCAGCCATCGTAACCGGTCAAGTAAAACTGATTGGCTGGGCTCGCGACCAACAGCAGATCGATGTTCTGTTCGGTCATGCGGCGCTTCACACGGGCGAGACGATCTAGATACTCGCCGCGCTCGAACAGCATGCGGGGCTGTCTCCTGCGCTCCCCGGCCGCCCCAGATGTTTCTTCGATAGATTGGTTCATCCCATTCCCCGAGTGCTCCTGCCACAGCGGAGGAGTATGCCCGAGCCACCGCATGAAGACCAATTACAAGAGGTTCAGGTGGTGCCTCAGTTTGAAATTTGCTGCGCCGAAACCGCAAAGCAGACCCAAATGTCCGAAGCCCGGGCCTTTCCGGACATGTGCCAAATGTGACCCTGACGGCGAGTTTTAGCCAGAAGTGGACATATCCGCGCAATTAATGGAGGGGCCGCCAGGCGTCAGCTTCTCGGCAATCCCGAACGCTGCCAATCGGTGATCCAAGCAGGATTGGGGTTAGTATCTTCGCTATGGTAACCAAGGATATCGCCGTGCATTTGGTAGCCGATGAGCCGGCGAATGTGCTCGGGGTACCGGGCAACGACGTCTAGCGGGATGTCGAGGTACTGGTTCACCTCCTGGCGCAACCAGCCGAGTACATAGGTGTTGATGAGTCCCATGCGCGGGTGCTGTGAATGATTTGCTCCGCCGCCGTGCCACACCGAGCCGAGGTAAAGGAGGAGCGACCCCCTGGGCAATTTCGCCTGCACGCTTTCTTCGGGCGCGGGCACGAATTCCAGGTCGATCTGCCGATGGCTCCACGGCACCAGATGGGTCGCGCCGTTCTCGATCGTGAACTCGTCAAGGGCCCACAACGCCGAGAACTGCCATTCGACACCCGGCACGCGAAGCGGATAGATCGAATCGTCGCGGTGCAGCACCTGCTGGGTCTCGCCCAGATGAATTTCAATCCCGGTGTTGCTGCCGATACGGTAGTTGATGCAGTTCGACAACAGAATTGCGTCGGCGACCTTTAGTACCAAGGGATTGCCGACCAGGTCGGCGGAGGTGGGCGAGTAGGCCAGGACGCTGTCAATCCTTAGCGTGGAGTAGCCGTTGAAGTCGCTCTGGGTCGTCGTACCAACGCGGTCAAACTCAGGGCGAAGTTCGGAGACCACGCGGTCGATGGTGTCGGTGTCAACGAGCGACTCGACAATCGCGGCGCCGTCGCGCTTGAGGGCGGCGGTGACGTCCTCAGGAGTCACTTTGGCGGTGAAGCGTTCCAAACTCATACGACCCCCTGCACGGCAATCAGAGAGCCTTCCCGCGACTCTCTTCTAATCGCGAAAGGGTGCCTCAGATCGCTTTGACAGGCAATCCCCCGCTGTGACGCATAATGTCCGCTTTGGGTCCAGGCTGTGTAAAAACTAATTCCTGGAGACCGAGACGAAATATTGAGTCATTAATTTAGCCTTCGCCGCAACAATGATTCGTCCACGTTACCTTCGGGAATCAATTGCTGCGCGGAAGGGCTCGGCATCCGCGTTTTACACAGCCTGGGTCAACAGCGGTCGTTCTGGGCTATAGCCGATGACTTCCGGTGTTGACGGCTATGTGGACATTATCAACTCGAATGCGGTCGTTCGGGGATTCGATTTGGTAAGGATTGAAACTGAGGCACCGCCGAGGTTCAGTTGACCTTGCCGTCCGATTGGGCAACCATCGCGATCGGGAGCCGCGCCGAAAACCAATTGCAGACTCTCGTTCCCCGGGGGAGGTAAGTCATTGACTGAAAATGGACAATCGGAGTGTTGCGGCCCGGGCTACGCCTCGCCGGCCGACCCCGAGAGTCCCACCTATTCAAAAGTTATCAGACGGCTGGAGATTCCGGGCATCGGCGATGAACCGCACCACATGGGATGGAACACCTGCTCGTCCTGTCATGACGGCCCGGCCAAGGAGCGGCGCCAAAGTCGTCTGGATGCAGATCGGCGTGCGCAACGATCCCGCGGCTCTCCTCCTGCCCGCCCATTGGCCCGTCGGATCGCCCAGGCGATCTCTATGGGTCAATATCAAGAACCTTTGGTATAAATGGCGAATCCGCCAGTGGATAGCTGGGATCGGCTTCGGCGCGGCCTCGCCCGGGTCGAACCGCCGTTCGACTCATCGGATACGCTCCCGCCGGCCTGCTACACGGACCCGGACATTTACGAACGCGAACTCGAAACCATCTTCCGCGCCTCCTGGATCGGTGTGGGCCGGGCCGATCGCTGGAAATCGCCGGGCGATTACGCGGCTTTCAAACTGGCCGGCATCCCCATCATCGTGCTTCGCGGCAAGGAGGGGCAGTTGCGCGCGTTCGCCAATTCTTGCCGTCACCGGGGCACCCAGTTGCTCGAAGGCGAGGGGAATTGCCGCCGCATCACCTGCCCCTTCCACAGTTGGACCTATGCCCTCGACGGCCGGCTGATCGGCGCGCCGAAGATGGCGCGTACCCGGGATTTCGACGAAGCGGACTATGGCCTGGTCCCGGTCCGGGCCGCGACCTGCGACGGCTTCGCATTCGTCTGCTTCGACGAGACAGCACCCGGCCTCGACGAGTGGCTCGGCGATTTTTCGGAATTGCACCGGCCATGGTCGCTCGCCGACTTGGTCTCGACCCGCCGGCGCGAGTTCGAAGTTGCGTGCAATTGGAAGGTGTTCCTCGAAGTCTTCAACGAGTACTACCACCTCCCCTACGTTCATCCGGCCTCGCTCAATAGTATCTACGACCTGCCGGACGACGCGGACGAGACTGCCGGCAACTACGCGACCCAGTTCGGCACGACGCGCGGCACGGGCGGCCTGTTGGAGAATACGCAGGACGAGCCCTTGCCGGAGATCGAGACCCTGCGCGACCGAAATCGCCAGGGAACCCGCTATAGCTGGACGTTCCCGAACATGACCTTCGCAGCGGGGACGGAGGCGATATGGGTCTATGAGGCCTATCCCCTGGCGCCCGGCCGGACGCGGGTCGGCATGACCCTGTGCTTTCCCGCCGCAACCGTCGCGCGCCCCGATTTCGAAGCGCGCGCACAGCACTACTACGACAGGTTCGACACAGCACTTGCGGAGGACATCCCTATGCTCGAACGGCAGCAGGCCGGCCTGACCTCTCCCATCGCGCGCCAGGGCCGCTACTCCTATCTCGAGCCAAGCGTCGCGGCTTTCGCATTTTGGTACGCTCAAAAGCTGCTCGAACCATAGCGCTTGGCCGGATCGATCGATTGGTCACACCGAATCCAAATCGTAGCGCTCGCGATGGAACGGCACCACGTCGGAATCGACAACGGTGTCGAGTTCGCGGGCGTAGCGGTGGCCTTCGTAGACCGCGTGAGCAATGGTTGCCGGGCCGTAGCAATCGCCGATGCGCTTGACCGATTGGAAGTCGTTATCGGCCGCAAGCGCGTAGAAAAGCTCGTCGCAAGGCAGGCGGCCGGTCACCGAGATCACGGTAGCTGAGCGCGTCACCGTGGTGCGGGTCAGGGTATCGACCATGTCCACGGTGCCGTCGCCAACCTTCGACAAGCGGTGGCGGGCTAGGATCTCGATGCCCAGGTCGATCATGCGGCGCTCGATCTTTTCCTGTTCCAGGGTGTATTGGGTCCATTCGGCGACGCACAGCCCCGGGGTCGCCAAGGTTACCTCGTGGCCCGCGCCGCGCAGCAGCTCGGCGATGACGCTGCCCATGTAGTAGTGGTCGTCGTCGTAGACGATCACCGGGCTCCCTGATGGCCCATCCGGCCGCCTGCCGGCCATGATGTCGTCGGGGGTCAGCACGCGGGTCCCATCGGCGCCGGGCACCGGGAACAGGTTGGCCCGGCCCATGCCGTCCGGGCGCCACTTTGAGCCGGTGGCAATGACTACGTGATCGGCGCCCAGTTCGCGGACCAGCTCGGCGGTCATCTTACTGGCCATGAAGACCTCCACATTGGCCATCTCGCGGATCTGGCCGAGCCGGTAGTCGCGCACCCGGGCCCAAGCGGAAAGGCCCGGCAGGGCGCTCTCCAAGGTGACCCGGCCGCCGAGCGCGTCACCGGCCTCGGCCAGGGTGACATGATAGCCGCGTTGGCCCAGGGCCCGCGCCGCCTCCAGCCCTGCCGGCCCGGCCCCGACCACCAGCACGCTGGCGTCGGAGCCCTTGGTGGCAATCTTCTCCGGATGCCATCCCTTGCGCCATTCCTCGCCCTGGGTCGGGTTCTGGGTGCAGCGCAGCGGCGCCCCCATGTTGTTCCAGGCGGCGCAGATATTGCAGCCGATACACTCGCGAATGTCCTCGATGCGGCCTTCCTCGATCTTTTTCGGCAAGAAGGGATCGGCGATAGGACGGCCGCGCCGCGCCGATAATATCGACCACGCCGCGGCGGATCGCCGAGACCATGGCGTCGGGCGAGGTGTAGCGGCCGACCGTGGCCACGGGCTTGGTGGTGACCTGCTTGACGAAGCTGATGAATTCTTCCTGATAACCCTCCTCGGCGAACCGCGAGGTCATGGAATCGTTGGCCCAGTCGGACACGTTGACGTCCCACATGTCGGGCAGTTCGGCCAGCATCTCGACCGCGTCGCGGCCTTCATTGGCCCATTCCATCCCGTCTTCGCCCATCATCTCATCGACCGCGAAGCGCACCACCACACCCATAGTGCCGCCGACCGCATCCTTGGTTTCCTCGATCAGTTCGCGGAACAGGCGCAGGCGGTTCTCCAGGCTGCCGCCGTACTCGTCGCTGCGCTGGTTGTGGCGCTTCGACAGGAAGAATGCCGGCATGGTGCCATCGTGGCCCGCGTAGACCACGATAATGTCGAAACCGGCGTCGCGGGCGCGGATTGCCGTATTGCGGTGCCACCGGCGATAGTCGCGAATGTCGGACAAGTCCATGGCGCGGGCTTGAACCGGGGTATAGGTCCCCTTGATCGGCCGATGCATGGGGCCGATGGGCACCTCGCGGCTGTAGAGGTTCCCGGCGGCGATTCCGTTATGTACCAGCTCGATGGCGGCCAGGCTGCCATGGGCCTTCACCGCCTCCGCCATGCGCGCCAGATAGGGTTTGTCGCCGTCGTCCCAGAGGCGCGTCTCGGTATAGGGCGTAATGTCGGCCGTGTGGTGAATGTCGCACTGCTCGGTGGCGACAATGCCCCAGCCGCCCTCGGCCTTCACGCCGCGCATATGGGCCATGGCGGTCGGGTTGACCCGCCCCATGCCGTTGCAGTGGGGGACCTGGTAGAACCGGTTGGGCGCCGTCACGGGGCCGATCTTGATCGGCTCGAACAGCACATCGTATCGCGGATCGCGCGTCATAATATGTCACCTAACTAACTGGAATTACGTTCAAACACTGAGGTTGCGAAGATGTGGCGGACTTCGCGTTTTGGTACGCTCAAAGGCTATTCGCGCCATAGCGGTTAGAACCGCGATTATGGCTCCATCGTGCGCGCGGCCCAGGGGTCGCGGGCGAATATCCGTTGCACCATCGGCTCGAAGGCGGTTAGAGGCATGGTGTCATAATCCGGATCGAAGGCAGCCTGATCCCACTTCTCGCAGAACGCGGCGGTCCTCTCGAATGCCGGATGACCTCGATACTTATCGCGCGCTTCGCGGTCCTTGCCGATGTGGTGGAAGTAGTAGTAACCCTGGAAGATACCGTGATGCTGGACCAGCCAGCAGGTCTCCCAACCGACATAGGGGCG
>Ga0114949_10002570_pt1 | contig 11348 bp, 12 predicted proteins | sample N074metaG_FD_83505 | JGI IMG/M metagenome (GOLD analysis project Ga0114949, IMG submission 83505) | Deep subsurface microbial communities from Kermadec Trench to uncover new lineages of life (NeLLi) - N074 metaG | ecosystem: Environmental > Aquatic > Marine > Ocean trench > Sediment | place... | reverse complement strand
TTTCTAAATCTGGCGTCCCCTAGGGGAGTCGAACCCCTGTTTCCGGCGTGAGAGGCCAGCGTCCTAGGCCACTAGACGAAGGGGACGGGGCGCGGGAGCCCGCGTGGCCGTGGCAGGCCCTTGATGTAGCGAATGGGGCCCGGCCTGACAAGGGGGCGCGTGCGGCGGCGCGCCGCGCCGCTCTCACGAGGGTTCGCCCGCGCCCCGCCTCAACTAAGTTCGCGGGCGGCGGTCAGGAAAGCGTCGATCTGGGCGGGGTCGGTGTTGAAGGCGAGCACCAGGCGCGCCTCGCAATTCGCTTCGGGGCCCCAGCGGTAGAACTGGAAACCGCGGTCGAACAGGCCCTGGATGACCGGCTCGGGCAGGCGCACGAAAATCTCGTTGGCCTCGACCGGGTGGCTGAGTTTGGCGCCGGGGAGCTCGGCCAGGCCCTCGGCCAGAGTGGCCGCCATGGCATTGGCGTGGCGCGCGTTCCTGAGCCAGAGATCGTCGGTCAGGTAGGCCTCGAGCTGGGCCGAAAGGAAGCGCATCTTGGAGAACAGGTGGCCGCCGCGCTTGCGCCGGTAACCCAACTCCTCGGCCTTGCCGGGGTCGAACACCACGACCAGTTCGCCGGCCAGTATGCCGTTCTTGGTGGCGCCGAGGGAGAGCGCATCGACCCCGGCCTTCCAGGTCGCCTCGGCCGGGCTGCAACCGAGCGTGACCAGCGCATTGGCGAAGCGCGCGCCATCCATGTGCAAGCCCAGGCCGTGGGCCTTGGCGATTTCGGAGATGGCGCGGACCTCCTCCGGCGTATAGACCGTGCCGGCCTCGCTGGAGTTGGTCAGGCTGATGGCGGCCGGCTGCACCGCGTGCACGTCGCCGGCATTCACGATCGCCGCATCGAGGGTCGCCGGCGCGATCTTGGCGTGATCGCCGGGCAGCGCGACCAGCTTGGCGCCGCCGGTAAATAACTCCGGCGCGCCGCATTCATCGACGTTGATGTGAGATTCCCGGTGGCAGTAGATCGCGCCGTAGGGCGGGGTCATGACGCTGAGGCAGATCACGTTGGCCGCGGTGCCGGTGGCGACCGGGAGCACCGCCGCCTCGGTCTCGAAAATTTCCTCGACCTGGGCCTGGAGACGCCGGGTCCAGTCGTCGTTGCCGTAGGGCATGGCCCAGCCGTCGTTGGCGGCCTGAAGCGCGCGCATGATTTCCGGCGCGGCGCCGCTTGCGTTGTCGGAGCAGAAGTTCACCATGTTATGCTAAAGGTCCTTCGGAGTTCGATACATCAAGGTTGCGGTGCGAAGGTGATGCGGCCAAGCACCTCGCCGCTTAGGAGATCGAAGATTATTATTTGCCGGCACGACTTATAACCGAGTGGTCCATCCGTACGCACGATTAGGCGATCGCCATCGACACGAGTTTCGATTACAGAACAACCGACCGGCAAAGATACGATTGTTTCATCGAAACCACTTGGCGCGTCGGGGCCGGCAACCCCAGATATCTGATTCGCCATGCCATAGACGAGCAGGCCGAGACCGGCCACGATAAGCAGGCCCATGACGATGACCAGAGCCTTGACCGATTTCATGACGGGAACCAGGATCCAGATTGCGACATGACGGCGGCGGAACCAGCTCGAACCTACAAAATCGCGGCCGAGAAGGCCGAGGCCGGCGAGCGCCTCGATCGCCTGCTCGCCGCCCGCCTGCCGGAGTTCTCCCGCAGCCGCCTCAAGAACCTGATCGAGGCGGGGCGGCTGAGCGCCGGCGGGGAGACGATAGTCGAGCCCTCATACCGGGTCAAACCCGGCCAGCGCCTGATCCTGGTGGTGCCCGCCGCCGGCCCGGCCCGGCCCCAGGCCCAGGCGATGCCACTGGATATCCTCTATGAGGATGCCGAGCTCATCGTGATCGACAAGCCGCCCGGGCTGGTGGTGCACCCGGCCCCGGGCAACCCGGACCGGACCCTGGTCAATGCGCTGCTCGCCCACTGCGGCGAGTCCCTGACCGGGATCGGCGGCGAGCGCCGGCCGGGTATCGTGCACCGCCTCGACAAGGGTACCAGCGGGGTCATGGTGGCGGCCAAGACCCAGGCCGCCCACGCCGCCCTGGTCGCGTGCTTTGCCGCCCGCAGGATCGAGCGCGCCTACCTGGCGGTGGTCTGGGGCCTGCCCACACCGCGCAGCGGCGAGATCGCCGGCAACATCGGGCGCAACCCGCGCAACCGCAAGAAGATGGCGGTGGTGCCGCGCGGCGGCCGGCCGGCCCGGACCCGCTATCGGGTGATCCAGCCTTTGGCGGAGGGCCAGGCCAGCCTGGTCGAATGCCGCCTGTTGAGCGGCCGCACCCACCAAATCCGGGTCCATATGACCGCCGAGGGCCATCCACTGCTCGGCGATCCGCTCTACGGCCGGGCCGGGGCCGGCCGCGCCAGACGCCTGCCCGAGGCCGCGCAAACCGCCCTCGAGGCCCTGGACCGACAGGCGCTGCACGCCCGAACCCTGGGGTTCCGGCACCCGGCGACCGGCGAGACGCTCCGCTTCGAGAGTGAAATTCCCCTCGATATTAAGACGTTGATAGATACCCTGGAATAAGTGTAAAATCGGTCAAACCTGACTAGATTAATCGTCTTTCCTTGAAGTCGCCATAATTCGATGTTAGATAAGCTCACATACGAAAATGACTTGGCTGGCGATTTGCGCGAACGGTGCCTTCTTGGCCGTCGCGCTCGCGGTGTCTTAATCTCGGGTTGAAGGGTACATAGCATGGTGCAATCCAGAGTCCCGGTTCTGGTGGCGGAGGGCAACCTGTCCCGATATCTCCAGGACATCCGCAAGTTTCCAATGCTGGAAGTGGATCAGGAGTACATGCTGGCCAAGCGCTGGCGCGAGGACGACGATCTCGAAGCGGCGCACGAGCTGGTGACCTCCCATCTGCGCCTGGTCGCCAAGATCGCCATGGGCTACCGCGGCTATGGTTTGCCGGTATCGGAACTGATCTCCGAGGGCAACGTTGGCATGATGCAGGCGGTCAAGCGCTTCGATCCGGAACGGGGCTTCCGCCTCTCCACCTACGCGATGTGGTGGATTCGTGCCGCGATTCAGGAATACATCTTGCACTCCTGGTCGCTGGTCAAAATGGGCACCACGGCGGCCCAGAAGAAGCTGTTCTTCAACCTGCGCAAGCTCAAGGGCCAGATGCAGGCGATCGACGAAGGCGACCTGGCGCCGGAGCAGGTGACCCATATCGCCGACGCGCTCAACGTGCCCGAGGTCGACGTGGTCAACATGAACCGTCGGCTCGCCGCACCCGACCACTCGCTCAACGCGCCACTCAGGATCGACGGCGACGGCGAGTGGCAGGACTGGCTGGTCGACGAGTCCGAAAGCCAGGAAACCACCTTCGCCCAGACCGAAGAGTTCGAAAAGCGCCGCAACCTCCTGACCGCGGCTATGACCACACTCAACGAACGCGAACGTCACATACTCCAGGAACGTCGGCTCAAAGACGACCCGACGACCCTGGAGAAGCTCTCGCAGCAGTACGGCATTAGCCGCGAGCGGGTGCGCCAGATCGAAGTGCGCGCCTTCGAAAAGCTGCAGAAGGCGATCCGCAATGCCGCCATCGAAGAGCGCCTGGCCATCCACTGACGCCGGTCCCCCGCAGGGCCGTACGGAAATGCCCCGTTTCTGGTGGCTGTGGCTGCCGGTCGCAGCGCTGCTAATCCTGTCCGCTTGGCCGCAGGCATTCCCGGTCAGCTACAACGCCTGGGTCGGCGGCGAACTCGGGGCCCTGGAGTCGCTGCACGTGCTCATCCCCCTGGCCAGCATGGTGCTGGCGGGACGCATGCTGTTCCTGGCACAGGTGCGGCGTCAGCCGCTGTTGTGGGCGTGGCTCGCCTTGGCCGCTCTGGGATCGCTCTACATCGCCGGCGAAGAGGCGAGTTGGGGGCAAAACTATCTCGGCTGGGGAACACCTGAGAGCTGGCAGGCAATCAACGATCAGAACGAGACCAACCTGCACAACACCAGCTCCTGGCTCGACCAAAAACCCCGCGCGCTCCTGGAATTGGGCGTGATCCTGGGCGGCATCGCGATCCCCTTGGCGGCGCTGCGTTGGCCGGCCATCCGGCGCACAAGCCTGGCAATCATCCTGCCGCCGTTCCTCTGCCTGCCGAGCGCGGCGATCGCGGAAGCGGTGCGCATGTCCGAGCGTATCCTGAATGCCCTTACCCCGGGAACCACGTGGTTCGGGCGCGCCAGCGAGGTGCAGGAGTTTTATTTCTACCTGTTCATCCTGCTGTATTTGATCGTGCTGCGCCGCCGGCTGCACAGCATGCCGGATCTGTGAAAAAGCTGTTGAGCACTGCGGCGTTGCTCGGGGTGCTTTACCTGGCCTTCGTCTGGCTAACCGAAACCGAGCTATTCTCGCTGGATATCCGGTTCAAATTTCATAGCGAATACGGCGCGACCCTCGGCGGCCGGCGCTAAAGAGACTCAGTCCCGCGCCTCGGTTATCTCGCCGCGCACCTCATCGCCCCAAGCCTCTACCAGGATTTGCTGCTTGCGTTGGTGATTGTTCAAACGGGTATGAGAGGTGATGCCATAGTAATGCACCAGGATCGGCGGCAAACCCAGGTAGATCACCCATCCGATCCCGGCCGCGCCATAGGCCATCAGCCAGTAGAAAGGAATCCCGACAATATCCAAGGCGGCACCGTAACTCTGATCCTGCTGCCAGAGCTTCGCCAATGCAGGCAGGCTGCCACAGATATTCAGCAGACCGACCGTGACCGCCAAATACTTTTCGCGACTCCGATCGACGACATAAGCGACGACGGTAGGCACCATGTTGACCATAAGCACCATGCAGCTCGGCGCGAGCACTGCGATCACCGGCAATAGGATCAGGCCGGTAACAACCAGCTTTCCGGTTCCGCCGCCCTTCGCTTTCTGTTGCTGCGCCTCTTTGGCCATGGTCGATTTCCTAAAAAACGTAAATAAGGCTAAAGGTGACGATCATCATGGCCGAGATCGTGGCCGAGATTAGTGTCGCGGCCTGCTGGCTCCGGAATCGGACGTTCCCCACTGCGGTCAGTCCGCCGCGCTGAAGCCAGTCGATTGCGCGCGTATGACGGGCGTACTCTCGTAGGGCGCTTTCGAAGCCCTTGCTATCCTGGTTCTGCGCATCGGCACTGTCGAGCAGGAACAGAATTTCCGGGATGCTGCCATTGCCGCTGGCGGTTTCGACTTCTTGGGCGAGTCGCTGGCGATAGCCGCGGTTGTGATAGGACTCGATGATCGGTTGGATCGACGAGGCGATGTACTTGCACAGTGCCGGGTACTTTCGATTCGATTTGCTCGCCTTTTGCACTTCGGCCAGGAGGTGCAGGACACCCAGGCGAAACGCAGCCACGTCTTCGTGGTTCCCGAGACTGCGCAGAATGCGTTGGGACAGGGCACGAATTCGCGCGGCGCAGAATGCCACAACGTGCCGATCCACAAGTTCTGTGTCGATTTTTCCTCGTTCGACGGCCCGCTCTAAAGCGGGCAGCATATCCTTGATCTGGTAGACGTAATAGTCCTGAACCAGCGGACTCTGGCACGGCCAGACTGGGTTCGACTCGTAGAGCGCGCGCTCGATACCGAAACCTATATTTGGCTTCTCCATAAAGAAATTGATCATGTCGAACTTCTTCATCAAGGTGACTTGATCGGAGCGCGTCCCAACCTGCGACTGCAGATAAACCTGGGGCAGCTTGGCAATCATCAAATCGGTGAAGGTTTGCCGAAATTGCTGGTCGTGAAAGTCGATCGCGAAGGCATCGGCCAACCCATCGATCTTCACGGACAACTCCTTGTATCGGAGCGGCATGGTTGGCCCCAAGACAATCAAAGTCTTGGAGGTCAGCCGCTCATCGTTGTCGGCCATGATCGAGGCCGATTCCATGACGTCGTCGAGAGAGTGAACGGCGTCATCGTCCGATAGCGCGCGCTGCAACCATCTTTGCAACACTCCAGAGTTGATAAGTTGGGCAGCCTCCTGCCAATTTGCGCCCATGGCGTTGCACAGCGCCAGTTTGGTCCAGCATTCATCGTCGCCGACACTCAGGAAACGGGCCGCCCGCAAAGGCAGCATCGGCTGCATGGGGCTTTGCTTACGGCCACCGAGCCATTCCTCGATGTCAACGACGGTCCAACGATCCTTGGCGGAGTCGCAAAGCAGCCCGCGCAAAGGCTCCATGACGCCCAACGAAACCCGCGCATCACCGAGCAAGGCGGAATAGCTTCCCCGCAGGATCTTGGAATGGATAATCTCCTCGTCGCTCTTGCCCGCGATTATTTCCCCGCCGGTCAGCAGAAACGCGATCACGGCACCTAGCGAGTAGAGGTCGTCGGCGGGCGAGCCCAGGCCGCGCGCCGAAGGCTTCGACAGGGCACTGTCGATCGGCTCGTAGGCCGCCGGCTGAGAAATACCTGGCGGCGCGCTCACGCATTCGCCCAGGACCACCTTCTGACGGCTCCCGTCGGTATAGAATAAATTGTCCGGGCGAATCGCACGATGGGGAATGCTGCGACTATTCAGTTCCTTGAGCAGCGGCAGCAAGGGCTGGATGACATTGCGGATGACGGCGTCTTCGTGCAGCGGCTCAACCGTGGCGTTCCGTGACGAACAAACGCGGTCACCAAAACTTAATTCGAACACGATGACGAATCGGCGGCCACCGGTTTCGGGCCAATCGACGAGGCCCGCATCGGATGGGTTGACCAAGGGCAAGCGATCCATCCGCGAAAACTGTGGGATGAAGTCGATGCGTGGGAGCAAGTCGGAACGGCAGACGAGCGCGAACATCTGGCGTCCGGATTCGCGCAGATCGGTCGCGGCGACAGCCTGCGCCATCGGCGAGTCCAGATTCGGCAGGGGCCGTTCCGGATGAATCCGGTAGCGGCCCTCTAGCACCGGGCCCTGCCCTGTCCCCTGCCCTGTCCCCTGCTCTTGATCGCTCATACCGCTCCTTGCTGCTCCTGCCGCTCCGGGCCGCAACTGGATATGTGCTCTAGTTAAACCGAAGATCGCAAAGAGATTGTTAACAAGTGGTATCCAGGGACGCCGGGGGCTCGGTTCAGTCCGCGAAGGGATCGCGGACTAGAATCGTGTCTTCACGCTCGGGGCTGGTGGAGAGCAGCGCCACCGGGACTTCGATCAGCTCCTCGACCCGGCGGATATACTTAACCGCGGTAGCCGGCAATTCGGCCCAGGAGCGCGCGCCCTTGGTGCTCTCGCTCCAGCCCTCCAGGGTCTCATACAGGGGCTCCGCCTTAGCCTGGAGCGAGGGCAATGCCGGCAGGTGATCGCAGGTCTCGCCATCGATGCGGTAGCCGGTGCAGACTTTGAGTTCCGGCAGGCCGTCGAGCACGTCCAGCTTGGTCAGCGCGATGCCGTCGATGCCGCCGATCTTGGCGGCCTGGCGCACCAGCACCGCGTCGAACCAGCCGCAACGGCGCCGGCGCCCGGTCACGGTGCCGAACTCGCGGCCGCGCTCGCCGAGCAAGCGCCCGGTGTCGTCGTCGAGCTCGGTCGGAAACGGCCCCTGGCCGACCCGGGTGGTATAGGCCTTGGTGATGCCGAGCACGTAGTCCACGGCCTTGGCCCCGATCCCGGCCCCGGCGGCGGCTTGCCCGGCCAGGGTATTGGATGAGGTGACGAAGGGGTAGGTGCCATGGTCGACGTCCAACATGGCGCCCTGGGCGCCTTCGAACAGGATCCGCTTGCCCTGGCGGCGCGCCTCGGCGAGGCGGTGCCAGACCCGGTCCCCGTAAGGCAGGATGCGGGGGGCGATCTCCATCAATTTGGTCAAGGTCTCGTCGCGGGAGACTTCCTCGGCGCCCAGGCCGCGCAGCAGCACGTTGTGGTACGCCAGCAGAGCGTCCAAACGTTCGGCCAGGTACGCCGGGTCGGCCAGGTCGCAGACCCGTACCGCGCGGCGCCCGACTTTGTCCTCGTAGGCCGGTCCGATGCCACGTCCAGTGGTACCGATCCTTGCCTTGCCGGTTGCGGCGGCTTCGCGCGCCCGGTCGATGGCGCCGTGGGAGGGCAGGATCAGGGCCGCGTTCTCGGCAATGCGCAAGGTTTCGGGCGTCACCGTGACCCCGAGCGCGGCCATGGCGTCGATCTCCTCGATCAGGGCCCAGGGATCGATCACCACGCCGTTGCCGATGATCGATAGCTTGCCCGGCCGCACCGCGCCGGAGGGCAGCAGGGACAGCTTATAGGTGGTGTTGCCGATCACAAGGGTATGCCCGGCGTTATGGCCGCCCTGGAAGCGCACCACCACATCGGCGCGCTCGGACAGCCAATCGACGATCTTGCCTTTGCCCTCATCGCCCCATTGGGCGCCAACCACCACCACGTTCGCCATGTTCTCTCTCAGTCTTCCAGTGCTGTGATTGCGCCGTCGATCAGCGCGTGGCTGCAGCCCAGCCGGCGTGCCTCGGCAGTGGGATCGGCAGTGGGATCTGCAGTGGGATCGAGTCCAGCGAGCGTGATCCAGCCGTCCCCCCGCAGTTCATCGCCGCGCGCGGGCGAACAGTCCGGCGGCAGGTAGAGCCGGCGCGCAGGTGCGGGCTCCGGCAAGGCGCGCTGCACGCTGTCCATGAACAGGGTGAAACCGGTCGCGGACTCCGGTTCCGGCCCCGCCGGCGGATCGGTCGCATAACGCCCACCGCGGCCGAGCTCGCCGCGCACCCCGCGTGCAAAGAGAATGAACGAAATTCCTGTCTGATACTCGAAGCCGCGGTGTTCGGCCGGATCGACGGTCAGAGTCAGTCCGGGCGCCGCCGACTGGATCATCGCGATCACCCGAGTCAGCCGGCCGACCTCGGCGGCCGCGGCTTCACCCAGGTCCATATCCTTGAGCCTCGAAAGCGCCACCTCGGCCGGTCCGGCGGCGCGCAGCAGGTCCTGAAATATTGCCGAAGAGGAGCCGGCGATCTCGGAAACCGCGGCCGCATCCTTGCGATCCAGCGCCTGGCGCAACGCCGCCAAACGCTCCCTATCGATGTCCAGCTCCGCGGCCAAGGCGCCCACCAACGGCGGCATATTGAGATCGATGGAGAGCCCTGCGATACCGATCGCACCCAGCGCCTCGGCGGCGAGCAACACCACCTCGGCATCCGCGCGCTCCGAGGTCGCGCCGATCAGCTCGGCGCCAACTTGGGCGAACTGGCGTTCGGGCCGCAACTGGCCGCCTTTGATCCTGAGTACCTGGCCGCCGTAGCAGAGCCGCAGGGGCCGCGGCGCCTTGTGCAGCCGGGTCGCGGCGATGCGGGCTACCTGGGGCGTCATATCGGCGCGCAGACCCATCATGCGCTGGCTGACCGGGTCCATGAGCCGGAACGTCTGTTGTGCCACCGCGGCGCCGGCGCCGGCCAGGATGGTCTCCTCGAACTCGAGCAGCGGCGGCTTGACCCGCTCGTAGCCATGACTAAAGAAGCAGGCAATCAGCCGCTCGATCACCGCAGCCTCCTGCGCGGCCTGGGGCGGCAGGACATCCTGGAAGCCGGCGGGCAGCAGTGCCTGGTCACCAAACTCGGTCATGGGCGCCTTTCGGAGTTTCGGTCGGGAGCGAACGGAATCCACTAGGACCGGCCGGGTTACTAGCGCGTTTTACCCCCCGGCATCAAATGGAAATCCCAGGGTCCTGCCGCTACACTATACGAATAAACGGATTCTCCAGATCAGGAAACCGCCCGCATGCCCGAGGAATCGCCCCGCCCCGCACCGCTGCGTCATCCGCACTCGCTCGCCGCCGCGGCGCACGGCGCGGACCGCTGGCTCGGCCTCTATTTCATGGCGGTGAGCGGGCTCCTGGTGGCCGGCTGGACCCTGCCGATCATGACCGTCCACAAGTTGGTGTTCTTCGCGGAAGAAGTCTCGATCCTCACCGGCGCGCGGCAACTCTGGGACAGCGGAAATATTTTCCTCTGCGTGGTGGTGTTGGCCTTCTCGGTCGCCTTCCCGGCGCTCAAGATGCTGGTCGCGCTGACCCTGTGGTATGGCGCCGATAGCCGCGGACCCGATCTGGCCGGGCTGCTCGGTTGGCTCGAAACCTTCGGCCGCTGGTCCATGCTCGATGTTTTCGTGGTCGCGCTGACCATCGTCGCCATACAGATATCGATCGTCAGCGACGTCACCACCCACGCCGGGCTCTATGTTTTCACCGCGGCGGTGGTGCTCTCCATGGCCGGCGTCCGCCGCCTCGTGGTCCTGGCGCGGCGGGTGGCGGCAGAGATCGAATCTCAGCCCTCGAAGACCAGATAGGTTCGGGATTCGATGCTCTCGCGCGCCGGTGCGTCTGGGCTTTGGCTGGAAAGCGGGAAGGCGCCGTGCGGCGTGAATCTGGCCCGGCCGTCGTCCAGACTGTCCCAACTCTTGATCAATATGACTTCGTCCCGCTCGATGCGCGGCGCCCAGTACCAGCGCTGCGCCGCGCCGTAGGCGAGCATGTAAATCTCGCCGACGCGGTCGGGGAACACTTGATCGGTGGCGACCAGTTCCTCGGTCCGGATGCTTTCGGCATCCGCCACCGCGAGCGGCGTGCGTTGCACGGGTCCGACGATCGGGCGCCACACGTTGACTTGGACGATCCGCCCGCCCGCGGCGAGAATGCTTTCGACTTCCCCGGCGCCCAGGGCATCGGCGGCGCGGACCGGTCCGGAGGCGACGGTGTAATCGACATGCACGCGGCTCGCCGGTCCGCGCGGCCCGTCCGGGTTGTCGGCGCCGCTGGCCGCGTCCGAGCGGCGGGTGTGGTCGAATATGGCGACACGGTCCGCGCCGGTCGCCGCTTTCAGCAAGGCTTGGAGCTCGGCCTCATAGACGTCCGCGATCGCCGCGTCGTCGTAGAGATCGTCGACCGCCGTTTCGTGGTGACGCAACTCGAAGCCTTGCCGGTCGAGCGACAGCGCGCCGGCGAGCGGGCGCATGTCCCGGATCGTCACTTCGCGCGCCTCGATCTCGAAGAACACCTTCGGCTCACCGCCGGTCAAGGCGGCGCTGTGAAAGCTCGGCTTGGAGTCCTGGGGCACGATGAAGTTCAGCGGCGCCCGGACCTCGGCCTCACCAGGGGGGTTCGACTGGCTCATGGCCCGATCCTCGGTTGTTATCCCTGGAACAGATGGGGCCGCGGCGCCCGATTTTCCATAACCCGCTGGACTATCCAATGCGTTCCAAAAATCGTGTCATCCCCGCGGCATTGTCGAGGTAATAGCGGTGATAGTCCGCCAGCCCGGCAATTCCAGCGGTCCGATCTGCGAATTCGGTCAGCACGGGGAGTTGGGATCTGGAAAAGGCGGCCGCGTC
>Ga0114949_10002568_pt1 | contig 11350 bp, 16 predicted proteins | sample N074metaG_FD_83505 | JGI IMG/M metagenome (GOLD analysis project Ga0114949, IMG submission 83505) | Deep subsurface microbial communities from Kermadec Trench to uncover new lineages of life (NeLLi) - N074 metaG | ecosystem: Environmental > Aquatic > Marine > Ocean trench > Sediment | place... | reverse complement strand
TCAATGGCAGCTTCTAAATGTCCACTAAGTATTTGTAGATTTTCTTCCTGTGAAAGCGTGGGATCAATTAGGTTGATTACAATAGCGTCCCAGTCTGTCCATGATTCCCATTCGAGTTCAGACAAATGTTGGGTTTCTTTTGTTAAAGTAGACTGCTCACCTTCCCGTACCACCTGTATGAGAGTACCATCCAAGTCCCTCACAAACTGGAGTTCGTTGATGAAACGGCAATCCGTGAGCAGTCCATAGTCGTAGTCATCGTACTCACCGCGCTCGATGGCGAGCTTGAGTGCGATAATCCAAACATCATAGTGTAGTCCATCGCGCATAGCCTCGGTGCCAATCTTTTGCATGACAACTCGTCGGGTCATACCGAGAGCTTGACATGCTGGATCAGGGGAACCATCGTCGAGGGTGTCTCCCTCTTTGTAATCGAAGTCATGCTCCAAGCGTTCACGATCCCAACCAAACATCATACAACAGATGTCTTTCAGGTATTTGGCGAATGAGAGTTTGGTTACTCGGTAACCTTTTTCTTCAAGTAATTGCGTGACGAGTATTCCAGCGGTATCTTTACCGCCACCTATTTTTGCTGTGAATCCTATAACTTGCATATTGTTTCTCCAGTAATGCATATAAAATATGCCGTATTGGAGAGAAATTCAAGGAGGGTTATTGATGTGCTCTTTTTTGTTTTAATTCATCGAGCATTTTTCTTAGCTTTTGATCAGAGGCTTCTCGTTCTTCAGCGGAGGGCTCAGGCATGTCACAAAGATCATTCAATGCATCTTCGATAACAGCCTGTTCTTCTTCGAGTAATATTTTGCTTTTATAAATCACGCTTCTTTCTGTAGTTATCAATTGCGGAAACAATCGCATCTTCGGCGAGAACAGAACAATGGATTTTCACAGGAGGTAGCGCCAACTCTTCAGCGATGTGGTTGTTCTTTATTTCTGCGGCTTCGTCGAGACTCTTTCCCTTCAACCACTCAGTGACGAGTGAGCTTGAGGCGATTGCAGAACCACAACCGTAAGTTTTAAAACAGGCGTCTTTGATAATATCATCAGCATCAACTTTGATTTGCAGCTTCATCACGTCCCCACACGCGGGCGCACCCACCATGCCGGTACCTACGTCATCATCATCGGGATTGAATATCCCAACATTACGGGGGTTCTCGTAATGATCTAAAACTTTTTCACTATAAGCCATTATGCTTCCTCATTTAGTTGTATCCAGCCGTACCGAGCAATCAGTGCGGCTTCTGCCCGACCTTCGTCGGTGGTTTTGTATTTAAACTCTTCGCTATTTTCTGGCCACAATTCCCGTGCCAGTATGATAGACGCGCCCTTGGGGGATTTAATTAATCCTGCCTGCTTCTTCCATGCTTGGGGTGTTACCATAGTATATGGTAGTTGCATACCAGATAGCAAGCCCTGCCATTGACCTAAGTTTTGACCGAACCGAAACATACCGGTCACACCTTGTCCGGGCATGGCTGAAACTTTTTCAAGAAAAACATGCCTGATGTTTGAGCGAGACAGCAAATCACGACATCCGTCCAAATCCATATCATTTCTAGTTCGCTTTTTACCTTTTTTGACATAAGGGACTGCAACTGTTGGGGTACGATATGCCTCTAATTTAGTCGGGTAGTAAAAGGATATGCCACCTTTTAATCCGGGGTCGATTCCTACTATAATCATTTTTCACCTCTACCCGATATTTAGGTAAAGGTAATAACAATTTAACGCCTTTTCTTTAACAGTCCTTTAACGATACCACATAATAGCGCAGGGAGCCAAATCACTGCCCCAAATAGCCATGCAATAAGGAGGGTGTCTGGGTGTTTTTTATCCATGCTTTTCATGATGAGGCACCCTATTGCTAGGTATACCATAGTAACAATTCCTAGAGTGGTGCTAAGAAATTCCATTAGAATTGTAACCCGAGATCATCCTGACTGCATACGATTTTAAGAAGAACAAATCCTTTTTGGGTTCTAGACGGCTTACCGAGGTTTTCTATGATGAAGTCTAAACAATATCCGTATGGAACTGTAGCTGATAGTTCCCGATACTCGTATGGTGCTCCATCCTCTAGCCGTTCCAAAGTAATGGTCATCGCAGCAAGGTCATTAGAATAAACGACAGTATCATCTTCAATTCTCCGCCTAGCTAGATATTCCATTATAAGAGGGCTATCATCGAATATATTTTTTGTTGGCTCACCAGTGTATCTAACGGATACTGTGGGGTACCTCAACGGCGATATAGATTGCTCCACCACGTATGCCTTCTCTGAAGTCAATATCTCATACATCTCAATGGCTTGTATATGACGTTGCATATCCAAGTCGAGCGCTTCCCCTACCGTTATACCGTCCCCAAATGGTGCTTCCATACCATGCGCATCGGCATACGCTTCGAGTTCAGCACGACTGATGGCTTTGGTCGCACACCCTTGCAGGATAAGACCGGCGATCATCACGAGTACAATTAGTAGGAGATATCGAGGACTCATGATTTGTTAAGTGCGGTCACTTCTAAAAGAATCTTTGGTTCCCGTGTAAGAGCGATGCCCTCTGAATACTTCTCTGCGTCCCCGAAGGTCGGGAACGACCGCGAGGTAACCAAGACATACTTGCCCTTCTCATGTTCGTTGAGTGAATCTAATCTTCACATCACGTAATAATTCATGCGGCTTTCCTTTCGGCTTCTTTCCATTCCCAGTATTGCTCGGGTAACAGAAGGTTTACTTTGAACTTCCTAGCATGCCTGATTATTGAGGTTTTGTCAATACCACCAAACCGTATGAGTAGGTATGCAAAGATGCCTGTGAATTCCTTACCGTGTGATTGATGTTTATTGCCGTCGGTTTTTTTACCCCATCGAACATGTAATACATGAGCAAACTCATGTAGTAAAACCAGAAGATGACAATGACACGGGAGTAATTGAATTCCGCATAATCCGCCAAACGAAGACCGACCGCCAGAACGAAATTTCAGATCGACTTTATCTTCGTCCAAGTCATGGCAAATATCGTTGAGAAACATGCGAATATACAGATGATCATGGAGACGATGTAATTTATCAATTTCCCTTCCTCCGTCGTTGATTACGGTGGGACTGAGGTCGCGGGCCATTATATGCTCCCACCGATACAGTTTGGATTTCTGGGAATCGCGAGGACGGTATCGCTTAGGTTTTTCAGGACGTTCGAACTCATCCTGCCAACGTGTAGTAATGGAAGAGATAGCATCATTGAGGGTATCGTATTTGATAGGTTCGTCTCTAGTTCCACCCCAACTATACTGCTGTACAGTCTTGGACATTACCTTGACGTAATATTCCGTGGTGTGGTTGCGATTAGGACGCCATATTACATACCATTCTCCGTCCTCGTCGTCATAACCATTACCGATAATACCAAACACGCCATAATCTGACGCATCTTTCTCATATTCTACTTCGTATTCAGAACGGTTATAATCGATGTCCGCCCAAATCCAATTACGTGAATGTCTACCTTTCCAACCCATAAATCTCTCCTAACTCTCTGAATATACACATATTAGCATATACCGCAATCTGTGTCAAGTTTCTTGGGGAAATTTCAGGGGTATTTTAGTCTTCCAACTCCGAAACACGGATAACATATTCAGGGTACTTCTCAACACTGCGCTTTATCAGAGCCTCGTGCTTCTCTTGGTTGACGAACCCAGTGGTGAGCAACACTAACTTTGGACCTTTGAAGCGACTCCCGTGGTAGCTGTCGCGCATATTCATCACGAAGGAATTAGTATCTTCAGGAAGTTCCATGAAGCGATATTTCTTCTCATGGAATAATGATTCGGGTATGTCTTCTGAGTACCACTGACGAGTGGCGTACATTGTCTCCCCCACAGGGCCAGAGATAAGCGCACGGTAATGTGCTGGCTCGCACGGATTAGTGGATGAGTTGATGCTGAAGTCGTCCAGATGCGGACCGAGGTGCATCACAGAGCTAACCAGAGACACGAATGTCAGGTTGTCCATGGGTAGGTGCTCGTCACACCACGAAGCCACGTCGGGGAAATACGAGTGGGCTGTATCATTCCAGTCCCACCCATCCTGATTTATGTGTAGGTCGGTTAATGACATCTTATCGCCGCTACCATTGAGGTCTCGGAGGCGAAGGTACTTAAAAGCGCGGGCGTAGTAGGTGTCTAGAGGATCATTGCACATACTTAGGTACAGTTTCAGGTCTACCTCAAGTCGTGGTAGGTCTAATGGAATAAAGGAATATTCTGCTGCTTCACCATCACGAAGTCTTCGTTTATCATTTTCTATGAGGTCTTTACGCCCCTCTTTTCTCATTTCGATTATATTTGCGTCTGAATCTTTCATATCACACATTCCTAAACCATTCGGATATTACTACTTTTGCATAGACGTTACCGGTACAGGTAACAGAATTTTCAGGATTCCAATTACTACGCGCACGGTCTGTGCGTTCGTCATGATGCCATTTTAATACACCGAGATGATGCAGTACACCATCTGATATGATTTGTGGAATATCGGCTAGTTCGGTGAGTACACCAAATTCAGATTCGGATATTTCATGAACTAGATATCTATTAATAATATCTACATCATTTCTACCGTAGGTTCGCTTCGTGTCTGTCAACTCTGGCGGGAATGATAAATTCTGAATACCGAAAGCTAACTCGTATTCATTGTTTGTCTTGTGCCATATAGCTATGACAATACCATTGGGTTTATAGTCGTTTCTTATTTCAAACCAATGTTCCACATGCGGCTCGGGCTCATCTCCCCATGGTATGTCATCCTTACACTCGATCATACTCAATCCGTGATTGCTTATTCTCCAGAACGACTTTCATTACATCATCAACTCTGGCAGCGATATCGTCTCGATGGGTAATAAGTAACACCCGCTTTTCTTTCTTAGTGCAAATTTCTCGGAGGGCTCTTACAGCATTCTCAGCACCGCGAGGGCATATACCTGAGTCGAGTAATTCATCCACTGCAAGCAGATTGATGGGGTAGTTCATGAACTCGAATACATCTTGAAATGAGAAGTTTAGAGCTACGCGCAGGCGAGTTCGCTGACCCTTGGATAGGTTACCATAATCAAACTCCTCATTGTAATCTGTTATGGTTATTGTCAAATCTGGATTAAAACTGACACGATGAGGTAATTCTAATATCTCTAACCAGTACGCAATGCGTTGGTTTAGAATTGGTAACCACCGGTCGATAATCAACTGCCGTAGAAAGCTATCGCGCTTCGTGAGCAATTCAATTAGGTAAGTGTAGTGACGAATCAGGCGACGTAGTTCTTGCACCTCGGTTTCATCCACTTTCTTGATAGCGTCCGTCTGTAATCCCGTTATACTTTCACTATGAGGGTTGGTTTCAGAATCCGTTGAAACAAGTTGTTTTCGTATATTATCTAATTCAGCACCAGCAGACGCAGCTTCTTCTACCGTTCGATAAGTCAAGTCAATACATTCGTATTCAGCAACACATTCATCAATGACAGTTTTGTTGCCGTGTTCACCATCAATGATAGCTTGAGCACCTTCGATCTCTTCCTCGATGTTTTCGAATGCTTTGAGAGAATCAGAACCAGTTTGTGCTGCTTCTGCTAATAATGTCTCAGCATCGCCACGAACTTCTGGTTTTGGTTCCCAGTGTTGCTTACATGTCGGACACTCGCTCTTGTCTAGTGAAGCTATGGTTTCCTCTGCTTCTGTCATCTCGGTTACAGCACGGGTCGCATCCCTTTCGAGTTGGCTTTTAGCGCTACGCCGCGCCGTTTGTTCGGTTTCTAATTGTCGTATTTTTGCAGTGATTTCCCCGAGAGAAACAACAAGGTTATCCATCTCTTTGATGACAGTGATTTCACTTTCTACATCAACCGATTCGAGAAGTGTTATGTTGTCGGATAATTCCTTAATGGTTGTTTTCTTTTTGCGTTCCCATACACTGGATCGTGATTCAAGATCGTCGATTTGGTCGGTGATACGTGCGTTGGCTTGTTTGGTAGCTTCAGCGGTAGATTCCGCATGAGCCAAATCCTTATTCTTTTCTTTGCGGTCATCTTTGAGCGCTGCTGCCTTAATGGACATGATAGTAAAACCGAATAGTGGTTCCACAACAGATCGTTGTTTGTCTTCAGACAACTTGAAAAATTCTACAGACTCGGAAGAGTTGGCTACAAGATATTCAAATAGAGCTATGTCAAACCCGAGGATGTCTATAATTTGGTCGGTAGTTTCTGTTTTACCCCGAGCGATATCAAATTTCATCTTGCGTTTTTCCTTCGCTTTGAAATCTTCGTCACTATCGACAGGCTTGCGGAGTAACAGAAGTCTTCCGGGTCGTTCTGTTCGTTCTATATGGTAGGCGTACTCGTCTTTGGTAAACTCAACCCATACAACCATTTGTCCCTTGCTGGACAGTTTGTTGATGAGTTTTTGGTTGGAGATACCACGAATGACTTTGCCGAATAGCACATAACACAGGGCATCGATAATTGCGGATTTTCCTGCACCATTACGGGCACCTTCACCATCATCCAAGTTCTCCCCTAGAATACAGGTGATGAAATTACCATATAAGGGAACAACTTCTCCCTTTGGTCCATAGGACAAGAAGTTGCGAAAACCTAAGTCACCAAAATTTAGAGCACTGGACATGACCAACCGAAACAAAGTGTGGGACGAAATGTACCGTTTTCAACGAATACGTTATGTCTTATAACTGTACCACTTCTAACTTCGTCATTCAAGGCATCAGCCAAGTCGAGTTGGTTAAAATTCGTTAAGTCTGATAAGTCGCGGGTGGTAATCTTTGGATTTGTTTTGATCACCTCAATGATTTCATTCATCATCTTGCTCGAAATCCTCTGAATCATGCTCTACTAGAGCGGTTATAGGTCGTAGGCGATATCGCTTCATGCATGCGCATTCGGCTTCGAACAGTAGTTCGGATTCGTCCCATTCCCAAGGCAACGCCTCACCACAACACGGCGATGGCGACTCGAATGTTACATCGAATACTTCGGACATATTTCTTTCTCATTAAAGGTTAATACTGTCATTGTTTATTGTTTTTGTTAAAAACCGTGTTCCTTACTCGGGGACAACTCCCTCATATAAACTCACTAGAAGCTCTGGATCATAATCCGAACCTTCTGTATCTAACAACCGTAAGTGTTCAATGACCATTTCATTTACCGATTTAGAGTCTTCTCCGATTTCGGTTTCGATGGTTATATCTAAATCAGGATTCGCCGGTCGTAAACGAATCTCTCGAAATTTATTTCCGAGAAGTTCTTTTAGTTGAAGCGCTTCTTCTATTTCGATTCCCATATCATCTTTTACTTCGATGATACTGTTCGAGGGCTCTAGTGTATCGACACTAGCCAGAAGTTCACTCAGTGTTGTTCGTAGGTAAATTGGAGCATCTGGCCAATTAATAAATTCTGGGTCATGTCCCCATTCTAAAATCATACAACCACGATCCTTGTCGTTGACATCATTAAAATCATGAGGGAAAGCATTGCCTATGTACCAAATAGGGATACCGTGTTCGTTTACTTTGAGTTGGCGCTTATGGAAGTGCCCAGAAAAAACGGCATCACATTTGGTAAAATGGTCTGCGTGTAATCCACCCTTATCCAGCATCACTATGTTTTCGTTTAAAAGGAACAGAGGCAACTCGAAATGACCAAAGACATACTTGACATCGTATTCCGGTACTTCAGCAAACTCACCACCAGTTAACCAAGGGGCGAACAAAACATTATTTATCTCCACTAACTCATTGATTAAAAAGATATTCTTTTTAGAGCCCAAGTATGGAAGAGATGTGATATTTCGGTTGTTTTTGAAGTATATGTCGTGGTTACCAATTAACCAGTACACTGGAATATCAAGTGAATCTAATAATTCGATGGCTTGCCATGAGTGGTGAATAGTGTCTACACGCAGGCGGGAGCGGTTATCAAACCAGTCTCCCCCAAAGATTATCGAGTCGCAGTGTTGCTCGCGTACTTCTTTACAGAACCACTTAACAAAATTAAGACAATCTAGATTGTGTTGCTCACTGTCGTTTTTGCCACCAAAATGTATGTCGGTGAAGACAGCAGCCCGCTCGAAGAGTTGAGTCACATCCGCTCCATCTGTTCCATCATTGGGGTGAGATTCCATTTGCGTTCGCAAGTATCACATCTGACGTTGGTAGATAAACCACCAGAAGGGCCGTCTAGCATATCACCATCACATCCTTTCCAAGGACACTTCATATGTTCTTTACCCTCGGATTTGCGTTGCGCTTCTTTATACCAATACGAACCATCCTTCTTAGCTTGAGGAGGGATAGAGAGCACCGTCTTCGACTGGGGAAGTCCAAGTGTCTCTCGCATACGTCTAAAAAATTCCATCTCACAACTATAGACCCGATAGTGCTACAATTCAACCTTATTTTTCGTCTTTGGGATTCGTAACCACACCGTACTGTATGCGAACTTCACCATCTGGTCTTTCAACCTCTATTGAACTAACCCCATCCCTTACGTTGGATAATATTTTACGTTTTTCCAACATTGGTGCTTCATTCTCAATTTGCCGAGTGTGCGACGGATCAAAACCATGCCGTTCTAGCATATCATCACGTATCCTACGAACCTTCTTCTCTTTGTCGAGAGTTGTAAGAAAAGAGTGTGTAACAATTTGCGTCATGTAGCCGAATGGATTCTTGGATTTTTCGGGATTAAATTTAAGTGACCCGTTCAATAGAGATAACAGCGCCTCCGATTTCATATCGTCGATGTAGGTATAACCTCGCCAGTTCGCCCGTTGCGCGTACCGTTCAACCAGCATCATGATCATTTTCACCATTTCCGGTGTCATGCATTCTGCCGCAGTCGGTACCCTTTCGGTTTTTGCGTTCTTTTTGGCTTTCTCCCAGATTTCTTTAGATAAACCAATATGTTCCAACAATCGACCGTTGTTTAAATATTTCTGTACTCTACGTTTTTTAACTGGTTTTTCCGGTTTTGTTGGTGTTTTTTCAGTCGCCGCCACTTCAGTGACAGTCTTTTTTGTAGTGCCCAATGTAGTCCCCTCTCAGTGACCTTGAGATTTCCTCAAGAAAGTTATACTTATAATGTGTGCACTTTCCTCACGAAAGTCAAGTGGGTTGAGATGTAAATACGAAATGAAATCAAAAGGGTTTAATGATGGCTGAGCAGCAACCAAAAAACGACGACTTCCTACCATCCTTTGCGCTAGAGCATGTAGCAGCGAAACTGGAACCGTTTGACCTATTAAGACTGGGACTTAAACTCGGTGGACATAATCATAGTTCTGATGTCTCTGAGTCTATTCAGGGTGGGCGTGCGTCAAATATTACTAACAAGGCGGGACAAGTTGCGGCTGTTGATAACCCCTCAAATACCCAACTCAGTGTGCGGGATGTTCATGCATTGGCACCAATATTCGCTACCAATGGTTTGGTGTTCCCATACAACCCATCCATTTCAGAATCAGTCTCGGTAAAATATGACGCAGTGGAATTAACTCATACTAACGAATCATTCCATGCCTACCGTGGTACAGAAAATGTCCGAATTAGTATTACGGATGCAATATGGACTTGTGATACTTTTGACAATGCAATCTACGCGCTATCAGCGCTACACTTCTTTCGGACATATAGTCATATGGATTTTGGTGCAGGAAGAACAGGTCGTCCGCCGAGCCCAATGTGGTTTTCGGCATATGGAAATTATGCGTTTCATCGTGTTCCGGTTTTGATGGAAAAGGCTGATTGGTCTTTCCCATCAGATGTTGATTACGTTGGTATTCCAGAATTTGGAACACCAGAATATGTAGCCCGCGAACTCAGGTATGATAGAGACGATAGTACCCAATACACATGGTTGCCGATGGTGTTCAAAATATCATCAATATCATTGGTTGTACAGCATTCCCCATCCTTCTGGACGAATTGGAATCTTGACATGTATCGTTCTGGAGAAATGCTTAGGCAACGAAAGAGTTTCCATATAACCGACCCAACCCGTAGTTTAAGAAACGGTGGAGGCAAACCATAATGGCTTATGATCCAGTTTACGAACCATCATCCCCGTTTGGTGTGACGCCGATTATTGGTCGCTTCATGGTGTATTATATTCACCGCACCATTGAACCACATTCTCTAGACACGGTCATCCGGTTGAATGACGAGAGATACGTCAACCGTCCTGACATACTAGCCAATGACTTATATGGTGATCCTGATTTGTTTTGGGTTATTGCTTCACGTAATGGATTGCAAGACCCTGTGTTTGATTTTAAGATGGGAGAATTGTACACCATTCCCCATCCTTCATATGTGCGGTCGATTATATAATGGCCGGAAATCCTAAAGCAATAAAGCAATTAAGGAATAACGTTAGTCCCGATACTGTCGTTGACCACGATCAACAACTAACACCGGATGTCAAACCAAACTCGGGTTTTAAACGAGTGGGTGGACAATCCACCGCAGCCGAAGTAGCCAGATTAAATGTACAAAAACGTGGAATAAGAGGACAATTTAATCAAAGCTCAAACCAAACAATAAATGTTGGGGGTACTTCAGCACTATTGGCACGCCGGTTTGGGCGTAAAGTCTCCATAACATCATCCGAACCAATCGAGGGTATTAATCCCGCCCTTACCTCGCAAAGAATTAATGTTCGTTCGGTGGGTGGCGCGGATGCATTGAGGATTCCAGATAACGTACTATTGCCTTATATTAATCTACAATATCATTTAATATGGTCTATGGTGCCAGCACCAATAGTACCCAAAATACAAACTAATATTGCGGTCGGTGCCACCTCAGCAGAAACCGGAACTTTTAGCGGATTACAACGTGCTATATTAGCGGAAGGTTCCGTTCCGTTTGCATCAACCGGTGATGTGTTCCGCTTCGAGAGGGCACCTGATGATTTTGACCCAAGTTCTGCTGATCCGAGATTAATTATTCCACCAGACCCATGGACTCCAAAAAAAGGTAAACATTATTATAATATCGAATCTTTGACAATGGATAACGTACTGGCACCGACTGCTTCCAATCCTTATGTCAATGCAATGATAACAGGCAAAATGACCATGGTTGAACCACATGGGTTCAAATGGAATGAAGACGCTCGCAGAGTTGCCAACGATAATGGATATAGTGGAATTAGTCTGGGTCGAGTAATGTGGAGATTGGATATATTTTTCTCTGGCTACAACCAAAATACGGGAGAATGGTCTCCGTTTATCTCTATGGATAC
>Ga0114949_10002565_pt1 | contig 11355 bp, 10 predicted proteins | sample N074metaG_FD_83505 | JGI IMG/M metagenome (GOLD analysis project Ga0114949, IMG submission 83505) | Deep subsurface microbial communities from Kermadec Trench to uncover new lineages of life (NeLLi) - N074 metaG | ecosystem: Environmental > Aquatic > Marine > Ocean trench > Sediment | place... | reverse complement strand
TCCGGGCAACAGATGAGGGTCCTCCGGAAGGGTACGGCCTGGCCGACCCCGTTACTTCTTCAGAGCCACTACGCTGGACCACAAAGGACTGAGCCATGAATCGCGCCTTCACGCACCACCCTTGGAAGTCGGCGGCTTGCACTGCCTTGCTGTTCCTCCAATCATGGAGCGGCACCGCCGCGAGTGGACCCTCCGGGGACGCGGGCTCGTCAGGCTCCGCGAAAACGGCTGTCACCGAGCGCCAGACGATGGGCACTGCCGGCCGCCCCGACTGGGGGCGGGTCGATTGGGATGAGTGGGAAAGCGTTGAAGATCTTCTGAACGACATCCGTGAAGTGTCGGGGATTCCAGCCATCGCCGCGGTCATTGTAAGGGACGGAAATATCATCGATTTCGCAACCGTTGGTGTCCGGGAGTTCGGAACCTCGGAAACCGTTGGCTCCGACGATCGGTTTCATCTCGGCTCGGTCACCAAATCCATGACGGCGACGGTCATCGGAAAGCTGGTCGAGACAGGTGTCCTGACCTGGGGCACCACGGTAGCAAGCGTCCTGCCGGACATCGCGATGCGCAAGGAATACCGCGACGTCACCATCGAACAGCTCCTCCACCACCAGGGCGGCATCGCGTCGTACACCACCTCCCGGTCCTACCGTGATATTTCGATGAAGCATTACTCGGGAACGCCGACCGAACAGCGGGGCGCTTTTCTCGCCAGGATTCTGGAGCTCGAACCAACAGGTATCCCCGGGCAGGTCACGCTGTACTCCAACGCCGGATATGCGCTGGCCGGCTACATGGCGGAGCGCGTCACCGGCAAGAGTTGGGAGGACCTCATCGAGCGCCACATCTTTGCTCCGCTGGAGATGACAACGGCCGGGTTCGGGCATCCGGGGACAGCATCCATTCCGGATCAGCCGCGCGGTCACGGCACTGCAGAGACGGGTTTCGTTCCTCTCTCCGACGATCAGCACCCTCCGATGGACATCATCGCGCCGGCCGGCAACGTGCACAGTTCGATTCGCGATCTGGCGCGCTACGCGATGTCCCACCTCGCGGGTCTGAACGGCGACGATGCATACCTTCGTTCGGAGACGATCCAACGACTCCACACCTTGCCTCGGCAGGTCGGTGAGATGAACTATGCCGCGGGCTGGATGGTCGGAACGGACCAGAATGGCAAGACGGTGCATTACCACGGTGGAACGACGGGTTCGTTCTATGCGGAGCTCAAGCTCTTTCCGGAAAGACGCACTGCCGTCGCCGTGCTCATGAACGTCGGGCAGACGACCGGCGAGTTGGTGGCAAACAAAGTAGGACGGTCCCTGATGGCTCGTTACGGCCCCCAGGCGCAGCCTGTCGCCGTGGCGAAGCAGAGCAAGACGGGAGCACCTCAGTTCCGGGTGGAGAAGCCCAGGGGCGCAGGCGCTGCGTCCGGCATGAACTGGAAGACGGACGAGGCCGATGGACCCAAGATTACCCTGGGAGACACGCCGTCCGCCCAGGACGAGGCCCGCGCATGGCAGGTGGTGAAGAGCCTCGCCGATGCCATCAACAATGAGGATTGGAAAGCGTTTCTGGGTCTCTTTGCCAAGCCCGATCAGAGCACTGAGAGCATGTTCCGGTTCATGGCTGCTCAGGTCTTGCCGACGCGTGGCGGCATCCGGTCCTTCCATGAGCTGAGTCCGCCTTTGATCGTGTCGGACTCGAAGTTCCCGATCCGGGCGGTAACGTTTCACCTCGAGAACGGTTATCCCGGCTACTTTGGAATCGCGCTCGACGCCGACGGCAAGATCGATCACTTCTCTCTGTTCGTGAAGCCCGATCTGTGCCCCAACGGCCCCGACACCCAATGCGACAAGATTGTCAAGACGCTGGGTGAAGACTTCAAGCTATGAGGGCTCCCTGCCTGGGTTTCTTGCTGTTGGCATTCGGGATGCAGCCGGCGCAAGCCACGCCCCCGACGCTTGCCGATCTCCGTTCCGAGTTCGCCGGCCGATCCGGGGAGGCGCTCAGCGCGGAGCAGACCGAGGCGCTGGGATCACAGGCGCTCGCCCTCGCCGGCAAGGCCACCTCCCGCGGATCGTTCTGGAATGCCATGAGCTTCGTTGCCGAGCTATGCGAACTCGCTCCAGCGGCCGCGGCGCGCCCCCTGCGCGCTCAGGCGCTCGAGGCGCTTACCGGCCGATTCTCCGACGCCATGCGCTGGTCCTCGCTGGTCACCAACCGGTTCATTCCCCGTTTCGAGAAGGTGAGCAGGAGCGAGTGGGCCAGTGAACTGGACGAGTATGATCGAGTTCTGGATCGGCTCAGCAGGAACACCACGAACGACCGAGTGCGTGCCGAGCTTCTCTACGCCAAAGCTCGTGTGCGAATTCACATCGAGCGTCGTTGGGACTGGTTGACACCAGAGGCCCGACGGCAGACGGTCGCGCTTCTCGACACCTTGGCCAACACATTTGGCGAGCTTCCATGTCCCGGCGACGGCTCCACACTCATTCGCGATCGTGCCCGCCAGCATGACTACGAGCTGGAGAAGCTGTACTTCGGCGCTCCGGCGCCTGCGGCATCGGGGACGGATCTGATGGGCGAGCCGGTCGATATCGAGGACTACCGAGAAAAGATCGTCGTGCTCGACTTCTGGACCTCGTTCTGCCAGCCCTGCCTGGTGATGGTGCCTCATATCCAGGAGTTGCTCGACAAGCTCGACGGCCAACCGGTGGTCTACCTCGGGGTCAACGGCGACGTGGAGCGCAGCCAAGCCCTGCGGACGGCGCGGAGGTTCCAGATGACCTGGCGAAACCTCTGGGACGGATCGGAAGGACAGAGCGGCCCGGCCTTCACCGCCTGGGACGTGGCTGCCCGCGGCTTACCGTCGGTGTTCGTACTCGACGGGCGAGGCCATATTCGCTACAAGCTCGTGGGTCTCGACGAAGTGCAGGAGAAGCTGGACGGCGCCATCACCAAGCTGCTCGCGGAATTGTCAGGCTAGCGCCGGACGCCCCGCCTCCCCAGCGTTTGATCTGTCCCCTATTGGGGTCAGGCTTGATGCCTATCCGCTGTGACAAAGCAATTCCATCGCTTCTCTGATCCAGGTCAATCGAGCCTGCGCGGTGATGGCAACTCCCCGCGGCACAAGGTACCGATACGGGTCCTCACCCGGGTCAAATGATTTGAATCGTGCTCTTGCTTCCTTGATCTGTGCCTTGAGGTGGCGCTCGGCATTGGCCAGGAACTCAGCACGGTCCGATGGCTTGAGCGCTCCAAGGAACCGAATGCGGGAACGCAACGGATCCACGGGAATGGTAACGGACCAATCAGGTGCTCGTGGCCCTAGCCACCGTCGAAAACTGCGCAAGCCTTTTGCGGTCAGTTCGTATAGAACCCGGCGCCGCTGCCCCGTGTAGTCTTCGCGCGCCCGCACCAGGTCTCTGTCCTCCAGGCGTCGCACCAGAGGATAGATTGCCCCCGCGCTTCCACTCCAGTATGGGTTGGGCGACTTTTCGAACACCTTGCGAACCGCATAGATCGTGGAGGTGCCTGTTTCCCAGATCAATCCAAGGGTGCATCCTTCCAGCTCTGTCATCTTTGTCGCCATGCAGCCATTTCCTCCTTGACCTGGAAATCAGTATAGTGCTAATAATACTATATTGCCAAAGCAAGGGAGACGGACAATGAGGCTCTGGACTGATTTGGGCACACTAGGTGGAGCGTTGCTGATGCTGGCCTTATCGGCACCAGACGGCTGCGCTGTCCGGCAGGTGGACACGGTCGAGGCCAACGAGCCCGAGAACGCTATTCCTATCGAGAATCTCGCGCACCTGACGATGGTCAAGACGCTCATCAACGGAGAAGGCCCTTATGACTTCGTTCTGGATACCGGGGCGGGGGTGACAGTGCTCAACAGCGAGCTCGTCCATACCCTGAAGATACCCGTGGTAGGAACCATGGAGGTCGGAAGCCCGATGGGAGCCGAACCCATCCAGGCCGATTCCCTCCGAGTCCGCTCGATCCAGGTTGGGGATGTCGTCCTCGAGGACATGCCTGCGATCGCATTGGAATTGAATGATCTGTTCCTCCCCCTGAAGGCTCCGGACGGCATACTCTCTGCTGCTTCATTTGAGGGCTTCCTCGTCACGATAGACTTTCCCAATCAGTTCGTGCAGATACGCAAAGGGGCACTTCCCCCCGCAGATGGTCAGCGTGTTCTCGACTATAGCCCGGACTCTGTGGTACCGAACATTTCGGTCTCCATCGCCGGGGAAACGGTCCAGGTGGCCATTGACACCGGTGCCCCCTCTCCCCTGGTTCTGCCGAGAAAGTATATTTCCACCTTGCCGCTGGAGTCAGAACCCACCGTTGCCGGGCAGGGAAGAACGGTGGATGCAACCTTTGAGATTCTCTCCAGTCAACTGAAGGGAACCCTCAACATCGGCGACATCGCCATCGACAACCCGACCATTACGTTCAATGATGGAGGCAAGCATCCCCACATCGGAATGAGTGTGCTGCGAAATTATTCCCTGACGATCGACCGCACAAACCATCGCTTGATGTTTGAACAACCACAGCAAGCATCCACATCCGGGTCGCCGACAAGGCGGATTGTCCGCCCTGGGGGCACGGTGCGTTACGGCATCCGGATGGCGGGCCTGGGAGGTGACGTGCTCGACGTCATCGGGGTCGACGCGGGTCTCGCGGCGGCCCAGGGCGGGCTCGCAGGAGGCGATCGGATCGTCGCGATGAATGGAAGACTCGTGCAGTCGCTCACCAGGGAAGAGCGCATCGCCGCGCTGCGAGGCTCCCCGCTCGTACTGAGCATCGAGCGAGACGGGGACGAGTTGGAACTGGTTCTGTCCCTCGGCACGGAGGGAAGTTGATACCGAGGATGGTGCATTGATCCTCGGCTCCGGGATCACCTCTTGTTCAAGGAGGCCTCCACGATGGCGATCTCCAGATCATCGCTCGGGTGGTCGGTGAGGAAGAATCGGTCCTCGGCGCTCACCAGATTGATTCCCAGCACCATGTTCGACCTCTTGAGGAGAACCGTAACGGTGGAGTCCTGAAAGACGAGTCCGAGGATGGTCAGCCCGGGGTTGCGCAGGTGAAGCTCACGATTGTTCTTGAATATCTCCGGATCGTCCAGCAGCTCAGACTTGTCCGCGCGCTCGTCAGGCGCCCAGAAGGCAAGAATATCCGAGGCCTGGCCTTCGAGGTTCGCTCTGGTATAGCCAACCACCAGATTGACCTCGTCGCGTGCATGGGACTGGAAGTCGCGCACATCGGATATCACCAGAGAGGGCTCGAAGAATATCGCGGGGAGCGTCACCGTCACGTCATCGTCGAGCTTCTTGCCCTGCGCAATCAATTCGCTATTGAGGCGCACCGCAGATACGACTGCGCGGAATTCGCGCGATTGGGGCTCCTCCTGCGCGACGGATGGAGCCCCAAGTAGTAGAAAAACACTCCACACAACATACGAACTAGAATGGCTCATTCTACCAATTCCATGGGGATTGCTTCCCCGTGATCAGCCACATACCTCGTGAATCCGGCGCCATCACACGCCATGGCAGAAACCCGGAGACGCCTTCTACAGTTATGGTCATATCGCCCGTTCCCGGACTCAGCAACTACTCGGGCATTGCCCAGAATCGAGCTTAAACGCCGCCTCCGTTCAGACCGGAGCGGACCCGTTGCAGCACCTCGTCGGCGCAGCCCCAGGACAGCGTGACGCCTGCGCCGCCGTGGCCGTAGTCGTGCACCACCAGCTTGTCCGGGCGCGGGCGCTCCGCCTCCAGGCGCACGCGGGCGCGCCCCGGCCGTAGACCCACCGCGTCCGAGAGCTTGCGTGCCTTGGCCAGGCGCGGATCCAGCGCCACGCAGCGCTGCACGATGCTGTCGGACTCGGCCGCGTCCGGCAGCAGGTTCTCGTCGCCCTTGACGTTGGTGCCGCCCAGGACGACGTCGTGCGAACGCGGCACCACGTAGGCGATGCCGTCAGGGCCGTGCTCGTCGATGATGTAACGGTCCACCGCACCGCGCTCCACCCGCACTACCTGGCCGCGCAGGGCGAACATCTCCGGGTCCGGAGTGAACTCGCGCGCCCCCAGCCCGGCGCAGTTCACCACCACGTCTGCCAGCTGCAGCGCCTCGTCCATGCTCTCCAGCCGGGCGATCTCCAGGCTTCCGCCCAGTTCCAGGAAGCGCCGCTGTAGCCAGGGCAGGTACAGCGGCATCTCCACCACGGGCACCAGGAAGCGGAACCCGAACGGACGCCCCTCGGGCAACTCCTCGGGTTTCGCCGGCCGGAACTCCGGCACCGCCTCACCCCAGTAGGGTGACTGCATGGGTTCGGGGAACACCTCGACGCCGTCCACCTGGGTGACGCCGGCCGTCTCTTCCCGGCACAGGCGATGGAACTCCGCCAGGCTGGCACGGGCCCAGCCCAGCACCCGCTCGCGCGGCCAGGACTGGTACGGATACCAGATGGCGGCGGCCACGGACGAGGTGGTGGCCTCCGGCGGCTCGGCACCCATCAAACGCACCGGAAAGCCGTCCTGGAGCAGGCGCACGCCGCACGACAGCCCGGAGACACCGCATCCCACCACCAGCACCGGAGGCTTCTTGCTCAAGGCCTTGGTCGCTCTTGCATTCGTCTCATCTTCTGACGATAACACCAACCGCCCACCCTGTCTGCGGATCCCCGCCCCCAGCGCACCCATCCCCTCATGGTGGGACAATTGCCCATCAACCTGGCCGGCGCGGACGACGCGACCTAAAGCGCCCTGGCCCGGGCCCGCGCGCTGGGCGCCGATGCGCTGTTCGAGGAGCTCAAGACCTCGGGCCTGCAGGGGCGCGGCGGGCGGGAGTCCCCGCCCACTTCAAATGGTCCGCGGTGCGCGGACGGGCCGACCCGACGCATTGCATGGTGGTGAACGCCGACGAGGGCGAGCCGGGGACGTTCAAGGATCGCGACATCATGCTGCGCCACCCGCACCAGATGCTGGAAGGCACGGCCATCACCGCCGACCTCGTGCGGGCCACGGACATCTACATCCATATTCACGGCGAGTTCTTCGCGGGAGGCTTGCATTGGCAGCGGCGGTTCCGTCATCATGGAGAGCTTCACGAACCACGGGCTCCCCCACCGAGGCCAGCGCACCATGTCCGAGAACACCGTAAGGGTCCGCATCGCGCCGTCGCCCACGGGCGATCCGCACCTGGGAACCGCCTACCAGGCGCTGTTCAACTACGCGTTTGCGAAGGGGCGCGGCGGTGTGTTCGTGCTGCGCATCGAGGACACAGACCGCGCGCGCTCCACGCCGGAGTCGGAAACAGCGATCATGGAGTCTCTGGCGTGGCTGGGCCTGCAGTGGGACGAGGGCCCGGACGTGGGTGGCCCGTACGCGCCGTACCGCCAGAGTGAGCGCAGCGAGCTCTACCGGGAACATGTGGATCGGCTGCTGGAGGCCGGCCACGCCTATCGCTGCTTCTGCACACCGGAGCGGCTGGCCGAGATGCGCGCGGCGCAGAGCGGGGCGCAGACCGGCTACGATGGCCATTGCCGCGACCTCGACCCGGACCAGTCCGCGCAGCGCGCCGGCGATGAGACGCATGTAGTGCGCATGAAGGTGCCCGTGGACGGCGAGTGCTCGTTCCAGGATCTGCTGCGCGGTGAGATCCGCAAGGACTGGGCCTCGGTGGACGACCAGATCCTCCTCAAGTCGGACGGCTTCCCCACCTATCATCTGGCCAACGTGGTGGACGATCACCTCATGGGGATCACCCATGTCATCCGCGGTGAGGAGTGGATCAGCTCGGTGCCCAAGCACGTCGAGCTCTACCGACATTTCGGCTGGGAGCCGCCGGTGTTTTGCCACCTGCCGCTGCTGCGCAACCCGGACAAGTCGAAACTCTCCAAGCGCAAGAACCCCACGTCCATCCTTTACTATCGGCGTGCGGGCTTCCTGCCGGAGGCGCTGCGTAATTTCCTCGGCACCATGGGCTGGGCGATGCCCGGCGGCGAGGAGAAGTTCACCCTGGACGAGATGTGCGACAAGCTGCAGCTGGAGAAGATCTCCCTGGGAGGCCCGGTGTTCGACGTGGCCAAGCTGAAGTGGCTGAACGGCCGCTACATCCGCGAGGACTACGACGCCGATGCGCTGCTGACGGCTCTCGAGAGCTGGTCGCTGAGCCGCGACAACTTCGCGCGCATCGTGCCGCTGGTGCAGCAACGGCTGGAGACGCTGTCCGACTGGGGAAGGCTTACCGCGCCGTTCTTCACCGACGAGATCCCGCTGGACCCCGAGGCGTTGAAGCTCAAGGGGGTGGAGCCGGACGAGGTGGCGCAGATCCTGCAGATGGCGGTCTGGCAACTGGACACGCAGCGCGACTTCTCCACCGCGGCGCTTGACGCGGCACTGCGCCGCTTCGCCGAGATCATCGAGGTCAAGCTGCGCGACCTGACCGTGCTGTTCTACGTGGCTCTGAGCGGTGCGCCGGTGTGGACGCCGCTGTTCGACTCCATGTCCATCCTGGGGTCGGACCTGGTGCGGGCGCGACTGCGCCGCGCGGTGGCGGCCCTGGGCGGGATCAAGGGCAAGAAGAGGAAGCAGCTCGAAAAACGATACGCGGACAGCTTCGGAACGCGGCCATGAGCAGCACCGAGAAAGACGCCGCGAGCACCGGCGAGCGCACCGACTTCATCCGCACCATCATCAAGGAGGACGTCCGCACCGGCAAGCACGACGGCCGGGTGGTGACGCGTTTCCCGCCGGAGCCCAACGGCTACCTGCACATCGGCCACGCCAAGTCCATCTGCGTCAACTTCAACGTGGCAGCGGAGCACGGCGGGCGCACCAACCTGCGCTTCGACGATACCAACCCCAGCAAGGAGGAGGCGCTCTACGTCGAGGCCATTCAGGAGGACGTTCGCTGGCTGGGGTTCGATTGGGGCGAGAAGGCACTCTTTGCGTCAGACTACTACGAACAACTCTACGCTTTCGCCGTCCGGCTCATCGAGCGTGGCAAGGCGTACGTGGACGACCTCACCGCAGACGAGATCCGCGAGCACCGCGGCACCCTCACCGAGCCGGGGCGCAACAGCCCGCATCGGGAACGCTCGGTGGAGGAAAACCTGGACCTGTTCTCCCGCATGCGGGCCGGTGAGTTCGACGACGGTTCGCGGGTGCTGCGCGCCAAGATCGACATGGCCTCGGGCAATCTCAACATGCGCGACCCGGTGCTCTACCGCATCCTGAGGGCGCATCACCACCGCACCGGCGACGACTGGTGCATCTATCCCATGTACGACTTCGCCCACCCGCTCTCCGACGCCGTGGAGGGGATCACCCATTCGCTGTGCACGCTGGAGTTCGAGGCTCATCGCCCGTTGTACGACTGGGCCCTGGCGGAGGCGGAGGCGGAGAACCGACCGCAGCAGTATGAGTTTGCCCGGCTCAACCTGGGCTATACCGTGCTGAGCAAGCGCAAGCTCACGCAACTGGTCAGCGAGGGACTGGTCAGCGGCTGGGACGACCCGCGAATGCCCACCCTGGCCGGCCTGCGCCGCCGCGGCTACACGCCCGAGAGCATCCGGAACTTCTGCGCGATGATCGGCCTCGCCAAGCGCGACAGCGTGGTGGACGTGGAGAAGCTGGAGTACACCATCCGCGAGGAGCTCAACAGGACCGCGCCCCGGGTGATGGCGGTGCTGCGCCCGCTCAAGGTGGTGCTCACCAACTACCCCGAGGATCAGACGGAGGAGCTGGAGGCCGTGAACAACCCGGAGGATCCGTCCGCCGGTTCGCGCAACCTGCCGTTCTCCCGTGAGCTCTACATCGAGCGCACCGACTTCCTGGAGGATCCGCCCAAGAAGTTCTTCCGCCTGGCCCCGGGCCGTGAGGTGCGACTCAAGCACGCCTACCTGATCACGTGCGATGAGGTCCTCAAGGATGAGGCCACCGGTGAGGTGACCGAGCTGCGCTGCACCTATGATCCGGAGACCCGTGGCGGTGACTCCCTGGGGCGCAAGGTTCGCGGCACGCTACACTGGGTCTCGGCAGCACATGCCCTGCAGGTCGAGGTACGGCTCTACGATCATCTGTTCCGCGAGGAGAACCCCGGACAGGGCGGCGACTTCCGCGACCACCTCAACCCCGCATCGCTGGAGACCCTGACCGACTGCCAGGTGGAACCGAGCCTGGTGAATGCCGGTCCGGAGAACCGCTACCAGTTCATGCGACAGGGCTACTTCTGTCTGGACTCGCTGGACTCCACACCGGAACGGCCGGTATTCAACCGCACCGTGGCCCTGCGCGATACCTGGGCCAGGCTGCAGAAGAAGAAATAACCATGAGGTCCCTCATGCTCCGCAACCGTCCTTTGAGAACCCTGGCTGTGGCCACGTGTCTGGCCATGGCGGTCCCCGCGATGGCCGGCAAGTTCTCCACGAAATGCGGCTCGGTCAAGATCCCCAAGACGGATCGCAACGGCGCGGTCTGCCTGGCCCTGTGCGGTGGCGGATCGGACTCGGTGACCTGTGTGGCCACAACGGCCGACCGGTTGACCGTGGAGAGCGGCGAGGTCTCGCCGCTGCAGGGCCCGGCCTCCAGCCTGTCGATCCGCATCCTCGGCAAGGAGGTCACCCTGGGACAGCTGGCGGACCGGCTGGGCCAGGTCAGTGGCTGGAAGGTGCGCATCAAAGGGGGCTTCGAGAGACTCGAGCTGGCCCCGGGCCAGTGGAAGGGCAACTGGGAGGACCTGCACAAGCTGCGCTGGAAGATCTCCAACGCCGGCCGGATCCACCTGGCCGCCGACGCCGAGACGCGAACCTTCACGTTCTCGGTGCGGGCTTTTTGACATGACGAAGAACCAGGGAGACGATCGATGACCGCAAAGAATGTGCTGGGGACGTTCCTGGAGAGCTGCTGCACCGACCCCATGACGGGCTGGCATCGCAACGGACGCTGCGAGACCGACGGCCAGGACATCGGCCGTCACGTGGTGTGCGCCCGGGTCACCGAGGAGTTCCTGGCCTTCTCGCGGGCGCAGGGGAACGACCTGGCCATCGCCTCTCCGGACGCCGGGTTTCCGGGGCTCAAGCCGGGCGACTGCTGGTGCCTGTGCGCTGCACGCTGGAAACAGGCGCTGGACGCAGGCGTCGCCCCGAAGATCCGTCTTGCCGCCACGGAGGAGTCAGCGCTGGAGTTCGTCAGCCTTGATGAGCTCAGCGCCCACGCCCTCGATCTGCATTAGTTCCCCAGCAACGCAGTCCAGTTCAGGACCAGCGTGAGCGGTTGCGGCTTGCTCTCCGCCAGCGGCGTGTTGAACAGGAAGCGCTGACCGTCCGAG
>Ga0114949_10002562_pt1 | contig 11361 bp, 10 predicted proteins | sample N074metaG_FD_83505 | JGI IMG/M metagenome (GOLD analysis project Ga0114949, IMG submission 83505) | Deep subsurface microbial communities from Kermadec Trench to uncover new lineages of life (NeLLi) - N074 metaG | ecosystem: Environmental > Aquatic > Marine > Ocean trench > Sediment | place... | reverse complement strand
GAATTTCCTGTTAGGCAGGCTGCACCATCCACATCAGTGGGATTGAACCAGAGATATATATGAGTAAAGATCAAATCGTCGTGTGTGCGCTCTACCATTTTGTACGACTGCCGAAATTCAAAGATTTACGCGAACCACTAAAAAATGTTATGGCATCAAGTCACGTACGCGGCACACTCCTGCTTGCACACGAAGGCATCAATGGAACGATTGCCGGTACCCGGGATGGTGTCGATGCCGTTCTTCAATGGCTGAAAGAACATGATGAATTTCTTCACCTTCGCTGGAAGGAATCAACCACAGACGAGATGCCCTTTAACCGCTGCAAGGTCAAGCTGAAGAAAGAGATTGTCACCATGGGCATTGAAGATATAGACCCCAATGAAATCGTGGGCACCTATGTAAAACCCGAGGACTGGAACGAGCTTATCTCAGACCCGGAAATCATCCTGGTTGATACTCGCAATGAGTTCGAAGTACAGATTGGTACTTTTAGGGAAGCGATCAACCCACACACCACTTCATTCAGGCAATTTCCGGACTATGTCGCCTCCCACCTCGACCATAAGAAGCACAAGAAAGTGGCCATGTTCTGTACTGGCGGCATCCGCTGTGAAAAATCAACAGCCTATCTAAAATCGTTAGGCTTCGAAAACGTTTACCATTTGGAAGGCGGCATATTAAAATATCTTGAGGAAGTTCCCGAAGAAGAATCAATGTGGGAAGGTGAGTGTTTTGTATTTGATGATCGTGTCACCATTGATCATCAGCTCGAAAAAGGGCAATACGACCAATGCCATGCCTGCAGAATGCCTATCCGTGAACAAGAGAAGTTAAGTGACGCCTATGTCCAGGGCATCAGCTGCCCGCATTGCATCGATAAACAAACCAATACCCAGAGGAAACGGTTTCGCGAAAGGGAAAAACAGGTTCAACTGGCGAAACAAAGAGGTGAATTCCATATCGGTGCCGATGTGGTGAGTTCCCAGAAGATCAACAAGGCCGCTAAGTTACAGCTAAAAGAACAGCAGCGATCAAGGCGCTAGCAGTTCTTGCCTATTCCCTGCCCTCGGCTAATAGTTTTGACAAGAGTTTAAACACCTCAACATTACTACCCATGCCAACATGGGATCCTCGTATTTCAAAATGCTCAACATCATCGTTGATATCGTCGATACACGCCTTCCAGGCAACGATGCCATCGAGCTTGCTGTAAATTGCCCTGATCGGTACCTTGATCTTTGTTTGTTGTCGCAGCTTTAACATACTGGATAGTTCATGTGACGTTAATCCCGTCTCTCTTCTAACAAGCGGACCAATACTGGAAATGCTTACACCACCTTTTACCGGCGAACCAATCGTGATTACCCGATCGATGAGATCGGGATGATCGCGTGCAATTTCTCTTGCCAGTATTCCTCCACGACTCCAGCCAACCAGGTTTACTTTTTGCTGGTGTTGATCGACCAGATTACGAACCTGCTGTTCTATGGGTGGCAGAAAGTCCAGCATTCTCTTTCTGTTGACACCAAGTCCCCAGGGATAGGTGACATAACCGATACTTTTCAAATATTGTCTTAATATAAAGGTCGAATGATCATCAGCCATAAATCCGGGTAAAACCAGAACCGGCTCTCCAGAACCCTTTTTAGCCTGCATTCGTATAAGTGGCAACGCAAGCATCAACCGGCCTGCCTCGGCTCCGGCTCTGCCTTCGAGCAACTGCAGCATGGGTCCGGGTGGAGAGATTTCATCATTCATGATCGTTAACTTGTCGACGAGTAGATCAATTGAGGATTGCATATCACAATCAACCTTGTAAAGTCGAAGACCATGGATACTAATATTCGATCAAAGTTCGCGGAAATTGCATCCCTGCCGGACGAGGAAATTAAGCTCGATAAGGCTGCGTTGTTGATTGCTGCCGACACAGGGGAGAAAATTGACATCTCTCTTTATCTGGAGGCACTGGATGAGCTTGCTCTCAAATTTCAGCGTGGCATTGAGTCATCAGCCGGGCTGGGCATTTCAGTTAATCGGCTAAGTGACTTCATACATGTTGATGAAGGATTCAGCGGCAGCCTAAAAAATTATTATGACCCAGGTAACAGCTACCTCAATCGTGTCATTGATACCCGACACGGCGTGCCGATAAGCCTTGCACTGATTCATATCGCACTTGGCAGCCGGCTTAATGTGCCCGTCAGCGGTATCAATTTCCCTGGTCACTTCCTTATTCGATACGGCACAGACAAGCATGTGATTGTTGATCCATTTTCTGGCCGCATTCTCAGCAAGCCAGATTGTTCGACGCTGCTGCGACAGATTGCAGGTCCAAAGGCAATTCTTCGGGATGAATACTTCGAAATCGCGAGCAACAAAGACATACTCATCCGTATTCTGGACAACCTCAAACAGATTTTCTGGCGAAAAAAATCCTGGGATGAAAGTAAGGCCTGTATCGACAGGCAACTGTTATTGTTGCCGGAACGGGCGGAATTTAATATTCAGCTGGGAGCGGTGCACGAGATGCAGGGCAATATGATCCTGGCGCAACACGTCTATATCGGAGTCCTTCAACAAACCGAAGATGAACAATTACGAGGCGTAGCGAGTAAACGTCTGCTGGCACTTGAATCCAGGCCCGTCATTATCCACTGAATTTTTCAGGCACTAGGTCTTGAGCAGGGCAAGAGCCGCCTGCGCCCGTTTGGCAACACCCAGCTTCTGTTTGCCCAGGTCCACATCGCGATCTTCACCCATGGCGCCTACAAGGTATCTTTTGTACACACCCTGGCCAATGGCTGCCAGCCTCCAGTAAGAAAACGCACGATAGTAGTTGATGCCTGATAAATCCCTTCCTGTTCGTTTCTCATACGTCTCACAAAATTCTTCCCGGGAGGGGTATCCGCCGACAGCCGTCGGTGATTGATCCCCTTCTCCTTCCTGCTCTATCTCCCCTGGCGAGACCCAGTTGTTCATGATGTAGCCCACATCGGCCAATGGATCCCCAAGTGTGCAAAGCTCCCAGTCGAGAACTGCCTTGACCTGCCCCCCCTTAACAATCATGTTACCTAATCGGTAATCACCATGGACTATGGAAGCACCAATTTGTTGAGGCATACTTTCGTTAAGAATACGACAGCTTTCCTCCATTTCCGGAATTTCATGAGTCTTCGATGCATCCCATTGGCGAGTCCAGCGTTTCAGTTGCCGGGCGAGGTATGCCTCTTTCCTGCCAAGATCTCCGAGGCCCACTTCATCCATGTTAACGGAATGCAATTCACACAATATATCTATCACATGCAGGCCTATCCTGCTTCGATCCGACTCCGGTACCCTCGCCCCTATCAGTGAATCATTGAGCACCAGGCCTTCAACATGTTGCATTACATAGAAATCGGCACCGTTGACATCAGCGTCCTTGCACAGGCCATAAGTCACGGGGACAGGAACGTTAGCATCGCGAAGAGCGTAGATTATCTTGTGCTCACGCCCCATGTCGTGGGCACTTTCCAACACCTGCCCAAGTGGCGGACGGCGTAACACATAAGAGTTCCCTGCTTCATCTTCACACAGATAAGTGAGGTTAGAGTGCCCGCCCGTAATCAGCGAGAAAGTTATGGCACCTTCAAGCACTGGCACATGGTCTCTCAACCAGGGTACGACCTTATCTTCCTTGATACCTTCCGGCATTTTTTCCCCATTACTTTGTTGAACGCTTCTCGCTGGAGAGTATCAATATTATGGTATGTTGTCGCTTCACCTATCAACGCTAGAATAGATCCCCGCTATATGAAAATCAGAACCCAACTCTGCCATGCAATCAGCGAGGATATTGCCACGCTCAAACTGGAAGAATGTGAGCTGGCAGACCCGGGACCAGATGAAGTACAGGTCAGGGTAATGGCGTGCTCCGTTAATTTTCCAGATCTTCTTATGATCCAGGGCAAGTACCAGTTCAAGCCACCACTGCCATTTGCACCAGGCGGCGAAGTTGCAGGAGATGTCAGCGCAATTGGCAGCAATGTGGCTGATTGCAATGTAGGGGACCGTGTCATCACCGGGGCCCGTTACGGTGGCTTTGCTGAAGCAATAAATGTACCCCAGGAAGCGATCAAACCCATACCTGGAAACCTGTCATACGAAAAAGCAGCATCTTACTCAACAGCCTATCTAACCGCATACGTTGCCTTGAAGATTCGCGGGTCTCTAAAGACCGGGGAAACTCTGCTGGTTCATGGCGCTACCGGGGGCGTGGGCATGGCGGCTGTTGATATCGGTAAATACATGGGCGCTACGGTAATAGCAACCGGTGGCACAGACGAAAAACTTAGCATTGTAAAATCAAGAGGTGCTGATCACGTTTTAAACTACACGCTGCCCGACGGATCCCTTGGGGGTTTCAGGGAAAAAGTCAAACAGCTGACAGATGGCAAAGGGGCAGATGTGATTTATGATCCAGTAGGTGGCAGCGTCTTTGATGAATCCATGAGATGCATAAACTGGGGTGGAAGAATACTGACCATCGGATTCACCAGTGGAGTCTGGCCAAAAGCAGCCGTTAACCACATTCTTATCAAACAGATTTCAGTGATTGGCGTCAGAGCCGGGGAAATTGGCAGACGCGATCCTGAACTAGGGCTACGAACTCGAAAAGAGCTTTACCAACTACTCAAAGATGGCGCGATCGACCCTTACGTCTGCGCCGGATTCCCACTCGAACAGGCAGTTGAAGCCATGAAAATGCTCGAAGAAAGAAAGGTGATTGGCAAGGTTGTTGTTACGATGAACGGCTACCAGTTAACTGACTAACTCTCTACTCGGCAATCACTTTATCTGACAGCAACTGGTCTATGGCTTCCTCGGAATAACCTGATTCCTGCAATATTTCCCTGGTATGTTCACCAATGGCAGGGGCATCAGACGGGGGTTTTTGGGGCTCACCATGAATCTGGATTGGATTCGCGACAGTCCACTGATAGTCCGGATTGTCAGAGCCAGTCTTGATAATGATTTCATTTTCGATCAGGTGAGCATCGTTAACGACATCAGAAATCTTCTCGACGACGCCATAGGTTAGCTGTTCCTTATCCAGAGCCAGGCAAACATCAGCGAGATTTTTTGCACCGATAACCTGTGCAAACATATCCTTAATCTCATCCCGATGCTTCATAATTCCACGAATATCCGGGAATCTTTCATCATCAACCCATTCCGGGTGCCCCAGTGCCTTGGCAACTTCTGGCCATTCTTTGGCAGGATTCGTCAACACCAGAACGATGTAGCGTTCATCACGAGTCTTATAGATCATGGAGAAGGGGCTACGGTAGCCTTTTTCATCCAGGATACTGCCAAGATCATAACCGGCAATCGCGCCCTGGAGATGCATGCCATTGGACCAGCAACCATTTGCAACAAGAGAGGTTGAAACGTACTTCCCCTCTCCCGTTTTCTCACGCTGGTACAAACCCATCATGATGGCACTGAAAAGTGTCATGGCAGACGCATGATCTCCCACACCACCTACTGGAAATGTTGGCGCTTCACGATGTGGTTTCATCAGATCCATAATGCCGGTTCGTGCCCACCAACCGGTGACATCGTACCCTCGTCGGTGCCTGTCCGGACCCACATTTCCGAAACCGGTCAATTGCGCATAGATAAGCCCCGGGTTTCGCTTTTTTAAATCATCATATTCAAGATGATATTTTTTGACCTGGTCTTCCCGAAAATTGATCAACAACACGTCAGCTTCATCAATCAGCTTGTGAAGAATAGCTCGCCCTGCCTCTTTCGTAAGATCAACGGCAATATCCCGCTTATTACGCGAGGTAAGATGCCAGTTATAGTCGTGGTGGTAACGCCCGTGTAACAAACGATAGGTATCGCCCCGGGGTGACTCGACCTTGATTACATCAGCCCCGTAGTCTGCCATGATGGTCGCGGCACCCGGTGCCGCAAGAAAAGAAGCCGCATCAATCACCTTCAAACCTTCGAACATATAAGTCACTTTACCCACCACCTTCGTAAAATTTGCATACCCATTCGAGAATCCTTATCTTAGCCCTTTGAAAAATAAAATCGCGGGACAGAGAAGTTTATGTATAAGGCGTTAGAGGAAGTTTGGCAAGAATTGATCTCAGAGGGTTCACCCTTCCATGTGACTGAAATCGAAGTCCGTGGTTCTCCTATGCGCGTCTACACGGAGGCTCCGCCGAGCCTCAGGGAAATGTGGCTAGCCTCCTTGGCTCATGGGGACAACGAATACCTGGTCTATGAAGAAGACCGATGGACCTATGCCCAGGCGCACCAGGATGCCGATTCTATCGCCAATTGGCTCGTCTCCCAGGGTGTGAAGCCTGGAGACCGTGTCGCCATTGCCATGCGTAATTATCCCGAATGGTTACTCACCTACTGGGCCTGCGTGGCTTCCGGGGTGACGGTGGTCGGCATGAATGCCTGGTGGATCGATGAAGAAATGGACTACGCACTACATGATTCGCAACCCAGCGTCATCATCTGCGATCAGGAGAGACTGGATCGATTTCACAACCTGAGAGATCACTTTTCGAGCATGCTGGTGGTTGGCGTTCGTTTGAAGGAAATGCACGACTACGTCACACCCTTCGCAGACCTTGTCGCCACAGGAGGTTCACTTCCTGAGGTGACCGTTGATCCTGACACCGATGCCTGTATCTTTTACACCTCCGGCACAACAGGGCAACCCAAAGGTGCCCAGCTGACGCATCGTGGCTGTGTACATAATGTCATGAATCTTGGCTTCTGGGCGACCGCCATGTCCCTGGTTACGGCGAAAGTCACTAACACGACACCGCCGGACCCAGCAGAAGCACGACCCTCATCCGCACTGGTCACCACGCCACTTTTTCATGTCACGGCGAACAACTGCCTTGCACAAGGCACCACCATGGGTGGCGGAAAACTGGTGCATATGTATCGCTGGGATGCAGGCGAAGCGCTGAAGATCATCGAAAGAGAAAAGATTACCAGTCTCACCGGCGTCCCGGTGATGTCCCGGGAGCTCATCACTCATCCGGACTTTGACAAGTACGATACTTCGTCGCTGCTTTCAGTCGGTGGTGGCGGCGCTCAATTACAACCGGACCTGGTGGCGAAAATCGATAGTGTCGTGAAAACTGCCAGGCCCGGAACCGGTTATGGTATGACAGAAACTTGTGGAATTATCACCTCCATTAGTGGCGACTTTTTTATCGACAAGCCGGAAAGCTGCGGCCCTGCCATGCCAACATTTGAAGTCAAGACCGTTGATGCAGACGGTCGTGAGTTACCATCAGGTCAACCAGGAGAACTCTGGGTCCGCGGCGCACCGGTCATCAAAGGCTACATAAATCAGAAAGAAGCGACGGCAGAATCTATTACTGATGGCTGGCTGCACACAGGCGATGTCGCCCGAATTGATGACACAGGGTTTATCTATATCGTAGACAGGGTCAAAGATATGGTATTGCGTGGCGGTGAGAATATATTCTGCTCTGAAGTTGAAACCGTCATCTTTCGCTTGGACGAGGTTGCCGAGTGTGCAGTATTTGGCATACCTGATGATCGACTTGGGGAAGAAGTCGGTGTTGCCATTTTCTGCAAAGAAGGCAAACAGCTTTACGCGGAAGGCATCAGGGAGTTCTGTGCCAAACACATGGCCAAGCACAAGATTCCCCGTTACATCTGGCTACAGGATGAGCCTTTACCCAGGAATGCAAGCGGTAAATTTGTTAAACGGGAAATGAAGGATATGCTGAATCTTGCAGATGCAGTGTGATAGTGAGATATAACCCAGAAAATCCAAAGGATCTTACAACGGCAGACCTGATGATTGGCAGCACGCTTTACTGGGGGCTGAACCTGATGCCGGTTTTTCCAAAACTGCCAGAATTAACCTCCTACTGGGAGCGCCTCGAAAAGAGACCCGCCTGGCAGAAAGTCCAGGAATCAATGTCCCAGGGTGCGGCGGCTTAAGCGGATAGTAAAAAATATAATGGAGAATATAGATGCAGGAAAAAGCTGATTACATCATCATCGGCGCCGGTAGCGCAGGTTGTGTCCTGGCGAACCGAATCTCGGAAGATACTGGAAGTTCCGTCCTCCTGCTTGAGGCTGGCGGCAAGGATGACAACATGCTTATCCATATGCCTGCTGGCTTTGCCCAACTCGTTCCAGAGAAAAACGACCAGAATTATGGTTTTGAAACCGAGTCCGAACCCAACCTGAAAAATCGTCGCTTGTACTGGCCACGTGGGCGTGGCTGGGGCGGGTCATCCTCCATCAACGCAATGGTCTATATTCGTGGCAATGCCTGGGACTACGATCACTGGAGTCAACTCGGAAACAATGGGTGGTCTTATGAGAGCGTCCTGCCGTATTTTAAGCTTGCAGAGAACTTCACAGGTACCGGTGACAGCGAATTCCACGGCAACGGAGGGCCCCTTGAGGTAATGAAGTCCAACCGCAACGATGACATACTGCTTGATAAGTTTGTCGAAGCCGGGGGCCAGGCAGGATTTCCGCTGACAGCTGATTTCAATGGTCACCAGCAGGAAGGATTTTCCCGTTACGAACACACAATCAAAGGTTCCAAACGATGCAGTACCGCCAGGGCCTATCTGCATCCTGTACTGGCGCGTGACAATCTCAATACATTGGAAAATGTCACTGTTGATCGCGTTGTTTTCGATGGCAAGAGAGCGGTAGGTGTTGAGTTCCTGCTGAAGGGGAATCGACACCGAATGACTGCCAACAAGGAAGTTATCTTGTCAGCCGGGGCGCTGAATTCACCCCAGATATTAATGCGTAGTGGTGTTGGTGCGCCTGATGACATTACTCCACATGCAATACAGATGGTCCATGAACTCAAAGGGGTTGGTCAAAATCTACAGGATCATCTTGGCGTGGTTAGTCAGTTCGCCTGCACAAAGCCTGTGACTCTGCATCGATCAGCCGTCTGGTGGCGCACGGCCATTGCCGGTGTGCAGTATCTTCTATTCGGCACCGGCGATGCATCCTATCCACCCACCGCTGCCGGAGCCTTTATCAAATCAAGCCCCGACAAAGATATTCCAGACATGCAACTGCACTATGTCTCAGCAGCAATGGAGGACACACATGGTCGAAGCGGCATCAACCCGGAACACGGGTTTTCAACGATTGTTTATGGCTGCCGTCCAGAAAGCCGCGGTCACCTGACACTGAAGAGCGCAGATCCTGGGGATGCGCCCTCCCTCTACCCTAACTACCTGTCCGCAGAGCAGGACATTATTGACCTGAGAAACGGCTTCAGGGAAACAAGAAGAGTATTCATGCAACCGGTGTTCGATGAGTATCGTGGCAGGCAATTGAAGCCTGGACCGGATATTGATGTAGAAAATGATGATGAAGTTGACCAGTGGATCAGAGCGACAGGAGAAACGCTATACCACCCTGTTGGCACCTGTAAAATGGGCAGCGACCCAATGGCTGTGACCAACGAGCATGGCCAGGTGCACGGTATGGAAGGTTTACGCGTGGTGGATGCATCACTTATGCCGACGCTTATCGGTGGCAATACCAATGCACCCGTTATTATGATGGCCGAGAAGATATCTGACCATATCAGGCAGCGTGATCCTTTACCTCAGCAAACCCTCAGTTAGCAGGAAAACCGGGTCAGTTCTTTTTCTGTCTGGGATTCTTTGGCAAACCAGTGTGCTGGGTTTTAAAATGCTGAATTCCTGATTGCCCGCTACGCTGATGCAGTTTTGAATACTGGGTCCTTGGAACAAGATGTACCTTACCGTTGCCAATCAGGTCCTTTCTGCCCATCTTCTTCAAAGTTTCTCGCAGCATGGGCCAGCTCTCGGGGTCATGGTAGCGAAGGAATGCCTTGTGCAATCGCCTTTGCCTGGCACCTTTCACGATTGATACATCTTCACTCGAGCGGCCGACTCTCTTAAGAGGGTTCTTACCTGAGTAATACATCGCCGTCGCGGTTGCCATTGGAGAGGGATAGAAATTCTGAACCTGGTCTGCCCTGAATTTATTCTGCTTGAGCCAGAGCGCGAGGTTTAACATATCATCATCCGTTGTCCCCGGATGACCGGCAATAAAGTAGGGTATTAAGTATTGTTCCTTACCGGCTTCTCTTGAATACTTGTCGAACATTTTCCTGAAACGATCGTAAGCGCCCATTCCCGGTTTCATCATTTTCGAGAGCGGCCCGTCCTCGGTATGTTCGGGTGCAATCTTCAGATAACCACCGACATGCTCTTTCACCAGCTCCTCAACATACGCGGGAGTCTCTACGGCAAGGTCATAACGAACACCAGAGGCGATCAGAACCTTTTTTACTCCGTCAATATTTCGTGCCTTGCGATATAGAGAGATGAGTGGAGTCTGGTCCGTGTTGAGATTTTTGCAGATGCTCGGATAAACACATGATAGTCTCCTGCAACTTGCCTCGATGGCTTTATCTTTACAGGCAAGGCGCCACATATTCGCCGTGGGCCCGCCGAGATCCGAAATGATGCCGGCAAAACCAGGGGTCTTGTCTCTTATCTCTTCAATTTCATTGAGTATCGATTGTTCTGATCGACTCTGGATAGTCCGACCCTCATGTTCTGTAATTGAGCAGAAGGTACAGCCACCGAAGCAGCCACGCATGATGTTGATGGAAAATTTAATCATTCTCATAGGCGGGGATGCGTGCATCTCCATAGCTGGGATGTGGGACCCTTTTAAATGGCAATCCGAATACGTGATCCATTTCCTCTGTGGACAAGGGAATGGGCGGAGGATTTAGCCAGACATGCCGATCCCCATGAGACTGCACCAGAGAACGAGCATTATGGGGATTGGTTTCCCTGTGCAGGATTCTTGAAGCATGGGCGTATAACACCTTGTCTTCAACGACGGCCTCAAAGGACGGTAACCTGATAAAAGCAGTATGGGCTTGCGCCTTTTGATGTGGGTCAACCAAACGAACAGTCGTAACCTGCTCATCCTTTGCCTCTGTTTCACCAGGCAAAAGGCTCTCGTCAATCATTTTCACATTCGCGGGGAAATCCCGTATTGGAAATGCCGTGCCCCGTATATCCCGAATTGCTTCAATGCTGTCACCCTGCGCCAGGCGATGAGTCAGCTCAACGATAGCCCGTTCTGCATTCCCGTAGAGCAGCATATCTTTTGGCATCAAACAGGATTGAACGACGGACCTTCTCACTCCAGTAATCAAAGTGTGCAATACGCCGCAAACTGGCCTCAATACTGCCGATGACAATGGGCACATCACTAAAAGCTTCCCTGCATCGTTGGGAATAGACAATGACAGACCTGTCGGGTCGCTTCCCG
>Ga0114949_10002556_pt1 | contig 11371 bp, 10 predicted proteins | sample N074metaG_FD_83505 | JGI IMG/M metagenome (GOLD analysis project Ga0114949, IMG submission 83505) | Deep subsurface microbial communities from Kermadec Trench to uncover new lineages of life (NeLLi) - N074 metaG | ecosystem: Environmental > Aquatic > Marine > Ocean trench > Sediment | place... | reverse complement strand
TCTCCGTCTTCGGGAACGACGATCTTGCCATCGTAGTCGTTCTCGACGAGTGAGCGCACTTGCAGGTCGAAGAAGGGCGGGGGGCGCAAGCGGACGAGAACGAGACGATCGACCTGGGCTTGAGTTGCGATGATGCCGACCTCGAGGATCGAAGTATGCAGTTTGGCTTCGAGTTCGAGTCGTTCGGGATAGGGGACTTCGGCGCCTGTGCCTCTGAGTTCTTCGACGCTCGGAATATGGGCGGCCTCATGCACGAGTACGTCCGCGCCCCCCGCGAATCGGATGAGCACCTCATGACCCCAACCGCTCCCCGAGACGACGACTCGATGGTCTCCGGCCGAGAATCGCCAGGCGAGTGTCGGGAGTGGCCCGCCCGGCAGGGCGCGTGCTTCGATTCGGAGTCCGTCGATCTCTTCGCTGTAGCCGTCGCTGACCTCGTGAACCTCGAAGCGTGCTCCGTCGATCGGCAGCGAGATGCTCGAGGCGAGAGCGTTTCGACCGATCGCGTGGGCCGCTTCGAGTGACTCGACCAGGATCCGCGTTCCGGGCGGGCCGAGGATCCGCAATGGCGTTAGGCGCGGCACGAGCCAGCCCGTGAAAAGCAGATCGTCCAGACCGATCGTGTTGAGCGGGAGCAGGTTGGTGAGTACGACCAGGGCGGGTTGCGAAAGCGGGATCTTCGCACTGCGCAGGCCCTCTGCAATCCCTCGTCCGACGTCCACCAGGACGATCGTTCGGCCGAGGCCAACCGCCGTGGAGGGGCCGTGTCGGTTCGGGTTCTCGTATTCGTTGCCCGTACCGACCGTGAGGACGCCGAGTTCCTCGAATTCGTAGGGATCGAGGGGTGCGACGATCTCCGCCATCTCTGCGGCATGCCATAACACGCCCGCACCCAACCAAGCAAGGACGAGGATTCCGAGCACGAACCCGAGGAAGTAGATTTTTCCGTCCATTAGTCGAATACGACCGTCTTGTTGTCATACACGAGGACGCGACCCTCGAGATGCCAGGCGACCGCGCGAGAAAGCACCGTGCGCTCGACGTCGCGGCCCTTGCGGACGAGGTCTGACGGCGAATCGCGATGTGACACGCGAACGACATCTTGTTCGATGATCGGGCCCTCGTCGAGATCGAGGGTCGCGTAGTGCGCCGTGGCGCCAATCCTCTTCACGCCGCGTCCGAACGCCTGATGATAGGGGCGCCCGCCCTGGAACGCGGGCAGGAACGAGTGATGGATATTGATGATTTTCATCGGAAAGGCCTCCATCATTTGAGCACCGAATATTTGCATGTAGCGAGCCAGGACGATGAGATCGATATCGTGGGCGCGAAGCAATTCGATCTCGCGTTCTTCCTGTGCCTGTTTCGTCTCTTTCGAGACGGGGAATACGTGGTAGTCGATCCCGAACTGTTTCGCGACGGGCTCGAGTTCCGGATGATTGCTCACAATGAGTGGGATTTCACAGCGTAGCTCACCCGATCGATGTCGTAGAAGGAGGTCGTAGAGGCAGTGGTCCGTCTTTGAAACGAAGATCGCCAGGCGCTTCACGTCGCGATCGAGGCACAGCTCCCAGCTCATTTGAAAGCGATCGGCGACTTCACGAATCGCGCCTTCGAGGGTCGCTTGATCGATCGTGGCGTCCCCCTCGCGGACGGCGAGATCGAAGCGGATGCGCTGGAAGAATTTCTGCGCGTTCAGATCGGTGTGCTGATCCGCGTCGAGAATATTCAAGCCAAGCGCGTAGAGGAGCTGGGACAAGGCGGCCACGAGCCCGGGACGATCGTCGCAATGGGCCAGCAATGTCGCCATCGTCGACCGGTCTGGGGATTTCACTGATTTTTGATTTGTCGCCATCCGAGCCTCTCCGGCGGGGAGCCTAGCCGAGCCCTGTGACTTTTGGGGTGATTCCCGACCTCGACCCGACCCGAAGAAGGTGTCCCGGCGCTATGGCTGATGGGCCGGACGTTCGATAAATTCCGTGGCGAGGGGAATCACTCATCCTCGAGTTCCTCGCTGTCCATTCATGGGGGATGGGATGCGGGAGCGGCCCGGAGGGGCGGGTACGGCGACCACCTGAGCCCGGGAACCTGGCAAGCGCATTGGGCTGCTTGTCCGACTATTCCATGCCGACTTTGGGAGGTACGAATGGACCAACTTAGCACTACGACGAGTGAGGTGGTGGCGTCCTAGCACGCTGAACCGTTCGTCGAATACGCTAGGTGTTGCGTGGGACGCAGGTTCCAGCGCCGCCGTCCCTGGGAACGCGGGTGTCGTAGCCGCTCTAGGACTTCGGTCTGTTCCCAGGGTCTCTTTTGCCCGCGATCCGAATTCGCGATCGCTCTACGTTGGCTACCGAATCGCCAACGGGTTGATGGGCGACCCGACCGCGCCGGTGATCGGGAGCGGAGGCGCGGTAAAGAGAAACGCATAACGCAGGTCTTCCGCGCAAGCCTCGGCGAGCGCGTCCATGTGAAAAATTTCTCCGAAGAGCACGCCGGTATTGCGGAGCGAGATCATGTGAAGGGGCTGGAAACAATCCTCGGTCTCGTTCGGGAGAACTTCGATGCCCCAGGTATCGGTACAGATGGCGGCCACTTCCCGGTCATAGAGCCAGCCGGCGCAATGCACGGACAAGCCCGGCGCAGGTCCTCCGCAATAGCCCTCCCAGCTCCCCTCGGCCAGACATCGGGTCATCATACCCGTGCGTACCAGGACGATGTCGCCAGACTCGATCGAGACGCCCTCGGCTTCGGCGCAGGCGTCGAGCAGTTCGGGACCGATCGAAAAACCGCCTTCGAGCCAGAGCTCGCCGCAATGACGCGGGATGTCGAGAAGAATTCCTCGGCCGACCACGCCGTTTTTCACGACTTCGATTCCATTCTTTTTCGTGCCGCGACTCGTGATCAATGCGATGTCCTGATTGTTGTACATCTTGCCGTCGTAGAACACGTGGGCGAGCGCATCCCATTGCGTTCCACATTGGAGCGGCATGATGATCGAATCGTCCGCATAACGAAAACCGCCGGGAATCTCGCTCTGGGCACCGGCGAGGACATCGCTTCCCGTTGCGAGCATGAGGTGAATGGGATTGTGGCGGCCGCCGACGCCGGTCTGGGGTCCCTTGTGGTCGAAATTCAACCCGCACGAAATGACCTGTCCCAGCCGGGGCAGCGCCGTGGCCACGAGAATTCGTTCCGGGGTGATGAAGTTCAGCGCGCCGAGTTCGTCGTCCTCACCCCATCGACCCCAATTCGAATAGCGTTCTCCCCACTCCCGAACGGTGTCGGCTGTAATTCGTACACTCATTCTCGAGCCTCGATCGGTTTCGAAAGCCTGGCGAGCGCCGCCTCGACGATGGGAACGTCCTCCGGCACATCCACCGGAATGCTCGTCCAGCCCTCGATCTCGGCGACTCGAATTCGATGGCCGTTTTCGAGCACCCGCAGTTGTTCGAGTTCTTCGGATCGTTCCGCCGGACTCCTTTCGAGTTCGATGAACTTCAGCAGGAATTCGCGTCGATAGACATAGAGCCCGACGTGTTGCAAAGCGGCGATGCCCGTGTCTCGACGTCGATAGGGAATCGGCGCCCGCGAGAAATAGAGCGCGAAGCCCGCCGAGTCGACCACGACCTTGACGCGATTCGGATCTTCGAAGGCTGCGGCCTCGGCGCGGTGGACCACCGTCGACATGGCCGCGAGGTCGTCCTGGAGCAAGGCCTCGATGGCGGCATCGATCACGAATCCTTCGATCAGCGGCTCATCGCCCTGGACGTTCACGATCACGTCATGCGGATGGCGCGCCGCGACCTCGGCGAGCCGATCCGTTCCGGTGGGATGGTCGAGAGCCGTCATTTCGACCTCCGCCCCGAATTCCTGGCAGGCGCTCATGATTCGTTCGTCGTCGGTCGCGATGATGACGGCGTCGACTCGTTTCGCGATTCGGGTCCGCTCCCAGACATGTTGGATCATCGGCTTTCCCGCGATCGGCGTCAGCGGTTTGCCCGGGAAGCGAGTCGACCCGAAGCGCGCGGGAAGAATGGCGAGAACGGTCATGCAGCGATCCTACCCGAAACCGAGCCGGCCGACGAAGGGGCCGCGTCGAAGGGGCTGCTAGGATGCGCGCGTGAAAAATCCGACAAACGAGGGCAAGCAAGGCACGAGCGAGGCTGAAGAGCGAAACGCCGAGCCCGTTCGTGCGAAGCGGCCCTGGTGGCTGCCGCATTTTCTGGGTCGTGTTCCGATGGGTCTCGAGACGCGACATGTCAGCCTCGTTGGCGTGGTCGCGTTGGCGTTCTTTTTCGAGAGCTACGACCTCTCGGTCTTGAGCGCGGCGTTGAAGCAGATTCGAGAGACCTTCGAACTCGATCAAGGCGAGATGACGGCTTTGCTCGCATGGGTTCGACTCGGTGCGATTCCCGCTTTTCTGATTCTTCCCCTGGCGGATCGCATCGGTCGGCGTCCGGTTTTTCTCGCTTCGTTGATCGGCGTGAGTGTCGCGACCGTCGCATCGGGATTCGCGCAAACGCCGCTCCAGTTCATCCTCGCACAGACCCTCTCGCGCACTTTCGTCGTGGCGATCGTTGCGACCGCAGTCGTCGTGATCGCCGAGGAACTTCCAGCGGAGCATCGAGGCTGGGGCATCGGAATGCTCGGCGCGATCGGGTCGTTCGGATACGGCCTCGGTGCGTTGCTCTACGCGTTCGTGGAGGTTCTGCCCTTCGGCTGGCGGTTTCTCTATTGGATCGGGGGTCTGCCCTTGTTGTTCATCCCGATGCTTCGTCGACGTGTTCCAGAAACTCGCCGCTTCATTGAACTGCGTCTCGAACGCGAGAGAGGGGCTTCGGCGCCTAGATTTTTGCAGCCGATGTTCGAACTCCTGCGCGAGTATCCGGCTCGTAGTTTCGCAATCGCGGTGATGGGATTCAGTTTCGCGATCGGCGCGGGGCCCGCTTTCGGCTTGCTTTCGGATTTCGTGCAGACGACGCATGGTTGGACGCCTAGCAGCTATTCGTTGATGGCCATCGTGGCGGGGGCCTTCGGGATCATCGGAAACCCGGCGATGGGCTGGGCCGCGGATCGTGTCGGCCGTCGACCGATTGCGATGGTCGCCTTCGGTCTCTTCCCCTTCGTTGCCTTGGCGATCTATTTCGGCCCGAGCGTGGCCATTCCGGCATTCTGGATCCCCTTCGTCTTCATTCTGACCGGAAGTACCGCCCTCATGCGAATCATTTCGAGTGAGCTCTTTCCGACGTCGAGTCGAAACACGGCGCTGGGTTGGGTGACGCTCTGCGAGACCCTGGGTGCGGCGGCCGGATTCGCGCTGGTTGGGTTGTTCACGGATTCGGGATCATCGATCGCCCCCGCAATCGTGGTTGTGAGTGCATTGACCCTTCTGGGCGTCGTCGTCTTCTGGTTTCTGCCCGAGACGGCGGGACTCGAACTCGAGACGACCAGCCAGGTCGCTTCGAGCGAGGCGCAGGAGTAATCGCATTCGGCTACGCTGCGAAATTCAAGCGAGACTTCGAACAGGCGTCGAGAATAGATGGATCCCAAACTCATTTTCTGGACCGGTGCGCTGATGGATCTCGGCGTCCTGTGTGGCGTCGCGCTCTTCGGCGTCCGTCATGCACGACGCGGCGAGGTCGCACGACACATCCGCGCGATGAAAATCGCGACGCTGCTCGTTGTCGTCTTCGTGAGTTCCTATCTGTTGAAGGTCCAGTTCCTGGGTCGCGAGGACTTGTCTCTCTGGACCCCGCTCGATGTCTGGGTACTCCGTATCCACGAACTCTTCGTGCTTCAGATGATCCTCGGCGGTAGCGTCGCCTGGATTCAATCGCGCAAGCTTCGCAAGACACGGCTCGTGACACACGATCCAAGCGACCCGGTTCCGGATGCCCGGACGCTCCGCATCCATCGACTGGCGGGTCGCACCGCGGTTGCGGGGAGCGTTTTCGCGTTCTTGCTCGCAATCGGAATTCTGGTGGGCATGTACGGGCGGGCGTTCGGCTAGTCTGTGACTCGAGCGGGCGACGACGACTGGCGACTGGCGACTGACGACTGACGATTAGAGTCGAATTCTCGAAGAGGGCCTGCGCGTCGAGTTTCGATGTAGGAAGGCGCCGAGGAGCATGCCGAGCGCGAGGATCAATGCGCCTGTGATCCACTCCTGAAAGCGGCTGGCTGCGCGCAGCTCGTAGTTGTCGATCTTCAGTGCCTCGATCTCTTCGCGCTGTCCACTATCGGTGGCCGTCAGGGTCGCGTTCGATTCGCGAAGTCGGGAAGCCTCCGTTCGAATTCCTTCGAGTTCCGTTCGCAGCTCGCCGGTCTCGATTTCCAGCTTCTCCAAGCGAAGCGTGGGCGGGGGTTGCGTCTCCAGATAGCCAGCGGGAATCCAGCCGATCTTGCCATCGGCGGATTGTACGCGCGTCCAGTTCTCTCCACGGCTGAGCACTCTCAACTCGTCGCCCGTCTCGACCCCGCCGAGAATCTTGAAATGCGTACCCGCGCCGGCGCGCAGGTTCAATCGGATGTAGCTCCGCACCCAGCCGAACTCGGCCGCGCTCGCGTCGCGAGTCGGTGTCGAGGTGAGAAGAAGGGCGACGGCCAACGCGAGTGCGAGGCCGGCGAATCGGTGGCCGGAGGGATTCAAGCGAAACTCCCGAATTGAGGGGGTGAACCTCAACGCTAGATGACGATCACCCTTCAGAGTGTGACGAAGTACACCCGAAGGGGGTAGCGCGAATCGGGTGGCCGTGGGAGTTTGATCGACTCGGCACGGCATCGCCGTTCGCGCGCTTTGTTTACCTCCTTCCGTTCGATTTCGCGAATCGGGCTCGCCGCCTCGGGGCCGGACGAGGAAGGCCGGTCTTCGTTCGGGGACGCGTGTCGAGTGATGGCGGGAGATGCAAACCCGCGAAAATCCGTAGCGGGGCTCGTTCACCCCGCTTCGTGCAATCCGCTTTTCTGCGTGCTCGATGCAACGTTGAAGTCTCGGAATGTCGGGACTTCGCCGGCCGAACGTCGTATTCCCTCGCCCAGTTTCGACTGTGATATCGTCGGCATCTCGAATTCGGTTCGACTTTGCGAACGTGCGTTCGAACCCCGCCCTTTTCATTCCCCGATCCATTCCCGCGTCGACTCGCGCGCCGAGTCTACGCGACGGACAACATTTTGCTGCAGGAGCGGACTTGGCAATGGAGGCACCCCTGAGAAAGGCGTTTCATCATTCCGCGCTTTGGCTGATCAGGCTGCTGCCGCACGAAGCAAGGCGGCGTATCGAGCGCCGGTTTCGCGGCTGGGAGGAAGCGGAGAAGCTGGCGAGCGCCGATCTCGTTGTGATCTCCTTCGGAAAGAGTGGGCGCACCTGGCTGCGCGTGATGATATCCCGCTTCTATCAGCTCAATTATGGTCTCGAGAAGGAGGAGATGCTCGGCTTCGACAATCTTCATCGGCGCGAGTCGCGCATTCCGCGGATTTTCTTCACCCACGACAACTATCTGAAAGACTACACCGGCCAATCGGATTCCAAGATCGACTATCAGGGGAAGCGCATCGTTCTGTTGGTTCGAAACCCGAAGGATGTCGCCGTATCCTTGTTCTTTCAGTGGAAGCACAGGATGAGACCGGCGAAGAAGTTCATCAACCGCTATCCCGCGCATGGAGCCGATGTTTCGCTCCACGACTTCGTCATGAGCGATCTGTGGGGCCTCCCTCGTGTGATCAACTTCTTGAATCTCTGGGCAGAGGAGGCGCCCAAATTCGATGATCTTTTGATCGTTCGATACGAAGACATGCGTGCCAACCCCGAAACCGAGTTCGGAAGGATCATGACTTTCATCGGGGAATCCGTTGCGGAGGAAATCATTCGCGACGTTGTCGAATACGCCTCTGTCGAAAACATGCGAAAGCAAGAGGAGAACAACGACTCTCGCTTTGCGAGTGGCCGCATGAAGCCGGGGCAAAGGGGCGTTCGCGATTCGTACAAGGTTCGAAGGGCCAAGGTCGGCGGTTATCGGGACTACTTTTCGCCGGAGCAGATCGAAACAATCGACGCCCTCGTGGCGTCTACGCTCGCGTCCGACTATCGGTACGACAGCGACAGGGGAGAGTCCGCGGACGAGTCGTCGGAGTCCGTGGCCGGTCGCTGAGCGTAGCGTTTCTCGGCAAAGCTCGTTCAATCTTAGTGGCGCCGCCTCAGGGCCGAGCGAAAAGCGAAGTGTAGAACGAGGAGAGGGATCCCTCGACAATCTCGTCCAGCGTCTTCTGCTGCTCGATGTCGAAGTAGTCGGTGTAGCCGCCGACCTTACCCCGCCGGACCTTGAACGAGTCACTGTCCTCGGTATCCACGGGCCTGAGCCGACTGCTCTCGAAGGCCCCGGCCTTTTCCAACGCTTGGAGCTTGTCGAAATGCGCTCTTTCGATGGCGTGCGTGACCGCGCTCGGGTCGGGATCTTCACCCAGGAAGCGGAGCGCATCGGCCAGCGTTTTCTCGGACTCGGCATGCATCTTTTCGTAGGAAAGACAGTGTGAGTTCGGAATCGAGTCGAGGGCGTGCGCCCAGACGTTCAAGAACTCGACCATCGTTCGGAGTCCGCCCTGGCTTCCGCTGGCGAACTCGAAAATGGGAATGTCGAGATCCAGATCCCGTTTCTTGCGATGGAAATACATCGACACGCAGACGTCTCGAGGATCTCGGGCGAGAAAGATGACGTGTTTCGAGCGATATCGCGATTTGTCGGGTTCGATCTCCTCGGGACGCGCGTCCGGGTCATCATCGTGAGTGAAGAGAATTTTTGGAATACGCCGATTCAGATAGTGCAGATTCGCGAACTCGAGAAGCGGGGGTGCATCCAGCTCGTAGCGTTCCTCGAAGTAGAAGGTCAGCGTCGCACGCAGCCAGGTCCGCCCGCTCTTCGGATACGATACGACGATGTATTTAGTGGTTGCGAATTTCCAGGCCTTCATGACCTGCTTCTTGATGCTCTTGGGAAGCAGCTTCTTGATCACGAATTGGATGCGGTCTTCCGGCTTCGGCACTGACTTCGCTTCCGCTCCTCGACCGTCCCCAGCTCGCAGACCGGATTCTCGATCTCTCGATCGGCACGGGATCGACGTCTTTCCACCGCGCCCGGTCACATGCCCGACCGCCGGGATCGGCTGGCAGAGCGGGAGACGAAGTCTCGCGTATCGACTCATCACCGGCAAGCCGTTCGTCGATGTCCGAACGTCGCTCCCGGCTAGCGTTTCTTTTTCAAGCTCGCGTAGACGCGGTCGACGAAGCCCAGCGAATCTGCGACATCGCCAAAGACCTCGTCGAAGTCGGCAGTGGGCTTTGCTGCGATGGCTTCTTCGACGCTCATGCCCTCGTCGATCATTTTAGAGACTCTCTCGCGGACCGTTTTCAGCATCTCGATGTAGCGCCGAAGCGCGTCATCGTCGGTGACCGGACCGTGGCCCGGAATCACGGTTGCACCCGGTTTCAATTCGGCCAGCACCACTTCACAGAATTCGATCATCCCATCGATCTCGCCACCATTGTCGGCATCGATGAACGGGTAGCCCGTGTTGTTGAAGACATCCCCCATGTGGACGACGTTGGCCTCGCGAAAGAGGATGGCGGCGTCGCCCGTGGTATGCGCCGGGCCCGTATGGATCAAATCGATCTGTTGTCCGTTGAAATGAAAGGACATCCGGTCGTCGAAGGTGATCACGGGGAGTGCGTTGGACGGATAGGCTTCCTGTTGGTATCGGGCGAGCCCGAGGTTGATGATGTGAGGTGTCGTCATCATCTCTCGCGAGTTGGCTTGGCTCACCAACCAGGTGCCGGCCGGGCCGAATGCCAGATTGCCATCGGCATGATCGAAATGCCAATGGGTGTTGATTGCGAAATCGACATTCGTGCCGCCAATCTTCGCGATCGCGGCTTCGATTTTCGGCATCATCTCTGGAAATTGATCGTCCACGATGAGCGTGCCGTTCTCGCCGATCGACACGCCGATATTGCCACCGATCCCGAAGAGAACATAGAGGCCGTTGCCCAGCTCCTGTGTCTTGATCTCAGCGGTGGCGAGATCCCATCCAAAGCTCTCGAGGAGTTCCGCCCGGCTCGAGATCTCGTCCTCGGCGCCGGCTGCGCCCACGCAACAAACCATCAGCCAGATTCCCGCGAATACTCGCCTCATCGCATACCTCACGTTTCGGTTGGCGACGCCTCGAGGGCGCGTGTCCGGAGAGTGACACGCCCTCACGATCATCGCCCGTAAAGACCCTCTCGAATACGGAGCGAGTGTCGAGCCGGGGCGGGCGACGGACTGGGCCTCCGCCCCACGCGGTGCGCCTAATGTCGAGCCCTTCGCTAGATTCCTGGACCCTGGAACCCGCCGCCGACACGGAGTCCTCGGGACGCCCGATGCGTCCGCTCGGCGATCTCCTCCGGTGCGAGCAGGTTGAGCGGCGCACGCCCGACTTTCTTGAAGGGATGTTCCAGGCCGCGACGCTCCATCTCGCGCATCAACTCGACACCTTCCCAGGCCCGCACCAGGCCATAGCGGAGTTCTTCGTCGTTCAGGCTCGTGTACCACTCCGCCAGACCGAGGTCGCGCAGCGCCTCATTGCGTCGGAATTCCCCGTCGACGACGTGGGGATCGGTGATGTCATACCTCGGAAGATCGAGAACATCGAGAAAGCGGAGGTAGGTCCGCATCGAAGGCCATTGTCGGCCCCGTTCGATCTGACTCACGGTGTTCTTGGTCACGCCAATGCGTTCCGCGACGGTGGTCTGGTTCAGACCGAGCCTTTTTCTGAAAAATCGCAGAAATCCACCGATGGCGGTGAGCCGATGGGTCATTGCGTTGCTTTGCGTCATGGATTCTCTCCCCGAGTGAGATGGTGTGTGGCAGTGACTTTTGTCGAATTGAAGCCTTCGTCCGGGATTATGGTCAATCTAGAGCATTGACTTCAAGCGAAATTGCCTGCTATCCAGAAACGCCTGAAGGGCCGTCGCGACCGGGTGATTCACGGGAATGCGGGCGCTGATCCAAGCTGAGGGTTATCGCCGTCCATGCCGCCTTTGCTGCTCGACAGCGCAAACTCTCGCAAGGATCGCATCGGCTTCGACGGTCCTTCAGAGATCCGTTGCCCCAGGCGGCTGCCGGATCCGCCGCGGCGGATTGGGTTGGCCTACGAAGATGGGGCGGTGAGTACGGTTGGGCGTGCTGTGCCGGCACGGCGCTCGACCGGGGGCGTTCGGAGGCCCGAGCACGAGTCGGGCGCGGTGCGGCGTCCGAATCGTAGATCGGCTCCGGCGGCCGCAGCGTGATCGCTCGGCTGTAGTCCTTGCTCACCGCCCCCTCGAAGCCTCGAAGGCGGA
>Ga0114949_10002553_pt1 | contig 11380 bp, 9 predicted proteins | sample N074metaG_FD_83505 | JGI IMG/M metagenome (GOLD analysis project Ga0114949, IMG submission 83505) | Deep subsurface microbial communities from Kermadec Trench to uncover new lineages of life (NeLLi) - N074 metaG | ecosystem: Environmental > Aquatic > Marine > Ocean trench > Sediment | place... | reverse complement strand
GCGCCTGTGATGTGCATTGATTCGCGCGAGTCGAAGCCATCGTAGGCGATTTGGGGTCCACGATAGGTCAGGGTGGGTCAGGAACGACTGACCGTGAGCCATTGGTAGTAGCTCGACGAACCCGGGATGCTGCCACCGGTCCCGGACGCATACTCGAGCGACGCGCCGGACGGGGCGCTATTCACGATCTCCTTGAAGGCCATGATCTTGCGCTCGGGATCCTCGGGATTCAATCCATGAAATACGATCTCGACCTGCGATTTCGTCGACATGACATTCAGGACCAGCGTCGAGAGGGTGAAGAGCTTGCCGATCCCTTCCACCGCCTCGACGGCGAAACGGGGGACTTCGCAGTCCGCGAGTGAGAAATCATATTCGAGACGCATGTGGTACTCCCGGCTCGCGCCATCTCGTGCGAAGCACGACGCCGCGATCCGTGTTGGGGACGCGGCAAGGTCGCGTCGTCACCATGGGCTGTCAAGCGCGGACGAACCGCGCGACTTCGCCTCAATCGCCCGGGTTCGTGGGCTCTGCCAGAAAACATCGACTGCAGCCCTCTTCGAGCTCGAAGAGCGGCGGAACCTGCGTGCGACAGCGCTCCATCACGACGTCGCAGCGCGTGTGGAAATGACAACCGGCGGGCGGATCGCTCGGCGAGGGGACGTCCCCCAAAACGGCCAGAGCACCGCCCCGGCGTTCGGGGTCGACCGACGGAATCGCCGCCAGCAGAGCTTTCGTATAGGGATGAGCCGGGGCGTCGAAAATCCGCTCGGTCGGTCCCTGCTCGACGATCTTGCCGAGGTACATCACGGCGACTTGATGAGCGAGGTAGCGCACGACCGAAAGGTCGTGCGTAATGAAGAGATAGGAGAGCCCGAGTTCCTCCTGGAGGTCGCGGAGTAGATTCAGGATCTGGGCCTGAATCGAAACGTCGAGCGCCGAAACCGATTCGTCGCATACGATGAGTCTCGGCTCGACGGCGAGGGCACGCGCGATACAGATGCGTTGACGTTGACCCCCGGAGAATTCGTGTGGATAGCGATCGAGGGTGTCCGGGTCGAGCTGAACACGCTCGAGTAGCGCACGAACCCGTGCGAGCCGATCGGACTCGTTTCGACCGATCCCGAAGGATCTCATCCCCTCTGCGATCTGGTCACGAATACGCATGCGCGGATCGAGCGAAGCCATGGGGTCCTGGAAGATGATCTGCAGATGTTGGCGGGCCGCACGCATCGAATTCGAATCGAGCTTCAAGAGATCGCGACCTTCGAAAAAGACTTCGCCCTTCTGCGCCGATTCGAGGCGCAAGATCGAACGTCCGACGGTCGTCTTGCCACAACCGGATTCGCCCACGAGAGCGAAGGTCTGACCCGGCGCGATCTCGAAGGACACGTCACTGACCGCCTGCACCCAGCCGGTCTGTCGCCGCATCAGGCCCTGACGAATTGGATACCAGGTCTGTAGCCCCGACACGCGCAACAGGGTTTCGCCGTCTCGACTCGCGTCCTTTCTCATGACGAACTCTCGGCGTCCATCGATCGTTCGACTTCGTGGCACCAGACGCGGCGCCCCGCCGAGTCTTCGATCTCCTCGGGCTGAATGGTCTCACAGGGTTCGAAACAAAGCGGACAACGCGTCGAGAATCGACATCCCGTAGGCCACTGGTCCGGGGAGGGCACGACACCGGGAATTTCGGGCAATCGCTCTCCGGCCGGCGTTCGCGACGGGATCGACTTCAACAATCCCTGTGTGTAGGGATGCAAGGGATTGGAGAGCAGGGCCTTGCGTTCCGCCACTTCGACCAGGCGGCCGGCATACATCACGGCGACCCGATCGGCGAGTTCGTTCACGATGCCCAGATCATGGGTGATCAACAGGATGGCGGTCCCGCGCTCGCGTTGGAGATTGCGAAGCAGGGTCAGGATCTGGGCTTGAACCGTCACATCGAGTGCGGTCGTGGGCTCATCCGCGATCAGGATCTCGGGACGCATCGACAGGGCCATCGCGATCATGACCCGTTGTTTGAGCCCACCGGAGAGGTGATGCGGATAGGCGTCGAGTCGTGCCTCGGGGTCCGGGATCCCCACTTCCGCAAAGAGCGCGCGGGCCCGCGATCGCGCGTCGACCTTGTTGATGGGGTCATGCAGCTGGATCGCTTCCATCACCTGAGCCCCCACCGCAACAACCGGGTTCAGACTCGTCATCGGCTCCTGGAAAATCATCGCGATTCGAGCCCCGCGAACCCGACGCATCTCCGTCACGGGCAATCGCAAGAGATCTTCGCCGGCCAGCAACACCGATCCGGAACTCACCTTGCCCGGCTTGGGGACCAAGCGAAGGATCGAGAGCGCGGTCATCGACTTCCCCGACCCCGATTCACCGACGAGTGCGAGCACCTCGCCGCGCGCGAGATCGAAGGAGATGTCATCCACCACCGGCATCGGACCCGACGCACTCGGAAACGTCGTCCGCAAATTCTTGACCTGCAGCAGGACGCTCATGGCGAGCCCTTCTGCATACGCGGATCGAGCACGTCGCGGATGCCATCGCCAACGATATTCACAGCCAGGATCAAAACGAAGAGTGCCGATCCGGCCGCCGCGATATTCCACCAGATGACGGGCTCGCGGGAGAGTTCGTTACGCGCGCCGTCGATCATCTGACCCCAACTACCGTCGACGCCGATCCCGAGCCAGGAGAGCACGACCTCGGAAAGGACCAGCCCCGAGAACATCAAGACGAAGGTGATCACGATCAGGTGCGCGAGATTCGGAAGGATGTGACGAATCACGATGCGAATTTCGGGAACACCGAGCGCGCGAGCGGCCGAGACGAAATCGAGCTCGCGCAGCTTGAGCGTTTCAGCGCGCGAGAGGCGACAGAAACCGACCCAACTCGTCACGCCGAGCGCAACGCAGACGGAAAGCGTGTCACGGCCCATCGCCATGATCAACGCGATCAAGAGCAGAAGCCCGGGCATCGACGCAAGGGTCGAGATCAGGAAGAAGACGAAATCGTCGAAGCGCCCCCCGAAATACCCCGCGCCGACTCCGAAGAGCAGAGCCAGGGGGATCGCGATCAAACTCGTCAACCCACCGATCAGGAGCGCGACGCGCGCACCCTTCAAGGCGAGATAGAAAACGTCTCGACCCAGGATGTCGGTCCCCAACAGGTGACTGCCCGGCTGACGCAAGGGCGCCGCTCCATAGAACTCGACGTCCGCGAAGGGGGCCGAGTAGCTCGCTTCCTTCGTCCCGAGAAAGATGCGGTCGATCAGGGTGAGCGGCGCGTTCGGCAGCACATCGAGGACGTCCTCAGGGATACCCCCCTTCCAGGCGATCGAATCGAGTAGCGCCACCCCGAGATAGAGTCCGACCACGATGATCGCGAGCTTGCGACGATCCCAGAGCTGATGTGCCGCCTCGCGCCAGAGGCGCTGCCGCCTAACCACGGCGACCAGGACCCCCGCCCCAACCAAGAGTACGACCGTCACCGCATTCGAAAAAACATGCGCTTCGAGACCCATCATTCGAGTCGCACCCTGGGATCCACCAATCCGTAGCAGAGGTCCGTCACGATCTGCCCCACGATCAACAGCAGGGAACCGATGAACACCATCGTCCGAAGCGTAGAAAAATCGTTCGCCGCGATGGCGTCGACCGTGATCGAGCCCAGACCGGGAATCCCGAAGAACGCTTCGAGCAAGAGGGCGCCGGTAAACAGGAAGGGAATGGCGAGGACCACGTTCGTCAGGATCGGAATCAACGCGTTTCGGAGGATGTGTCGGGTCATGATCCGCGATTCGCTCGCGCCCTTGGCGCGCGCGGTCCGCACGAAGTCACGACTGCTCTCCTCCAGGAATACTGTGCGATAGAAACGCACATCGCCTCCCACACCGCCGATCAAACCCACCATGATCGGCATCGCCAGGAACCTCGGCAACATCAAGAGGGAGGGGTCGAAGCCGGAGATCGGATACCAGCGAAGAATTTTCCCGATCAAGAATTGCGCGCCGATGATATAGAGCAACATCGAAACGCTCATCGCGAGTACGCAAAGAAACACGCCCATCCGATCGATGTAGGTCTCGCGGAAGAACGCGACGAGCAGCGAGAGTGGAATCGCGAGGAGAAGTCCGAAGACGAGCAGCGGCACAGTCAGCGCGAGGCTCGGGCCCATGCCGGCCTTGATCCGATCCATGATCGGAGAATCGTCGGCATCACTCAATCCGAAGTCGAAGGTCAACATCCTGCGGTAATGGTCGAAAAGCAGATTGTCATTCCAATCCTGCCACGGCCAGAGATCCCGATCATACCCGTGGTTGACCTTCCACTGTTCGATGACTTCGGGCGGAGCCTTCTCGCCCAGGGCCCGGCGCGCGATATCGTCCGGCTTCGTCACCGTAAAGAAGAGGATGAAGAGAAGGAAGAGCACGCCGAGCACGACGCCGACGCCATAGAGGAGTCGCCGAATCACATAGGCACCCATCTCTATTGGCGCTCCTTCAAATAGGTCCGGATCCCCGGAACGACGATGAGCACGAGCGAAATGACGAGAACATAGGCCGGCCAGAGAACCGGTTCGTTCCATTCGAGACGACGCAGCGCACGTTCGCTCACATCGAGATCACGATATTGATAGGTCGGCATCGAGATTCCCATCGGCTTCACGTTGCGAACCCAGCCGTGGTAGAGAGAATAGTCTTCTCGATGAAAGAGTTCGATCCAGGGCCGCTCGCGTTCGAGAATCGTTCTCATCCCCTGAACTTCCGCCATGCGGCGCGGCCCGTTCTCCCGCGTCTTCGACGCCAGGAAGAGTTCGTCGAAAGCGGCGTTCGAGAAATTGGTCGCGTTCGGGCCCCCATGCTTCGATTGGCCCATCTCGGACCACAGCAGGAAGAGAAAGTTCTCCGGGTCGGGATAGTCGGCCACCCAGCCGGATTGAAAGACCTGATGGGCACCGTTTCGCAACTTCTCCAAGAACTGGTTGTAGTTCGTCGCCTCGATCTTCATATCGATGCCGAGCCTTTTCCAGGCCTCGATGAAGAATTGAACCCGGATCAATCCGGCCGTCGTCGTATCCGACGAATCGAAGGTCAGGCGTAGCGCTTCGCCGGTCGCCGGATCGATGCCCCCCGGATAGCCGGCCTCCACCATCAGCTGCTTCGCACGATCCAGGTCGACGTTTCGGTAGGGATTGACGTAATCCGGGTCGTAACCGTAGATGCCGGGCGGAATCGGAGACTGGGCCGGAAGGCCGCGGCCGTTCATGAAGATGCGAGAGTATTCTTCCACGTCGATCGTCAGGCTCATCGCTTGCCGAAGTCGTCGGCTCCGCTCGCCTGCTGCGCGCCCGACGACGGGATCGTCGAAGTTGAATCCGATATAGAACACATCGAGGGCCACCGCCTTGTCGAGCGAAATTCCCCGAGCCTCCATCTCCGGCGAGAGTGCATCCTCCTGAACGACCTTGTCGAAGCTCTCCTTGATGACGCCCGACGCATCGTAGTAGCCCTGCAGAAATTTATTGAAGCGGGGAATATCTTCCTTTTCGCGTCGGACCTCGACTCGATCGATGAAGGGAAGACTCCGTCCGGCGTATTCGAGTCTGCCCGAAGCCCGGTCGCCTTCGTCGCCCTCGCTCGGGAAGGTCGCCGCCGGGGCCTTCCATTCGGGATGCCTCACGCCGTACCAATTCTCCGAACGTTCGAGTACATAACGTGCCTGCTTGTGATATACCGACAGGACATAGGGACCCGTGCCGACCGGATGATCGTCGAAACGCGGCCGCCCATCGGCCCCGTCATAGAACTCGACGGCCTCCCAGGGAACTGGCGTCGAAAATTCCATCGCGAACCAATATTTGATCTGTGGATAGGGTCGAAATAGCGTGACGTCGAGTACATAACGCGACGAGCTGTCGATACCCGAAATGCCTCCGACCTCGGCGTATTGCTCTTGCACCGGAAGCTGATCAAATGACGGATCGGCACTGCGGCGCGCCGTCAGCCTCTCACTGAACTCCCGGAAACCCTCGATATTCGAGAAGGGTTCGATGACGGGGCTGCCGACCTCAGGATCGGCAATTCTCGACAATTGGAACTCGACGTCCGCCGCAACCACTTCTCGTGTCGTGGCGCCGGGCGTCGAGAGCCCGAAACACTCGTCGCTTGCGTAGAGCAAGTCCGCGCGCAATTCAAACCGGTAGCGAACCCGACCGCCCGGTAGCGCGGTCACTTCCGGAAGCGCCCGGGCGAGCCCAGGAATCAATTCGAGCGGGCGCTTGAGGAAATGGTATTCGAGCAATGTGTCGTAAACCGCACCGGTAATCGCATGGGCGCGGGTATTGTAGGCGGTCGCCGGATCGAGAGTCCGGGGTGCATCGACGAAGGAGCTGTAGAGAATCTTCTCGCCTTCCTTCGTCGGGGGATAGGGATCGTTGGAACAAGCCGTCACGACGGATAGGACGGATAGGACGAGCAAAAGCCTCTGCCGATGCGCGCGCGCACACCGCCTCCCCCGGCTCGGCATCAGACTCCCCTCCCCCCACACGATCGTACCCCGCGTCGACGATGGCTGACGACCCCCGACGATTTCAGCCCCCTTGGCTCGCCACGCCTCGTTCGGGAATCATGAAAAACCGATCGGGCAGCCCATCCGCCAGCATGACGCGCTTCCAGACGAAGCGCGCCAGTGACTCGGCCGCCGGTGATTGGACCGTCACGCGATTCGGAAAGGCGACGCCAGCAGGATCGCCGTCGAGCAAGCGATAGTCTTCGAAGCTGGCTCGAAAACGAGTGACTCCGCCGGAATCGAGTCCGCGTAGCTCGACGAGTCTCCCGTCGACATCGAAGCCAAAGATCTCGCCGCCGTTTTCGAGCGATTCGAGCGTCACGAAACAAGTCGATTCGAGCAGCGCCCGACGAGGAGGCGCCGTGCAATCGGCGGCCGTGTCCGCGTCCGGCCAGGCGAAGGCGAGTACCAGTCCGCCCGCCGGCTCGAGCCAGACCGCGGCACGCGCGAGTCCCGACGTGGGCCTCGGCGAACCGAGCAACAGACCCACGACTTCATGGACTTCGAGGTCCATCTTCGCGAGATCCCAGAGCAGCGTCGGCGTGACTCGCCCGCGCGAAATTCGCCCATTCGAAACATCATAGAATCCGAAGTGTCGGCCGTCGGTCGCGAAGATTGCGGCGAGTTGGTCGAAGAGTCCAATCACTTCGAATCTGATGCGCGCAGGCCGTTCGACGAGGATCCGTTGGGGGCGATTCAGTTTGAAGTCCGGTCCCTCGAGCAGGACCCGTGCGGTTCCTCGCACGGCCGACCGCCTCTCGACGAGATCGAGATAGTTTCGCAGAACGCGATCTGCGCGCGGGTCATCCGTGGCAAGAAGAGTGCCGCTTTGCCGGAAATCCACGACGGGCGGAGCGGCACAAGCGATGGCGAGGAGCCATAGGAGCCCCCCGACGATCGGGACCCAAGCTCCTCCTCGCGTCACGGCGCCTCGCCGGTCGCTGGTTTCATCCCGAGGTCGCTGCGAAGTTGCTCGAGTTTTTCCAGAAGCATCGGCTGCTCGGATTCCCGAATTCCCAAGCCGACGGCTTCCTCGTATCGCTCGAGCGCACCCCGCAACTCATCACGAAGCCAAAGGACATCACCCAAATGTTCCGAAACCACCGAATCTCCACCCGTCAATTCGGCGGCCTGCATGAGCTGGCTCTGGGCCCGGCCGAGCAGACGCAGCGCTTCTTCTTTGCGGGACTCTTCGAAAAGTATCTTCGCCATCTTGTAGTAGACCCAACCCAGGCTGTCGGTGATGTAACCGTCGTCCGGGGAGATTTCGAGCGCGCGACGAATCAACTCCTCCGCTTCGGACAGATTCTCCCCCTGCTCTGCCCAGGCATATCCAATGTAGTTGAGTGCATTGGCGTTATTCGGTTCGGCTTCGAGGACTTGCTGCATGTAGCGAAGCGCGACTTCGTTGTCGCCGTGCGTGCCGTGTGCGATGCCGATTTGATAGTAGACCTCTGAATCGTCTTCTGTGCCATCGAGCAAATCCTCGAGTCGAGCGATCCCCGCCTCGAAATCGCCGCCCAGAATTTGCAGTGCCGATGCATGAAAATCGAGCTGCCGCTCCGGCCGAACCTCTCGCAGCCGGTCGATCTCGGCCAGCGCCTCATCGTATCGTTGCTCCGACTCCAGAATCGCGGCAATCTGAATCCGCGCATCGAAAAAGTTGGGATTCTGGACTCCGATTCGCCCGAAGACTTCGATCGCAGCCTCAGTGTTTCCCGACGCTTTGTAGATCTGGCCCAGTGCATACGCGATTTCGAACTCGTGTGGGTGCCGTTTGAGGGCGATCTCCAAGCGAGATGTGGCCGATTCCAAACGCCCCGCCATGTATTCGAGCGATGCGAGCCGGCGCAGAGAATTCAGATCCTCTGGATAGCGCGTAACGATTTCCGCAAAGGTGGTGATCGCCGCGTCGAGATCGCTGCCATCGACCTGGGCCTGCCCGAGGCGCTGAAGAATCCCGTAGTGGCCGGGATGAGAAGCCAGGACTTCTCGATAGACCGCGATCTCGCCACCTCGATTTTCACGGGAGCGCTCGATCTGGGCCAGACGCATATAGAGCAGGAAATGATCGGGAAACGAATCGAGTCCACGCCGAACGATGTCCTCGGCCGAATCGAATTCGGCACGCTGCTCATAGACGCTTGCAAGGGCGAGGACTCCGCGAAGCTGGCCGGGTTCGGTCGTTGCCAATTCGCGTGCAAGATTCTCTGCCTGTTCGAGGTCACCTCGCTCGAAGGCAACCTGGTAGAGGACGTAGGCGGAGTCGGCGTCGAGCGGCTGACCATCGGAATCGCGCAGCACGCGATCGAGACCTTCCGAGTCACGGCGAAGCCGGTAGAGACGGCCCAGAAAAAGACGGATGCGCAGGGAATCCGGATCCAGCGCGAAGGCCAACTCGGCTTCGCCTACCGCCGCGTCCAACGAACCGAGTTGCCAGGCGACACGCGACAGGCGCTCGTGGATGACGGCCGATTCGGGATCCTTCTCGGCGGCCCGTTGATAGGCCTCGCGAGCCAATTCCAAATCGCCGTCGATCTGGGCGAGCTCCGCGACCAACACATCGTAGTCGGCGGGCGCATCGGCGCGAACCACGCGCAAGGGAATCGGACGAGCACGATTCCGATTGGAGTCCCGGAACCCGAGCCCGCCCATCGAAGCACAGCCGCCCACGAGCAGCGCGACCGCGAGGAATCCCAACATCCGTTTCAGTCGCTGGGTCCGAAACCGGTTACGAGAGAGACCGCTTGATCCCCTCTCGTCGCTTTCGCGCGTCCGAACTGCGATCGCAGCGCTCACCCGACCCCCGCAGACGAGTCTCGCCCCTCGGGTCGAATTACCCGATGGCAAGAGCCCAAGGCGTGTTCCCGAGAGAATCACCCTTCCAGCCCTCATCGTCCACCCACCGCCGGGCTGGAGGGGTGTTGCACGGGCTCTAGGAACCGAGGTAGCCGTTTTTCTGCAGAAACGAAACGACCTGGGTGACGCTCTCTTCGATCGTCTGACTATTCGTATCGAGGACGAGTTCGGCTTGGGTCGGTTCTTCGTAGGGCGCGGAGATTCCGGTAAACTCCGGAATCTCGCCGGAGCGCGCCTTCTTGTAGAGGCCCTTGACGTCACGACCTTCGCAAGTCTCGACGCTGGCATCGACCCAGACTTCGATGAAATCGCCCTCACCCATGATCTTGCGCACCGCGTCGCGGTCGGCTCGATAGGGGGAGATGAAGGAACTGAAAACGATCAGGCCCGCGTCGGTGAAGAGCTTCGAAACCTCGCCGATCCGACGAATATTCTCGGTCCGGTCCTCGGGTGAGAATCCGAGATTCGAATTCAAGCCCATGCGAACGTTGTCGCCATCGAGGATGTAGGTCAGACGACCGATCTCGTTCAACGCCTTTTCGGCGGCCACTGCGATCGTACTCTTGCCGGATCCGGAAAGGCCCGTGAGCCAGATAGTACAACCGCGCTGTCCAAGCATGGCCTGACGATCGGTGCGACTGACTTGCCCCTCGTGCCAGGTAAGATTATTCGACTTGGTTTCACTCAATTTATTCTTCCTTCCGCTAGCAGACAAAAAATTCCGGAGCGCCCCGTTGCTCCTTTTTTGAGGCGACGCCAAGGCGACGCCGAGGCAATTCCGAGGCAAAGAGTGTCGAGCCACTCGAGCTCCAGCTCCCTTGGTGGGCCGAACGCGGGAGTCGATGATCAGCTCGGGATCGGGGATCGCTCTCGGCGAAGGCGGGACTATAGCCGGAACCGATCGCTTTGCCTGGGTCGAATCGTTGCTGCAATCGGCCCGCAACCTTCGCCGTGCAGAACCCCGCGGGCTTAACGTGCGTCCAACTGTGCGCGTACGGCCGACGTGACCCGGCGGGCCACCCGGGTGACATCCTCCGGTGTATTCGATCGACCGAATCCGAAGCGAATCGACGCTTTCGCCAGTCGCTCGTCACGGCCAAGCGCAAGCAAGACCGGACTCGGCCCCGGATCGGCGGAACTACACGCCGATCCCGAGGAAATGGCGATCCCCGAGAGGTCCGCGATCAGCCGGTCCCCGTCGACACCCGCGAAGGAGAGATTGAGATTGCCCGGCAATCGGCGCGTCGCGTCCCCGTTGAGAAGCACGCAGCCGGGTAATGCGGCTTCGAGTTCCTTTTTCAAGCGATCCCGCAAATCCGCCAGGCGCACGGCCTCCGTCTCACGCTCCTCGAGACATAATTCGAGCGCGCGCGCGAGTCCGACGACTCCAGCCACGGGCAGTGTGCCCGATCGCAATCCGCCCTCATGCCCACCCCCGTATTGACGGGGCTCGAGCCGCAACCGTGGCCGTCCGGACTTTCGGACGCGCAGCAGGCCGACGCCCTTTGGACCGTAGATCTTGTGACCCGATACAGAGAGCAGATCGAAGCCGTCACGGGCCACCTCGATCTCGATCTTGCCGACGGCCTGGGCCGCATCGCTATGGAAGAAGATCCCCCGCTCGCGACACAGCGAGGCGATTTCGCGAATCGGCTGGAGCACTCCGATCTCATTATTCGCCGCCATCACCGAAACCAAAAAGGTATCGTCGCGAATCGCGGCTTCGATCGCATCGATGTCGACCAGTCCCACCGAATCGACCGGGAGCCGCGCGACCTCGAAGCCACGCCGCGCCAACGCCCGACACGGATCGAGCACAGAGGGGTGCTCGGTCTCCACGGTGATCAGATGACGACGCTTGCGTTCGGAATCGGCCAACCCCAAAATGGCGAGGTTGTTGCTTTCGGTGGCACCGCTCGTAAAGACGATTTCGGCTGGATCCCGTGCGC
>Ga0114949_10002552_pt1 | contig 11384 bp, 10 predicted proteins | sample N074metaG_FD_83505 | JGI IMG/M metagenome (GOLD analysis project Ga0114949, IMG submission 83505) | Deep subsurface microbial communities from Kermadec Trench to uncover new lineages of life (NeLLi) - N074 metaG | ecosystem: Environmental > Aquatic > Marine > Ocean trench > Sediment | place... | reverse complement strand
TGCCGTCGTCGTGTTCCCGATCGTGGCGTTATTTATGTCGGCGATGTTCGAAGGGCTCGATCTGGACGCGCACATTTTCATCGGCGTCGCGCTGGCCCTGATGGGCAATGTCGCGATACTGACAAAAGTTCGCCGCACACCATGAGAGCGGCATCGTGCTGCGCTCGGCATCGCTCATCGTAGGAGCGGCTTCCAGCCGCGATTCCATACTCAGTTCTCCGACGGCTGCGTGGCGAGAAGCGCGATCGCTGCCTTGCGGGCGGCTTCGAACTCGTTGCCGGGCGTCCACGTCGGCATCTCGTCGGCATTGGCGACCAACAACCCGGCCCAGAAGGCGAGCTGCGCATCCTCGGCCATGCCGTCGAGATTCCAGTCGTCGGTCATCTCGTCGCTGGGCTGGTGATAACGCACGGCATAGTACTCGTCGACTTGCGCTCTGCCCCAGCTCGACGGGCGATCCACGAAATCGATCCCTTCCTTGAAGTACATCGCGGGCACGCCGATCTTGGCGAAGTTGAACTGATCGGAACGGTAGTAGTAACCCTTGTCCGGAAACTGATCGGGTGTGGTGATCCGGCCCTGGCGCTCGGCCACCCGCTGCGCCACACCATCGAGAGATGACTTGCCGAACGCGATGTCCTGTATGTCTCGCGCCCTGCCCCAGACGTTACCGCCGTCGATGTTGACGTTTGCCGCGATCCGCCCGGGCGGAAACGTCGGATTGTCCGCATAGAACTGCGAGCCGAGCAGACCCTGCTCCTCGGCCGCCACGAACAGAATCAGTATCGACCTGCGCGGTGGAGTCGGCATCGACCGGAACGCACCGGCGATCTCGAGCACCTGTGCGACGCCGGAGGCGTTATCCCGGGCACCATTGTAGATGCGGTCGCCGGTGTCGTCCGGCTCACCGATGCCGATATGATCGTGATGTGCCGTGTAAACGACGACTTCATCTTTCAGTTCGGGATCGGCGCCCGGCAGCATTCCGAGCACGTTGGCCGTGCTCACCGTGGACATCTCATTACGCAGGCGCAACGAGGTCGTGACGCCGAGCGGCACCGGCACGAACGCGCGGCTCCTCGCCGCCGCGACGAGGTCGCCGAGGTCGAGGCCTGCCAGCGCGACGAGTTCGGCCGCGGCGTCTTCGGTCATCCATGCCTCGACCTGGATGCGCGGGCCACCAACGTCCGGCAGTGCAAATTGTTCACCGGTCCAGCCATTCTGGACGACCTGCCAGGGGTAGCCGGCCGATGGCGGCGTATGAATGATGATCACACCGGCCGCGCCGTGTCGTGCCGCCGACTCGTACTTGTAATCCCAACGCCCGTAATACAGGCGCCGATCGCCCTCGAACAATGCCGGATCCCAGTCCGGATCGTTGTTCAGCATCAGCAAGACCTTGCCCTGTACGTCCCGCCCCTTGAAATCGTTCCAGTCGTACTCGGGCGCCTCGATGCCGTAGCCGACGAACACGACCTCGGCATCATCGATCGTGGCCGCGACGTCCTGCACGCCGCTGGCCGCGACAAAATCGTCCCACCGGGCGAATCCCCGGCTCGCGGCGTCGGTCGTGAATGTCCAGGTTTCGGGCACGGTCGCGGTGATGCTGACGATATCGAACGCCTGCTCCCACGTACCGTCATCGGCCGCAGGCCGGTAACCCATCGTTTCGAGCTGGTCCGCAAGATACCGGCGCGTGCGCCGATCGCCGTTGCTCGCCGGCCCACGGCCCTCGAACTCATCGGCGGACAGCACACGGATGTGGGTTGTCAGCCTTTCGGTCGTGATCGTCGCGGCGGCCGTCCGGCCGGCCGGGGTGAACGGACCCGTGTCTACGCCCGGCGCACAACCCGAGGCCAACAAGACCCATAGCCCGGCTGCGCAAATCTGTTCGATCGGCCCGTTAGTCCGCCCTGCACCGGATCCGCATCGCAACGCCATAACCGCCCCCGATTCTTGTTATTGTCCAGACCGGATCGCGGCCCGGTCCGGATATATTGTCACACTCTAAAGTTCAGGAGGCCAGCAGCCGATAAGCCTGCCGAGGACCGAACTCCATGAAGAATCGCAGAAATTACTACCGCATCCTTCATGTGCAGGAGGATGCGCCGGAGGAAATTATCCGGACGAGCTACCGGACGCTGATGCAGCGCATGCGCATGCACCCGGATCTCGGCGGAGATCACCGGGATGCGTCGCTGATCAATGAGGCCTACGCGACGCTGATCGACCCGCAGCGCAGAGCCGAATACGACCTGTCGCTGCCCGAACCCGGGGCGGGTCGCAGCGAGCCGGAAACCAAAGTCGGTCGTCGACCGACATTCGAACGCCCGCCGCCTGAGCCTCCGACCGAGAAAACCGCAGAGGACGATCCCAGTCTCTGCCTGTTCTGCCGGACGCCCCATGGCCTCGGCGAGGTGATACCGCAATCGGCACGCTGCGGCAACTGCAATAGTCCACTGTATCCCGCGGTCAAACGCCGGTTCGATGAGCGCGGCAAGCGCGCCATTGGTCGCACGCCTCGCCGCCTCGAGATCGCGTGTGTGCTCGTCGGCCAGGCATCGGCGGAGTCATTGATGGCAATGTCAGAGGACATATCGCTCAACGGCATGGCGCTGACTACCGAACATGCCATCCCTCGCGGCAGCCGCATCAAGATCGAATGTGACCTGCTCGGCGCCGTTGCCGAGGTTCGCAACTGCAGTCGCGCGAACGAGGGCGGTCGCAGGCCGTGGCGAATCGGTGTTGAGTTCCTGACGCTGGTATTTACCCGCAACCGCGGCGCGTTCGTCACCGAACGCGTGTAACACCCAGCGGCCCGCCCCGGCCCGCAAATTCCGTCGCCTGCCGGTGACGCGCGCGCTTCCATCTCCGACTCTTTTTTCGACTTTCGTTACGGATTATGTCGGGTTCGAAAACCCCCTTGCCGAACACGCGGTATGCTGCGACGCAGGTGCAGTCCGTAAGGGGACGGGCTCACCCGAAAGAGCAAGTCTTTCGTCTGCTGTGTTGTGAAATCAGAAAAACTCGCTTCGCACGGAGGATGCTTACAGTGAACAAGAATAAATCGGCCACCGTTCTGGAATCGGCTCGGCCCGTCGCAACGAATCACACGTTACAACACCTTGCGGGTGATCTGCATGAGGTCTGCGGAGTCCTGAGCGAACTTTGTACGCAGCTCGAAGGGGGCGGGATCATCCAGGTCAGGGATATCGAACCCAAGGTCGCTCACGCGGTACCCAAGCTCCGACGCGTCGTCGTCGCATTGAATGCGATCGCGATGCTGAACGAGGGGGGTCGAGCGTACGCAAACCTGGCCGAGGTGACGACGCCTAGCCAGAGTCCGCTACTGATGTAACGGGCGGCAACGTCCGCAGGTAATCGTAGATCGCACCGAGGTCCGCGTCCGTCATGCCGGCGTAGGCGGGCCAGTTCATCAGCGTATTGTCTTCGATGCGATTCACGGGTCGACCAGCCCCATGCTGCCTGAAGAGCGCGGCGAAAGCGGCTTTCGTCCACGGGCCGATGCCCGTCTCGTGTGGGGTCAGGTTCTTCGAGTTCATTGCCTTGTCGCCAATCGTGAACGGCACGCCGCCGGCGAACTCCTTGCCGGGTATCCCGTCGCGGCCCTGCATCTGCCGCGGGGTATGACAGAATCCGCAGCGTGCGATCGTCGCGAGGTAACGGCCGTACTCGACCGGGTCGGATTCGTCGGGATGCGGCACCGGGCCGTCGAGCGGTTCCGGAAACATCTGGATCAGCATACTCATCGGAAAATCGATGTCCCGCTCGGGACGTTCCGCCCGCACCGGTTCCAGGCGTCGCATGTAGGCGACGACGGCTGCCGCATCGTGGTCCGACAGGTTGCGATAAATAAAGTACGGCATGATCGGGAACAGACCCTTACCGACGTGATCGACGCCCTCGCGAATCGCGCGAATCAACTCGCCGTCACTCCAGCCGCCGATGCCGGACTCGACGTCCGGCGTGATATTGCGAATACACAGGACGCCCGGGAAGTTTCCCTGGCCTTCCGAAACTCGCACGCCGATGGAGATCGTCTCACGCGTCATGCACTCACGCCCGGCGCCGAGCGGCGGCATCGGCGGCCCACCGTAGATCGTCCAGTCGCGCTCCGAATGACAGTCGTTACACAGCAGGACATGCTGAACGAGGTACGTGCCACGCTCGAGTAATTCGGGGGTAATCTCGACCTTGATGTCCGCCGGCGGACGCTGCCGCGGCAGGGCGAATGTCACGATTCCCCAGGCCACAAGCGCGAGCACGGCACCCACGCCGACGAAGATAGTCAGTATCTTCCTCACTGACTGGAGGCTTCGGACAACACCTCGACAAAGCCTCGTGCGGCGGCGCGGTCGTTGGCCTCACCGAATTGCAGCTCGGCCAGCCTCGCGTAGAGCGGGTCGCGCGCGACGAGTTCGACGTGCCGCCCGATGTCGACGATGCGGCCCTCGTTCATGACGACGATGCGATCGGCCTCGAGCACCGTCGCCAGGCGATGAGCAATGACGATCGTCGTACGGTCCTGCTCGAGGTATTCGAGCGCCTCCTGCACGAGGCGCTCGCTCTCGGCGTCGAGCGAACTGGTGGCCTCGTCCAGCAGCAGGATCGGCGCATCCTTTAAAATGGCGCGGGCGATCGCGATGCGCTGCTTCTGGCCGCCGGACAGGCGTGTGCCACGCTCGCCGAGATACGTGTCGTAGCCCTCGGGCAGCTCGCGTATGAACAGATCGGCCGCAGCCGCCTGCGCCGCGGCCTCGACCTCCGCGTCGGTCGCTTCCGGCCGACCAAAGCGGATGTTGTCCCGGGCGCTCGCGCCGAAAATTACGGTCTCCTGCGGCACGATGCCGATGCGGCCGCGCACGTCCTGGGGGCTCGCGGCGGCAATATCGACGCCATCGACATAAATCCGGCCCGCCTGGGGATCGTAGAATCGCATCAACAACTGAAAGACCGTGGTCTTGCCGGCGCCCGATGGCCCGACAAACGCGATCTTCTCGCCCGGTTTGATATCCAGCGAGAACCGATCCATGGCGACGGTGTCCGGCCGGGACGGATAACTGAATGACACATTGTCGAAGCGAATCCGCCCATCGCGGGTATCGGGCAGCGGCACCGGATGCTCCGGTGACTGAATATTCGGCTCGACTTCCAGCAATTCGATGATGCGTTCCATGGCGCCGGCCGCCCGCTGCAATTCGCCCCAGATCTCACTGAGCATCACGGCCGACATCGCGGCAAACATCGCGTACAACGCGAACTGGCCGAGTTCACCGCCGGTCATGTCCCCGCTCAGGACATCGCGCGCGCCGACCCAGAACACGATGATCAACGCCGTAAACATGCCGCTGATCGCCACCATCGAGAACACGGCCCGGGCGCGAATACGCCGCACCGCGGTCTGGAAACTGATCTCGATCAGCTCGCCGAACCGCCGGGTCTCGGTGTCCTCGGCCGTGAACGACTGCACGGTCTGCGCCGCCGTCAGCGTTTCGGTGGCGAGGCCGCTGGCATCGGCGATGCGATCCTGCGAATCCCGCGATAACCGGCGCACCCAGCGGCCGATCACCAGTATCGGCACGAGCACCGCGGGCAACATGACGACGATCATGCCCATGAGCCCGGGATTCGTCAGCCCGAGCAGGATCAGCGCGCCGATGAACTGGACGGAAGACCGCAAAATAATCGACAGCCCGACCCCGGAAATGGACTGGATCAGCGTCGTGTCGGCCGTCAGTCGCGACAGCACCTCACCGATCTTCGTCGTCTCGTAGAATGCCGGATCCATGCGAATGACATGGCGGTAGACGGCATCGCGAATATCCGCCACGACCCGCTCACCGAGCCACGTGACCAGGTACTGGCGAGCCGCCCCGAACAGACCCATGATCAGCACGACGGCGAGCAGCAACCAGAAATAATCGTCGATACGTGCGAGATTCCCTGCCGTGAACCCGTTGTCGATGACTTCGCGCACAGCCAGCGGGATCGCCAGCATCGCGCTCGACGCGACCAGCAGTGTGACCAGCGCGATCAGCAACGTCCGCGTGTAGGGTCGGATAAACGGCACCAGCGCACGCAGCGGCTGAAGCTTTCGGCTCCCGGGCCGATTGATGTCATTCGAAAATGGCGGCATAACGATGAATGATCACATATCGCGGCCCGGAACGCCTACTTCCCCGGCCAGGAGCCACCACTGACGGAACACGTCAGGAAGGCGCCAAACTCGCGGAACCCGATAGCGCCGGGATGCCGATTCGCGGACGCTTGGCGATATTTTACAATTATCACGTCAAATGTTTTTAATTCTGAATCTGGTTACTATTTTCCGCATATAGGAAATCACAGCCAGATTCGGAAATACTGGGGTCGTGAGCCTGCTTTGTGTTGCCGCCATACACTCTCACGACATAGACCGGATGGGTCGCGCAACTTCTGCAAGCATCAGCATGCCGTGAATCCGGCGCAAAACGGTCGCCTAAAATGGTTCTAAAAAAACGTTGAGTTCCGACATTCTGGTCGGTAATATGATATTTCGTTAGCCACTTCATTGGAAAAAACAATGCCCATTAAATCATCTACCCACTTCACCCCTCGCATCGAGGGCTGGTCGCCGAGCGCAGACGCTCAGATGGTCATCTTCTGGCGCATCATTCATATGTACATGGCGCGGTACGGAAGCATTCCGCTGGGCCAGATGCTCGTCGAACTGACGACCGTCGTGCTGAATGAACTCGGTCGCCCGCCCACCGTGACGGACCTGTGCGACGCAACGGGTCTGCCGAAGTCGTCGATTTCACGTTACATCTCGGCGCAAATGACGCAGAGCATGGTCGCGGAAATCATCGACCCGAACGACCGCCGACGCCGCAAACTGGTGTTGACCGACAAGGGTTCCGACGAACGTCGCTGGCAGGTCAAGCACGTGCGTAAAATTCTCGAAGACGTCAAGAACTGGGACGACAAGAACCAGAAGTCGAAACAGCCGCTCGATGCCGATCTCGAGTTCGAGCGCATGAAACTGGCCAATGCCAACTCTCCGGAGATGGTCGGACGCAAGCGGAAAAAACGCCGGATCGCTGCGTAAACCCGAACCCGTCGTAAGACCGAACCCGGGGCGACCCGCCAGGTTAAACGCGGGGGCTGACCCGACTGCTCGCAAACACGAGCCCGGTGAGTGATCTCGCCGGGCCCGACCGAGACGATTTCCAAACATCGTCACGCACCATCGTGTGTGGGCGCCCCCCGAACTGCAGTTTCAGGGCCGTCCAAGGCCCTGAAATCGCTGGCTTTCCACCTTATAACTAATATTTATCAGGTAGTGATCAATCCGTTTAGCAAGGGCTGATCAGCCCACTTACACTGGTTCTTCGTAGCGGGGGCGAGAGCCCCCGTCGTGGTCTGTGACGGATCGATAACGGCGTGGCTTCCCGATGGCACAAATGCTCATTGCAAATCGACTCAGCGACGGCCTCGTCGTGTTTCGCGGCGCCGACGGTGCGTGGGTGGAATCGATCGCGGCCGGCGTGCTGATCCGGAACGACCGGGAAGCGAACGACCTGCTGGAGCAGAGCCTGGTGGATGCGGATAGCAATCGGGTCATCGACCCGAACCTGATCGACGTCACCGAGCACGCCGGCGCGCGTGTCCCTGACGCGATCCGCGAGGCGATCCGCGCGGCAGGCCCGACCGTCGCCGTCGAAACGTAGGCACGGGAACCCGGATGTACCGATACGACGAATTCGACCATCAACTCGTCCAGGAACGAGTCGCGCAATTTCGCCGCCAGATCGAACGGCGCATGAGCGGCGAGCTCAACGAGGATCAGTTCAAGCCACTGCGGCTGATGAACGGCCTGTACCTGCAATTGCATGCCTACATGCTGCGCGTGAACGTACCGTACGGCTGCCTGTCATCGCGCCAGATGCGTCAGCTCGCCCATATTGCACGCAAGTACGACAGAGGCTACGGTCACTTCACGACACGCCAGAATATCCAGTACAACTGGGTCAAGCTCGAAGACACAGCCGACATTCTGGCCGACCTCGCTGCCGTCGAAATGAACGCGATGCAGTCGTCCGGAAACTGCGTGCGCAATATTACGGCGGATCATTACGCGGGGCGCGCGCGCGACGAAATTCAGGACCCGCGCGTCTGGTGTGAACTGCTGCGTCAATACTCGATTCTGAATCCGGAATTCTCGTACCTGCCACGCAAATTCAAGATCGCCGTGACCGGTGCGCCGAAGGATCGCGCGGCCGTTGCCCTGCACGACATCGGCCTGCGCATGTTCCTGAACGATGCGGGTGAGCCGGGCTTCGAGGTCATCGTCGGCGGTGGCCAGGGCCGCACGCCCGTTATCGGCAAGACGATCCGCGAATGGATCGAGCCGGAGCACGTGATCTCCTACGTCGAGGCCATACTGCGCATCTACAACCTGTACGGCAGACGCGACAATATCTACAAAGCCCGCATCAAGATCCTCGTCAAAGCGCTCGGCATCGACAAGTATCGCGAACTCGTCGAGGCCGAATGGCTGCAGATCCGGGACGGCGCGCTGAAGATCGCCCCCGAGGAGCGGGCCCGTATCGATGCCTACTTCCAGCCGCCGACGTACGAGTCGCTCACGGAACAGGGTGCCGAACTGGACGAGCTGGGCCGGGCTGACCCGGCGTTCGGCGCGTGGCTGCGCAGCAATGTCGCCGACCACAAGGTCGTCGGCTATGCACTGGTCAATATCTCATTGAAAGCACCCGGCAAGATCCCGGGAGACCTGTCGGCGCAAAAGATGGACGCCGTCGCGGACCTCGCCGATGAATTCGGCTGGGGCGAGCTGCGGGTCAACCATCGACAGAACCTGGTGCTGCCCGATGTGCGGCAGAGCGACTTGTACTCGCTGTGGCAGGCTCTGGCGAAACTCGAACTCGCAACGGCGAACATCGGGCTTGTATCCGACATGATCGCCTGCCCGGGCCTGGACTTCTGCGCACTGGCGGACGCCCGATCGATTCCCGTCGCCCAGGATATCGGTCTGCACTTCGCGAACTCGGACAAGTTACAACACGTCGGTAACCTGACGATCAATATTTCGGGTTGCGTGAATGCCTGCGGCCACCATCATGTCGGCAACATCGGCATTCTCGGCGTCGACAAGCGCGGCAAGGAATTCTTCCAGCTGACGCTCGGCGGCTCGTCGGACGAACGGGCCTCGCTCGGCGATCGCGTCGGCCCCGGGCTGCCGCAGTCCGAAGTGCCGGATGCGATCGAACGCATCGTCGACACCTATCTCGAGATTCGCGAAGGGGAAGACGAGAGCTTCCTGGACACCTATCGACGCTGCGGCATGGACGTGTTCCGCGAAGCCGTCTACGGCCCCGAAGGCCCTGCCAAGCGTGTCACCCCCACCAGGCAGGTCGCATGAGACAGGCATGAGCACACTGATAAAAGATAAGAAGCTGATCGAAGACCCGTTCATTCGCATCGGCGTGGACGATGCAATCCCGGCGAAGGGCGCCGTACTGGTGCCGCTCACGACGTGGCAGGATCACTGGGAGAAACTGCTGCGCCGCGGTGAACCCGTCGGTGTCTGGCTCAAGAGCGACGAGCATCCCGAGATCATCGCCGACGATCTGGACAATCTGCAGCTGATTGCCCTCGAGTTCCCGACCTTCCGCGACGGACGCGGGTACTCCTACGCACGCCTCGTTCGTGAGCGTTACGGTTTCGAAGGCGAATTGCGCGCAATCGGTGACGTGCTGCTCGAGCAGCTGCATTACATGGAGCGCGTCGGTTTCAACGCGTTCGAAGTCGACAGCAAAGACGCGCTGGCCGATCTTGCAATCGCTGATCGGGATTTCAGCGTCTGGTATCAGCCGTCGGCCGATGACCGCGCGAGCTCCGCGCAACTGCGCACGGAACTCAAGCGGAACGGCTAAACTGGCCGTGACCCGCCAGCGCCATCAGCGATTCGAATTCCTCACCGCTCATGTGGACGAGCTCGGCATGATCGCCCGCTTCGAAATAAACATCTTCGCAATCGAATAATCGTTCGTCGACCAGCACCTGCATACCGAATGCCTGCGCGGCGGCGGGGATAGCGCCCCGCTCACAATCGTCGAACAGGTCGATCAGTTCCTCCTCGGGCGCCAGGTAAAAATCACGGTCGAGCAAATCGTCCAGCACCGCAAGCTCGACATACCGACTTGCCGGGATAACGACGGTCATGCAACCCTGATTGTCTTCGACGACAACCGATTTGGCGAGACTGGATATCGAAATATGCGCCGCCTTGGCGGTGTCGATGCTGCATGAGGTATGCGGATGAGGAACCAGATCGTATTGCATGCCGATGGTGTCGAGATATTCCCGAAGCGTGATTGACATAGCCATGGCACTTCCTCCTTACGGCATCAAGTGTACTCCTCACCAAGGGGCTTTATCCAGATCAGGAGCAGCGGTAACAGAGTCAGGTTCGCGATCATCGCGAACAACATCGCAAACCCCGTGAGCATGCCGAAGTAGATTGTCGGGAGGAAATTCGACAATACGAGTATCGAGAATCCGGCCGTAATGATGATCGATGTGTAGTACATCGCGCGCCCAATGCTGCCGTGCGACCGCCGCATCGCGCCAATATAATCCCGATCAACCGCAAACTCGATGCGGAAGCGATGCAGGTAATGAATCGTGTTGTCGACGCCGATACCGACGACGATCGCGGCGATCGTGATCGTCATGATGTCCAGCGGAATCGACGCCAATCCCATCAGCCCGAGCACCGCGACCGCCGCCAGGACGTTCGGTACGACCGCAATCAGGGCCAGCACGAACGAGCGATACAACACGATGAACATCGCCAGGATCACGAGCAAGACGGACCCGAGTGTCACGATCTGCGACCGGTAGAGGCTCTGCAGGACGTTGTTATAGAGGACCAGCATGCCGGTCAGGTGCACGCGTTCGGGAGCGAAACCCATCTCCGTAACGAGGTGCTCGCGAATCTTCTGCAGCAATTCCTGGCGCCGCAGATTCGGATCCGATTCGAATACGCGAATCGAGAAGCGCACCTGGTTGCCGTCGGCGGACAGGTACGGGTCGAACAGGGCCGCCTTGACGTCCTGCGGCAGCCGCTTGTAGAGAATTGACAACCAGAACGTACTGACCTCCGCATCGTCGTTGATCGTCTGCAACGTCTCGATCGTCGTCGCCATCGACAAGACCTTGCCCGTCTCGGGCAGGCTCTCGAGGTAGTCGTGCACCCGCCTGACCGTCTTCAATTGAAACGCGTTGTACCAGTAGCTCGTGGAGCCGAGATCGCTCTCGTCCGCGGCGAAATCATCCTCAAATTCGGCATCCTCAAATTC
>Ga0114949_10002550_pt1 | contig 11392 bp, 6 predicted proteins | sample N074metaG_FD_83505 | JGI IMG/M metagenome (GOLD analysis project Ga0114949, IMG submission 83505) | Deep subsurface microbial communities from Kermadec Trench to uncover new lineages of life (NeLLi) - N074 metaG | ecosystem: Environmental > Aquatic > Marine > Ocean trench > Sediment | place... | reverse complement strand
ATTCTCGATGCCTGCTAGAGCCAAACGTTGCGACAACAACAAACCTGCCGGTCCACCGCCAATCACCACCACCGCAGTTTTCAATTTGTTATCCTCCCTCCTCTAACAAGCCCACCTTCCAGTGTAGTAGCCTTAGCGCCTCAGAATAAAGACCAATAATATGAGCAGCGATCCAAGAGAAATCCTCAACAACGAACCCATGGGCTGGTTTCAGATGACCGCTGTGGGGATCTGCGTGATGTTGAACGCACTGGATGGGTTCGATGTGCTGGCCATCAGCTTTGCCTCACCCGGTATCGCCACAGAATGGGGCGTCGATCGAGGCATGCTGGGCATCGTGCTGTCCATGGAGCTCATTGGCATGGCGGTTGGCTCCATTGTCATGGGCCCTATCGCTGACCGTATCGGTCGTCGCCCAACTATTCTGTTGTGTCTGGTGATGATGGCAACCGGCATGTATCTCGCTTCGGTTGCAGACAGTGTGGAGAGTTTGTCGGCTTTTCGCTTCTTTACCGGCTTGGGAATCGGCGGCATGCTGGCCGCCATCAACGCCATGGCGGCGGAGTACGCCAATGACAAATACCGGAAACTCAGCGTCATTGTCATGGCGACCGGCTACCCGATTGGGGTGATCGTCGGTGGCTCGATCGCATCCATGCTACTCGCCAGTTTTGACTGGCGGTCAATCTTCATGTTCGGTTCCCTGGTCACACTCGCCTTCATTCCAGTGGTTTGGTTTCTGCTACCAGAATCGATTGGTTACCTCACCGACCAGCAACCCAAACAAGCCCTTGAACGAATCAACGCGACGCTCAAACGCATGGGGCACCGCGTCGTAGACGTCATGCCAGCACTCAACGAAGGCCCCAAACAAGGCATCTCTCAGCTTTTTTCAAAAAATTTGCTGAACATCACCCTGCTGCTGACCGCCGCCTACTTTTTCCACATCATGACCTTTTACTTCATCCTTAAATGGATCCCGAAGATCGTCGTCGACATGGGCTTTACGCCGTCACTCGCCGGTAGTGTCCTGGTGTGGGCTAACGTCGGCGGCGCCGCGGGTTCCATTGCCCTCGGCCTGCTGACCCAGCGCTTTGCCATCAAGCGCCTGGTCATCGGCGCTTTCATGGGCGCTGCCGTCATGGTGGTGGTGTTCGGCCAGGGCCAGGCAGATTTGTTTCAACTGTCTGTCATTGCAGGCATCGCCGGTATGTTCACCAACTCTGCCATCGTCGGCCTCTATGCAATGTTTGCCGAATCATTTCCCACCGAAGTACGTGCCGGAGGTACCGGTTTCGTCATCGGTGTAGGCCGGGGTGGTGCCGCGCTGGGACCGGTGGTGGCCGGGTTCATGTTTGAAGCGAACCTTGGACTCGAGACCGTGGCCGTGGTCATGGCGATGGGTTCTATCTTCGCCGCTATCGCGCTGGCACGATTGAAACTGCCATCTCGCCAGCCAGCTTAAGGAGCGATCATGTCATCAAAGCCCCCATTTCGCGCAGACCATGTCGGCAGTCTGTTAAGGCCCGCCGTAATACACGCCGCGCGGGACAGGGCTAATGCTGGCATGGTGAGTGCTGACGGTTTCACCACCACGGCAGAGTTGCAAGCTGTTGAGGATGAAGCTATCAGAGAGGCGGTTAAGCTGCAGGAAAATGTGGGTTTGTGTGCAGTCACCGACGGTGAATACCGACGCTCTTTCTGGCACTACGATTTTATGGGCGCATTGACCGGTCTGGAATTGGTGGAGCGTGACGAAGGCGTGCAATTTCACGGCAAAACCCTGCCTCCGATTTTTCCAACCATCACCAGTCGTCTCGATTTTCCTGACGATCATCCGATGCTGGATCATTTTCGCTATCTCGCCTCGATCACTAAGGCAGTGCCGAAAATATCGATCCCCGGACCCAGCGCATGTCATTTCCGCACGGCGCGCGCAGATATTGCGCCGCCAGAATATGCCGACACCGAAGTATTGCTGGCAGATATATCAGCAACATACGCCAAGGCCGTGCAGGCCTTTTACGATGCAGGATGCCGCTATCTGCAGATGGACGACATATTCTTCGCCTATCTCTGCGATCCCGACCAGCGCGAACAGAAACGATCCGAAGGCCTCGATCCTGATTGGCTGATCAGCCAATATGCAAAAATGATGCACGATGCAATTGTGGATCGTCCGGCAGACATGACAATCGCAATGCATTTGTGCCGGGGTAATTTCAGATCAACCTGGGCCGCAGATGGTGCTTACGACCCCGCTGCTGACGCAGTGTTTAATCAAACAGGCGTGGACATCTACTTCATGGAGTACGACAGCGAACGCGCTGGTGGGCTCGAACCGTTGCGCTTACTACCCAAGGGCAACAAGCGCGTGTTACCTGGTTTCATTACCACAAAGAACGGTGAACTTGAATCACTGGATGATCTCAAGCGCCGATTTGAAGAGGCATCCAAGTACGTGGATATAGATCAGTTGGGCATTGCACCGCAGTGCGGTTTTGCATCAACAGAGGAAGGCAACGAGCTGTCTGCAGACGACCAGCAACGCAAACTTGAACTCGTAGTGGAAACGGCACAAGCTATCTGGGGAGGGGTCGATAAGTAGGTAAAAAGTCATGCGCGTTTCATCAATCCGCAAAGTAATTGTCATAGGAGTTGTTCTAACAATGAATACATTCAGCGCTAACGCCTCCACCCACCACGACATCGATTATCTCGATGGAACGGACTACGCCGACGATAAGGACCGCCTCGACGTGCATATGCCCCAAGGCGCCACAAATGCCCCGGTGTTGGTGTTTTTCCACGGTGGAGCGCTGATGCTTGGCGACAAGAGCCTGGTAGACGTGGTGGCAGAGCGCATGCTGCCACTGGGCATCGGCGTTGTCGCACCTAACTACAGGCTCTCACCAGCGGTTCAACATCCCGCTCACGCCGAAGACGCCGCAGCCGCACTCGCCTGGACGATCGCTAACATCGCTGATTACGGCGGAGACCCGGAGCAGGTGTTCGTTGCCGGGCATTCCGCAGGCGCCTATCTCGCCGCACTACTCACACTGGATGCAAGTTATGTAGCCAGACATGGCCTCACACACGATGTCATCGCCGGTGCGATCCTGATCTCTACTATTTTCGCGTTTTTGACGATGCCTGCACTTGTCTTGTTTGCGTTGTAGAGCCAACACCAACGCTATTTCACGTCGCGACCGCTAATCAGATCATCAAGCGACGGCGGTTTGTGCCCGGGGCCCATTTGCCCCGATTCGTAACGATGAAAATAATCCTTGTATGCGATCATCGCCTGTCGTCCGAACAGCCACATAATCGGGACGTTGACAAAAAGCATCACGCCGGTCCCTGCCCCGGTCAGGTTATCGAGTTGTGCATCGGTTTCAAAGAAACCCAACGTCGCCACGACAGTGAGAATGCAATAAATCACTTTATACGGTAGAACAGCGCGTTCGCCGGCGAGAAAAACCGCGCCTTGTTCCCCGTAGTAACTCCACGAGATCAGCGTCGACAGGGCGAAAAGCCATACCGCTATCGTGACCAGCCATTTTCCGAGTCCGGGGATGACGGAATCAAAGGCCTTCGCCGTAAGCGTCGCCCCGACGTAACTTGCATAAATTCCCGGGCCGGTCAGGCGCGGAATATCGTGGCTGTTGAAATTGTCCCATTCCATCTGCAACCGGCCTTCTTCGTCAATGACGACAGTGCCATCGAGGTGATGCAAACTATTTCCGCTTTGTGTGTTTTTATGCGCCTCGATAGTGACGAAAACCCGGTCACCGGATTCCCAGACACCGGAGTTTCGCTGTGGCGCCGAAACGGTATCGAGACTCCAGCTGTGGTCGACGAGTTGCACCAGTTGTGGAGTATCGACCAGCTGTGCCTCGGGGCCCCGGTTCCAGATTCCGGTGCTGAGAATTACCAGCGCAGTCACCGTACAGACGACAAGCGTGTCGATGAAGGGCTCCAGTCCGGCCACGATGCCTTCGCGCACGGGTTCGCTGGTCTTTGCCGCCGCATGCGCGATCGGCGACGTGCCCTGTCCGGCTTCATTCGAAAACAGAGCGCGCTTCATTCCAAATAAAAATGCATATCCCATGGTGCCGCCCAGGAACGCGCCCTTCGCTTCGAGGGGCGAAAACGCAGCCGTAAAGATCAGTGAAAAAATCTCCGGAATCGAACGAAAATTTACGCCCAGCACGTAGAGTCCGCCGAGCATATATAGAGCCAGCATGAATGGCACGAGACGACCGGTGACTGCGCCGATGCGCTTGATCCCGCCGATAATCACGAGGCCAACAAGTACCGCGAGCACGGCGCCGGATACCATACTCGGCACGCCGAAATACTCTTCGGTGATCATGCCGACGTTCCAGGACTGAAACATATTTCCGCCCGTCGCGGTGGATATCAGCAAGGTTACGCAAAAGACGACACCGACGGCACGCCCGAGTTTGCCAAGTCCCGGCGATCGTTTCTTCAATCCCTTACTGATAACCCACATCGGTCCGCCATGCGGGTTATCCGGGTCATCCGTATTCCGGTACAACATGGTCAGCGTGACTTCGGTGGTTTTTATCGCCATGCCAAAGAAACCCACGACCCACATCCAGAATATGGCGCCGGGTCCGCCCAGGGCTATGGCCAGTGCTACACCGCCGATGTTGCCCAGGCCCACCGTTGCCGAAAGCGCGGCTGTGAGGGCCTGGAAGTGGTTGATCGCACCCGGATCGCCTGGCTTGTCATAGATGCCGCGCGCGACACGGATGCCATGGGTCAACGCCCGGTACTGGCAGAATCCGCTCCAGAACGTAAATAGGATGCCGGTTCCGAGCAGCAGGAATAGCACGTAGGGGTGCCAGAGAATCGAATTCAGAGTGTTGAGAACGCTATTCATAAACGCAGATCGGTGTGGCGCCGATCTACTTTTCCAGAATGGCGGTGACTCCCATACCGCCCGCTGTACAAACAGAGATTAGCCCTTTTCCTGCGTCACGGCTTTCGAGCATTTTCGCCAGCCCACCCAGAATTCGGGCACCGGTTGCCGCGAACGGATGACCGATCGCAAGACTTCCGCCCTTAATATTCAGCCGCTTTCTGTCGATCGGTCCCATGGGTTCGTCACGGCCTAATTTGTCGCGACAAAATTCCGCCGACTCCCACGCCTTGAGCGTGGCCAGCGTTTGGGCGGCAAAGGCTTCGTGAATTTCATACAGATCAAAATCCTGCAAAGTGAGGTTTGCATCGGCCAGCATGCTCGATACGGCATAGGCCGGCGCCATCAATAAGCCCTCCTTTTGTACGAAATCGACAGCCGCAACTTTGCCGTAGCGAAGGTAGGCCTGAATCGGCAATCCGCGCGCCCGGGCCCATTCTTCAGAGGCCAAAAGCACGCCCGCCGCGCCGTCAGTCAGCGGTGTACTGTTACCAGCGGTCATGGTGCCGGAATCGCTGCGGTCGAAAACTGGTCTGAGTTTCGCGAGTTGCTCCAGCGATGTGTCGCGCCGAATATTATTGTCCTCCGCCACGCCCTCGTATGCCATGACGATATCGCGGTAAAACCCTTCGTCGTACGCTGCGCTGGCATGACGGTGACTTTTGACGGCCAGTTCATCTTGCGCTTGCCGCGTAATGCCCCACTCCTTGGCGGTCAATTCGGTGCTCTCGCCCATGCTCAGTCCGGTCCTCGGTTCAACGACACCAGGCAGTTCGGGCTTAAACATTCGTGGCCGAATACCCAGCCACGGTCGAACGCGCGCGCCAAGAGAGCGGCCGCGAAAGCTGTTCAGCAGCAGGTACCGGTATTCGTCCGGATACACGATCGGGGCGTCACTGATGCTGTCGGTTCCGGCGGCAATGCCTGCGTCGATCTGACCCAGCGCAATCTTGTTGCCAATCTGAATCGCGGCTTCAAGGCTGGTTCCACAGGCGCGCTGCAAATCAAAGGCCGGCGTCTCCGGTGCTAATCCGCTACCGAGAACGCTTTCTCGCGCCAGATTCCAATCCCGCGAGTGTTTGATTACCGCCCCTGCAGAAACGTCACCGAGCGCGACGCCGGCCAGGTTGAATTTCTGCACCAAGTCCTTGAGGACCGCTGTCAGCATGTCCTGATTTGAGCAGTTGGCGAAATCGGTGTGGGCACGGCAAAAGGGAATTCGTCGACCACCGACGATGGCGACTCGACGCGGGGGCTGAAAATGCATTGAAGACTCCTGAGGCGAGACGCTTGAAATGCGCGTGAGAAATTACCGGTTTTCCTGAGACTGACCGAAAGCCGGACCATCGCTCGTAAGGTACGTAGCCTCGGTATCCGTGTTTTGTCGACCCAAAATTTTGTTGCGATGTGGGAACCGGCCGAACTCTACAACAATATCGTGATGCAACTCCGCAAATTGAGCAGTCGTCAAAAATGTTTCGCGCAAAGTATCCGTCGCATCTTCCGCGAGTGCCTGGAAAATGCTCACAGATTTTTTTTGCACTGCCGCGGATTCCGCATGCTGCAGGGGCATGAAGAAAAACAGGCGTTGCATCGCCGTAAGTTTCTCGTGATCGCCCGCAATCGTCCCGTCTATACAGAGCTTCAGGGCCATGTAGTCCAGGGTGAATGCTTCGGCGGAACCGCGATAAATATTGCGACGAAATTGGTCCAACAGGATGATCAATGCGAGACATCCTTCCGGAGTTTCAGCCCAATCCATGAGTTTGTTGTCCGATGCCTTCCGAACGAGATCGCCGAATTCCTCCCTGATCTGACGATCGAGGTTATCGTCCACACCAAACCAACGGTCCATTCGACTGTCGACCCGCGGAGAATCCATGCCCCTGCCTGCGAACCAGAAGTCCAGGACGCGTTGAATATCAGATTTACTCATCGGTTAATGATGGCATGAACCGAAAACCCGGTCAGGGCTCAGTTTCACAGTTAGGCCCCAGCGCCGACAGGTCGCGCAAATCGTCCTTGGCCATTGAGCTGGACGCCTCCACTCGCCTATAATGATCAGTTCTGGGCGGACTCTGTGATTCCACCAAAATGACGCCAAGAACTCATTACAAACAACGGGTTATGGCCGTACCAGACTAGAAGCGACACCCTGTATTGAGCGCATGAGGCGTGGCGCTGCCGCCACGCGAGGGGCAACTATGACTGTATTATTGACCAAGTTAAGCTGCGGAACGAAAGGGGGGATTTGAATCGCATGAGACTGCCAATCCCGCAGAAGGTGCCAACTGCCAGCGGCCTTTACCGTCCGGACCTGGAAAAGGACGCCTGTGGCGTGGGATTCGTGGCACATATCAAGGGCGTACGCAGCCATCAGATCGTGCTGGATGCGGACAGGGTCTTGCGCAGCATGGATCACCGCGGGGCACGCGGATGCGAGCAGAACACAGGCGATGGAGCCGGGATTCTGACCGCCCTGCCGCATGAGTTCCTGACTAAAGTTGCGCGCCGGGATCTCGGCGCAGATCTGCCGGAGCCGGGCAGATTTTCAGCCGGAATTGTTTTTCTTCCGACTGATCCGGAACAGCGCGAACGCTGCAAACAGGCTGTGGCCGAAATCTGTGACGCAGAGGGTCAGGACCTCGTTGGCTGGCGCACCGTACCGGTTGATGCGAAAGGCGCAGGGCTTGGACCGACCGCTGTTTCTGCCGCGCCGCATATCGAACAGCTGTTTATTTCTGCCGGAGAGAATCTGGAGGGAGACGCATTCGAGAGGAAACTCTATCTGATACGGAAGCGGGCGACTCATCTGCTCCGCAACGATCGAGACCTCGAACAGTCCAAGTCGTTCTACATCTGCAGCCTGTCGACCAATGTTCTAATTTACAAAGGGATGCTGACGCCGGATCAATTGATGCCGTTTTTCCTCGATCTGAATGATCCGGACTATACGACGCATCTCGCCATGGTTCATTCGCGGTTTTCGACGAATACGTTCCCGAGCTGGGATCGTGCGCAACCCAATCGCTTTATGTCTCACAACGGTGAAATTAATACTCTGCGCGGAAACATGAACTGGATGGCGGCTCGCGAGGGCGTGGTACGAAGTGATCTGTTCGGCGAATCCATCGAGCGGCTTTTCCCCGTTGCCGAACCCGATTGTTCCGACTCGGGGAGCTTCGATAACGTGCTGGAGTTCTTGTTGATGACCGGCCGGTCATTGCAGGAAGCCATTATGATGATGATCCCCGAGGCCTGGCAGAAGCACGAATCGATGGCCGCGGAGAAGCGCGCGTTTTACGAATTTCATTCTTGTTTGATGGAGCCGTGGGACGGTCCGGCGTCTATCGCGTTCACGGATGGCCGTTACATCGGCGCCGTACTTGATCGCAATGGACTGCGTCCAAGCCGTTATTACCTGACCCACGACGACCGCGTCATCATGGCCAGTGAGGTCGGCGTGCTTCCTGTCGCTCCGGAACTCATAAAGGTCAAGGGCCGCCTCGAGCCGGGCCGTATGTTCCTCGTTGATTTCGAGGCCGGGAAACTCGTTCCGGACGATGAACTCAAACGCGAGTTCGCGGCCCGCCTGCCTTACGGCGACTGGCTCAGGAAACAGCGGATTCAGCTCTCGGACCTGAAGCAACAGGTTGCGGTGCCTGCACTCGATGCCGACACGTTGCTCGATCGCATGCGGTGTTTCGGCTTCACGACGGAAACCATGCAATTCATGCTGCTGCCGATCGTGCAGGAATTGCGTGACCCGGTGGGTTCAATGGGTAACGACTCGGCGCTGGCCTGCCTGAGCGACAAGCCGCGCATGATTTACGATTATTTCAAACAGCTGTTCGCGCAAGTCACGAATCCGGCGATCGATTCGATCCGCGAAGAAATCATCATGTCGCTCGAATGTTATATCGGGCCGGAGGGGAATCTGCTGGAAACGACGGAACATCAAGCGCATAGATTGTTGATTCCTCACCCGATACTGACAAATGAAGAACTCGCGGCGATCAAATATATGGATCATCGTGGTTGGCGTGCGCGAACGATCGATATAACGTTCGATCGAACGGGGAGCCTGGTCGAGGGGCTCGAAAGAATCTGCGCCGAGGCGGACAGTGCGCTCGACGAAAACTTCAGCATCATTGTGCTATCGGATCGTGCGACCGACGAATCGCGTATACCGATCAGCTCGCTTCTGGCTGCCGGCGCCGTGCATCATCATTTTGTGCGGCGCGCGAAGCGCACGCGCATCGGTATCGTTCTGGAGTCGGGCGAGGCCCGGGAGGTGCATCACCACTGCCTGTTGGCGGGTTACGGCGTTGACGCAATCAATCCTTATCTCGCCTTCGAAGCCCTGTGGCAGGCGCGCCGGGAAGGACAACTCGACACGGACGCAATGCCGGACGACGCCGCCGTCGTCGCGGCTTATCGTAAAGGCGTGGCCAAGGGCATGTTGAAGGTCATGGCCAAGATGGGCATTTCGACGCTGCATTCGTATAAGGGCGCCCAGATTTTCGAAGCGCTGGGGCTGGCCGACGAGATTGTCGATCGATGTTTCACCGGCACGGCCAGCCGTGTCCAGGGTGTCGGAATCGATGTGCTGGAGAAGGAGACGCGCCGCCGCCATGAGTTGGCTTATCCCGACAGCCAGGAAGACAGGCCGTCTTCGTTGCCGAATCCCGGTGAATTTCATTGGCGCAGCGCGGGAGAACGTCACGCCTGGGATCCGACAGCGATACACGAGTTGCAGGTTGCGGCGCGCAACGACGATGCGGATGCTTACCGTCGCTTCGCCGAACACAGCAATGCCGATAAGCGAACACTGCGAGGCCTGCTCGAATTCAAGCCGGGTGTCGCCGGCCCGCCGGTCGCGGTCGAAGCGGTCGAGCCGGCCAGCGAAATCGTCAAGCGCTTTTGTACCGGCGCGATGAGCTTTGGCTCTATCTCCGCGGAGGCCCACGAGACTCTGGCGATTGCGATGAACCGTATCGGTGGCAGAAGCAATACCGGAGAAGGTGGAGAGGATCCGGAGCGCTTCAAGACTTTGCCATCGGGAGACTCGAAGCGATCGGCGATAAAGCAGGTTGCATCCGGACGTTTCGGCGTAACTATTTCATACCTGACGAATGCTGACGAACTGCAAATCAAGATATCCCAGGGCGCCAAGCCTGGAGAGGGCGGCGAGTTGCCCGGACGAAAGGTTGATGAAAATATCGCCCGTATTCGCTACTCGACGCCGGGCGTCGGCTTGATCAGTCCGCCGCCGCATCACGATATCTATTCGATCGAGGATCTGGCGCAATTGATTTACGATCTGAAGAACGCGAATCCGAGCGCCCGTGTCAGCGTCAAGCTCGTCGCCGAGGTCGGCGTCGGAACGGTCGCGGCAGGTGTCACGAAGGCGCGCGCGGATAATATTTTGATTTCCGGCGAATCCGGGGGAACCGGCGCGTCGCCTCTGACGAGCATCAAACATGCAGGGCTGCCGTGGGAACTCGGTGTCGCCGAAACGCACCAGACACTGGTTCTGAACGATCTGCGGAGCCGGGTGGTATTGCAGACTGACGGCGGTATCACGACCGGCCGCGATGTCGTTGTCGCCGCATTGCTGGGCGCCGAGGAAATGGGTTTCGCGACAGCCCCGCTCGTTACCTTGGGCTGCATCATGCTGCGTAAGTGTCATCTGAATACCTGTCCGGTCGGCATCGCCACCCAGGATCCGATCCTGCGGGCCATATTCACGGGTGCGCCTGAACACGTCGTGAATTACCTGTTTATGGTTGCCGAGGAAGCCCGGCAGATCATGGCGGATTTGGGCTTTCGCCGGATGGATGACATGATCGGTCGCAGCGACGTGCTCGATTCGAAAGAAGCGATTGGTCACTGGAAAGCTGACGGCCTCGACCTCGCGGCAATTTTAGCCCCGGCACAAAAGCCGCATGAAAACGTCGAGGTGAGGTGCACGATCGCCCAGGTCCACGGGCTTGAAAAGGCGCTGGACAACAAATTACTGGAACTCGCAGCAGGCGCGCTCGAGTCGGGCGAGCCGGTTCGGCACGAACTGCCGATCGTCAATACGAATCGAACCGTCGGCACGATCCTGAGCCATAATATCGCGAAGAAGTGGGGCGAAGACGGCCTGGCGGACGACACGATTCATTTCAGGTTCAACGGCTCGGCCGGGCAAAGTTTCGGTGCGTTTCTCGCGCACGGTGTGACGCTCGAACTCGAAGGCGATGCGAACGATTATGTCGGCAAGGGTTTGTCCGGTGGCCGGCTGATAGTTTATCCGCCCAAGAAGAGCACGTTCGTTGCCGAGGACAACCTGCTCATAGGCAACGTCGTCCTGTACGGCGCGACCCGGGGAGAAGCATTTTTCAGGGGCCGGGCGGCCGAGCGATTTGGCGTCCGGAATAGCGGGGCGCGGACCGTTAT
>Ga0114949_10002549_pt1 | contig 11393 bp, 7 predicted proteins | sample N074metaG_FD_83505 | JGI IMG/M metagenome (GOLD analysis project Ga0114949, IMG submission 83505) | Deep subsurface microbial communities from Kermadec Trench to uncover new lineages of life (NeLLi) - N074 metaG | ecosystem: Environmental > Aquatic > Marine > Ocean trench > Sediment | place... | reverse complement strand
TCCACCGCCCCGTTGCCGAATCCGGTAACGTATTGCTCGAATACAGTGGCGATTTCGAGATCGATCATCCGCACGCGGATTTCGGCCAGCTCGTTAGTCATAAATGTCCAGGCGGACACTGCGTTCGCCGGCGTTACTATCGTCACCTCGGCACCCCGCTGACGCAATAGTTCGGCCAGGCAACTCCCCATGTAGTAGTGATCGAAGTCATAGATGATCACTGGCCCTTCGGGTTCCGCACCGGCAAGGATGTCGTCCGGCGTATAGACAGTATCCCCGTCGAAGCCGCTGATCGGATACCCGTCTGTGCTCAGAATCTCGCGTGTCCACTGCGCGCCCGTTGCAATTACCGCGTGATCACAGCCGAAATCGATAACGTCCTGTGCCGACAGCGGGCTGCCACGATAGATATCCACGTTTCCCATCGTTTGCATCAGGTTCGTCCGGTAATCGCGCACGCGAGCCCAGGTGGCCAGCCCGGGTAATTTCGATTCGATGGTTACACGACCGCCGAGTTCCTCTCTTGCCTCGGCCATGGTGACCGCGAAACCACGCTGTCCGAGCGCCCGTGCGCATTCGAGTCCGGCCGGCCCAGCGCCGACTATCAATACACTCGTGTCGGGATCGCCGGGCGGAATGCGCTCCGGATGCCAGTTGCGTCGCCACTCTTCGCCCATGGTCGGGTTTTGCGTGCAACGAATCGGGACACAGTCGTGGTAAGAGGACACACAGATGTTGCAGCCAATGCACTCGCGAATTTCGTCTTCGCGACCTTCGTCGATTTTCCTCGGCAAAAACGGATCCGCGATCGACGGTCGGGCCGCGCCGATGAAATCAAGTATGCCGCGCTTGATCTGGCTGACCATTTCATCCGGTGAGGTAAAACGACCGACACCGACAACGGGTTTCGAGGTCAACGGCTTCACGAAACTGTTCCAGGGTTCCTGCGCCCCCTGCTCGCTGAACCGCGCCGAGGCGGTTTCCACGGTCCAGCTCGATGATTTGATATCCCACAGGTCCGGGACGTCCGACAACATCGAAATGATCTCGTGGGCTTCAGACTCAAGCGTCTCGCCGGGGATTTTGAGCAGTTCGTCGCTGCTGAATCTCAAGGCCACGGCGCAGGTCTGGCCGATTGCCTCTTTCATATCCTCGACGATCTCGCGCATCAGCCGTACGCGATTCTGCAGGCTGCCGCCATATTCGTCGGTACGCTTGTTCATCCACGGCAGCAGGAACTGGTACGGGCCAAAACCCATGCCGGCATAGACGTACACAATGTCAAAGCCCGCCGATCTTGCACGTTTCGCCGCAGCGACATGCCAGCCGCGAAACTCGCGTATATCCTGCCGGTCCATAGGCCGGGATTTTGTCAAGCTCATCCAGCCCGGGTATGACAGGTCATAAGAAATACCGGAGACGGACATCGGCGTCACGCGCGTCAAACGATTGCCGGTTCCGCTGCCTCCATGCCATAACTCAACGCCGGCCAGGGCACCATGACGGTGCACGGCGTCCACCATTAATGCGTGGACCTCTATGTCTTCATCATCCCACAGGCGACAGTAGGGTAATGGCGCGTCATCGGAACTGGGGTGAATTGAGCAATAGCCGGTATTGACTACGCCCCAGCCGCCTTCGGCGCGGACTTCGCGCATTGCTGCGCGCGTGTACGGCATCTGCTGGCCGGTCCCAATTGCATGAGGCGTCTGGTAGAAGCGATTCGGTGCGGTGACGGGACCAATCGTGACCGGTTCAAAGAGAATATCGTATCGGGGATTTCTACTCATGCTTGCCACATCTCTGATGCTTCGCGCAGAATATTGACTGACTTCTTTGAATCCTACAATCAGCGACTATACCGCTTGATTGATGAGGATTTTGGCTGGAATTGAGTTTCCCGTCGGCTGTGACGGGGTTTATTCCAGGTCGACGAAACTTCTGAGTTGCTCCGAACGGATTGGGTGGCGCAACTTACGTAAAGCCTTGGCTTCGATCTGCCTGATCCGCTCACGGGCCACATCAAATTGCTTGCCGCGTTGCTTCCCCTGGCGTTGATTCTTGCCTGCCGTCCTAAAAACCGGTCAATCCGCTGGGATGGGCCCGCAGCAGCTTGAACCGGTGAAACCCGAGATCGATATATGGTTGCAGTGGAAAGTCCACCATGCCCATCGACTCACGATCCTTGATCAATTGCGAACACTGAAACTCACCACCTTTACCTTTGTTGAGCTTCGAAAGCGACAGGTAACAGAGCTTCGAAGGGCAAGTCAGCGCACAGCCGGCATTGGCGAAAAGCGTGATTCGGTCTTTTGCTTCTATTTTCTCAAGAAATTCGAGATCCTCGTTCAGCCGCATCGGCAATACGACTGAATCGTACAATTTCAGCGCCTCATCGATTTTTCGATGCGTCTTGATGTTCTTGATAACACTTGCATCGACGTGATAGGCGGGAAAGTCCTGTCGAATCCATCTTGCAAGATCGTCGTTTGTTACGATGACGGAATTACCCGGGCGATGATATTTTTTTAGCAGCGGCAAGTTCTTTTCATACTCATCATGGTCGACATAGTGGTTCGACATCGGCAGCCGGATGCCGATGCCTGCATTGTTCAGTTGAAAAACATCGCGGTCGGACAGCTCACGCTGGTTGAATAACCGCCCACCATACAGTGTGCTCCGTTCGACGAATCCGAAGAGACTGTCGATTTCGCGTAATGGCACATTGCCGTAGTGGTTTCTAAGGAAGGCAAACACGGGCGAATCCGGAGTCTTGCTGCGTGCGGATATCGTGTAAGTCGCTGCCGGCAGCGGCAGCGGCTCGGCCTTGGTGAACATTCTCTCCCTTGCACATGCCGAAGCCTGTTCTTGTGTTTGGCCACCGGTGTCCATAGTTTCGCACTGTCCACGCGTAATCGAACTACCGATTATTTCTTGCTTACCCGCGACTGGGTATCCGTAGATGTCACTACACGACGCCGAGCAACAGGCACTTACATCCAGGTTAAGGGAGCGCGGTTGGCGATCATGGCTTTCGGTGCCTCTGCAGCCGTTTCCAGTCCTTCAGGATCTCCCGCGCCGAGTTGTGTCCGGGGATTCCCGACACACCGCCGCCCGGGTGCGTCGAGGCACCGCATTGATAGAGACCATCAATCGGGGAGCGGTAATCCGCATAATGTGGCGCCGGGCGCTGGAAAAACAACTGCTCGAGCGCCAGCTCGCCGTGAAAGATGTGCCCCTCCGGCGTGTTGATGATGTGCTCGATGTCATGAGGCAGGAGCACCTGGCTCTCGACGATGCCGTCGCTAAAACCAGGCGCCAGCCCGTCGATGGTGTCGAACATCGTCTCGACGAACGCGGGGCGCTCCTCGTCCCAACTCCTGCCATCGAGTCTTCACGGGGCATGGCCGCCGAACAGGTTGATGACGTGTTTCCCGGGCAGGGCTAAGGTGTCGTCGACCATTGTCTAGGGATCTGGCGCGCCAGGGTCGTTTTCAATCGATGCTTGGTGATCTTCTAAAATCTGGTACAAGGGAAAATCTACCCAGGTGTCGTTGAGATAGTTGAGTTCGGGTACCTCTTCTTTTGGGTCTACGAGCAGATTGTAGATTGTTGGATAAGCCATATTTCTGATCGCATAACTATCTTCATCGATTTCCTTGAGAAGCAGCTTCCAATTGCGCCATTTCACACCAAAAAGCTCGTTGCCGATGTAAATGATGACGGACTCTCGAGCGGATTTCTCCGTCTTTCCCATCAGGAAATCAGATTGGTCAACACCATCCATTATTCGATCTTTCGGGAGATCGGCTCCTACAAAACTAGCCAATGTGGGAAACAGATCTATCTGATGGACAATTTCGTTTGATACTTGCTTCGCGGGAATTTTCCCGGGCCAGCGAATCAGAAAAGGGACGCGTAAGGAACCTTCATAGGGAGAAAACATGCTCCCTCGCCAGGGGCCGGTGAATCCAAATGATCTCGGCACGCCTTCGCGGCCATTGTCCGATGTAAAGATAAATATGGTGTTTTCTTTTAATCCTAGCTTGTCGATCGTATCCAGGAGCTCGCCCACATAGGCATCCGTCTGTGCCAAAACGTCAGCAAAGCTTCCGTTTCCAGTCTTGCCGTTGTAGTCAGGATGAGGGTCGACCGGTTCATGGGTTTGCGTATAGGGGAGATAAGCAAAAAATGGCTGCTTGGCACTGGCCTTGCGTTTGATGAAATCGATGGCCTGGTCGGTGATTTCGCGATCGATCGTCGTGCGCTTGGCGCGGTCATACACTTCCAGTTCCTTGGGCTTTTGGCCTCGCTTTGCCGACATGACGTGGGTGAACACGGCACTTGGGTGGCTGCCAGGCGTGAAGCTATTGCTATCCGGCCAGAAGGCCCGGTCTGATGATCTGGGAATTCCAATCCATTCATCGAAACCCTGGTCCGTGGGGTAACGGCCCTCCGTGTCTCCCAAATGCCATTTTCCGAAGATGCCAGTCGCGTAACCGGAATCCGACAGCATTTCGGCCAATGTAATCTCCCATTTGGTAATCCCGTACCACACACTTCTAGGCGGGCCGTCTTGCCGTTGCCGGGTGCGAATCCCATAACGACCCGTCATCAACGCTGAGCGGGACGGTGTGCACTCTGCTTCGACATTGAAATTTGTTAGCTGGAATCCTTCTGCGGCGATACTGTCAATATTCGGTGTAGCCGCGCCGCGCATAACGCCACCGCCATAAACGCCGATTTCGCCGTAACCAAAATTATCCATCAGGACAAGGACAATATTGGGTTTGTTTTCACTCCCGGGTGCAGCCAGGATTGGGGAAGCGAACACAAAAAGGATCAGCAGAAATATGGGCATCCTCGCAATTCGAATGTACTTGGACATCGCGCTCTCCTTTGATGCAGGCACGGCATATGAATCTCGCTCAAGCTAATTAAGACACTCTTGTCGACGAACATTATCCTAAAACCGATTTATCCTCAAAGACCATGGCAGGAGCCGCACGAAAGGAAGTCACCCCGGTTCCCGGTTCACAGGAGTATTGGGGGACGAATTTTCATGCAAGCCGCCGCTGGCAGCTGAGATAAACCATCGCAGCACTTTGCTCAGCGATATCGTCCAGGCGAGCAATCCTGTCGGCACTGACAAATTGACGGCGGCTGAGCAACAGTCGTAGGATGAAAAGATTCGAATCGCTGTACAAACGGCTGTGGGGCGCGAGAACTCCGTCGCTGTCGCGCAACGCTATCCGGGCAGGCTCGCGAACAGCCAGTTGCCGTATTCAAGAAAGCCGCTATTATTGGTGGTCTCTCCAACGCAGAAAATTCCCCCTAAGCAAGAACGAAAGAGAAGGAGAAATATGAAACATCTAAATACTAAGTCCACTTTTAGCTGGCGGAAGGCAATTTCTGCTATCGGATTTATCGGCTGGAGTGCCGCTATGGTTCTGGTCGGTAGCATTGCGCCCGAATTCGGTTTTTCACAATCTCAGGCGGCAACGGCAAATTCGCTGGTCAGGTTGGATCGTAATCGATTGTCGGGCAATAACCTCGGTGAGTTCACACCATACGAACCAGAATTTGGCGATCTCGTTGCGCGTGGATATGAGTATTTCTATAGCCAGGACGGCAATTTTGGTATTGGCGTTTGGGAAAGCAAACCGGGTCAGACGACCTATACCGATCTCGAATATGACGAACTGATGTACGTGCTTGACGGCGGGATCGTCATGACAGACGAACAAGGCAATACCGATAAATTTGGTCCAGGAGAGGGCCTGGTCTTACCTAAGGGCTGGACCGGTACTTTGGCCGTTCCTGAAGGCGGTGTACGTAAGATCTGGGTTACTTATATGGGCGGGAAGAAATAACGGGACTTCGGAACTGACAGCTCAGCATCAGCGGAGTCTGTACAAAGTCAATACATGGGCCGGGCTTGAGAAAGTCCGGCGTCCCGCGCGACGCCCGCGTTAAAGAATCGGAGGGGCTATGACCAGTAGTGGGGATCGTGATCTGGGGATGCACCGGGATATCACCCGGCGCGACTTTGTCAATGGCGTGGGGGTTGCCGTCGGGGGAGCGCTCATCGCACCCGGTTGGCTCTCGGCGCAAGAGGGCACGTCCACGGTGCCCGGGGCAGGGGATTACTATCCACCGGCCCGGACTGGACTACGTGGAAGTCATGCCGGTTCGTTCGAAGTCGCTCATGCGCTCCGCGATGGGAACACCTGGACCGATGCCGGCAACACGGGTGAGCACTACGACCTCGTGGTGGTCGGTGGCGGGCTGAGCGGACTCTCGGCGGCCTATTTTTTCTTGACCTCGGCTGGTTCCGGCGCACGTGTGCTGGTCCTCGACAATCACGACGACTTCGGCGGCCACGCCAAGCGCAACGAGATGACCTACCAGGGTCGTACGCTGATGCTGAACGGTGGCACCTCGTACCTTGAATCCGTTCGTCAATACAGCACTGTCTCCAGGACGCTCCTCGCCGCAATCGGCGTCGATATTGAAAGCGGGATTGCCACCAGCGATGCGGGCAGGGGGTTGTACCGATCGATGGGCCTCGGCAACGCCACGTTTTTTGCGAAAGAGGTGTTTGGCGAGGATCGGCTCGTTAAGGGACGAGGCGCGCGAGACGGGTCCGGGAACAGCGGATGGGCCGATTGGCTCGCACAGACGCCGCTCTCTCCGGATGCGCGCAGGGACATCGCGCGGCTCTACGATGACGGCGCGAACCCGGACTATATGCGCGGACTGTCGGATGCGGACAAGAAGGAGCGCCTGGCCCGGATCAGTTATCGGGACTTCCTCCTCGATATCGCCAAGGTGCACCCCGATGTGATCCCGTTCTTCGATGACGGCCCGAAGGGCAGCTTCTGCGTCGGTATCGACGCCTATCCGGCACTCTATGGATGGACCCAGGGCTATCCCGGCTTCCAGGGGATGAACCTCGAGCCCCTCCCCAAGGTCGGTCCCCTCAGTCACATCGGGGGCGGACAACACGGTCGTGAGAGTGAGTGGAATCACGGAGACGATCTCTTCTTACCCGATGGGAACGCGACGGTAGCTCGGCTCCTGGTTCGTGCCATGATTCCCGACGCGCTTCCGGGCACTACGCTGGATGATTCGATCACGGCGCGCCTCGCATACGATCGGATCGACCGCGCGGGCTCCGACGCACGGATTCGCCTCAACAGCACGGTCGTGTCTGCCCGCCACCTGGGCGACCCGGATGCAGCTCGCGAGGTCGAAATTACTTATGTGCGGGACGGCAAGGCCGAAAAGGTGCGGGCGGATCACTGTGTGATGGCGTGCTACAACGGGGTTATCCCGCATCTCGTCCCGGAGATGTCCGACGAGCAGAAGGCGGCGCTCATGTATGGCGTCAAGATGGCCAACGTTTACACGAACGTCCTCATCCGTCAGTGGACGGCCTTCACGAACTTAGGGATCTCAGGGGCGAGCGCTCCGGGGATGTACCACACCGGGGTCAGACTGGGCCGGTCCGTGCAGTTCGGTGACTACCAACCTTCCACATCTCCTGACGACCCGATGATTCTGCACATGTCCAGGGTGCCTTGCGCTCCCGGAAAGCCGAAGAAGGAGCAGCATCGCATCGGGCGAGCGGATCTGATGGCCACGACCTTCGAGACCTTCGAGCGCAACATCCGCGACCAACTCGGTCGAACCCTCGAGGGTGGGGGTTTCGACCCGGCCCGGGACATCGAAGCGATCACAGTGAATCGCTGGCCGCACGGCTATGCCTATAGCTACGACACCTTGAACGATCCGATCGAGTGGGCGCTGTTCGCTCCCGACGATCGGCCGTGCGTGATCGGCAGGCGGCGCTTCGGTCGGATTTCCATCGCCAACTCCGACGCCGCTGCCTCGACGCACACGGACTCTGCTATCGACGAGGCGCATCGAGCGGCCCGCGAGCAGCTAGTCGTTCGAAGCCGTGCCCGGCGAAGAATCTCCAGTACGGACGAGGTGCTGTCCCGCTAGGACCAGGGCGTGTGTAGCCGGTGCCAGCTCGGATGTATTAGGGGGAATTTCCTGGCAATCGGCCTGGCGCTTACCTTGTTGGGCGTAGCGGACAAGGTCAAGCCCACCGACGCGAAAGGATTTGTGTGCCGTCAGGCTGCGATATCCTCACGGATGATTTGTAATATTCTTATAGGCACAATGAGATATTGCGCGAGAGCAACGGACCAATGAAATGTCGCTACCCAGGCGCTCCGTCATAGATTTGAAAACCATAAGATTTGATCGCGTGATCATGATATTGCTGGCCTGCCTCATGGTCTCGACGCCAGCTTTACCGAACGAGGTAACAGGCGAGGCGGCTCTGCCACCAGATCATGGCTATATGCTGATTCACGTCGACCTTAACCAGCGTGAGCGGATAAACATATTTGCGTTTAAAGACGTCGATACGCAGCACGAGGTCAAAACACGCATGAAATCCTTCAGATCGGTCGGAGTAAATGCCTGGATGGCTCTTGTAGCCGTGCCGAGCGGCCGATATTTCTGGAGCAAGTATGAAGCGGTCGCTAACAGTTCAGTGGAGGGATTTCGGAACCTTGACAGCCTATACGGGCGTAGCGCCCCAAGCTCTGCCGACGATTCTTTTGAAATCGTATCGGGAGTAGTCAATTATGTCGGTAACTGGAGGATGCATGTTGTGTCATCTGATCGGCGCCGCATCGATCCGATCATCAGTTATGAAACGTCGACAATCCAGCGATACGTTGAGGAATATCCGGAGCTTGCTAACAAGCACCAGGTCTACGTGTCAATGATGGGCAAAGCAGCGATTTCTCTTGACGAGCTGGCGAAAATTATGAATTCTCGATCCGAATAGTCGAAAAGCGTAGAATTGAATATAGATAGCTTTTATTCTTCCTACACTCCGGAACTTCTGGTCTATGCCTCTCATATTTGCACTATCCTTGAGGCTCGAGGATCAGTTCCTTCAAGGCCGCTTGCCGTTGGCTATCATGCCGGTAACCGCGAGCTGCTGACCGCAAGCAACAACACGCAAGCCCACAACGCAGGAGAATTAAATGCGATTCAGCCTGACTTCGAGCACAATCCTGATTCTACTCCTCGCTGCCTGCACCAGCAGTGAGCGAGATAGGACAGCGTCAGAGCAAGTACCTGAAGCCGATAAGCAATTCCTGTTGACATACCCCGCGCTGGAGAATCCTGGCGGTGAGGTGCTGCTGGAGAACGAGCACGTCGTAGTGCAACGGTTCGTCGTGGGCCCTGGGGAATGGGAGGGCATTCACGCTCATCCCGGCAACCAGGTCTACGTGCACGTCAAGGGCGGGGAGTGGTCTGGCCGCAGCGGCGGCAAAGCCACCTATTCGGGATCTGTCAGTGAGGACGGGTCGGTGGGCTGGATGCTCCCGATCCCACTCAGCGAAGAACACGAATCCGGCAACACCGGAGAGTCACCCATCGACTTGATCTGGGTGACCCTGAAGGACGATGCGCCGATTGCTCCCGAGGTCGAGCATACGCCGCAGGTTTACCCCAACATTCCCCTGGAATTACTGCTGGAAAACGACCGGGTCATCGTGCAGCGGGTGCAAGTCGAGCCGGGCCAGTGGGAGGGCATCCACTCTCATCCCGGCAACCAGGTTTTTATCCACATCAAGGGCGGGGAGTGGTCTGGTCGCAGGGGCGGCAAATCTACCAATTCGAGAACTGTCAGAGAGGACGGTGCGGTGGGCTGGATGGACGCCGTCGACCTTAGCGAGGGGCACGAATCCGGCAACACCGGTGACACCACCATCGATCTTATCTGGATCACACTCAAGTAACCGCAGGGAAAAAAGGGGTCGAACCGATTTCTCAGATTCCCGGTGAGCGTGTCGTTGAACAGCGCTCGATCGATTAATTCGGTTCGACCCCTTTCTTCAAAACTCCCGCATATACATTGCAGCTCGCGCTAATATGTAATTTCCTTAGATCTGTGGCGTTTCGCGATGAAAGAACCATTGAAAAAAATCCCCGGAATTGTTCTGGGGTTTCTTCTGACAGGTACTGCTACGTCGGCAGACATGGTTTTGACAAATGGCCAGATCTATACGGTCGACGATTCACAGCCATGGGCAGAAGCCGTTGCAATCGAAAACGGCCGCTTTGAGTATGTTGGCGATGCTGACGGCGTAAAGGCGTTTATCGACAGTGACACCGTGGAATACGATTTGCAGGGCAGGTTTGTTCTGCCCGGATTGGTCGACAGCCACACGCATCCCGGCCTGGTCGCTCGATCGGTAGACTATGTCGAACTGCCATGGACGCCTGAGACCAAGAAAGAGATGTTCGACGCGCTCCTCGCGTATGCGAACGAGAATCCGGATAAGGAATTCATTGTGGGTGGCAGATGGCCGACCGGGTTGTTCGGGGAGGAAGGGCCGAACAGGCATGAGCTGGATGCGGTGCTACCCGATCGTCCCGTGATCCTGACAGATACGTCGGGCCACGCCCAATGGCTTAATACCAAGGCCCTCGAAGTCCTTGGCATTGACAGGAACACACCGGACCCGATTCCAGGCCTGTCATACCTTTATCGAGACGCCGATGGCGAGCCAACTGGCTGGATCAAGGAGCGTGCTATTTCCGCACAACTGGCAGCAGCCGGAATCGGTGATCAGGTCAGCGCCGATTCGCTGGCGGGTTTTCTGGAGTACCTGTCTGCGCTCGGTGTGACTGTCGTGTTTGATGCGGGAAACAGTGAAGAAGGGTATAAAGCTGCCGCCGAACTGGATAGGAATAACAGAATGCCGTTGCGCTACGAGGGTTCGTATCGCATCGAGGTTGAAGACCAGTTCAGCGGCGCCGTTCAGGAGCTGAAGCGTCTTCGCAAGGTTTACGGCGGGAAGCGGCTGAGATTCAATACGATAAAAATCATGTTCGATGGCGTTTCGGAAATACGCACCAGCGCCGTGCTCGAACCATTCCTGGGCGAAGAAGACTATCGCGGCAGAACGGTGGTTGATGCTCCTCGACTGAGTCACTTCATCCTTGAATTGCATGACGAGCAAATCGATTTGCACTTGCATACTGTAGGTGACGCAGCCATTCGCACGGCTTTAGATGCCGTTGAGATCGCACACGCAGAGCTGGGTGGGCAACCCGATATTCGCATCACCTTCTGTCATCTCGAGATTATTGATGAGGCCGACTTCGATCGCTTCAAGAAGCTCAATATTTTCTCCAATTTTTCCCCACAGTGGCACGGAGGCCATATTCAAGGTGCGCAACTGACACTTGGACAGGCGCGCTACGACAGGATGTTTACTGTACAGCCGTTATTGGACAGAGATGTTTCGGTCGCCTTTTCCAGCGACATTACGAACGCAGGCAAATGGAGAACC
>Ga0114949_10002546_pt1 | contig 11395 bp, 10 predicted proteins | sample N074metaG_FD_83505 | JGI IMG/M metagenome (GOLD analysis project Ga0114949, IMG submission 83505) | Deep subsurface microbial communities from Kermadec Trench to uncover new lineages of life (NeLLi) - N074 metaG | ecosystem: Environmental > Aquatic > Marine > Ocean trench > Sediment | place... | reverse complement strand
TCTACATGGAACATCTCGAACGGCGTACGGCCGGGTCGGAGCTGCGCAATATTCGCCTGGCGAGTCCGTTCGTGTTGCGTACGGTTGCGCCGCGGCCTGATGAATTGGCGGGTCGCGCCGTGCTCGGCTGGCGACGGCTCGCCAAGCAACTGGTGCTGCACCTGGAGGGCGATTTCTTCGCCGTGCTGCATCTGATGATTTCGGGTCGGTTGCTATGGCACGAGAAAGCGATTGCGGTACCGAAGCGAATTGGACTCGCGGCCTTTGACTTCAGCACCGGAACGCTGGTGTTCACCGAGGCCAGCAAAAAGAAGCGGGCTTCGTTGCGGCTGCTGCAGGGCGAGCGCGACCTGGCAACGCTCGATCCGGGGGGTATCGAAATTCTCGATGTGCCTCTGGCAGAGTTCGCGGATCGGCTTCGGCAGACGAATCACACGCTCAAGCGGGCGCTGACGGACCAACACGTGTTTGCCGGGGTGGGTAATGCGTACTCCGATGAAATTCTGCTGCATGCTCGCCTGTCGCCCTTCAAGCAGGCCCGCGCGCTGAGCGAGGCCGAAGTGGAACGGCTGTATCTGGCCTGTCGTGACACCCTTCAGACATGGGTTGATCGGCTGCGCGAGCAAAGTGGTGCGGACTGGCCGAAGAAGGTGACGGCGTTCCATCCTGAAATGGCTGTTCACGGTCGCTACCGGGAACCGTGCCCGCAGTGCGGGTCGGCCGTACAGCGGATTGTCTATGCGGAAAACGAAAGCAACTACTGCGCGAAATGTCAGACTGATGGTCGGTTGCTGGCGGACCGATCACTGTCACGGTTGCTCAAGGCGAACTGGCCGAAACGGCTCGAAGATCTGGAGTAGGTCCGCCCGCGCGGGCGCCTCAACCGGGCCTGGGCAGGTCTGTTTCGATGCGGATTGCGCTCGACGACGCATCGTCTCTGAAGTCGGCCTGTGAGACTTCCTGGCACAGCGCCACCAGAACCTCGGGCAAGTCGCAGTCGGCGAGCGTCGTAAAGCCGTCATCGGCGGCTCGTCCAAACACCAGAAAGCTGCAGCCGAGATCCGCAAGTTCGTGCAGCGCGTCGTTGCGTCGGGCTACGTCGTCGCCGTAATAGTGCGGATCGCCGATCCGCACGAGGGTGTCGATGCCAACGATGAATTGCACACCCGGAAACGTCCGCGCCTTCTCCAGAAATGTCGGACGGTTGCTGAACCACACTGACATCGATGCGTCGAATTGCGTGGCCCGACGCTCCAGTGCCAGATAGTTCAAGGGTGGCTTGTCGACGCTGTTCAGGCAGATTTCGAAGCTGACGGCTTTACCTGCCAGCGCTTCGGCCAGACGTGCCATGCCGAGGTGGCCGCTGTGCAGTGGGTTGAAGGCGCCGGGAAACATCACCTCGGGGCGTTCGTCCGGTCCCTGGACGGGGGTCGCCTCGAGACTCCCCGCCAGCACCTCTTGCCAGGCAGTGGGCGCATCGATGTGTTGCCGTTCGACTGTTTCGTGCGGGGTCAGGTCGAGGTCCAACTTAGCTGGCAGCGTGAGTCCTTCACCGAGGCAACGCAGCGCCAGCACGCACAACAATGCTTCTTCGCCGGCCCGATCCCGGGCATCCCTCTCGAGGCTCAGATGCCAGTGAAATGTGGAGCCCGCGGTCTGCAGCGCCAGATGGACGCGGTGGGCGCCGCGTTTGATCCGAGTGGTGGCGAGGCTTGCGGTCAAGCCGAACCCGAACAGGTCCGCGCGCCGTGAATCATCCAGTGCGATTGCGTGTTGATAGGCGGCCATTGCCATGGCGCAGGCGGTCTCGGCAGAACACGCTTGCTCGGGCGTTGCGCCGAGCAGTTCGCTCAGCGCAGTTGCCGCATAGGGTACCCGGGCGTCGAGCACGGTGTTCGACGCGCCGCCGACGCTGAGCAGTTCACCCAGCAATTCACCGCCACCGCCGGTGATGGCGAAAACGCCACGCTGGGGTGCCGCGTGCAGGCGGCTGACGAACTCGGAATGAATACCCATCGCGACTGTCAGTCCTTGAGAAAGTCCCTGATCAGCTTCAGGAACTCATCGAGCTGGTCGTGGTGTACCCAATGCCCTGCGCCGGCGACATTCGCGACGCTCACGTGCTTGAAGTGATCCGCGCGGCCGTCGGTTGAGGGGTCTGTTGCCCAGGATTCAGTGCCCCTTACCAGCAGTGTCGGGCATTGAATGCGCCCATAGAGCTCGTAGGTCTGCTCGAAAGGCAGCCCGACCGGCGAGAAGGAGCGAACATAGTTGTCGAATTTCCAACTGTAAGTGCCGTCCTCGTTCTGATTGCTGCCGTGGATGGTCAGATGACGGGCTTGATCCGCGGTCAGGTGTGGATTCTCGGTCTGCATGCGGTGCAACGCTTCCTCCAGACTCTGATACCGGCGCGGCGTGCGTCCGGAGAGCGTGCGCAGTTCGTCGACCCAACCACGCAACCGCTCGTGGGTGGACATGGCGAGACGATCCTTGATCATGGCGGGCGGCGGGCCCATCCCTTCGATGGCGACCAACTTGGTGATGTTTTCCGGATACAGACCGGAGTAGGTCAGTGCAATCGAGCCGCCCAATGAATGACCGATGATGGTTACCGGCGTCATCTTCTTCTGATCCAACAGCTGGGCAATGTCGTAGATGTAGTCGACCTGGGAGTAGTTCCCGCCGATCATCCACTGTGAGTCGCCGTGGCCACGCAGGTCAGGCGCGATTATGTGATAGTCCTTGCGCAACTCCTCGGCAACCCAGTCCCAGTTGCGGCAGTGGTCCCGGCCGCCGTGAATCATGATCATCGGCGGTGCGTCGTTGTTGCCCCAGTCGACATAGTGCAGTCGCAGCCGCTGGGAGAAATAGATGTGCGAGGCAGGGCCACCTTTGGGCATACTTCGAATCCTTAACGGCCGTGGGTCGGTGCGCGATTATATCGCGTCCGCTCCTGCGGTCGGGCATCTGGGGACGCTAGAGCAGCAGCGGCGGAAAAGGACCATGTATACGTGGTTGAAGGATGCGCACGTGGCGCTGGCATATGTGACCCTTGCGGGGTTTGTCGTACGCGGCATCTGGGCGGTCATGAACTCGCCACTGCGCGAACAGCGTTGGGTACGAATTGCACCGCACGTCGTCGACACGCTGTTGCTGGCATTGGGAATTACGCTCGCTGTGATGCTCAGCCTATCTCCAATGGAACACGCCTGGCTGAACGCGAAGATCATCGGGTTGCTGGCCTACATCGGATTCGGGGTGGTGACCATGCGGGCGTCGACCCGGCCGGTGAAGCTGGTGGGTTTCGTCTGCGCCCTGGGGTGCATCGGCTACATCTTCGCGGTTGCCCTGAGCAAACAGGTCTGGCCTTTCTAACGACCGTCGCTGGATCGCGTCCGTGTAGATCCCATTGGAGAATGCGTTCGACGGGCTGCCACTACCACTGCTGCGGTCTCGATACCGAACCCAGCCAACAGCACGAATGCGGCGCTGACGTGGTCGAGTGCTTCCATGCTGAACAGAAGTTGCGCGATCGCGTAGATCCCCGCGACGCGCAGAATGCCGCCTGCGGCCATGCCGGCGGTGCGCCGCCGGACCATGAGGATGCCGTGGAAGTAGTTTCGCAGGACGATGATGCCGGGCAGCAGGCACATGATCAGTATCACCTCGACGGCGCGTGCCTTGACGGGGTCACGCAGGCCCAACAGGTTGCCCAGCACCGTATCACTGAGCGGCGAGACCGCGATTACCAGCATGATCAGGGTGATTCCGGTTCCCACCAGACCCATGAAGCGGCGCTTGGCGGCCAGATCGTCCAATCCATAGGTGACGAAAAAGTGCCGGAATTGATTTGCGGCCTGTTGAAATATCATCGAGAAATCGAAGCCGACCCGTAATGCGGCGATGCTCACCAGCCCTGCCGGGGTGCGACCGACGAAGCCATAGAGTATCGGTCGACTCAGGGCGAACATGATGCCAGTCGTGGTCATCGGGATGAAGAACCGGATCAACTCGGAGTAGCTAACAGCCGCGTGCTCCGGTTCGACGGGCGGCACGTAGCGTAGCCGGCCGATCAGGATCGCGAGGGTCAGGTGCAGGAGTGCCGCGCCGGTCTGGGCGCCGACCAGTGTCCAGACGACCCGCCAGCCGGCCCGATACCCGACCATCAGAATCAGCACGATCGCGCTCAGGTAGCAGACATTGAGAATCGTGACCCAGCCGGTCAGCCGCGCCTGGACCAGCAGGCCGACGTAGTAATGCCGCTGACCGTTTACCCAGAGCAGCGGCGTCAGCAGCAGCAGGTATTCGGTGACCCGGGCAGTGACCGTGGCATCGACGCCGTACGCCAAGCCGATTAATCCACGACCAGGCTCGCCCAATGCAAGCAACAGCAGCGGCACGGCGAGCGCGGTGGAGATGGCCAGCGAGAACCGCTGGCTGCGTTGCCGGCCTATAGGGCTGCGGGCGTACACGTTGGACAGTTGCGGCATGAAGTTCAGCGCGGCTTGAAAAAGGCCGAACGTGCCTTGGGCGAGAGCAAACACTGCGAGTTCTCGAACCGCGTCCGGATAGCGGGCCAGCGTAGCGTTCTGAAATTGCAGGCCCAGCACCATGGCGAATCCCGTCAGGGTCAGGGGCCAGTAGAACCGCCAGTAGCCGGCCAGTTTGGAGGTCACGTTTACTCCATAGGAGGAGCCGCAGTATAGCCGCAGATTTCTGACGCCCTGACTGACCTTGCGAACGAGGAGTATCATTCGCGCACCACGATTTAACACGGACTATCTCGAATCAGAGGGAGATGAAGACCATGCGGGTAAGACTGGATATTGTCGTTGGCCTGGTGATGCTGCTGGGCGCGCTGCCGGCATTCGCGGACGAACCCACGGCGACGAAAATCGAGCGTGCGATGAGTGCGGCGCCGAGCAACGTCAGCGCGGAGGCGACCATCATGGATGTCGACGGAACGGTGCTGCGCGAAGGGAGCAACGGCTGGACCTGCATGCCGGGCATCGGGCCGGGTGACGATCATCCGATGTGCAACGACGCCGTCTGGGTTCGGCTGATGGCGGCGGCCGGTGCCGGAGAGGGGTTCCAGACGGATCGGGTCGGCGTTTCCTACATGCTCCAGGGTGACGCGCACGTCAACAACGAAGATCCGGCCGATACCGAGCAGAACGACGGCGAAGTCTGGGTTCAGGAAGGCCCTCATCTCATGTTGGTGGTGCCGAAGGCAGCACTGCAGGGCGTCAGCCACGATCCGTACAATGGTGGCCCCTATGTCATGTGGGGTGACACCCCATACGCCCACATCATGGTCCCGACCACGAACGACAAACTGCGCTGAAGTGGGAGTGATGGGGCTGCGGCGCAACGCCTTTGCGGCCTACGAGGCGTGGGCGCCGGAATCTGGACGTCTGATCGAGGAGGCACGCAGGTACTTCCCCGGTGGCGACACGCGCATGAGCGCTCACTTCGCCCCGTACCCGCTGTTCATCGAATCGGCGTCCGGCTGTCGGATGCGCGATGCCGACGGGCACGAAATCGTCGACTTCATGAACAACTTCACGTCGTTGATTCTGGGGCACGCGGATCCGGCCGTAGTGGACGCAGTCTCGACGCAGATCGCCACGGGCTCTGCGTATGCCGCACCGACGCGCAACCAGCTCGACCTGGCGCGCCTGCTGACAGAGCGGGTACCTTCACTGGAGCAATTGCGTTTCACCAGCTCGGGCACCGAAGCGACGTTGATGACGCTGCGCTGCGCGCGTGCCGTGACCGGCAAGCAACGGATCATGAAGATGGAAGGCGGCTATCACGGCAGCTACGAACTGGCGGAAGTCAGCCTCGCGCCGGTGCCTGGACTGTGTGGACCCCTCGAGTCGCCCAACGCGGTGCCGATCGATGCGAGCTTCCCGGACAGCGTGCTCAACGACGCCGTCATTTCTCCGTACAACCAGCCTGAACTGGCGCGTGCCCTGATCGCGCGACACGCCGACGAACTCGCCGCGGTGATTGTCGAACCGATCCTCGGCAGCACGGGAATGATTCCGGCGACGACTGAGTTCCTTCTCGCCCTGCGCGAAGCGTGCAGTGCTCACGGCGTCGTGCTGATCTTCGATGAAGTCATTACCTTGCGGTTGGGCGATGGTGGCGCCCAGGCGCTGCATGGGATCACGCCGGATCTCACCGCGATGGGCAAGATCATTGGCGGGGGACTGCCGATCGGTGCGTTTGGCGGGCGCGAAGAGTTGATGCGAGTGTTCCACCCGGACGAGGCGCGGCCGGTCATGCATGCCAGTACGTTCAGTGGCAATCCGGTTTCAATGGCCGCCGGTGCCGCAGCGATGGGCCAGCTCGATCCGCAACGATTCGAACAGCTGAACGGACTGGGGGCCACGCTTCGCGAAGGCGTCGACGCTGCGTTTCGCGCCAACGGCATCCGTGGTCAAGCGACGGGTGCCGGGTCGTTGGCGAATCTTCATCTGACGGATGCGCCGCTGCGGGATGCACGTGATTCGCTGGCCGCGGCGACTCGGGCGGGATCAATTGTTCAGGCCGTGCATCTGGGCATGTTGCGCCGCGGCATTGCCAGCGCCGGTCGGCTCATGTACTGCATTTCGACACCCATGGGTGCCGCGGAGGTTGAGCTGGCGGTCGATGCGTTGGACGATTGTCTGCACGAACTGCGCCCTGAAATCGAACGCGAAAAGCCGGAGTTGTTGTTGTGAGCGATGCCATCAAGCTGATTGCGGGGACGTCGCACCCGGCCTTCGCCGCCGAGATCGCGGGCAAGCTGGGCGTGCCGCTGTGTGACACCGAGATCATTCGCTTTGGCAACGAGAATATTCTGTTTCAGTGCAAGGAGAATGTTCGCGACGCCGACGTGTTCGTGATGCAGACGTCCTGCCCGCCGGTGTCCGATGGGATCGTTGAACTGCTGATCATCATCGATGCGTTGAAGCACGCCTCTGCCCGACGAATCACCGCGGTGCTGCCGTATTTCCCCTATGCGCGATCCGACAAGAAAGACCGGCCGCGCATTTCGATCACCGCGCGGCTAATGGCCGATCTCCTCGAAACGGCCGGCGCGGACCGCGTGTTGACCATGAATCTTCACTCACCCCAGGTACAGGGCTTCTTTCGAATCCCGGTGGATCAGTTGAACGCAACGCCGATCGTCTGCGACCGTTTGCGGGCCACCACCGATCTGAAAGATTCGGTGCTGGTCGCCAGCGACCTGGGCGAGGCGAAGGACCTGGGCGAGTACGCGAATCGGCTGCACCTGCCGATGGCGATCATCGACAAACGCCGTGACGATGATGGGGAAAACCCGCGTGCGGTTGCGCTGATTGGTGACGTCAAGGGTCGGGATGCGTTGATCATCGACGACGAAATTGCCAGCGGCGGCACGATGATTGAAGCGGCCCGATTTCTGAAGGTGAATGGCGCCAGGCGCATTGAGGCGGCGGCCGTACATCCGGTGTTCAGTGGTCGCGCGATTGAGCGTCTGCGTGGGTCGGAGATCGAGCGGTTGGTGGTTACCAACACTATCCCACTGCGTGACGAAAGCCTTGGGTCACGACTGGAAACGGTCTCGGTGGCGGGATTGTTTGCCGACGCGATTGCGGCCATCCACGGCGGCGACAGCGTATCGAAACTGTTCGCCTGAGCAGCACGGAGCGGGTCAGATCATTCACGTCGTGTCGCGGCGAGGCCGCGGCGTCCGCTGGGGATCGGCGGCGTCGTACTGAGCGCGGACCGCGTCAAGCATGTTGTCTTTGGCGTGCTTCAAGGTCTTACGCAACTCGGATTGCTGAGCTGCCGACATGCCACGAGTCGCAATCCCGACGGTGGTCTGGCTGGCCTGGTCTGCACGTTCCATCGCCCGCGCCATGCGACGTGTCAGGTGAATTCGTTTTGCGCGTCGGTCGAGCTTGTCGCTGCGGCGTTCTATCAGACCACTTCGCTCCAGCTTGTCGAGCAGCTTGCCCAGCGGCGACTTTGCCATGACCAAGGCATCGGCCAGTTCGGTCTGGGTAATGCCCTGCTCCCGATACAGTTCCGCGAGCACTTGCCACTGGGGTGCGGTCAATCCCATCTCGCGGACGAGGCGATTGAAATGCTTGCGCATCAACAACGACAATTCCTGGATCAAAAGGCCCAGGTTCTGATCGAGATCGTCGGCGGAAATTGATTTACGTGCCACGCCAGTATGATTCCTCTGATAAAATATCCCTGGATGCCTAATAAAGCATCCAAGAGGATACTATAAGAGCCGAAGAGAGATTTCACGCGCCCCGATCAAGGCAGGCCGGCGTGAGCGTATGGCGCGCGGGCAAGCTCGATTCGGCCACTGCGGCTGGCGCGGGTTTCGTCCGGCCCCGACCCCTGCGCGGTGAGCACGAACAGCGTGCAACCGTCGCCCCCACCCAGCATGCAGGCGTAGGCGCTGGTCGATAACGCGACACGATGGGTGATCTCACCGCCGGCTTCGACCCGCATGCACTCATTGCTGGTGGGAGATGCCAGCCAGATGCCGTAGTGGTCGTCCAGGCAGATGCCGTCGGGGACCACACCGGTAGGACACTGTGCCCACACTCGGCGATTGTCGAGATCACCGGATGCGTCGATGTCGAACGCGGTAAGCCGGGCAGCGAACGACTCGGCAACGATCAGGGTGCTCGCGTCCGGTGTGATGACCGTTCCATTGGGAAATCCGAGGTCGCGGGCTACAACCGTTGTGGTGCCGTCAGGATCAACACGCACCAGCTCCGCATCGCTCGGCGTGGCGCCGGCGTGCAGATCGAAGCCAAAGTTCCCGACATACGCCCGACCGGCCCCGTCCACGACCATGTCGTTGCAATAAAAGCTGGCGAGATTGCTGAGGTCGGCCACTTCCGTCAGCTCGGCTCCATCCCAACGCAGCAGCCGGCGATCGTTCATGGATACGATCAGGAGGTTTCCCTGGGTGTCCCAGCCGAGTCCGGAAGGACAGTGCTCGATCTCGACGATGCGTTCCGTGGCGCCGGACTCGTCCACGGCTATCACCCAGTGATCGTGCATGTCGGAAAACCAAAGGCGGCCATCGTGCCAGCGGGGACCTTCACCGAAGCACAATCCGTCGATGAGTGTCGCGCTCGGCTCGATCTGAATGGTCGTGTGGGTGGCCATAGGTACCTCCGGAACTGAATAGGTGTCGGAACTACGTTATTGTGTGCCACGGTGGCACATAGATTCAAAGACGGAAGCTGGAAGAGAAGTTGGAAGAATAAGGGAAGCCACCTAACGATTTAGACATCAACTGGGGATAAAAATGAAGCACGCATTTCAAACACTGTTCGTCCTGTTGGTTGCATTCGGCGTGGCCGCATGTGGTCAAGGCGGGGACACATCCGAGGCACCGGCGCCTGCGGCAACCATGGAACAACCGGCAGCCGAGAGCGGGACGGACGCGTCGGTAGAAGCGGCAGTGGACGCTGTTCAGGCGGTCGTCGAGGCCGAAGCCGCCGAAATGGCCGCCGAAGCGGCCGATGCCGCTGCCGATGCCGCGGATGATGCGGCTGCGGCGGCTGAAGATGCCGCAGATGAGGCGACCGAGGATGCGATGGAAGCGGCTACGGACGCACCGATGGACTAACACTGATGGGTTAGCAAGGGATCGCCACGGTCCGTGCCGGGGTCCGTGGGCCTGGATAGCGGTGCTTGGTCATTCCTTGTAACATCTCGCCTCTCTACGCGGGCAATGCGCCCGCCACCGGTGAGGACACAGGGGGACCCCATGAGAGACGTCGTGATTGTCGACAACGTGCGTACCGGCTTGGCCAAGTCGTTTCGCGGTAGCTTCAACCTGACCCGCTCCGATGACATGCTCGCGCATCTGATCGATACCCTCATTGAGCGCAATCCGAAGGTCTCGCCGGATGAAGTCGAAGACGTAATTGTTGGCTCCGCCAGTCACACAGGGGAACAGGATGGCAACATTGCCCGCCTGGCGGTCATTCTGTCCAAATTGCCCGTGACTACGGGCGGTTTGAGCATCAATCGGTTCTGCTCGTCCGGATTGCAATCCATTGCCATCGCGGCGAACCAGATTTCCTCGGGCCAAACCCAGGTCGCCATCGCGGGTGGAGTTGACTCCATTTCGATGCGCAACCGCCAGGAGGCCGGCAAGTCGAAGCCGAACCAACGGCTGCTCGAGGAAAAGCCGGACATCTTCATGGCCATGGGCAACACTGCCGAGGTCGTCGCGCGCCGCTATCAGGTCACCCGGGAAGCCCAGGACCAGTACGCGCTGCAGAGCCAACAACGCTACGCAAATGCGGTCGAACAGGGCTGGGTCAGCGAAGAAATCGTGCCGATGACCGTGACAATGCAGAAGGTGGACAAGGAGACCGGCGAAGAGAGCCAGGTCGAAGTAACCGTGGATCGTGACGAGTGCAACCGACCAAACACGACCCTCGAGGGGCTCGCGGCACTGCCGCCGGTGTTCGAGGAGGACGGCAGCGTGACGGCGGGTAATGCTTCGCAGTTGTCTGACGGTGCGTCCCTCACCCTGTTGATGAGTTCAGAGCGGGCCGAACAGCTGGGTCTGGAGCCGATGGGCATCTTCCGTGGCTTTACTGTGGCGGGTTGTGAGCCGGATGAGATGGGTATTGGCCCGGTCTTTTCGGTACCACGACTGCTGGACAATGCCGGCCTCAAGATGGAGGACATCGACCTGTGGGAACTCAATGAAGCATTTGCGTCACAATGCCTGCATTGCCGGGATGCCCTGCAGATCGACAATGAGATCTACAACGTCAACGGTGGCAGCATCAGCATCGGCCACCCCTTCGGTATGACGGGCTCGCGCCAGACCGGTCTGGTATTGCGTGAATTGAAACGCCGCAAACAGAAGTACGGCGTCGTCACCATGTGTATAGGGGGTGGTCAGGGTGCAAGCGGTCTGTTCGAAGCCGTATAATGCGAGTAACAATTTGATACCAAAATCCGCACGCGCGAAACGCGCGTGAAACGCAAATAAATGAAACTACTTTCGCTCTGGGTGGATCGAACCGAGTAGTGTCTGTGCGAATTGCAGTTGTGGTGGCTGGATTGGTCGTGTGCGCTATCGCGCACGCGGGGGATGGCGATGTCGCCGAACCGAACCACTACGGGTATGCCTACGCTGGACGCACTGATGTGCAACTCACCGAGTTGGCTGCGCAGTGGGACGTGCTCGACAATGACCAACGTCGCGCCTTGCTCACTGAAGTCAAACATCGAATGGCGGCCAGCACGACCCAGGAGCCGATCATCACCATCAAGACGCGGCGGCGCTATGGTCGGACGTTTCGCCGAGCCGATGGTTCACTGGTACGAATCGAGACTACGGAGCAGGTGCTGCGTTACCATC
>Ga0114949_10002545_pt1 | contig 11396 bp, 5 predicted proteins | sample N074metaG_FD_83505 | JGI IMG/M metagenome (GOLD analysis project Ga0114949, IMG submission 83505) | Deep subsurface microbial communities from Kermadec Trench to uncover new lineages of life (NeLLi) - N074 metaG | ecosystem: Environmental > Aquatic > Marine > Ocean trench > Sediment | place... | reverse complement strand
CGCACGGAGGCTCCGGCGCGCTCGAGTTCCACGACGGCTTCCCGCACGCGAGCGAGCACCTCGGGGTTCGCGCCCGCGGCTTCGAAGTACTCGCTGGGCAGGCCGATCCTGAGTCCCGATACATCGCCGCCCAGCGCGGCGGAATAGTCGGGCACCGGGTTCGGCAGCGAGGTGGAATCTCGCGGGTCGTGGCCGGCGATCGCCTGCAGGAGCCAGGTACAGTCTTCGACCGTGCGTGCAAAGGGCCCGATCTGATCGAGCGAGGACGCATAGGCGACCAGACCCCAGCGCGAGACGCGTCCGTAACTCGGCTTCATTCCGACGATTCCGCAGAAGGACGCGGGCTGCCGGATCGAGCCGCCGGTATCGCTGCCGAGCGCAATCGGGGTGATGCCGGAGGCGACCGCAGCCGCCGGCCCTCCCGACGACCCGCCGCACGTGCGAGCGAGATCGAAGGGGTTGTGTGCCGCTCCGTGTGCGGAGTTCTCGGTCGAAGAACCCATCGCGAACTCGTCCATGTTGCCTCGCCCGATGATGACGGCACCGGCCGCCTGAAGCCGCTCGACCACCGTCGAGTCGTAGGGCGAGACGAACTTCTCGAGAATCCGCGACCCGCAGGTCGTGGGTTCTCCACTCTGGACCATGTTGTCTTTGATCAAGATGGGGATGCCGTCGAGGCGGGAGCGCTCCTCGCCCTTCGCCCGGCGCGCATCGGAGGCTTCGGCTTCGGCTAGCGCAGCGTCAGCCCGGACTCCCACAATCGCGTTGAGGGGTTCCCGAAGCCGCTCGGAGCGACGCAAAGAGGCCCCGACCAGCTCGACCGACGAGACGGCACCGGCCCCGAGCGACGCGTGGAGTTCCGCAAGGCTTTGGCAGGGTCCAGCGTCCGATCCAGCCGGTACGCCCACTACGCGTCCTCTCCGTCGATCACCTTGGGCACTACGAAGGCGGTGCCCTCGCTCTGAGGCGCGTTCGCCATCACCAGCGCGGGATCGAGCCCGGGGACTGCCTCGTCGCGCCGCAGGGGCGTGGCGAGAGGGATCGCGTGAGCGGTGGGCTCGATGCCCTGGGTATCGAGATCTTCCAGCGTAGAGACGTAGTCGAGGATCTGATCGAGATCGTGAGCCATCTGGTCGGTCTCGCTTTCGCTCAGCCTCAGCCTGGCGAGGGCGGCAATGCGGACCACCTGATCGCGTGAGATCCGTGACATGGCCGGCAGCCTAGCGGGAATTCGTCCACAATGGGCCCGTCCGGCCACACCGTACCCGACCCTCAATGCGCCTAGTCTCCCTTCGGGGAGATGACGTTGTGCGCGTGCTGTCATTGCGTCCACTGTCTGCCCCAGATAGTCTCGCGCGCGGAAATGGCTGACTCTTCTGATCTTTTCGCCACTCTCCCGGACGCGATCCGGGAAGCCGTGCAGGAACTCGGGTGGCGCGAGCCCATGCCCGTGCAGGCCAAGGTCATCCCGCTGATGCGGAAGGGCGGAGACCTGATCGTCCAGGCGATGACCGGCAGCGGCAAGACGGGCGCCTTCGGCATCCCGATCGTCGAGGCCGTCGACATCGACGAGCCGGTGACCCAGGCGCTGATCCTGGTTCCCACCCGCGAGCTCGCAAACCAGGTCGCCGGCGAGATCTTGACCCTCGGCAAGGCGCACGGCGTGCGTTGCCTCGCGATCTACGGCGGGGTTGCCTACGGCCCGCAACTCGAGGCTCTCCAAGAGGGCGCTCACATCGTCGTGGGCACACCGGGACGGATTCTCGACCACCTCGGCAACGGCCGCATGAGTCTCGACGACCTCCGTACGCTGATCTTCGACGAGGCGGACGAGATGCTCTCGCTGGGCTTTTGGCCTGACATGCGGGAAATCAAGACCTACATCCGCCACAAGGTGACGACGCATCTCTTCTCGGCGACGATCCCGGAGAAGGTTCGCTCGCTCTCGCGCTTCTTTCTCGAGGACGAGGAATTCGTCAGTCTTTCCGAAGACCAGATGGCGCCTCAGGAGATCGAGCACTTCTTCTATCTCGTTACCGCGCAGCAGAAGGAAGCCATGCTGGCGCGCATCATCGAGTACGAAGACCCCGAGAGCGCAATCATCTTCTGCAACACCAAGGCCGATGTCCGCTATCTCACGGGCTATCTCCAAAAGCGCGATGTCGACTGCGACCAGATCTCGGGCGACCTCACGCAATCCGCCCGGGAGGCCGCAATCAAGCGCATCAAGGAAGGCACCCTGCGCTTCTTGATCGCAACCGATGTGGCGGCTCGGGGCATCGACATCAGCGACCTCAGTCACGTGATCGCCTATGCGACCTCGGACTCGCCCGAAGTCTACGTCCACCGGACGGGTCGCACCGGGCGGGCGGGCAAGTCGGGCGTAGCCATCTCGCTGGTATCGGGACTCGACATCGGCAACTTCCGCCATATGCAGCACGTGAACAAGATCACGATCACGGAACGCCCGATCCCAACCGAGCAGGATATTCTCTCTCGCATACGCGAACGCCTGATGGTGAAGGTCGAACAGGAAATGCGCGCGACCCCCAAGGCGACGATCGGATCGCAGGTCGATCGGCTGGTGCCCGTGGTAGAGGACCTGGTAGCCACCGCGGAAGGTCGACGGGACCTCGCGGCGATCTGCGCCGCCTACCTGCGCGAGCACAGGCCCGAAACGACGGTCACGAACGTAGACGAGGCGACGTCAGGCCCGGAGCCGGCGCGAGAAAACGCGCAGGAACGCCCCCGTCGGCGGCGCCGTTCATCGGGCGGGGGCGGGGGCGGCCAACGCGGCCGGCCGCGAAGGCGCTAGTCCACCAGAGCTTCGGTTGGCCCGCGGCTGTGGCTTGCGCTTCGCCGCTCGTCCCAGCGCGACAATCTGCAAAGCGAACTTCGGCTGGATTCGGTCAGCCGAAGGGCCTCCAGAGCAGAATGAGCCTGGGCAGCAGCGTCAGGGCGGCCAGCATCGCGATCGCCATGGCGAGCCCCGTCAAAGTGCCGAAGTAGATGGTGGGAAGAAAGTTCGACATCGAAAGAATCGAGAAGCCGAAGATGACCGTGATGGATGTGTACACCACCGCTCGGCCGGTGCTGTCGTGGCAGAGGTGCAGGGTTTCGACGTAGTCGCCAGTCCGGGCAAGCTCTTCGCGAAAGCGGTAGATGTAGTGAATGCCGTTGTCGACCGCGATTCCGATCGTGATGGCCGCAATCGTAATGGTCATCATGTCCAGCGGAATGCCCACCAGGCCCATCAGCCCCAAGACGATGGCAGCGGCCAGCAGGTTGGGAACGATCCCGATGATCGCCAGCGGCAGCGAGCGAAAGAGCAACAGAAGCACGAGGCCGATTCCGGCGACCACAGCGCCCAGGCTCGAGATCTGGGATCCGTACAAACTCTGCAGCATGTTGCTGTACAACACGAGCGCTCCCGTCACAGAGACATCGACTTCGCTGAGGTTCAGCTCCCTTCGGAAGTCGGTGTGAATTCGCTCCAGCAACTCCTTGCGCTGCAAGCCTTCCATCGAGTCCCGAATTCGCACAACGATGCGCGCCTCGTTGTGCTCATAGGAGAAGTAGGGGTCGAACAGCGTTTCTCTCAGCTCGGACGGTAGCTTCTTGTACAGCACGCCGAGTTCCACGCTGCCAAGCTCCTCGCCGCCGTTGAGTCTCTCGGCGATGCGAATCACCGATGCCAGGGAGAGCACCTTGCCGACCTCGGGAAGGCCGTCCAGATAGTCGTGGACCCGCTTGATGGTCTCAATCTTTGTCGAGCTAAACCAGTACTCGGGGCCGTCCTCCTCTACATCCTCCAGGTAGCCGTAGTCGTCCTCGATCGCTTCAAACGCGGCGCGCTCTTCCGCCGACAAGTACCGGTCGGGGTCCAGGTTCAACAGCACCTCGAGCGGCGTCGTGCCACCCAGCTTGTCGTCGATGAGTTTCATCCCCTGGTAGATTTCCGTGTCTTCGCGGAAGTAATCGATGAAGCTGTTCTCGACGCTGAGACGCGAGATACCGACCCCGCTCACCACCACGAGCAGCGCGGATGTCAGCAAGATCGCGTTGCCCCGGCGCAGTGTGAAGGATGCGAGTTTTTGGGCCAACGCGAATTCTCGAGGTGGCGGCGAATCGGATCTTCGCTTTCCCGCTAGTACCAGCAGCGTGGGGAAGAGTGTAAACGAGGTCAAGAAGGCTACCGCCAGACCTGCGCTCATCATCCAGCCAAAGTCCTGCACGGGCTTGATGCTGCTGAAGACGAGCGAACTGAATCCGATGATGGTCGTAAGCGCGGTGTAGAGGCAAGGCGTGACCATCTTTCGAAGGGTCGTAGCGACGACTTTCTCGTGTGTCTCGTCCGGTAGCTCTCGCTCGAGCTGCCGGTGGCGCACAGCGAGGTGAATGTTCATGGAGAGGGTGATGATCAGCATCAACGAGAGAAAGTTGGAGGAGATGACGGTGACGTCCCAGCCGATCAGACCCAGCAGGCCGATCATGACCACCACCGCGTAGATGCAGCTCGCGAGGGGCAGGATGACCCACCTGAGCTCGCGGAAGATCGCGCTCAAGACGACGATCAAGAAGGTCAGTACGCCTGCCCCAAAGACCGCCAAGTCGTTTCGAATGAAGGTCACCATGTCGTCGAAGACCATCGGCACGCCACCCAGATGCAGAACGACCCGATCTCGATGGCGATCGAGGATGGCTCTGACCTCTGCGATGTCGTCGTGGATCCGGGCGTTGGCGATCTCCCGCGCGGCCCGATAGGCCCGCGTCACCTGATCGAGCTCGAGCCGGTCACGCTGCGAGAAGTCGTCGCCGCCCCGCCTCATCAACAACGCGTTGCGCGCCCTCGAGTGCGCTGCAAAGGTTTCGTCCTGAACCAGCGTGACCAGCAGGGCAGTGGTGCCGGCGTCTCGACTGAGGATGAGATCCTGGAAGAAGGGACTCTCGAGCAGCTCCTGTTTCGCGCGCTCGGGATCAATGTCGCCCTTCTCCAGTGTCGGAGCGTCTCGCGCCATGTCCGCGAAGGAGACCATCGAGCTCTCGACGAGTGGCACATCGAGAATCGTCACCACGGAATCGACGCCCGCCAGCTCGCGGAGTTCGTCGCGCAGCCGCCTCAGCTGGCCCAGAACGGGCTCAGAGAAGAGGTCCCCACTCGGTGTGAAGGTCACGATGAGGAAGGGATTGTCGGCATAGCGATCGCTAACCTCCCTGGCCTGCTGGAGGTCTCGGTCGTCTTCCAGCAGCAGGGAGTCCGCGGACGCGTCCAGCCTGAAGCTCGTCGCGTGGTACGCGAAGAAGGCGAGTACGAGCAGCAGCGCGGCAAGAGCTGTTTTCGGTCGCGCCAGGATGAGCCCGCGATACAAGGCGGCGAGCATCATGGCCGCTGATTCTTTTCGGCTGCGAGCACCTTTGTCGCTCTACTCCTTCTGTTTTCCGTCGGCCTTCCGCTCCGCGCGCTCCGCCCGGTCCGCCTTCCGGCGCGCACCCCGATTTGCCTTGCGGTCGTCGTCTCCATCCGTCTTTCGCTCCGACTGGAAGTTGGGGCCCGCCACGAACAAACCCTTCGTGACCGCCTTCTCCGGCACGCGGAGATTGGTCTTGATCTTCCCAATCCCGATCTCATAGGCCTCCGCGACCTCGACGATAGAGCTGGGGGACTTACTGGAGTAGGGCAGCACGAGTTCGTAGCGACCGCTGTTATCGGCTCTAGCTGTCGCGACATAGTGGAAGGGCGGGTAGCTCAAGGACGTTACGGCGAGTCGCGCCATGATGCGCGCGCCCGGCGGCGCGATGCCGGAGACGCGCGCACCGGTAACGATCTCGAAGATCCTGAAGTAGGGCACTCGGGTGCTCGCCTCGCTCGAGATCGGACCGGATGAGTAGATCAATCGGTGATGTTTCAACGCATCCAGCTGGATCTCGGGCTCTTCCTGTCCACTGGCTCCCAACAAGCCCTTGCTCCCCCTGAACCGGGAGAGGCGAGACATCATCGTGCGAGGATTTCCTGAACCCGTGCGCGCTGCGTGGTCCTCGCGCGCAATCACATAGCGAACGCCGAGCCCATCCAGGCGAGCGAGCGCCTCGTCCTCAGTGAGAGAACCGTAGTACGAGCGTGCCGCGAGAAAGTTCTCGCGCCCTACGTCGTCGCCAAAGTTGTCAACGATCACTGGCCGTTTGGCCACGTACTTGATCACGTGTCCCCCGGACCAGGGCCCGAGCACAGCGTATTGAGGCGTGGCGCTCGCATCGAGCCACCCGGCGGTGGGCGGTGTATTCGCGCGCAGCCAGTTCGACATCGCCTCCCGCATTACCTGTCTGCGTTCCACCTCGTGGATTACGAGCGAAGGCTTGCCATCCAAGACTCGGGCCAGGTTGTCCATATAGGGCCTGTACGCCTTGGCGACTGGAATCAGGGAGTAAACCCCGAGCACCAACGCCGCCAGTGCGACAAAGGCGAAACCCTCACCTCCAGTGCGGCGACGCAGAAGATCTCGGACCAGACGGAGACCCCCGCAGATCCCCCACGCCAGAAGCATCGACCAGCATACAGAGGACGAGTTCATGAAGCGACGCTGCATCAGCGTGATGGCGCCGAGCATCAGGCACCACCACACGAAGAAGAGCAGCTGGTCGCGTTCCCTACGTGGCCGACGCCACGCGAAAACCAAAAGAAGCGTCAACAAGACAGGCGCCAGGTAGAGTGCGCGGGTAAAGACCTGCTCCGGACGGGTACCGCCATCGGCAAAGAGCGATTTCGACTCGCCGACGGAGGATTGAAAGGTCTCCGCCTTGGCGAACCACTCCCAGCTGTCGCCCAGTCCACCGGAGAGAACCGGGACGAAGCTCAGGAGCAGACCGGCCACGACACCGCCAACGAGAACGACCTGCAGCACGCGATCGGTTAGTGGGGCGGGAAAGCTCCGTCGCCTCCAGACTTCTCCCACCGCAGCAAAGCAGAGGGCCGCCCCGGCCAGCCAAAAGGGCTGGAAGTGACTCAGCACGAGCGGGCTGAGATCGCCCCAGCGATCCCAATCGTTCCACCAGGAAAAGGGAAAGACGATTGCACAGGCGACAGCACTTGCGAGGGCGTAGAGCCGCGCGCGTGTGATCGCCTCGCGAGCGTTCTTTGCGGTCAGCAGGTGGACGACGAGAGCGACGTCTACGATGGCGACATGAATCAAACAGCCGGGCCAGATCAACAGGGCGGAGCCCGAGGCCACTCCCAACCCCAACGCGGCGCGCAGGGCCGGCGCCCGCAGCTTGGCGCTGTCGGTGTCTTGTGAGAAAAGGCCCATCGTGGCGGCCAGAAGCCACGTCGTCATCAGCGCGACCGCTGCGTGATGATCCAGGAATCCGAACTGCGAGTACCAGAAGTGGCCCTGCATGATCGACAGCAACAGGCCAGAGACGAGCGCGACCCTCCGGGAGAAGACTCGAAGTGCGAGGAGGTAGAGCACGACCACGCTCAGCCCACCGAGCACCGGCGGGATCCACACCAGCAGCCTCTCCATGCCCTGCTGATCTGCCGGACCGAGCGCTACTCGGACGACTACCGCTGCCAGCCAATCGAAGGTGGGGCTCCAGATCGGCTGCGCACCGTGGGGGAAATTGATGTACGCGTCGCGCGTCAGGAACTCGGGAAAGTTGACAACCGTGTACCAGATCCGTCGCGCGTGGTAGTACGCGTCGTTCCCGAAGAAGTATGCGCCTTCCTTGCCCTCGAGTAGAGCGGGCGCACCCACGGCTCGCACGGCGACCGACCACACAAACAAGAAGACCGGAACCACGAGCCGGAGCCAAACACCGCTGAGGGAACTCACGGCAGCATGATAACCGGATCGCGGCGCTCGAGGGGAGCTACCGGCGGATTCTCCTGGCCCGCCCGGAGGGTGCCGACGTATAGGACTTCGATTCCTCCGGCCCGATGGACCACACGCGCTCCGGGAATCCGCCCGGGGTCGATCGGAACGTAACCCCGCTGTCGAAAGAGGGGCCCGTCAAGAATCCACTCGATACGATTTTCGCGCAGGAACTTCACTCTCGAGGCGGCGTCGCCCCGCCCCATGTAGAAGTCGTCGCGGGCTGCCTCTCGAGCTCGCCGGTCCGGGGCCTCTGCCCAGTGACCGAAATACGCGCACAGATCCGTGTATACCGGGAGCCAGTTCGACGGACCGTAGGGAGCCAGCACGACGTCCCGCGCGCTAGCGTTCTCGTGTAGCCAAGCGAAGGTTTCGAGGAGATCGGGCGGGAGATGAATCGGAAACAGCTTCTCGCCCGGATCCCCGAAGTTCTGGATCTGCCGAAGCGTGATATCTAGCGTAGAGAGCGAGGCCAACCCAACCACCGCGACCGTGGCGATCCCAGCGGCGCGGGGCGTAGCCTTCCTGGCCAGAACAGCGGCCGATAGAGCGAGCCCCAGGCCCGAGGCGATCCCGATGGGCACGTGCCAGCCCCCGACCATCCGGCGCGGAAACTCGAAGGGGAGCAGCATCAACAACACGGGGGCGACCACCCAGGCGGCCAGCAAACCACCCAGCGGGCCGCGCGCGGCAAGCGTGCGGAGTCCGATCGCGCACATCGGGATCAGCAGACCGAGACCGCTGAGGACACGCCACACCGGGCCCACGGGTTGGGCGTTTCCCATGCTGGCGAGCGAGGCGTCCGTCCAGTAACTCGCCGTCATCCACGCTACACCGGGGAGCGCAGTAAGGGAGAACGCCAGCGCCGCGGCGGCCACCTGGCGGAGTCCGTGTCGGCCGACCGCTAGTGCGACTCCGCAGTACAAGACCAGGGCGGCGACAGCGACGAAGTCATCGTAGGGGTGGATCAGGGAGAGGAAGCTCAGCGCCGCGCCGCCCAGAAACGCGTGACGAAGGCGTCCCGTCTCCAGGGTTCCCGCGACCCCAATCAGAGTCGACAGGATCAGAACGATCGACAGCGGGAAGTGGGGATTGGTCAGCAGCGAATGAAACACGTTCAACTCGGGCACCCAGAGGTCGTAACTCCACGCGATGCGAGGTCCCTCGCGTCCCACCCACCACCCGACGCCCGAGCCCACCGTGGCGAGCGCGAAGGCGGCCCAGGTTTCGACACCGTTTCGCGACACCGCAGAAGCCACGCGAAAAACGAGCCATAGACAGAGCGCTCCCATCAACAGGCGCGCCGCGTGATAGCCCAGCCAACTCCTCTCGACGAACAAGCTGCTAAGCGCACCGAGCGCCGCGTAGAAGGGCCGCACTTGAATCGTTTCTCCGACTTCGGGCGCATAGGGGGAGCGGTAGGTCCATTCCCCTCGAGCCCCGGCTCGCATCTTCGCGAGGTAGGTCGGATAGTCGTCCAGACTCGCCTCGCTGCTGCCGGAGTAGGTCCAACCCGCAGGCGAGGCGTGCCACGCGACCGCGTAGGGCGCGACCGAGAGCGCCAGCAAGAGAACAACGAAGAGCACCAGGGCTCGGCGCTCGTTCGGACGGCCAAGGGCGCTGCGACCGAAGGCCGTCCCGTCAGCCACCGCCGGCTCCCCGCTGCACGGCGCGTGGCGGTGCCAGTGGCGCCGGCGACGCGAAGGCGGATTCGAAGCGCGCAGCCACCTGCCACAACAGGGGCTCAGCCGGATCGAGTTCGTGCCCGCGATGCCAGGCATCCGTCGCCGCCTGGAGGGCGCTTTGCCGAAACAGCACCCAGGCCTCCAGCGCCAGCAGATCCGCGCGCTCGGGTGCCAGTCCCCGAAGCGATCGGAGCGAGAGGTTGGCTTGCTCGAGGTGACCGAGCTCGAGTTGCGCGCGAATCCAGGCTCTGCGCGCGGGCAGGTTGCGCGGACGCAACGCCGTCAGTCGCTCGAGCTGCTGCAGAGCCACTGCCCACTCCGCGAGAGCGGAGTGCGCGAGCGCGAGAGCCAGCTCGCACTCGAAGCCGGCGCCGTCTACGCGCTTGGGTCCGCCGGAGCGTTCTGCACGCACGAGCTGGCTGGCTCGAGTCAGATGTTCTACGGCTCGCCGAGGTTGTTCGAGAGCCAACGCGGCCCGCCCGGCCCGGCACAGCACTCGCTGATCGTCTGGCCGATAGCGCAGCGCCGCAAGGTAGGCCGAGTATGCCTCGTCGCTCCGATGCAATCCGTCGAGTGCGCCGGCGAGATTCAAGTAGGCGACGAAAGGAGCCCAGTACGCCGTGTGGCTGCGACTGTTGCCATCCTCGATCGCGCGACGGGACAGCACCACCGACTCCGCGAACTCACCTTGTTGATAGGCGTGCAAGGCGAGGCCGAGCCGGCCCTCGACGTAGTGCGGGTCGCGCTCGATGGCGTCGCGGAAGAGGGTCTCGTCCGACCACCAGACGAGGTTCGAGGTCGCGGTGACGCCGGCGGTCGCGAGAGCAACGACAGCCAGTCCGGCAAATCCCCACTTCCTCGCCTCAGTGCGACTTGCCAACCCCGGAAGCAGGCGATCCAGCAACCGATAGTGGAGCAGCCCGATCAAGACGACGGCCAGCAAACCCCAGTACGCCGGGTACAGGTAGCGTTCCGCGTGGAAATGCCGCAGCGGTACCAAACCGGATGCGGGCGCCGCTAGCACCGCCAGCCACATCAGTGGAGCGGAGAGCGGACCGCGGCGCCAGACGCTCAGCAGCGAGAGTCCCGCGACCAGAAGCAGCCCCGCGATCGCCGCGACTTCCAGCGGACCGATCGCCTGGACGATCGGCCAGCCATCCGACAAGCGGGGGGGCCCGGGCAGCAACACGGCGCCGACGTAGCGCCACAGGAGCGTGGCAGAGGTCGCCACGTTCTCCGCAAAGCTGTCCGCCGGACGCGTAGCATTCAGATCGGAGACGCCGAGGGCCAGGACCCGATAGGCCACAACCGCTGCGGCCGCGCACCACGGCGCCGCGAGTGCCTGGGCGGTGCGGCGCCGAAGATCGTGCGCTGCGCCGGTCTGCACTGGCTGCATGAGCCAGACCAGCGCACTCGCCAACACCGGGATCAGTAGCCCCAGCTCCTTGGACAAACTGGCGAGCAGCGTCGCGACGCCGGCGGCGACGCTCCAGAAGACGAAGCGTCGCGAGCCCTCTTGCTCGCCGGCCCGGAAGAGTGCCAGCAGCGCTGCCACGAGGAAGGCGGCGCACATCGCATCCTTGCGGCCGCTGATCCAGCTGACGGACTGGATCGCCAGGGGGTGAACCGCAAAGAGCAGCGCGGCGCCAAACGCGATGGTGTCCCCGCGGTCCAGCCGCGCAAAGAGGCGTAAGCCCAGGGCGTAGAGGAGCAGCGCGACCGCGACATGCCACAGCAGATTCTCGAAGTGGAAGAATGCCGGACGCGCGCCGAAGAGCGACCAATCCGCCGAGATGGACAGCGCGTAGATGGGTCTGAAGTAGCCCCCCGGCATCTCGGCCGGCTG
>Ga0114949_10002544_pt1 | contig 11403 bp, 14 predicted proteins | sample N074metaG_FD_83505 | JGI IMG/M metagenome (GOLD analysis project Ga0114949, IMG submission 83505) | Deep subsurface microbial communities from Kermadec Trench to uncover new lineages of life (NeLLi) - N074 metaG | ecosystem: Environmental > Aquatic > Marine > Ocean trench > Sediment | place... | reverse complement strand
TTGCATTAAGTCTAGAAATTTCAATTCCAAGTTCATCAAGAGTAGATTCATCAGCACCAGAGGATCTAGCATGAGAGATGTAATGTCTTGCAATATTTCCTCCGCCAGCAATAACAATTGGTTGGCAAATTTTACTGATTTTTACTAGAAACTGGGCATAGTCTTTTAGTGCCTTAACATTATCCATGGCAAAAACCTTTCCAGATAATTTGATTACAATTCTTTTTTTCACTTTAGTTCACATAGGATAGATTTTGCGGCAATTTCAACTTTTTTCCTATTTTTTTGGTGTGTGTAAATTCTAAGAATATTCATAAATCCAGAAATAGCTGAAACCACAGGGATTTGAGAAATTGGCATCTCTTTTGCTGTAGATTTTCCATTCTCATTTGTAATTAGAATTATTGATGTTGACTCATTTTTTGATGGGGCTAAAGGAATTGATGGAGTTACAGAGCTATCAACAAAAATTTCACACTCATCAATTTTTGATTTTTTTGAAATTGATGTTCGAAGTTCGGCAGTTCGTATTTTTTTCAAATTTGCTTTACCTGTCAATATTCTCTCAAATACACATTTTAGTAATTTTCTGTTTTGATAATCTTCTGCTAATTGCCTAGCACGTTTTAGTTTTGGTGATTTTGATGAAATTAATGTAGATAAAACGTATTCATCTGTTAGATTAACAAATTCATTTACATTAAAATTAGTAAAACCAAATTCATCATCAGATAATCTTAATGCTTCAAGTAACATTACTTCAGCTGACCTAACAGTTTTATGAAAATATACAGCTTTGAACATTTGATATCTTGAATGCATCATTGATTCAAAAGAGTACAATGCAGAACGCTCCAGAGCTAATTTTTTCTTATGAACATCAAGGGATTGTGTAATTCGTTTATGGTCAATTCGGGCATGTTCTGCACCTGTAAAATAAGCATCTCGAAGTAAATAATCCATCATATCTGCACTTAATGCACCTGAAACAATTTCATTCATGTACTGAAATTTAGAATCTCCAAAAGCAATTTTTGTAATGAGTTTCTTATCAAACCCATTTTTAGATAAACTATCACCAATTTCAGATTTTAAAATGATTTCTTTACCAAAATCTTCATGGGAAATTTTTTTTTCTTGAATTATTTCCTCAAAAAGATGTGAAAATGGACCATGTCCTATATCATGTAAGAGACCAGATAATCTAAGAGTTTCAATATCATCGGATTTTAAAATTCCTTTTTCGTGTAATGTATGACCTGCTTGACTAGCAATGTGCATCACGCCCAAAGAATGTTCAAATCTTGTATGTTGAGCCGCAGGATATGTCAAATGGGCACCAGATAGTTGTCTAATTCGCCTTAATCTCTGAAAAATAGGATTATCAATAATTGCTAATTCGTGATCATATACACGAATAAAATCATGAATTGGATCAATGATGTCTAAATGACTTTTTTTCATAATCCTATTTTCTTTGAAAATATTTTTAAAATTTCTTCATGAACTTCTTGTTTTGTTTTTGATGCATCAATTATTTTCCAATGTTTTTTCTGTGCAACTGTACGATAAATTTTTGAGATTTTTCTTAGGAATTTTTCGTTTTTTTCAAATTTGTCTCTATGAGTTTTCTGTCTATGAAATGATTCTTTTTGGGTTACATCAAGTAAAATTACAAGATCAGCTTTTGGTAGACCAATATCTAAATTCTCAAGCCATTTGGATTTCATTCCATTAGCCATTCCATAAACCAGATTTGAATGATAATATCTATTCATAATTAGAACAGAGTTTTTGTCTTGTGCGGCTTTAATTTGATCTAGTTTCTCCCATCTATTTGCAGCCAATAAACAATGAATTACTTGAGGAGGAAATTTTCTTTTTCCATCTAAATATTTTCTAATTTCTTTTCCTATTGGAGTATCGTAATCAGGAAAATGAAATAACTTTGTTTTGATCTTTCTTTTTCTGAGAGCTTTTTCCAATAGAGTTGACTGTGTTAATTTTCCTGCCTGATCTCCTCCTTCAATTACAATTATCATAAGATACCAAAATAGAGAAATTTATTGATTAAAAATCTATCATGTTTAATGATTTGCGAATTGTTTAATATCTCCTTTATCAATTTCTAATTATGGCAGAACAATATTCATGTCCTTATTGTGAATCAATTTTTGAGAGTAAAGAAGATCTTTCAAAACATATTGATAGAATTCATGGTGATTCTGGAATTCTTGAGGGTTCAAGAAAAATCTAAACTCATCAAATTTTTCTAAAATTTTAGTTTACTAAAGGTAAAGTGATTACAAATTTTTTTGGGTTATTACTTGCAGAAATGGTTCCATTATGCAATTCAATAATATTTTTACAACTCGCCAAACCTAATCCCGTGCCACGTGGTGTTGTGGAGAACAGTGGCTCAAATAGTCTCTCTAAATTAGATATTTCAGGACCAGAATCCCGAATTGTGACAATCAAATTTTTGTCTTTATTTACATAATCAACATTGATTTCTCCCTTTTCAGTTCCAATTGATTCTATTGCATTTTTTATTAAATTACCAAAAACAATCTCTAGTTTTCTAGGATCAGCTTGTATAACATAATCATTTTCAGGAATTATTATTTTAATACTATCCGTGAATTCTGAAAATTCTATACAATTGTTAAAACATAATTTAATTGATGTGTCCTTTATGACAGGTGTAGAATCTCGAACATAATCCAAAGTGTCTTTTATTAGAGCATTTATTCTATTCATTGAACGATTAATTCGTTTTAGGTCAGGAGAAGTTTGATCATTAATTGTATTTTTTAACTCTAATATTTCAACTGAATTAGAAATTACAGCTAATGGGTTTCTAATATCATGTGCTAATCTAGAAGAATATTCACCAATTTTTGAAAATTTTTCTGCCTTCAAAATTTTTTGAACATTGTTTTCTACTTCATCTGATAAATTATTATTTAGATGTTCTAAATCATCAATTTTATTTGAATACATATCAAATAATTTCGTATTGAGTTTTTTTATCTGTAAGTGATTTTTATTTTCAGAAATTAATTCTTGTTGAGTGATTTCTAATTCTTTATTTGAAATTTCTAATTCATCAATTTTTCTGTTCAGAGTATTAATTAGATGTTTTAACAAAAAATCTACTTGTTGATTATCAATCAATGAATGAAAACTAGTAGATAAGGAAATTTTATCACTCAAGATACAAACTTTGCGATTTGTTTTTCTAACTCGTCTACCTCAATAGGTTTTCGAATAATCCCACGAACACCTTTTCTAAGAAATTCATTGATTTTAGATTCAGAGACAGAAGATGCAGTAAATAGAATAATGTGATAGTCTGAAAGGTTTCCAATTGTTTCAAGTTCTCTAAGAACATCCATTCCTGAAAAATCAGGCATTGCAAGATCTAATAAAACAGCATCATATTTTTGTTCAGCCAGTAATTTTACCAGTGTTTACAAATGAGAATTCATGACCCATTGCACTCAAAGTCATAGATAATAATTCAGTAATGTCTACATTATCATCAATTCCTAAAATTTTCATAATTAATCACACAGGTAATGATATAAAAAAAATCGTTTCATGGTTTTGAACACTACTAATAAGTGACATATTTCCTCCTAATCCTTCACAAATTCCACTGCAAATTGACAATCCTAATCCAGTTCCACCATGTTTTCTTGTGGCAGATGTATCTGCTTGATAAAATTTCTTAAACAAATGTTCTTGATCTTCTTTATTGACTCCTTTTCCATTGTCTTTAATAGAAATTATTAGATTTGTGTCAGATATGTGTGCTTTAATTTCAATAGTTCCAGTATCATTTGGAACAAAATCAATTGCGTTGTAAACTAAATTATTTATTACTTGTTCAATTCTTGATTTGTCACTTTTAATTTCTAGGGTTTCTGTAGTAGAATCAAAAATTTTTATTTTTTTAGTATCTGCGGTGGGTTGGAAATTATCTACTAGATCAGTAATCATTGAATTAATATCAACAGTGGTAATATCATATGACATTTTTCCAAGATCTAGTTTTTGTGCATCTAGTAAATCAGAAATTAAATTATTTAATCTTCGTGAATTTGTAAGAATTTTTCGAACTGCAGTCTTTTGTTTGTCATTTAATGTTCCCAATAAATCTCCTTTATCTAAAACACTTAACCAACCAAGTATTGGTGTTAATGGTGTTTTTAATTCATGGGTAACCATAGATGTGAATTCTTCTTTTTTAGTATCAATTTCCTTTAATTCATCTGCAAGTTTTTCTTTCAAAGTATAATGAAAAATTGCAGAGGAGGATAATGTGATAATAAATACAAAATAACTGACATTTTTTAGAACATGTGCAATATTAAATGCAGTATCAAAAACAGAACTAGAATAGGATATTATTAAATTAACAAATACATCAATTATTAGTGCTAATAGAAATCCTTTGAAAAACGTATCATTAATTGCATATAATTTTCGTTTATAGAAAAATATTATAGAAATTGCAAACAATATTGCTGCAGCCATTTCATATGGTCTTCTAATGATAAAATCTATTGTAAGAAATGGTAATGGCTGACTAAGTGAAATTATGGTAATTACTGCAGCAATTACTGAAAGAAAAGATGTGTAGATTACAATTTCTTTGCGTAAAGAACCTGATTTGGATGTATTTTCTCTAGCATGACCAAACTTTACTACGGCAATTACCATTACAATACTCATTAAAATTCTTCCAGCAACCCATGTCTGAGGAATAAAATATCCTTCAAATGCTGTATTTCCTAAATTTAATACTGCAAATGTACCATGAAGAAGATCAATAATTGCTGAAATAAAAAATCCTAAACCAATGAAAAGGGACAGTTTATCTTTTAATGTATAACCTCTAGCAATTGCATAAATTGCAACAATTGTCGCAAGAATTACTGAAACCATTTCAAAATAGAAATGATCTATTCCTTGAATTCTCCACAATTCTGGATCAAAACTTAGAATTGCAGGAAAAGTAAGTGCTACAGATGGAACGATTGTATACAATAATAATATTTTTTTATTAAATGGAATCACTGAATTTTCTTTTTTTGGTAATTGCATACTCTGTTGATAATAATGATAAGTTTACATCTATTAAAAGAGAATTTGATTAAAATGAAAATCAGGTTTTATTGAGATGAAATTTTAGTTTATGCCTGTCAAGATTTATAACCAAAAATTTTACACAAAACACAAAATGGGTCTTGTTAAAGAAGTAATCAAAGAAATTGGAAACAAGTCAAGGGAATTTTATGAATTTGTTTTACCACCAATTGATATGTATCTAACAGAAGATAATCTCAAAATAATAATTGATATTCCTGGATTTACTAAAAAAGATATTGAATTAACTTTGTGTGGAGATGTTCTTTCTATCAAAGCAGAAAAAGAAATTCAGAAAAAAGAATCTAATTCTCTAATTTGTAACCAAAGACCTAATGTGATTGATAAAAAAGTTAGACTTCCAATAGATATCAAAGTGGGTGAAGAAAAAATAGAATCTGCAAAATATGTAGATGGGATTCTTACACTAATTATTCCTGTAACAAAAAAGGGAAAAAATATCTCAATTGATTAAGAATTAATATTTTCTAAAAAATCCTGAAACTATCATTATTAAACCAGAACTAATCATGCCTAAAATACCAAGAGATTCATTTGATTGAAATAAAAATGCAGAGCCAAGAAAAATTGCAGATGCAAAAATACTTCCGCTGACTAATACCACAGGTTTTCTTTTTTTCATAAAAATTTGAACTTCGTTCATAAGTTCTTTCATTTCAGGTCCAAGTCTCAAAGCAGTTCCTATCGATTTTGAAAAGTTATCAAAAGATATCTTTAATTCTTCAACATATGCTCTTGGGATCAAATTTTCTTCTTCAAGAATATTTTTTAAAACTTTAACAAATTTAAAATCGACATCATGTGTTTTGTAAATTCCTTCAATTATAGATGCCATTCTCATATACAAAGCTAAATTTTTTGGTAATACAAATGGAAATTTACTCATAGTTTGATTTGCAAGTTCCATTAGACTTTGAACTTCCATTTCATCTGGTTTGTTTCCGTGCATAGCACGAATTGAAAGCTCAATGCCCTTCTCTATTACCATTCTATTGTAGCCAGGTGCAAGCATTCTAAGATCAATCATTGCATTTACCACTCTAGAAGGATTTTTTTCAACTAGTGCAAGGTATAATCGAATTAGTTTGAGTCTAGTTTCATTATCAATTCGTCCAACCATCCCAAAATCATACAAAATAAGTTTACCATCATCAGTTACTGAAATATTTCCAGGATGAGGATCAGCATGAAAAACTGAATACTTGAGAAGCATAGTAAAAAAGACCTTGTGAACATCAATAACTAATTGTTCTCTATCTATTCCCTTTTCATTTAATGCACGCACATTCGTCACTTTAATGCCTGGAAGATACTCCATTGTTAGAACATTTTTGGAGGAAAAATCATCAAAAACAGATGGAATAATTACTTTATGGTTTATCTCCATGTCTTTTTTGATTTTTTTGAGGTTTTCAGATTCTTTAGTATAATCCATTTCTTCATGAATACTTTCAATAAATTGAGAAAGCATAGCCTCTGCTGAATAACGTAAATTTGGATCAACAAATCTTAATGCTAATGGAAGAATTTTTTTTAAAACTTTAAGATCTTTTGCTACAACTTTTTCAATTCCTGGTCTTTTTACTTTGATTGCGACTTGTTGACCTGAGATAGAACCCAAGTAAACTTGTCCTAATGATGCACCTGAAATAGATTCAGGATTAATTTCATCAAATTTTTCATTAATTGGTCCAAAATCTTTTTCAATAATTGGCTTCACTTGATCAAATGGAGCAGCAGGTACACTATCTTGAAGTTTTGCAAGTTCTTCTAAATATGGTTGAGGTAAAATATCTGCTCTAGAAGATAACCATTGTCCCAATTTTATGTACACTGGACCTAAAGTAATGAATGTGTCAAGTACTTTACGAGCATTTTTTCTAAATTTTTCTAAATCGATTTCATTTCCTTCTTGATTGATCCATTTCTTTCGATCTCTACGTAAAGCAAAAACTGATGGTAGTAATTTGACAAGCACTTGAATTGTTCTAACAATAGTCATTATTTTTTCTCCAAATAATTTTTAATTTTTTTAGTTGTCACATATCCCAAATATCCAGAAACAATTGATGATGTTAAAGTAGAAGCAATTACAGATTTTTTTGATTTTTTATTAAAAGTTTTTTTTATAGTGTGAGAACCAGCAAAAATTGCACATGCCAAACCAATCAAAACTTCTGGTGCATCATATACCAAATGACCAATTGGATCTTGTCTAGGATCAATTTTATCAGTGTGAACTAAATAATTTTCACCATATTCTCTAATGTGTAAATTACCATATCGATATTGTTTTTGTGCTCCATTTTTTTGTCCAAGAAATGTTTCTTCTGCTTTTTCTAGCATGAATTCTCTTAATTCCTTTGGAACTTCAATTTCATCCCCAGGCATAATCGCAAGATCAGACAATTGCATATAATCTTACAGGATTAATGTGAACCTAACTTAGTCAAAAAAATGATTAAGATTCCTTTATTCTATCTTTTGTAAACAAAATAAAACTAGCCAAAAAAGCTGCTAACATTCCAATTCCTGGAATATATGCATAGTTAAATCCAACATTAGGATAATCTTGTTGATGATAGTAATTAATTAAAAGTGTAATTACCAACAATACAACTCCGATGATTGTTAATTTTTGATGTGTTTCCAATGATTATGACTTTGTTAATTACTATATGAATTTAGAAAAAAAAATAAAAATATTAATTATGAATAATTAAGGTTCAAATTTAATTTGAGATAATTTTTGTATTACTTGTTCAAGTTCTGCACCGTTGTCAGTAATTACTTGATTAATTACTTCAATCTCATCTGTTAGCTGTTCTAAATGGATATTATCAGAATTTTGAATTTGTAGTTCAAGTTCTTTTAACATTTCTAGATTCGATTGATTAATTTTTTCTAATTCAATTTTGTATTTCTCTAATTTTTCATAGGGGTAAGAAATTTCAGAAATCTCAATGATTTCTTGATTTGTTACAAAGCCTATAGAAATTACAATACTACCTACAACTAAAATTCCAAGAAGGATAATAATACTTGATCTCAACTAATCTTACCTCGATTTTTTAGATTAAAAATTTAGTTGTTTGTCTCTATTGCTGTTTTTTTACGCCTACGCATTAAATAAATTCCAACTCCAATTGCAATTACAATTGGAATGATTACTAATGTAGAGTCAGTACTGTCCTCATTACTTGAAAATTCTTTAACGATAATAGTTGTATCATAAGTTAAAAAGATCTCGTCCCTCACACTATCTTTGTATCTGACAGTAATAGTAATGTCATGCTCTCCAGATCTTGGTTCACCATTAAATTCAATTGGAATGTTAAATGGTACCGGTGCATCAATTTCAATTTCATCAATAAATTGTGTATTTGATTTTATATTGGAATTTTTACCAGAGTCAACTGTAACAAAACCAAATAATCCATCTTCGTTTCCTTCATTAATTATTTCTCCAATTATCATTTGTGTGCCTGATAATTCTATAACATCCACATTGAAAACTCTAAGATCAATTAGTCCTTTAATGTAAAAATCAACTATTTTTAAAATCTCATGTTTATCACCATGTGCATTATAATATGAAATTAACAAAGGAATCCTTAAGGTATCGCCTTTTAGTCCTTCAGGAACATATACTGTTGCAGTAAGATATTTAGTTGATTTTGCAGCAATATTTCCAATATCCCAACTTGATTCTATTAGTACAATATTTTCTAGATTGGTAGTTGATGATGTTGTTGATGCAAGTTCTGTTGAAGTATTAGTTGCAGTAATATCTACACTAGAAATTGGGGCTGTTCCGTCATTTGCAATTTCAATTACTATATCATTTGATTTTAATGATGTAAGAAATGGTTCTAATGCTCTAACATTAATCACACTGTCGCCTGTTACCTTAAAAGTGAAATTTTCAAATGATGTTCTAATACCAGATTCCCTTAATCTAGAATAATCAACTTTTACAGTTCCAGGGTATTGCTGAATATTTACATTCTTATCTAAATTAACAAAAAATGTTAAATGAAAATTATCGCCTGCATCAGAATTAGAATTACTGTCAGCATGAATAATTGATCCAGGTCCATCAGATGCTGAAAATCCTAATGGTAAAGACAATTGACCTTTAATTCCAGTAATATCTTGAGTTCCTACATTTGCAAATACAACTGTAAATGGTATATTACTATCACCTGCATCGATTTCTATTTTATCATCTAATGTTCCAAAATATGCATCTAATAATTTTACATCTCCAAAATCCCTTTCAAAAGGAGAATTACCAAAACCACCAGATGTAATTTGTGCAAAAGAATCTTCAAAAATTAGGGGTGTTAATACAAATGAAAATAATAATAGTAATTTTAGATTCATTAAACTAAAACCTCAATTTCTGATGGCTGATCATCCTCAAAGGCTCTACCATCTTTAATTGTAATTACTTTATCCACATTACCAAAGATCTCTCTTTCGTGTGTAACTATAATGAATGTTTGATTGAGTTTTTTTGCCATGGATTTCATTAGTTGAACTCTTGTATCAGATGTTACAGAATCAAGATTACCAGTTGGTTCATCAGCTAAAACAATTGAAGGTTTATTGACTAGTCCTCTTGCAATTGCTACTCTTTGAGCTTGTCCGCCTGAAATCTTGTTTGCACGTTTATACATTTGATCTTCTAGGCCAACTGTTTTTAGCAAATCTCTAGCATCTTTTTCAGCAGTACCATTAGTTCCAGCAATTTGCCTTGGTAACAATACATTTTCCAATACTGATAGATCATTAAGTAGATTAGAAAATTGGAAGATGAAGCCTAATTTTTTATTTCTAAATGAGGAGATTTCATCATCATCAAGTGTTGTAGTATCAATGCCATCAATGAAGATCTTTCCATTTGTTGGACTGTCTAATAATCCAATCATGTTAAGTAGTGTTGATTTACCAGAACCAGAACTTCCAACAATTAGAACAATTTCTCCCTGTTCAATTGAAAGCGATACATCATCAAGAGCTTTTACTTGATTGTCTCCATCGCCATAAATTTTACTTAGATTATTGATTTCAAGTACTTTAGACAGCTCTCATCGCCTCCACTGGTAATTGCTTAGTAGCCCTATAGGATGGGTATAGTGATGCAATAATTGCTAAAGCAAATGAAGTCAAAGCAGTTTGTATAATTTTTTCCCAGTTATAGGTTACTTCAAGAGGGAGGCTGTTATTGAATGACATTTTTGTGACATCTGCATAGACGGTATAACCTAAACCTGCTGCAGTTCCTACTCCAGCTCCAATTGCTCCAATAATTAGTCCTTGGAAAATAAAAATTAGTAGAATATCTTTTCTTTTAGCTCCAATTGCTCTCATAATCCCAATTTCTTTAGTTTTTCCATTAACTAACATTATCTGAATTGTGAGAATAGCAAATGCAGATGATCCCATTCCAAAATATCCTATCATACTAATCATTGCAATACCAGATCTAAAACCAGCAAGTTGTTGTTCAGCTGATTCTTCTATAGTCTCTGCAAGAAAATCTTCATTTGGAAATGAGCGTAAAAAGAATTCTTTAACTTCTAATGCTTTTGAAGGATCATTTAGTTTTACCATAAATGAACCTGTTTCACCTTGTCTACTCATCATGTCACGTAAGGAGTCAATATGAATAACTGCAGTATAATCAAACCCTTGACCACCAGGGGATTTTGCAATACCAGAAACAGTAAATCTTCTAACTTGATCCTCCCCCCATCTGTCAACTACAAGAATTTTAACGCTATCACCAACTTGAGCTCCTCCAAGATCTCTTGCAACATTAGAACCTAATACAATAGTATTTCTAGAGAAAACATAGCTGCCTTCTGTAATAGTTTCATGAACAGTTGATGCTCTAATATCACGGAATGGATCAATACCAACTATTGGCACTCTAGTTTCTTCAATTTCTTTTCCATTTTTTAATATAGTAATTTCAGCTGTCGATGAAAGCCGCGGCGCAACCGCTTCAACATATGGGATTCTTTCAAACCAACTAATTATAGATAAATCAGATTTATCGATATAATCAGATTCATCAGTTACAAGAATATCACCATTTCTATAATCAGTGAGATCCCTAACAATAGCATCAAACAATCCTTGAAAAATTACAAAATTTACATGAATTACCAAAATACCGATTGTTACAGCAAGTACTGCACCAATCAAACTTCCTTTTTT
>Ga0114949_10002542_pt1 | contig 11404 bp, 10 predicted proteins | sample N074metaG_FD_83505 | JGI IMG/M metagenome (GOLD analysis project Ga0114949, IMG submission 83505) | Deep subsurface microbial communities from Kermadec Trench to uncover new lineages of life (NeLLi) - N074 metaG | ecosystem: Environmental > Aquatic > Marine > Ocean trench > Sediment | place... | reverse complement strand
CTTTCCGGCAACTGGCCGTTCGGCGATGGCACCATGTCAGTGAAGTCGTCTGAGTCGAATGCCATGTACACATCCGCCATGGATATTCCTGCCGTGTCGTAAGTCATGAACAGAGCATCATTGAAAATGATTGCGGCCTGGGCTGACTGAACCGCAAGCGTCTGGCCGGCTAGATTCACCAACCAGGACGCCAGGTAGGGATTGTAGTAATTCATGCCGACGATCGTTGTGTTCGGGCCGGCGGCATTTCGTAACGCTGTAAGCACCGTCGCCAGATCTTCAGCAATGTCTTCGGACACGGCGTTGACACAGTCGATATCTACCGTTGTAGTGATGCAGCCAGCGCTAATAAAATCATTGGCGCCCATGTCAATAGTGACGAGATGGATCTTGCCGCTATTGTCATTTAGAAAGTCGACCGCTGCATCGAGCTGAGATCCTGCGATATACAGACAGTTTCCGCCATTAATCATGTCGTCCAGAGTCTCTCCCGGGCAACCGAGCTTGTTGAGATCCAGTTCGAGATCAATGTTCTGAGGTGAGGACTCGAATCCAGGCCTGATGAGGTCGTAAAGCTGGTCCGCATAACCGTCGTTGGTCGGTAGCAGCTCGCCACTACCGCTAGGTTGTATACCGACCGATAACGACGTGCCAAGCGAGAGATAGTAGTGCGTATCGGAGTCGTTTGTGAGGTTGGCGAGTTCATTGGCCGCATCGCAAGCGCCGAGCGACAGTGCGGCAGCGACTAACATAATGCGCCACGCGCTATAGAGTGTGTGGATCTTTGTTTTCATGTCCTGTCCTCCCAGGCCCAGCACCTTTGAAACCCTTTGGGCTGGCAAATGGTTACGTTCGGCCAAGTCACGCATTTGCGAACTTTCCACGGAACCAGGCTTTCAATATTGGTCACTCGCGGTCGACGAAACTGAGGCCGGGATCACATTTGGCAGAAAAGATCCGGGCTCGCGTGCTTAGCCAAAAATCCCGGGTTCGAGCAAAAAATGGGTCGGATACATCTTGTTAAAAGAAAATGTATCCGACCCCATATTTAATCGTCGGTTAAACTACCGACGCGCGAATACTCCCACCACACGTCACCTCAAGGTCAATTATAGTTGTTTCAAGTGCCGCGCCGCCAATAGGCCGCTTGTGGCCGAAAGCGGCCATTCGATACTCTACTAATCGCCTAGTTTGAATGTCCGGTCTTACCCGAAAGCGGACATTGGGTTCTGTCAGTTTTGGCAGTGAATTCTCCCCACTGTAAATCGCCGGGAAATGGCTTGGCAGCAGTAGATCTTGCTGAAAATGACATGGACAACAGTGATGACAAATATAAATAAGTGCCACAGACTGACGAGATTTTATAGGTTCGATTCTGACTAAATTCTGACTAAGACAGCCGAGTACTACGTCAGATAATCTTTAACTAATTGAAATATATGGTACTCCCTACCGGATTCGAACCGGTGTTACCGCCGTGAGAGGGCGGCGTCCTGAACCACTAGACGAAGGGAGCTTTGTGTATATTCTTCTGCCCCGGGTGGCGGGGGGCTGCTATTATACGGCGGCAGATCCAATGCTCAAGAAAAAAATACACTTATAAATCAGCGGGTTTACGATCACCAGGCAAGCGAAAATCATTCCCCGGCCGTCGCATACGGTATCCCGGGACGAAATATCCACAAGTGCGTTGAAAGTGCTGTACCGGCTGCACAAGTCGGGATTCCAGGCATTTCTCGTGGGCGGTGGTGTGCGCGACGCTCTTTTGGGGCTGCATCCCAAGGATTTCGACATTGTCACCAATGCTCATCCGGAGGAGATTCGGGCTCTGTTTGGTAACTGCCGTTTGATCGGCCGGCGCTTTCGGCTCGCGCACGTCCGGTTCGGGCGGGAGATCATCGAGGTCGCAACATTCAGGGCCACCGCAGATCATAAAGACACCGCGGCAGATGTTGCCCACGATCACGAGGGACGAATTCTTCGCGACAATGTCTACGGCACGATCGACGAAGACGTGTGGCGTCGTGATTTCACTTGCAATGCACTGTATTACAACATTGCCGATTTCAGTATCTGGGACTACACCGACGGCCTAAAAGACATCGAGCGTCGCCGCCTGGTGCTAATTGGCGATCCGGAAAAGCGGTTGCGTGAAGATCCGGTACGCATGCTCCGGGCGGTGCGTTTTGCCGGCAAGTTGGACTTCAAAATCGACAAGTCGATTGAAGACGTAATGCCGGGACTCGTAGACCTGTTGTCGAATGTACCCGCCGCGCGACTATTTGATGAATTTCTAAAACTGTTTCAGGCCGGATTCGCCGAGAAAACGTTTTTGTTATTGCGGAAATACGATTTGTTCGGCCAGTTGTTTCCGGAAACAAACGCGGAGCTGGATCAAAGCAAACCATTCGAGCGCTTCGTACGTGCGGCGATGGCCAACACCGACAAACGGGTCAACTCAGATCAGTCGGTCACGCCAATGTTCCTGATCGGTGTGATTCTTTGGGAACCGATTCGACTGCTTGCCGAGAAAATCCGTAGTCAGGAGAAAATGTCCGACTCGCACGCCATCGCCACCGCAGCGTACGAAATTTCTTCCATGCAGCAGCAACGAATTGCGATACCGCGTCGTTTTACTGCGCCCATGCGTGAAATGCTTGCCTTGCAACCTCGTTTTACCCAGATGAGGGGTCGTCGTGCGATGAGCCTCCTCGAGCATCGTCGATTTCGCGCGGCCTATGATTTCATGATGCTGCGGGCCGAGGTTGGCGGCGTAGGCAAAGAAGTTGCAAGCTTCTGGACCGACGTCCAGCAACAGGATGCCAACGAGCGCCTCAACACGTTCGGCGTCGATGGCGGGCCACAAGGCAAGAAGCGCAAGCGCCGTCCTCGGCGACGCAAAGCGGCGGCAGCGAACTAGCCATGCCTTCCGCCACCACTCGCTGGTGTCCGGCCTATGTCGGCATTGGTAGCAATCTGGATTCACCGCAAGACCACGTCGTCGCTGCAATTGAAGAGCTGGGCGCTTTGCCGGAAACCGGTGTTACCGGGGCCTCCTCATTATTTCGATCGGCCCCATTCGGACCGGTGGAACAAGGCGATTTTGTAAACGCCGTTGTGGCCATGATGACGCGGCTCTCTGCGCACGAATTGCTAAGAGAGATGCGCACTATCGAAGACAATCACGGTCGAAAACGGGATGGTGAGCGCTGGGGCCCGCGAACGCTTGATCTGGATCTGCTGGTGTTTAGTGACGAAGTGATCAACGACGATGTGCTGACAGTTCCTCACCCGGGCATAAGCGAACGAAATTTCGTGTTGTTGCCGTTGTGTGAACTGGCGCCACACCTCATAGTACCGGGGTTAGGCAGCGTCGCTTCGTTGACGGATGTTGTCAGAAGTTCAGGTGGTCGAATAGAGAGAATGACGGCAGCATCGACGTGACGGCAGACGATCTAAACAGTAACCGGGAGCAACCGCGATACATCGTTGTCGAGGGGCCGATCGGTGTCGGCAAGACAAGCCTCGCCCGGCGGCTGGCCAAGAGCTTCGACGCAGAACTGGTGCTCGAGGCCGTTGACGAAAACCCGTTTCTGGAACGGTTTTACCGCACCGGTCGAACGGCTGCGCTTCCTGCGCAACTATTTTTCCTGTTTCAACGCAGCAGGCAAATCGAGGAATTGCGTCAGGCCGATATGTTCTCACCGATTCGAATTGCCGATTTTCATCTCGACAAAGACCGGTTGTTTGCAGAAACCAACCTCGACGCCGAGGAGCTCAGTCTTTACGATCAGATATATGAGAAGCTTGATATCGATGCGCCGGTGCCGGACCTGGTTATTTACCTGCAGGCGTCGGTCGACGCGCTCATGCAAAGAATTTCACGTCGAGGCGTGCCTTACGAACGCGCCATCGACCGGCAATACCTGGAAACACTGACCGAGGCGTATGCAAAATATTTTCACAATTACGATGCCGGACCATTGCTGATCGTAAACGCGACATCAATCGATCCGGTACACGATGACGACGACTACGCACAGCTGTATGAACAAATTCGCCGGCCTCTTGGCGGCAGGCGATTCTTTAACCCCAGTTCGGAAGCAGCACTAGCCTGATGTATACACAACTTGAACAACGCGGCATGACAGAGCCGCCGGTAAATGTTTCGACGCTTCGTCGAATGAAAGCCGATGGAGAAAAAATTGCCTGCCTGACGGCATACGATGCCAGTTTCGGTTTGCTGGTTGATGCGGCTGGCGTCGATCTCGTTTTGGTCGGCGACTCGCTCGGGATGGTAATACAAGGTCACGACACCACCGTGCCGGTGACCGTTAACGATATTATCTATCATTGCAAAAGTGTTGCTCGCGGTGTGCGGCGAGCATTTCTCGTTGCCGACATGCCATTCATGAGCTACACGTACCCAGAGCAGGCCCTGGACAATGCCGTGATGCTGATGCAGGAAGGCGGCGCCATGATGATCAAGCTTGAGGGCGGCGCAAGTCAGATTGAGATTGTTGAGCATCTTGCGCGCCACGATATTCCGGTGTGTGCACACATTGGCCTGAAACCGCAATCAGTGCACAAGATCGGTGGATTCAAAGTGCAGGGCCGCGAACCGGACAAGGCCAAAGAGATGATCGACAGCTCGAAGCGCTTGCAGGATGCCGGCGCCGACATCGTATTAGCGGAATGCGTTCCAAACGAGCTCGGTGACGCCATAACGAAAGCGCTCAGCGTGCCCGTGATCGGCATAGGCGCAGGGCCGGATGTCGACGGGCAGATTCTTGTTCTTTACGACATACTGGATATCACCAAAGGCAAGACACCACGTTTCGTGAGAAATTTTATGCCCGGTCACGATGCGCCGATAGATGCGATCTCTGCGTACGTCAAAGCAGTAAAAGATGGCGGTTATCCGGCCGCAGAGCACTGCTTTTCCTGAATTGGTCCTCACGTCGGCCAACCTTTGAATCTGAGGACTTACCCGCTTGATAACCGTTAGTGAAACAGAAGAACTGCGTGACAACTTAGGCGAATGGCGCTCGGCCGGCGACCATATTGCACTGATTCCCACAATGGGAAACCTGCACGCAGGTCATTTGAGTCTTATTGAACTTGCCCGTGAGCACGCGGAGAAAATTGTCGTTTCGATTTTCGTTAACCCGACCCAGTTTGGCGACAATGAAGACTTCGACGATTACCCCCAGACACTGGACCGCGACAAACGGCGGTTGATTCGGTCTGGCGTCGATATCCTGTTCGTTCCGGGCGTCAGCACGCTGTATCCATTTGGCGTAGAGAATTCGACCTCCGTGACGGTGCCAGTATTGAGCGACGAATTTTGTGGCGAGTTTCGCCCCGGACATTTTGCAGGCGTCTCATCTGTCGTGACCAGGTTGTTTGGCCTTGTGCAGCCCGACGTTGCCGTATTCGGTCAAAAGGATTACCAGCAGCAACTCATAATCCGACGCATGACAGAAGACTTGAACTTTCCGATAAGAATAGTTACCGGCGAGACCGTTCGGGAGAAGGACGGCCTTGCCCTTAGTTCGCGCAATCAATACCTGACAGAAGAGGAACGTGCCACGGCGCCGGTTATTTTCAAAGTGCTGAACAGCATCGGCGAGTCACTGCAGTCGGGAAAACGAAACTATGATGAGTTGCAGGAGGAGGCCAGCAAGGCGCTGGCCGACGCAGGGCTCACGCCCGATTACGTCAGCATTCGGCGCGCCGAAAACCTGGCGATGCCAGATAGAGATTGCGATGAGCTGGTGGTGTTTGTTGCCGCGACGCTCGGCAAAGCCAGACTGATCGACAACATAGTTGTCAGTGTCTGAATACTAGTTCGAGACCGTATCCCTGCCCGCATTCTTGGCTCGATAAAGCGCTTCATCGGCGGCACGCAACAAACTTTCGAATGATCCTTTCGAGCCCAACTGTGCGACGCCCATTGAAACGCGCACCGGAATCTGGATAAGCGAGTCGTCGTTGGCGTCTGTGCTGCCGGAGACTGTCTGCCGGACCCTGTCGGCAATGGCCAGCGCTTCTGTTTCATTTACGCCAGGCAACAATACCGCGAATTCGTCGCCGCCGAATCGAACCAGGTAGTCGCGCGGGCGAAACTGCTTTTGCAGAACTTGTGCTACGGCAGAAAGCACACGATCACCTGCGATGTGTCCGAAATTGTCGTTAAACATTTTGAAACCATCCACATCAATCATAATCATCGAAACCGGCAGCTCATCTTGCAGGCAGCGTTTAACTTCTCGCGGGAAGGTTTCTTCCATCGCATGACGATTGCTCAGGCCTGTCAACGCATCTGTGGTCGCGTGTCTTTCAAACTTGCGAATGTCTCCAATACTTTCGGCGATGAAGCGATTGTGTGTGCGAACGCGTTCAGACAGAACGATCAACAGGTTTTTGGAAAACGCATGCGAGGCGTCGACCATTTTCCACAGGATAGACTGGTGGATTACCAGTAAATGTGACGGTTCTGCGGCAATGACATAAGCCGAAGGATCACGGTCTTCTATGATCGACATTTCGCCCGCGCACGCGCCTACATCCATGGTGGCGATAACAGGTGCATCGGAGGAGCCGACCCGCACCTGCAAGCGACCTGACAAAACGAGATAAACGTGGTCGTTCTTGTTGTCAGGAGACAGAATTATTTCGCCGGTTTCCACATCACGACGATCACATTCCTGCAGCAGCGCCTGTACATCGTCCGGTGCGACGCCCTGGAACAATTCAAGGCCAGCGAGTAACGATCGCTTGTAATCTGAATTCATTGCCTGTGGGTTAGTTGACACAATGATCCTGATTTCGGTTTAAAAGTGGGCATTTCAGCCTACGATAAAGGGCCTTACTCCGATTGATCAAGCTCTTTCTTGATCTGGTCAATTCGGTTTTTCAAATCTGCCGCGGGTTCCGGGTATTCGAGGCCGAGCTGCGACATGGTGTCCACGACAATCTCCGCGACACGCGAGCGCATATAGCGTTTGTCGTCCGCTGGAATCGCATACCAGGGCGCCCACGGACGTGAGGTTGCGTTGAGTGCCGCTTCATAGGCCTGCATATAATCCTGCCAGTATCTGCGCTCGACCACGTCACCATACTCGAATTTCCAGTTTTTCTCCGGCTCATCGAGACGCGCCAGGAGGCGGGACTTTTGTTCGTCCCTGGACACGTTCAGCCAGAACTTGAGTATGACGGTGCCATTGCGTGCCAGATGCAGTTCCTGGTCGCGAATCGACTCGAGACGCTCGTCCCAGATCGATTTCAAATCAATTGATGCGGGCAGTTTCTGACCATCGAGAATGGACGGGTGCACACGCACGACCAGCACTTCCTCGTATTGGCTGCGATTGAATATGCCAATGCGGCCGCGCTCCGGCAATCGTTTGCTGGTGCGCCAGAGAAAGTCATGGTCAAGTTCCAGCGATGATGGCTTCTTGAAGTTATAGACCTGGCATCCTGCCGGGTTGATACCACGCATTACTGCGCGAATGGTACTGTCTTTGCCGGCCGCGTCCATTGCCTGAAATACCAGCAGTACAGAATGCCGGTCTCCGGCATGTAACAAACGCTGTAGCTTGTCGAGGCGTCTTATGGACTTTCGCAGTCGTTTCGCATTGCCTTTTTTATTTTGTTCTTCTGGCCCGGTTCGGCACTCGCTTACTTTAAATGACCCATCGAAGGGAACCAGGTAAGCAGTCTCGGGTGCTTTAAACATAGCGTTCCTTGTCTATTTAGATTCTTCGCACGCACACGCATGCTGATCCAATGCCCATGCCACGTGTTCCCGGACCAGTTCAGAATCGATGTGCTGTTTTTCCTCCAGCGCATCGACTACCGCTTGCGACTTTTTTGCATTACCCAGCGCGACGGCCAGATTTCGCAACCACTGATGATAGCCTATTCTGCGAATGGCGCTGCCTTCGGTGCGCCGCTTCCATTCGTCCTCATTCCATTTGAAGAGCGAGACCAGATCGGTGTCGTCCAGTTCGTGCCGCGGTGCAAAGTCACCCTCGGCCGTGGGTTTGGCAAACTTGTTCCAGGGGCAGAACAGCTGGCAGTCGTCGCAACCATAGATGCGATTGCCGATCGCTTTGCGAAACTCCATCGGAATAGAGTCTTTCAATTCGATCGTCAGATACGAAATGCAGCGTCGGGCATCCAGTTGATAAGGTGCGACGATAGCCTGGGTCGGACAGACATCGATACAGGCCCGGCAGCTTCCGCAGTGTGACGTCGCAACTTCATCGGGAGGCAACGCAAGGTCGGTGTACAGCTCTCCGAGGAAAAACCAGGATCCTGCTTCGCTGTTGATCAGATTCGTGTGTTTGCCGATCCAGCCCAGCCCGGCGTTCTGCGCGATCGGCTTCTCCAGCACTGGCGCGCTGTCAACGAACGCACGGTGCCCGAAAGGCCCAATGGCATCGGCCACTTTCTTCGCCAGACTCGCGAGCCGCTTGCGCATCAGCTTGTGGTAGTCGCGACCAAGCGCATAGCGGGAAATGTAGGCTTTGTCCGCATGGTCGAGCAACGATATCGCATTTTCCTGAGGCTCCGGCAGGTAGTCCATGCGAGCTGAGATCACCGAAATTGTGCCGGGCACAAGCTGGTCGGGCTGGCTGCGTGTTTTGCCATGACGATCCATGTAATTCATCTGCCCGTGAAATCCCTGCTCGAGCCACGTTCGCAATTGGGCCTCGGCATGCCGCAGGTCAATGCCACTAATGCCGATTTGCTGAAATCCGAGCTCGCCGCCCCAGCGCCGGATGTCAGCGACAAGCGTGGTGATCTGATCTGGATTCAATGTTTGCAATGAGAGGACCTTTTCAATTAAGACAGTATAATTGCAAGTGTGGATCTTGAGGATTGTAAGTTGGCGTTACCCACCGAAATTTATTCTGTTGAGACCGTCCGCGCGATCGACAGTGCGGCCATAAATGATGCCGGCATCAGTGGCTACACCTTGATGACGCGAGCGGCAGAGGCCGCGTTGCGGGCGGCACGAAGCGCATTTCCGGACGCCACACGATGGCAGATCATCTGTGGCGCTGGCAATAACGCTGGCGATGGTTATGTGCTGGCGCGCCTGGCGGCAAATGACGGCGTCGCCGTATCGGTGCTGGCGATGGTGTCACCGGCAAAGCTTTCCGGCGACGCAGCAACCGCATACGGCGACTTCGCAGCGGCAGGCGGGCAGCATCTTGAATGGCGCGGTGAGCTGGATGGTGAAGCGACTTTGCTGGTGGACGCGTTGCTCGGCAGTGGCCTGGACAGGCCGGTTGAAGGCGAGTTTGCTGACGTTGTTCAGGCGGTCAATGAGCATCCCGGCGCCAAGTTGGCGCTGGACATCCCTAGCGGCATTCACGGCGATTCCGGCGAAGTACTCGGCGCTGCCATAAAGGCCGACATGACCATGACCTTTGTCGGCTTGAAAGCCGGCCTGTTTCTCGGAGATGCGGCCGACTATGTCGGTGAACTGCAGTTTGCGGATCTGGACATTCCAGCGGACATTCGCGCGGACAAGCCCAAACAAATGCGTCGCATAGACGATACGTTGCTTGCTCAGTACCTGCTCCCGAGAAAGAAAAATGCCCATAAAGGTGACTATGGTCACCTGCTGGTGATCGGCGGCGGGCCAGGCATGCCCGGGGCGATCGCCCTTTGCGGCGAGGCGGCGTTGCGCTGTGGGGCAGGTAGGGTGTCCGTTGCCACGCATCCCGATCATCATTTCTCGATCGCGGGCGCGCGCCCGGAATTGATGTGTCATGCGATTGCATCCGGCGCGGATCTCGCAGCGCTCTTACCGCAAGCAACAACCCTCGTCATCGGACCCGGGCTCGGCTTAAGCGATTGGTCAAAGGAGTTGTTTAACGTTGCGATGCAATCGGCTTTGCCAATGGTTGTCGACGCCGATGCGCTAACGATGCTGGGCGAATCTGAGATACGCAACGGCAATTGGGTGCTGACGCCGCATCCCGGTGAGGCTGGCCGCATGCTGAATTCAACAGCAAAGGTCATTCAACAGCATCGCCTGGTCGCCCTGAACGATCTGCAACGACGCTATGGCGGTACGGTCGTCCTGAAGGGCGCCGGCAGCCTCGTCGGTTCCAGTAATGGCCCGCCATGGCTTTGTTGTGCAGGCAATCCGGGAATGGCGGCACCGGGGATGGGAGACGTATTGGCCGGCATCATCGGCGCTCTGCTGGCGCAAGGATTGCCTGGCGACATTGCCGCGGCGGTTGGAGTCGAGGTCCATGCACGTGCCGGCGACCTGGCGGCAGCCGATGGTGAGCGAGGGCTCATGGCAAGTGACCTGATGACCTGGTTGCGCAAAGTAGTGAATCCAGTTGCTTAAGGTCGCGCTGCGCAATGCCGCTGCTACGGAGTCGCTGGCGGCCGATCTGGTCACGATCCTGCCGGTGGATACGAGCGGATTCCTGTTGCTGTTGAAGGGCGAGCTCGGTGCCGGCAAGTCAACACTTGCGCGGGCGATGCTGCAAAAGATGGGCGTTAGCGGCCTGATACCGAGCCCGACCTACACTTTGGTTGAGCCCTACGAGGTTTCGGGCGGATCAATTTATCATATTGATTTATATCGATTATCTGGAATGGAAGAGCTTGATTACCTGGGCTGGGATGATCTCCGTGATGGCCTGATCCTGCTGGAATGGCCAGAACGGGTACCGCAGTTAGAGCAGCAGGCGGATCTGCTGATTCAACTCGATTATGACGGAGAAGGGCGCACGGCAACGCTTCAGGGACGCTCGGACCGTGGTAGCGTAATGCTGAGTCAGTACCATGCCTGATCTTTGCCGTATTTGTTTAAGTTACCCTCGTATCTCTATAATTTTGCACGAAAAAGTTGGTTTTCTCGGCTAAATTTGTATACTGACCGAACATAATCCTCAAGGACGAATAAATACCGCAATGCTTGGGTGCCGCGTAATTTTTGCTGTTGTCGTGCTGTTGTCGGGCACGCAGGCGTTTGCTGCCACCACGGTGGAGAATATTCGCGTCTGGGAAGAAAGCGGCCGTACGCGAGTCGTCCTGGATCTCAGCCGGCCTGCGGATCACAAAATATTTACCTTGCGCAGCCCGGATCGGCTGGTGATCGATCTGGACGCCGGTCGGTTGTCGAAGTCGATCACTGAATTACCCAAGGCGACCGGCTCAATTGCCGCTATTCGCTCCGGCATTCGTGCCAATGGCCAGTTGCGAATCGTTATCGATCTTCGGGAGACCGTTCGCTCGAGAAGTTTCACGGCGGGGCCCAACAGCAAATACGGCGATCGCCTGGTGATCGATCTGCAGCGCTTCGAAAGCCTCACAACGGTAAAACGCGCATCCGAAAAGTACGTGCGGGGCCGAGACATCGTGATTG
>Ga0114949_10002540_pt1 | contig 11409 bp, 8 predicted proteins | sample N074metaG_FD_83505 | JGI IMG/M metagenome (GOLD analysis project Ga0114949, IMG submission 83505) | Deep subsurface microbial communities from Kermadec Trench to uncover new lineages of life (NeLLi) - N074 metaG | ecosystem: Environmental > Aquatic > Marine > Ocean trench > Sediment | place... | reverse complement strand
GAGTTCGACACCTGTCTCGTGCACGAGGCTGAATCAGATAACCTTAAGCTGGCAAGAGATAGCCTACCACTGGAAACAAAAAAGTGGCCACCAATCTACCTTGCCATGATGCAAGGCGATGGGCCCATCGGCGATTATGTCATTACTGCCCGGCCTTCACTTTCTTTTGATCCGGCAACCTACGATTTGAAACCCGCCATACCCATGTCTTTGATTGGTGAAGGCGACATTGTAGACCTGGGAGATAGATCCTTCGAAGTTATGCATTTACCGGGTCACACAACAGGCAGCATTGGTCTGTGGGAGAATGCCACTGGAACTCTCTTTTCAGGTGATGCCGTATACGACGCTCAATTGTTGGATGAACTGCCGGGTAGTGACAAGGAAGTCTACGTTAAGACGATGGAGCGGCTTCTGGAATTACCCGTCAATATCGTTCACGGCGGACACGCAAACAGCTTCGGTCAAAACCGCCTCCGAGAAATTGCAAGTGCATATCTTGATGGGCGTAAGCTGGAGTATCTTTAGTGACCAAAACGACTGAAACGCAGGTCGCTATCGTTCTCCTGCTGGCGCTGCCTGTCGCACCATTTGTGGCCAGAGCCTGCTCTCGGTCATCTGCTCCTGATTGAAGCCAGCAGTCGATTTGCCTATCGGCCGTTACCCGTAATATGGGATGCCTGGGCCTCTTCGATCAAACGAGACTGTGGTCTTCCACGTGAGTGGAGTTCACCTTGATGCAATTGCCGCCCGGTTCAACCACAGTAAACGAATCATGAATGTTACCTCGAACAATTTCACTCACCTCGAGCCCTAAGGACACGAAAGATTCATAGGTGACATCAACATCTTCCACCATAAAATCAAAATCCGCGTTACCGCCGCTGGCAGATTCATCAAGGCTCATAATTATATGTGTGCCGCCGCGTAATTCAAAAATCGTCAGGGCATCATTCTTGAACACCCGGCGCAGTCCAATTTTGGAAAGGAACTCATCTGACCCGTCCAGATCACGTGTCTTCAGCGAGGTATGACCAATCCAGATATCAGGTCTTTTGTCTGCCACGTCAGTCACCTCCGTCTATAATTGCTTCAACTATTATACTTCTAATTTACCAGGATTTGGATCCAATTGAGAACTAAATAGAAAGTCTCGATGTACAATGGCAAGCCTGTTTGAGGATCCGTTTTATGACAACTAGTGTCAGAATCGAGATGAGCGGACAAGGAGTGCTTCATCCTAAAATCCCCATCAATCATGATTCATTCTTTCTCCAGATTAGGTGACAATTAACGTCACGCCCTGCCCGCCGTCAGTGGTCACGATTCATTCTTTCTTCAGATAGACGACGCAAGGCCGCATCGTCTCGTCAACTTCATTGGCCAGGGTCCATTCTTTCTTCAGATTAGTTGACGGTGAGCGTCATGCTCTCTTCACACCCGGCGATGACAATTCATTCTTTCTACAGATTAAATGACGGCTAGCGTCATTGCCCGGTTTACCCGGGCCGGCTCGTCAATTATCAATTCACTAAAAATCAATGGGTTATGTCGGCATGAAAGTTTGGCACGGCATATGCAGATATTTACCCATGTATTTGATACTCAAAAAGATCGTCGTTTTAAGCATTCGAGCACCGCAATCGGTCGTTGAAATCGGTAAAGGTGAGACGGGCTACAAATTTTAGCAATTCGGATGATTGCTGTTATATCACCCGGGAAGGAGAATATTGATGGGCAGGAGCAACTTCACGCCATACAAATTGGTTATCACTTTTATCGTGTTATTTACAGGTCAAACACTGATGGCGGACGCCAATACGTTTGATCCACCAATCCAACCCCTGGCCAAACAAATCAACCGCCTTATGGAAGAATTCAAACACTCCGTAGCGGCAGAGAACTACCCGTCTGCACTCATCACAGTCAATCAAGTTGTGATGTTACTTAGCGATGGAGAGCGGTCAAAAAATCAGGCTATGGCGCTGCACAACCTTGCCAGAGTACAACAGTTACTGGGCATGCACCTGAAGTCAGAGCAGAGTTACAAGCAAAGCATCCACATTATTGAAAGTCTCGAAGGGGCATTGACTTCAGAACTATTGAACTTACATAGTGACCTCGGATCACTGTATTTCGCGAGTTCGGACTTCGATCTGGCCATTGAATCCTTCCGTAAAGCTCAACACATCACCCATAGAAATGATGGCGTCTATTCACTCGAACAACTGGAGTTTGTTGACGCAATCACAATGCTAAATATTAAAACCGGCCGAGTAAAAGATGCAGATCAGCAGCAGCGATTCTATTATTCCATTAATGTCAGGAATTATGGTGAAGATGATCCACGGATGTTGCCAGCAATGAATAAAATGGCCGACTGGCTTAAAGCCTCCGGGCAGTTTAGTGAAGCGATGAGAACCTATGAAAAAGCGCTCGCAGTGATCGATAAGTACAACCTGGACGACACTGAAAAACTTGCGCCCCTGCGCGGCCTCTCGACGGTAATTTATCTAAAGGGATCCTGTTGTTCGGATGATCCTCTGGGCCAGGCCCTGCACATCGTCATGGCAGATCCAGGCTCCGATCATGTCGAAGAATTGGATGCATTGATCCACCTCGCTGATATGCACATGATCAGAAAGAAAAGAGCGGTCGCGAAAAAATACTATCAGCATGCCTGGAACCGGTTGGGTGCCGAGAATCCGCTGACTCATGAAATCTTTGATGCACCCGAATTATTGGGTGTAAGCCGGGTTGAAGACGTTCAAAAAGCTTATTACCTGACTGTAGAAGGTCGATCTACCTCCAACAAAACTGTATTCCGGGTTGGAAACAGTAACCAGAATTCTTTCAAGATTGGTTATGGCCCGAAGCGAAAAGAACCGGCAACAACCGTCATTGGTGAACCACTTTCGCTCTGCCATTCCCAGGCACTGGAGCTGGCTCATACCAGTGATACTGAAGACCTGGCACAGTACTTCGTCGATGTTAATTTCACCGTTACCAGCGGAGGCAGTGTCCGGAATGTCTCTTTGCTGGACAGCAACGCGCCTAGCCGACTACAGAAATATGTCACTAATACACTGCGTCAATCGCGTTACCGACCCACTTTTCGGGAAGGCGAAGCCGTTGAGACAAAAAATATCAAGCTGCGCCAGACCTTTGCCAGGAATACAGATAGCCCCAAACCAGCACCTCAATTCAGGAGGGCCAGTGTTGACGGAAAGCGTGCAGCTTCCATTGGCTGCCAGCTGCTTGCTACCACCATCTAGCAGCCTGCCAGGGGCCAGGGCGTCTATCCCGGTTCGATTTTAAGGACCCATTTCGATAAGGTACCCGGGATTACCCCATTTCCGGGAGTTCAGCATATATCGGGAGCACTATGAATATTGCATTGGTAACAGGAACAAGTACGGGTATCGGGTTGACCACCAGCCTGCATCTGGCACGAAATGGATACCAGGTATTTGCTGGGATGCGAAACCTGGCGAAAGCTGATGCCTTAGAGCGGGCTGCATCGGATGAGGCGCTTGCGTTAGACATTATTCAATTGGACATCTGTGATCCGCAATCTGTCACCCGGGCATTCGACCAGGTTAATGAAACAGGTCCCGTTGACCTGCTGGTTAATAATGCCGGTATAGGCGGCGCCTCGCCTCTGGAGCTTACCCCGGAGGCTGAACACAAGCAGATGTTTGAAACGAATTATTTTGGCGCAGTGCGCTGTATTCAGGCCGTTTTACCTTCCATGCGGGAGCGCCAGAGCGGCTGCATTGTGAACATTACGTCGGCGGTCGGACTCCAGGCGACTCCAAATCAAATTGCCTACTCCGCGTCGAAATGGGCACTGGAGTGCCTGGGCGAGGCACTGGCACACGAGCTCTATCGATTTGGAGTGAGAGTCGTTAATGTTGAACCCGGTGTGATTATGACCAGCATATTCGAAAATTCTGCAGCGCAGACACGTTACGATAAAACCTCGCCCTATCAACCGATAATGCGCCGAAACGGCAAGGTATTCGCTGCAGGATTCAAACGGGCGATTCCGCCAGAGCTAGTCGCCGAGACTATTCTCGAGGCGGTAACCACTGACAACTACAAGCTCCGCTGGCCCGTTGGCCCTGATGCGGAAGGCATGATGGCGGCTCGCCAGCGATTACCGTCGGAAGAATGGGTTCGCATGGGCGCCGACTTGAGTGATGCTGAATACAATTCAAAATTTGAGGAATATTTTGGGATTGTATTGTGATGATAACCTGGATTTTCTATCACCCCGACAGGTAACCATTAGTACCTGGTTTATCGAACGGCCTGACTGGATTGGGAATATCGGTGCTGACCCCTTAGCGCCCTGCACATTCTTTATTTTACCATCGTGATAAAAAACGATTTGACCTATATTTGACCTATATTTGACCTATGTTATTAATCAGGCAAGCTGAAATATATACTGATTCCCGGCGAACCGAACAAAATGTTCCCCTGGATATTCGTTGCCGTAATGCAATGATCGTCGAGATCGGGTCATCACTGATACCAGCATCCGGAGAATCTGTCTTAGAGGGCAGGGGCGGTGCCCTGCTACCGGGAATACACGACCACCACATCCACCTGTTCGCTCTTGCAGCGTCCCGCCAGTCCATCGCGTGCGGTCCACCCGCTATCAACAGTACCCAATCCCTGGCCCGTGTCCTTGCTGATGCAGGCGGACAGGGTTGGATTCGGGGCACTGGCTATCATGAATCCGTGGCAGGATTGCTGCATCGCAAACAACTCGATGAATGGGTTCAGGACCGCCCACTGCGAATCCAACATCGTAGCGGAAAGATGTGGTTTGTTAACAGCATGGCTGCCCGACAATTAAATCTTGACCAACATCACCGCCTTGAAGGCGTGGAATGTGATGCAAACGGCGCTCCAACGGGTCGTCTTTTCAGGATGGATGAGTGGCTTGGTAAACAGCTTACGGACGAATCAATGCCTGATATCAAGGCAATTTCAAGGGAGCTGGCTTCCTATGGCGTCACTGGCGTTACTGATGCCACACCAGGTAATTCTTCCGCCACCCTGGAACTGTTTAGCGAGCTGATCGCAAAGGGAGAACTGCTGCAAAGAGTCCGCCTGATGGGCGATAAATCACTGTCTGCGGTGAAAAATGTAACAACTGGTCAGAAGAACCCAGCCATTCATCTTCCGGACACCGGATCTCTGAAAATCATGTTGGATGATTATGCTCTCCCGGACTTCGAAAACTTGAAAAGGGAAATCATGAGGGCTCACCAACAGGCTAGATCCGTGGCTATCCATTGCGTCACCGCCGTGGAACTGGTGTTTGCCGTGTCCGCACTGCGCGAAGCAGGAGCGCTATCCGGTGACCGTATTGAGCACGGTTCTGTAATCTCAGATCAAATGATTCCATTATTGCGAAGTACCGGAATCACCCTGGTGACCCAACCTAATTTTATCGCCGAAAAAGGTGATCAGTACATAAGCGATGTCGACACATCCGAGCACCAGGACCTTTATCGCACCAGAAGCTTGCTGGATGCCGGGATACCTGTTGGCGGCAGCACAGATGCACCCTTCGGAAATCCTGACCCATGGAAAGCGATGACGGCCGCGGTATCAAGACAGACGTTGGGCGGACGGACCCTTGGGCAACAAGAGCAGGTAACACCTGAAGTCGCACTACAGCTATTTACATCACCTGCCGATGATCCCGGTGGAAGCGCGAGAAACATTGAAGTCGGTTGCAGCGCAGATTTGTGTCTGCTCAACAGACCGTGGCATTCAGCGCGATTGCGACTTAAGCAGGAAGATGTGATCACAACTGTTTGTGCAGGCAAGATAATCTGGGCTGCAGGGTGATGCTAATCGGTGTATCGGACAACGGATGGATTCATCCGAACAGTTCTGCTAAGAGAAGTGCTAATAGAAGTTCTAACGGATCTACTAACAGATGATTATACTACCAACCGAAAAACGTTTCGATTGGAGCAACCCTCCTTTTACGCTGCTATTGATTGTCACTCTTAACCTGGCGATATTTTTTTTCTACCAGTTCGGTGACGACGTAAAATTTGAAACGGCTATCAGGCTTTATCAGCAGGCCGAACTTTTCGACGTCGAATGGCCCGAATATCAAACCTACCTTAGTGTACACAACCAATCCCAGCGCCTGGCCGATTACCAGGAGCGTTACCAGGCTGGAGATTCGGTTACGCTAATGACGTATATGCTCTACGATCAGAAATTTTATCATTACCTTTCGGAAAATTCTGTTGAAATACTGGACCCGACGATTGCAGAAAAATGGAGGGTTGTACGCCAGCATATTACCAATACCCTATTTTCGACCAGTGTACTGCGATTCGGCCAGATTCCGAGCCGCTTAGATTTCGTCAACATGATTACCTACCAATTCCTACACAGCGGTTTAATGCACCTGTTAGGGAACATGTTTTTCTTGATAGTATGTGGATTTGCCGTTGAAGCGGCAATTGGCCATGGTCGATTTCTGCTGTTCTATCTGTTATCAGGAATAGCCGGAGGCTTACTGCACTCGGTTAGCGATTTGCAATCTGTTACACCCTTAATTGGTGCTTCAGGTTCCATTTCTGGTGTCATGGCCATGTATCTGGTTATTTTCAGAAAACGCAAAATTGAATTCTTTTATTGGTTCTATTTCCTGATCGGTTACTTTCGCGCCCCTGCACTGGTCATTCTGCCCTTCTATATTGGCAAGGAATTGTTTAATTACTTTTCGCCCGGCGTGTCCAACATTGGATTTCTCGCCCATACAGGGGGATTTGTATTCGGCGCAATACAGATAGGAATTCTCATCCTGTTTAAACCAAATCTGTTAGATGAAAAATATATAGAAGAAGATCAGTCCATCGATCCTCAACAGCAACAATTGGCTGAAATCTACCAGGCCCTGGAGAACGTCAATTTTCTAAGGGCATTGAAAAAACTGAACGAGTATCTTGGAAAAAACCCGGATAATTTTGAATTACAACGATTGAAACACCAACTGCTAAAAATGCTCAAAGGCAAGCAGCTGAATAACCATGTATTGCAGATACTTGCGCTACAAAAACTTTCTGAGAAGGAAGTTACCCAGCAAGAACGTATTTTTTGTGAACATCCTCATCTTCACGGGAAAATTAAAAATGCACATTTATGCAGGCTGGGGATTAGTTTTTGTAATCTCGATGATATTTCTACAGCCGAGGATATCTTTAAACTGTTGCAAGATAAAAAGAGTGACAAAAACACTATGGGTGTTTTTGCTCGAAAACTCTCAGCCTGCTTTAAAGGAAAGAAAAACCGGAAAAAGTATGGCTACTACGACTCACTAGCTGATTCCTACCTGGCAGGGGACATGTAATGTCGGGTTTCTGCAAATATCATCCCATCAATGCTGCTACCTATTTTTGTTCCCCGTGCCAAAAATACACCTGTGATAGTTGCGCAAATGAAGACGCGCACAGCGGAGGGGTTTCCTGCTTTTTATGTAGTCGGCCATTGCAATCACTGGGTTCGGCAGCGACTGAAGAGCCTTTCTGGAGACGTTTGGATAAAAGTTTCAAATATCCACTAAACACCTATGCGCTGGTAATGATAATCGGCGTCTCTATACTAAGCAGCATCCTGGCTTTCGTGCCCTTTGCGATTGTATGGCAACTCATACTAACAGGAGCGATGGTGTCGTATTGTTTTGCATGCCTTAAGCAGACAGCGATCGGCAATTTTGCAGCCCCTGATATTACAACGGCATACCAGGGCGGTCTGGAGTTACTCGCCAGGTTGTTGGCAATCTTTGTAGTTACTATTGTTTTTGTAGGATTGATTTTTACTTATTTAAGCCCCTTGCTGGGATTCCTGGCGGGTGTAATCGCTATCGTGTTTATGCCTGCCACCATTATCCTGTTTGGTTTTTCCAATAGCCTGGTCGAGGCGATCAACCCGCTAAAGCAATTTCGCCTTATCACAGCAGTGGGCTTACCCTATGGACTGATTCTGGTTTTCATTTTCATCATGTCAGCCTCGGTCGGCATCATAAATGAGATAATTGGTTTCCAATTCAGCATCGTAAGTATCACGTTGCAGGCTGTAGTCTCGAATTACTATTTAGTAGTGATGTTTCACATTATGGGTTATATGATTTTTCAATATCAGGGGGAGCTGGGTTTTACTGCCCGGGCTGATCATGGTGAAGGACACAAGTTCAGGGAGGAATCGGAGAAGACGAAACATCTGGTCGATATACTGGTGAAAGAAGGTGAGTTTAGTCTGGCGATAAAGGAACTAAAACAAGCGATCAGGAAATTCCCGGATGATCCGCATTTTGTAAAACTGTATTTTGAATTTATCCACGCCAGCAAAAATACTAACGCCATTGCTGAGTTCGGCAATTATTACCTGGCCTATTTGATCAGGCACCATGCAAATCACAGCCTCAATCCCGTCTACAAACGCATTCTACAGATCAAGCCAGACTTCCAGCCTGACAAAGCGGAGATTCGATATCACCTGGCACAAGAGCTTTACCAGGCAGGCGACTGCAGGACAGCCGTTAAAGTACTTAACCATCTGCATAAAGAATTCCCGCATTTTGTGAGCCTGCCAGCCGCCTACGAACTCATGGCCGAGTGTCTTGGAGAATTACCGGGGATGGCCCAACATGAACTCAAGTATCGTCGGTTTGCCGCTAAGCTAAACAATCAAGCGGATGTTTCGCAAAGTGAATCACCTGAAAAGCGAAGACAGGTTAAGCCGGCCAAAACGATATACAATGGCGTTGACCAGGAAATTGTTGACGGTATGAGCCTGGTTCCACAGGAGGATTAAGTGCTGCTCCTGGCAGGCATGGCAGCCAATATTTCATCCTGGTGTTCACCCAGTCCGGGTGCCCGGTTCCTTATTTTCCATGGTGTTTTCTCAAACCGGTAAGGAGCGCCGGGATAACGATAGCTGCGACCCAGCTCCTCGTGTTCAACCTCAACCTGGTATCCACGTTCTTTAAAGTGCCTGTCTTCATAGGCTTCTTCCGGTGAGTAGATGACACCCACGGACAAACCTGCACTCTGGCAACCAAAGAAAAAATCGTAAGCCGAGATGCGCGAGGCAATGAGCATTAATGCCTGTCGCCCGGACATGAATATCGCGGTGAGCGTATCATCTTTGCCAATCATGGACAGGTCGAAGGGGCCTTCCCAGTTTGCACCCATCTCCAGAAATACAGCTTCGGGAAGATCATCCTGCAAACCCAATTCTGACAGCCAGTCATATAGTTTTTTAAATTCGTGGGGGAATCTGGGTGGCACCCCGGTATTGGCATAACGGCCATCGGCGCAAATAATCTGGCTGTCCATTGACGGTTCAACGGACGCATGTCGACCCGTTTGCCTTTGAACAGTCTTGCCAGCGACCAGCCAGGTGTAACTGGCGGCTTCGGTGGTGACATTGGCTGCCGCGTGCATGCTGACATCAATGAACTGACCCTCGCCCGATAGTTCACGATGCAGGATGGCCGTCAGCGCAGACATCACAGCAAAATGGCAGCCGATGTGGTAACCCTGGTTTCCGGAGCCTCGAACCGGGGCAAGCGAGTGATCATCATAACCACAGCTCCAGGGGGGACCGCCGCCAGCCAAAATCGTCAGGTCAGTCGCGGGCAGGTCGCTTTTGGGATCCTGCCGGCCAAATGGTGTCATAGAAACATGTATCAGGTCTTTTTTCAGATCAGATAGTTGAGGATAGTCCAGTTTAAGATCCTCAAGACGCGTGCGAGGTTCTGCTTCTATTAGAACATCTGCAGTCAGGACCAGCTGCCGGAAAATTTCCCGACCTGCATTATCATCAAGGTCCAGCACAACACCGCGCTTGCTGGTGTTGTAATGCCACCAGTACAAGCTGCGATCCTGACCTGGTTCATCGCCCAGAAAAGGCGGATACGAACGTGAAGGATCACCACCCGGCGGCTCAACCAGAATCACATCGGCCCCCATATCTGCCATCAGTTTGCCTGCGAAGGAAAGTCTTTCGTTCGCAAGCTCAATAACGCGAATCCCTGCCAGGGCTGTCATACCACTCCCTCCTCCCTTAATTGTTGAACGTCTTCATCCGAGAGACCTAACAGTTCCGTTAGCACTTCTTGCGTATGCTCTCCCAGACAGGGCCCGCCATGTGTTATTTTCCAATCCGTTTTTGAAAAGTGTACTGGTTGCCCATCGACTCGAACATCTCCCATCTTTGTGTGATGAGCGGTGGGCCACAAATCGAATTGCTCGGTGCTTTGATCATGGTCAACCCGTTCTGCTGGTTTTTGTACCGCGGATGCTGGGACACCCAGGGAACAAAGTTCCTTTGCCACTTCAAACTTATCACGCCCGGAAGTCCAGGAATTGATATGTTCATCCAGCAAGTCCTGGTTGATAATCCGCTCGTTAAGAGATTCGAATAACGGCTCCTGGCACCAGTCTTCATTCACCTTGTTGATAAAAGCCTGCCAGTCCGCTTCATCGCGACAGGCGATGGCGACCCATTCATCGTCTCCCGCGCAGTTGTATATTCCGTGCGGCGCCATTGGCGGCCATTGGTTTCGATTACTACTGGGCTGTGTTTCCTGGCGGGTAGGACGACCATTCACAGTCCAGTCCAACAGGGCCGGACCATGAAGGCCAAGCGCAGCATCCGTTGTTGCGAGATCAACCCATTGACCCTCGCCTGTCCGTTGCCTGTGGATCAACGCCATGAGTATCGCCATCGCCATGTAGTAACCACCGGTATGATCCATATATGAAAACCCCCACCCGGCGGGCGCCTGATTGGGCAAGGCCGAGGTGAAAGTCAGGCCAGATATGGCCTGCACGATGGGTCCCCAGGTCCTGAAGTGACTGTAAGGCCCTACATGACCGAATCCACAGTTGGATACATAAATGATATCCGGCTTGATTTCCTTTAACTGCTCATAGCCAAAACCCCATCTCTCGAGCACGCCTTTGGCGAAATTTTCAGTGACAACATCAGAGCGTTTAATGATCTCGGTGAGCAGGTCCTTCGCTTTGTCAGTGCGCAGGTTCAGCGTAATACCGAGTTTATCCGTGTTGTGGTTGTTGAATGCCCCACCGAAATCTATGCCGCGTTCTTCACTCACAAATGGACCATTACCTCTTAGTATGTCCCACCGGCCCTCGTTCACGGGATCTTCAATTCGAATAACCTCAGCGCCGAAAGAAGCCAGCCATTTGGTTGCGCCTGCTCCGGCTAACTGGCCGGTAAAATCACATATCCGAAAAGAAGAAAGTGCACCTGTCATCTGTGACCCTTTTTCATAAGATTTCATTAAGCTCATAAGGCAGTTCGTCTGAGGGTAACGGCTTCTCGCCTGATTGACAATTC